>Ga0074198_1001686_pt1 | contig 13667 bp, 17 predicted proteins | sample EPASupsiteSAE323_FD_64527 | JGI IMG/M metagenome (GOLD analysis project Ga0074198, IMG submission 64527) | Bioremediated contaminated groundwater from EPA Superfund site, New Mexico - Sample SAE3-23 | ecosystem: Environmental > Aquatic > Deep subsurface > Groundwater > Contaminated ...
TACAGAGACGGATATAAAAATTGGTATTGGGGAGAAGAAGAATTGGAAGAAATGATTAGAAAATCAGAAGCAGAATTGGTAGTCATGGCGATAAGTGGAGCAAAAAGTCTGAAACCAACTTTAGCGGCAGTCGAATCTGGAAAAAATGTGGCTTTGGCCAGTAAAGAAGTAATGGTCTTGGCTGGAGAAATAATAAATCAAAAAGCATCTGAAAACGGAGTAAATATTTTACCAATAGATAGCGAACATAGTGCTATCTGGCAATCCTTAAGATCGGGTAAAAAAGAAGAAATCGAACAAATTATTTTGACCTGCAGTGGTGGGCCATTTTTAAAAATGAAACGTGAAGACTTTAATAAAATAAAACCCCAAGATGCTTTGAAACATCCGAATTGGAATATGGGTCAGCGAATAACAATTGATTGTGCAACTTTGATGAATAAAGGTTTGGAATTTATTGAAGCAAAATGGTTGTTTGGAATTATAGAAGAAAAGATTAAAGTAGTAATTCATCCTCAAAGCGTAATTCACTCGGCTATACAATACCAAGATGGGTCAATCATGGCTCAAATGGGAGAAAAAGATATGCGTATCCCAATTCAATATGCCCTAAATTATCCTGATAGATATAAAAATGATTTTAAAAGAATTGAGTGGACAAATTTAAAATTAGATTTTGAAGAACCTGATTTGATTAAATTCCCCTGCTTAGCTTTGGCTATGGAAGCATCAAAAGTGGGAGGAACAATGCCAGTAGTATTAAATGCTGCTGATGAAGTGGCAGTGGAATTATTTTTGTCGGGTAAAATAAAGTTTAATGAAATATCAAAGATTGTAGAAAAAGCCATGAGAAGTCACCGTCCTATCCAAAATCCTAATATAAATCAAATATTAGAAATTAATAAATTAATAAGGAAGGAAATAAATTTATGATCAAACAAAAAACTTTTGAATATAAAAGTAAAGATTATTTAGAATTTAAAGATTTGACTGATGAAGTGACTGATTTTATTAAAGAAAGTCAGATTAAAAATGGACAAGTGTTAGTTTATTCGACTCATACAACGGTGGCTATTTGTATTAATGAAAAAGAAACTGGAATTACAAAAGATTTTAAAGAATTAATGTGTAAACTAATTCCAAAAGATAATTATTATTGTCATAATGATTTAACGAAAAGAACGGAAAATTTGGTTTGTCAGTCAGGAGCTAGTGACTGTTTAAATGGTCATTCTCATTGCACTCACCTACTGATGAGAAATTCGGAAACTATTCCTATTGAAAATGGCAAAATGATTTTTGGACCATGGCAAAGAATATTTGCAATTGAATTAGATTGTTGTCGTGGTAGAAAATTAGTTTTCCAAGTTATTGGTGAGTAATATCCTTAATCTTTTCGATTACTTGATTTAAAATATCTTCTGGAGTGCTAGCACCAGAACTTATGGCAATATTTTCAACTCCAATAAACCAGTCTGACTTTAATTCTGAGGCATTATCGACAATATAGCTTTTGGCTCCAACACCTTCGGCTACAGATTTTAAACTATTGGAATTGGCACTAGTAGGAGCGCCAACAATAATGACAAATTTATATTTCTTGGCTAAATCGATAATGACTTTTTGACGATCAGTAGTAGCTTGACAAATGTGAGGCAAAATAGTGATCTTTGGATATTTATTTTTTATAAAATCTAAAGCTTTTTGAGTTTCTAAAGTCGAAAGAGTAGTCTGAGTAATAATAATGGTATTGTCTGGATTTTTAATATCAAAATCAAAAATATTTTCGATAGTTACTGGAGTAATAAATTCCGGGGCTTCACCAACGACACCAACAGTTTCATCATGATCAATTTTGTTACATAAAAAAATAATATCTTTCTTTTGTTGTGATAATTCTTTGACAGTTTTGTGTGATCGTAAAACTAAAGGACAAGAAGCATCGACAATCTCTAAATTTTTATCTTTGGCTTGTTGATAAATGATTGGAGAAGCACCGTGAGCTCTGATAATTACCACAGAGTTGTGGGGAATTTCATCAATTGATTGAACAGTTTTAATTTTCAATTCTTTTTCTAACCAATTAACAACATGTTGGTTGTGAACTAGTTCACCTAAAAAATAAATTGATTTTGAAGAAGTATTGGCAGTTTTTTTGGCAAGATCAATGGCACGGGTGATACCGAAACAGAAACCATGAGGATCGGCAATAATTATATTAGGCATATTTTAGTTTTTTAGCTTTTCTTTTACCTTTTATCGACCAATGTTTGAGACATCTAGCTTCATAGGTAAAGGTAGGTTTTTCATTTTTTGTGGCAAATTTTTCGATGACAATTAATGGACTAGAATATGAATCTGGTTCACCATTCTTTAATCTTTGAGTCATAGTAGCTGGAGCACCACATTTGTGTTTACCATCCTCAGTATAAGTACAACGTGCAGTTAAAACTTCTAAACGAGTGGAAATAGCAATGAGATCGCGAGTGCCATTACTAAAAGCTTCACCTCGATAATTGGTGTTAAGTCCAGAAAAAGCTACATCTTTGCCCATTTCTACCAATCTAACCACAACTTCGGCTATATCATCATCAAACATTTCGACTTCATCAATAGCAATAGTATTAACTTTGGGGTGTTTTTTGATGACATCATTTAAAATAAAACTGGACTTGGCTTTTAATTGTCCTTGAGAAGAAGCGGGTACTGGTGTAGCTCTTCGTGATCCACTACAACGAGAACAAACTAAATTTTTGGCAAAACGATCATCGACTTCTGGTTTATAAAGAACAACTTTTTCACCAACAGCTTTAGCAGCAGAAATATGATCTAAAAGGAGCAAAGTTTTATGAGCATTCATTGGACCAACAAAGCCGATAATAGCACCACGTTTCTTAGCTTTTTTTACCATGACCCATTGTAGCGTGAAAAAATAAAAAGAAAAACAAGACAAAATTATTAGAGGGGAGTAAGGCAGGTATACATTCTTTTAAAAAAGAGTGCAGGAACCTGCCGGTTTGATTCAAATCCAAGTCGTAAACTCAATTTCTTCTCTTTGTGTAAAAGTTAATTTTTCCACAAAAGTGAAATTTAAACCGAACTTGGCTTGGCCTTTATTTTTCCAAGGTGTCAACCGTGGAAGTAGTAGCCAAGGGCTATCAGATCCAATTCGAAAAGCAAACTTACGAAGCCAGTAAAACCATTTTAATGGTCTTACCGAAGCGTAAAGAAAGCTTTCGTGTGGACGTGACTCAGGATCGAGATAAGCAGTGCATTTCACTGCCCTCTTTCCTGGTTTCACTTCCTTAGGAAGTTTGATTCTCTTCCGACCAAACGGGTAATAATAAAATACCCGATAATAGGCCGCATACAGATCGAATTTACCGTCTGCATTGAAGAAAACTTTTTTTAAAAGTTCAAAATACTTCTTGATGGACAATTTTTTGTACCTTCCTTCTGTTTATTTTTGAATCGGGGTATTATATCAATTTTTGGTAATAATTTCAACTTATGGGATATGTTTTAAGGGGAAAAGAAAATAGCGAGTGGAAACTTTTGTAAAAAAGCTTTCACCCGCCAAGGTACTAATTCTTTTAATCTTCATTTATGGACCCTTGCCTAACTTACTAAGAAGATCATAGTAAATTTGAGTAAGATCGCTTGGATGAGAATCCGGATTGGTAAGAAAGACATCTGTTATATAAGGCTTAACGCTACTGTTAATACGAAAAGATGTCTTTCCATTTCTAGTAGTTGGTGGATCGATACTGGTGATGAAAAAAGTATCACAACTCAATCCAGTGTGCTTGTCGTCGATATATTTAGACATTTTAAATCACTCCTTTTTAGAAAATTCCTCTCCCGTATTTTTTCTGTGTTTCAAGTTTTGACACAACCGGACAACCAGCGTCGACATTCTTTTACGACTGAAATTTTCCATTTTTTCAATTCTTCTGGACTGATAATGTGTTTACTATCGGCTTCCTGCCTTAGTTTTTTGGTTACACTTTGTTTTGAAACAAAAATCTTTTGTCGAGTTTTGTTTTTGTAGTATATAAAAAAGTAAGGTTCGAGAGGAAACGTGTGAACAGGACCAATAATAAAAACATTATCGAGAGAAACTTCTGGGACATTCATTCCAATACAACTATATACACCTGACATAGTGATATCTCCTTTTCATTTTTTTGAAGATTAAACGTGCGAATTAAGTACCAAGGCATTTTAGCATAGGAGATAAAGTAGACAACAGATATAAATATTTTTGAGACGCGGATGGGGGTCGAACCCATCTATACGGTTTTGCAGACCATTGTCTAACCGCTTGACTACCGCGTCAGTTAGAAAGTAAGCCTATTTTATCAAAAAACCCTCCGGTTAGGGAGGGTTATTGAGATTTCTTTTTTTTAAATTACATCATACCGTCCATGCCGCCCATTCCTGGAGGGGTTGGATGATCATGTTTTTCTGGAGCGTCAGTGACCAAAACATCAGTAGTCAAAATCATTTGACCAACAGATACAGCATTGGTTAAAGCTGATTTGGTAACTTTGGCAGGGTCAAGAATTCCAGCTTCAATCATGGATTCCATGTTGCCGGTAGCGGCATTGTAACCATAATCTGATTTTGGATTTTTGATAACTTCATCTTTAATTAAATTAAAGATATAACCAGCATCTTCGCCAGAATTTTGAGCCAATCTTCTAATTGGTTGTTCTAGAGCAAATTTTAGAATATCAATTCCCACCTGTTCTTCGGCAGAATCAGTCTTGACAGAATCGAGTTTTAAAGAAGCTTTGAGAAGAGCAACTCCACCACCAGGTAAAATTCCCTCTTCGACTGCAGCTTTAGTAGCTTCAACAGCATCTTTGACTCGTTCAAGTCTTTCTTTCATTTCAACTTCAGTAGCACCACCAACTTGAATGACAATTGCACCACCAACTAATTTAGCAATTCTTTCCATGAATTTTTCTTTGTCATAATCAGAATCGGTTTTGCTAAGTTGAGCTCTAAGTTGAGAAACACGAGCTTTGATTTCAACCTCTGAACCATTACCACCAATAATTCTGGTTTTGTCTTTGTCAGAAGTAAGAGAATCAGCGTGACCACAATAATCAGTAGGCTCGGCAGTATCAAATTTAATACCAAGATCGTCAGAAATTACCTGACCACCGGTAAGAACAGCAATGTCTTCAAGCATAGCTTTACGTCGATCACCAAAACCAGGAGCTTTGACAGCCAAGACGTTAAAGACACCTTTAATTTTATTGACAACTAAAGTAGCTAAAGCTTCACCATCAACATCATCAGCAATGATGACAAAATTTTTGGTAAGTTTGACAAGTTTTTCTAAGAAAGGCAGAATTTCTTGGAGAGAACTGATTTTTTTGTCAGTAATAATAATGTAGGGATTTTCAACAACAGCTTCCATGGTTTCAGTATTGGTAGCAAAATATGGAGACAAGAATCCTTGATCAAATTCCATACCAGAAGTTTCTTTGGTTTCTAAAAATAAACCTTTACCTTCTTCGGCAGTAATAAGACCATCTTTACCAATTTTTACCATACTTTGGGCAATTACTTTACCAATTTCAACGCTCCCTGCTGAAATTGTAGCTACTTGTTCAATAGAATCTTGATCATCTGATTTAATTTCTTTTTTCATTTTATCGAGTTCTTCGATAATGACTTTAAGACCTTTTTCAAGTCCACGACGAACGATCATTGGATTAGCACCAGCAGCCACATTTTGAAGACCTTTGTTGACAATGGCTTGGGCCAAAACAGTAGCAGTGGTGGTACCATCGCCAGCAGCATCATTAGTTTTTGAAGCCGCTTCTTTGATAAGTTGAGCTCCCATATTTTCATAAGGATTTTCGAGCTCAATTTCTTTGGCCACAGAAACACCATCATGAAGAACAGTTGGACCGCCCCATTTTTTATCGATGGCCACATTGCGGCCTTTTGGACCAAGAGTAGTGATGACGGCATCAGACAAAATATTAACTCCGTTTAAAAGTGATTGACGAGCATCTTGCCCGAATTTTAGTTGTTTTGCCATAAGTTTTTAGTATTAGATAAATTAATAATTATTTAATAATTGCCATAATATCGTCGAATTTTAGAAGTAACAAATCGACGTTTTCTTCTTTGTATTCTTTGCCACCCCATTCACGATAAACAACAACATCTCCGACTTGGACTGGAGAAACTATTTCACGGCCATCATTATAAACAGAACCACCAACAGCCAAAACTTTACCTTCTTGAGGCTTGTCTTGATGATTATCGGGAAGAAGAATACCGGAAGTGGTAGTCTTTTCTTGTTTTTGTGGTTGGACGAGGATATAACCTGCGACTGGATGTATTTTTGTCATATATTTTTAGTAAATAAATAATGAATTTATAATTATCAGTCGAAATAACCGACTGCTAATATTATAGCGAGGTCATAAAAAATGACAAGAGGGTGAACTTGATAGAATATAGACAGAAATGAAATTAAAGAAAGTTAAAATCTTTGGGAAATATATTTTTTACTATCTATCAAATGATAAATATATTGGGAGACGTATCGCTTTGGAAAAATATGAACCGTATGAAACTCAGTTGATTTTGAGACAAGCTAAGGTTGGTGATGTAGTAATAGATGTGGGAGCAAATATTGGCTATTACACGGTATTATTAGCAGATAAAGTTGGAAAAACTGGTAAAGTTTATGCCTTTGAGCCGGACATTATTAATTTTGAAATTTTGAAGAAAAATATAGAAGCGAATAACTTAAAAAATGTGGAAATAATAAATGCGGCAGTAGGGAGTAAGGCGGGGAAATTAAAATTACATAAATCAAAAGAAAATTTAGGAGATCATAAGTTATATGGTGACGATAAAGAAACTGAAGAAGTGAAGATTATAAAAATAGATGATTTTTTAAAAAATATAAAAATAGATTTGATGAAGATTGATACCCAAGGATGGGAACCAGAAGTGATTGAAGGGGCAAAAAAAATAATTAGTAAAAATAAACCAATAATGTTTTTGGAATATTCCCCTGCTAGCTACAAAATAGCCAAACTTGATGGACAAAAGATGATGACAAATTTGCGTAAAATTTATAAAAATATTTGGTGGATTGATGAATGGCTTTACATTTATAAAAATTTAAAACAAAAAGAAATTGACAAAAAATGTGCCACCAACAAAACTGGATATGCTGATTTGTGGATGAAAAAAGAGGTTGGTTTTGGTGATAAAATTGGACAGATTAGAAATTTGAAAATTAAAAAATTAATTAAAAAAATTTTGGGGTTATGAAAATAACAATTTTGGGGACTGGGACATTTTATATAAACAAAGAAAGATCTGGACCTTCTTATTTATTAGAAATAGACGATAAAAAAATATTAATTGATTGTGGGCCTGGAACATTGATGAGATTGTCAGAAATAGGATTAGAACCTGGAGATCTGGATTATATTTTTATCACTCATTTTCATGCTGATCATACAGCTGACTTATTTCCTCTACAGATGAATCTCCGGTTGTATCAGTTTTTTGGTGGGGATAAAAAAATTAAATTTCCAAAAATTTTTGGACCAACTGGAATTGAAAAATTTACAAAGAAATTGTCTCATATTTATGAATTGCCAGCCTTTGATAATTGGTCAGAAATTAAATATGAAAAATATAAGAAGAAAATTATTTTAGATAAAATTATCGTCAAACCTTTTAAGGTAGAACATGTGGTCTTTGGATTAAAAGCAAAAGCATATGCCTTACGATTTGAATTTAATAATAAATCGATTGTTTTTTCAGGTGATTGTGTCAAATGTGATGGTCTAAAAAAAGCTGCAAAAAATACAAATATATTTATATGTGATGCTTCTTATTCTAAAAACAAACCTGGCCCAGCTCATTTAGACACTAATGATATTGGTGAAATTTCTCAAAGTTCACAAGTTAAAAAAGTTGTTTTAAGCCATTTTTATCCTGATACAAAAAATATAGATTTGATTGGTGAGGTAAAAGAAAAATATAATGGAGAGGTAATAATGGGTAATGATTTTATGGAGTTAATAATTTAAAAAAATATGAATAATTTAGAAAATAAAATTATTGTTATTACTGGTGCAAGTCAGGGTTTAGGTAAAGCATTATCAATAGAAATAGGAAAACTTGGTGGAAAAGTAATAATGATTGCTAGAACTAAAAAACTGTTGAACGAAATTAAAAATAATATTATCGAAAATGGTGGCGAAGCCGAATATTTTATTTGTGATGTTACTGAATTTAAACAAGTTAAAAAAACTACTGAAAAAATAATTGAAAAATTTGGAAATATTGATATTTTGGTAAATGGAGCTGGAATTTGGACTTCTGATGAATTCGAAGAAAGTAATCCAGAGTTGATAGAAAAAGCATTTAAAGTAAATTCTATTGGGCCTATTTATATGACAAAATCTGTATTACCGGGGATGAAAAGAAATAATAGTGGACACATATTAAATGTCATATCAAAAGCAGGATTAGATATTGATGAAAATGGTGATTGGCCAACATATACAGCCACTAAATGGGCTTTAACTGGATATACAAAAGCTTTAAGATATCAATTAAAAGAGACAAAAATTAAAGTATCAGCTATTTATCCTGGTGGATTTGAAAGTAATATTTTCGAAACTGCTGGAGAGGAAGAAGCTCATAATCAACCGTGGATGATGAAAACTTCGGAGGTAGTTGAGGCAATTTTGTATATATTAAATCAACCTGAGGAATTATTTATTGGTTCTATTGAACTATCAAAAAAAATATGAAAATTGATAAAAATCAGGCAATTCGAGAAGATTGGGATGACATAAAAAGTTGGAATTATAAATTACTTCATTTAAATCCAAAAATGTCGGTAGTTTATGCCGAATTAGAAGGAGATCATGGATTGGTTCATACTAATGATTTGGAAAGGGTTTATTATATTATCGAAGGACAGGGAGAATTTACTTTTAATAATGAAAAAGTATTAGTTGATACTGGAAGTGTAATCACTATTCCACCAAAAACTGAATATGATTACAAGCCAATTAGTGAAAAACTTAAAGTGGTAATGTTTATGGAGCTTTGGGACAACTAAATTTTGTGAGTTATAATTGGTCTACAATAATTAAAAGTTAATAGTTTTAGTTTTTATGTCAAAAATAAAAAACATTCATGCTCGAGAGATATTGGCATCTGGTGGTGCCCCAAGTTTAGAAGTTACTGTCACTTTGGAGTCAGGCGCAATTGGAGAAGCCTCGGTTAGTTATGGAGCTTCTGCTGGTTCTAAAGAAGCAACTGTATTACTCGATGGAGATAAAACACGTTACGGTGGAAAAGGAATGCTTAAAGCTATTGCTAATATCAATGGAATGATTCGTGATAATTTAATTGGGATAGAAGCTGATAAACAAAGAGACATTGATACAATCATGATTGATTTGGATGGAACTATTAATAAAGCTGTTTTGGGTGGAAATGCCATGTTGGGTGTCAGTTTAGCAGTATGTCGAGCTCAAGCTTCAGAAGAAAATATGCCACTTTATAAATATTTAAGAAAAACTTATGGAATTGGTGAAATTGGATGGAAGTTACCAAAACCAATGATTGTGATGATTGAAGGTGGAAAACATGCCGATGAAACTACTGATTTACAAGAATTTATGGTGGGGGCTATGGGCGATAAAACAGCTGCCGAAAATGTCCGAATGGAAATGGAAATTTATAATGCTTTAAAAAATATTTTAAAAGCAGAAAAATTATCAACTAATGTGGGTAACGAAGGTGCTTTTGCCCCAAATGGAATTTCATCAAACGAAAAACCAATGGAATATTTAACTCAAGCCATAATTGACGCTGGTTATACTCCAGGAGTCGACGCTGGAGTTGGTATTGATGCAGCTGCTAGTGAGTTTTATAGTGAAGAAACAAAAAAATATACTTTAAAACTTGAGGGAAAAGAATTAACTTCTGAAGAGTTAATCGCCTATTACAAACCTTGGATTGAAAAATACAAAATTGCCACCATGGAAGATATGTTATCCGAATTTGATTGGGATAATTGGCCAAAAATGGTAGAAGCTATTAATGGTAAATTCCCTCTTATTGCTGATGATTTAACTGTAACTAATACTAAATTATGGCAAAAGGCAATTGATATGAAAGCAGCCACAGCAATTTTGATTAAATTAAATCAAGCTGGAACTTTGACTGAAACTGTTGATTGTTGCTTACTAGCCAATGCTAATAATTTAATGACTATGCCATCTCATCGCGGTGGTGGTGAAACCAATGATACTTTCTTGGTTGATTTGGCAGTAGCGGTTAATTCGGCTTATATAAAGGTCGGACCAACTCGAGGTGAAAGAGTTTGTAAATACAATCGATTGATGAGAATTGAAGAAGAATTAAAAGGCTAAATAAAAATTGATGGCCTGCCGGAAAAAGTTTTTGCTTTAACCGGCAGGCTTTTTTGTTGGGATTAAGATAAAGAAATAATTAGAGGTACTAACCAGACATAAAGTTGTGCCATGCATAGAATAAAGATAGCTTTAAAAGTAGCAACGAAAATGTCTAGTAATGTCGAGGAAGGATCATCGAATCCAGTTTTTTTGGGTAATCGTCGATAAATGTAACTTGATAAAGCAGCTAAAGCTATACAAATTGACAAAAGTATCAAAAATAAGATACCGTTCTGGTTCATGAAAGATCCCTCCTTTCTGTTGATTTGTTGTTTAAAAGTAAGGTTTAACTAGTATTTTTTTTTGGCTGAGATAATGATGATTGAAAAAAGAATTGTTGCTACAGCAAAAGCAATACCTAAGGCATACCAGTTTATTGGTAGATGATTCATAAGAAACTCCTCTCTATATAATTTATTACTCAAAATGCACTTAATCCCGAGATTTTCAAGTACACCGGATTGTAACATTTAAAAAAAACAAAATAATGCATAAATCGGTATAAACGATTAAAATAGGCTTATGAATAAAAAAGTAATCTTGATAGTCAGAGATGGTTGGGGTTATTCAACAAATCCATATGGTAATGCCATAATGGAAGCTAAGACTCCAAATAATGATGATTATATTAATAACTACCCTACCTCACTTTTAAAGTGTATTGGTGAAGAAGTTGGTAATCCAGATTCTGCTCAAGGTGGTAGTGAAGTTGGTCATTTAACTTTAGGAGCGGGTAGAATTGTTTGGCAACCTCAACAATTAATAAATAATGCGATTGCTGATGGTAGTTTTTTTACCAATCCTGCTTTTTTAGGTGCGATTGAAAATTGCAAAAAAAATAATTCAGCATTACATTTGACGGGTTTATTATCTGATGCTGGAGTTCACTCTGATATTAATCAACTTTATGCTTTATTAAAATTAGCTAAAGATAGTGGATTGAATAAAGTTTTTGTTCATGTGATAACAGATGGTCGAGATGTTGGAGAAAAAACAGCTTTAGAATATATAGAAAAATTAGAAAATAAAATTAAAGAAATTGGAGTGGGAAAAATTGCAACAGTTTGTGGTAGATATTACGCTATGGATAGAGATACTAGTTGGGAAGAAAGAACTAAGGCTAGTTATGATTTGATGACTCGGGGAAAAGGGTTCACGGCTTCAAATGTCAAAGAAGCAGTAGAAAATGCTTATGGAAGAGGCGATAAAACTGATTATTATATTCAAGCAACAGTAATTGTTGAAAATAATGAACCAGTCGCTTTAATAAAAAATGATGATTCTTTTGTTTGGTTTAATTTTAGAACCGATAGATCCCGTCAAATTACGGCCATGATGAATAAATTGAGTTTGTGTCCAGAAAATTTTTGGGGATCAATTAATCCTTATTATGTGGGGATGTGTCAATACGATCAGTCTTGGACTTTACCCGTGGCTTTTTTGTCAGAAAATGTGAAGAATAATTTGGCTGAAGTATTGGCAAATAACAATAAAACTGATTTAAGAGTAGCGGAAACTGAAAAATTTGCTCATGCAACTTTCTTTTTTAGTTCTCAACAAGAAAAAGTATATTCTGGAGAGGATAGAATTATGGTACCAAGTTCCAAGGTAGCCTCTTATGATTTAAAACCAGAAATGTCGGCTTATGAAATAAAAGATAAAGTTTTGGAAAATATTGGTAAATATGACTTTATATTAATAAACTTTGCTAACGCTGATTTGGTTGGCCATGCTGGAATTTTTGAGGCTGCAGTTAAAGCTTGTGAAGTAGTTGATGAATGTGTAGGAGAAATTGTTAATAAAGCAATTGAAAATAATTATTATGTAATTGTTGGGGCTGATCATGGGAATGCAGAAAAAATGCTTTACGATGATGGTGAAAAAGATGCTTCTCATGGATTTAACCCTGTCACCTATTCTTTGATTGGTAAAGATTTAACTGGGATTAATTTAAAAGACAATGGTGGTTTAAAAGATGTGGCTCCAACAATATTAGAATTGATGGAAATTGAAAAACCAGTAGAAATGACTGGAGAAAGCCTTATTGTTAGATAATAGGTCGTAGATGATAGATCGTAAAATAAAATAAGCTGTTTTTGATTGGTAGAGTTTCGGGTATAATTCGGGTATGGTATTTGAAGAAATTAAAATTAAAAAAGCGTTGAATAGATTGCATAGTAACTTTTTACCCTATAAATACGACTTAAATATATATAGAGGTTGTAGCCATAGATGTCAATATTGTTATGCTTTATATTCTCATCGATATTTGGAAAATAATAATTTTTTTGAAAAAATTTATGTCAAAACCAATATTGTAGAGACTTTAGAGAAAGAATTATCCTCAAAAAAATGGCGACAAGAGTGGGTTAATTTGGGTGGAGTGACTGATAGTTATCAGGCAATTGAAAGACAATATCAAATCATGCCAAAGATTTTAGAACTAATGATTAAATATAAAACCCCAATTACTATTTCGACAAAATCGGATCTAATCTTGAGAGATATAGATCTACTGGAGAAATTAGCAAAAGTAACTACAGTAAATGTGGCAGTAACCATAACCACTTGGGATGAAAAATTGGCCCAAAAATTAGAACCAGGAGCAATTAGTTCTCAAAAAAGAATGGATATTTTTAAACAATTAAAGGGTAAAGGGATAAATTTAGGATTACATCTAATGCCGATAATTCCCTATTTAACTGATACATCTGAAAATTTGGAAAATATTTTACGAGAATCAGGAAAAATAAAAATGGATTATGTAATTGCTGGGATGCTTAATTTGAGATCAGAAACTAGAAAAAATTTTTTGAAATTTATTCAAGAAAATTATCCCCAATTGGCTGATAAATATTTTAGAGAATATAAAGGTGTTTATTGGGAAAAGGAAAAAAGAAGAGAAGTTTATTTAAAAGTTCATAGATTAATGAATAAATATGGATTGAATGGTAATTATGAAAAATTTAGACCGAAAGAAATTATTAGAGAACAATTAAGTTTGATATAATTAGCCCGATGAATAAGGTAAATATTTTAGCGCCGGCGGGAAATTTTGAAAGCTTAATGGCGGCTATTAATTCGGGGGCTGATGAAATTTATTTTGGAATTGGTGAGGTAAAAGTGAGATCGGCTGGGGGCAAAAATATTTTAAAAACAGAGGTAACAAAAACAGCT
>Ga0074198_1001700_pt1 | contig 13563 bp, 12 predicted proteins | sample EPASupsiteSAE323_FD_64527 | JGI IMG/M metagenome (GOLD analysis project Ga0074198, IMG submission 64527) | Bioremediated contaminated groundwater from EPA Superfund site, New Mexico - Sample SAE3-23 | ecosystem: Environmental > Aquatic > Deep subsurface > Groundwater > Contaminated ...
ATGGTAGAAAAGAAGAAAACAACCACCAAAAAGACCGAGACCAAAAAGCAGGATACAAAGAAGGCGGCCCCCGTGAAACCTGAAGTTAAGAAACAGGCCCCGGCAGCAAAGCCGGCAGCAACCGGCAGCACCACCCAGCAGAAACCCCGGATTGGTGTTTTCATCTGCCACTGCGGTACGAACATTGCTGGATCGATGGATATCAATGCCGTACAGGAATATGCAAAAAATATCCCGAATGTTGCCTATATTGACAACTACAAGTACATGTGCTCGATGCCCGGTCAGGCAGTAATTAACAAGGCTATCCATGACAACAAGCTTACCGGTGTCGTAGTCGCTGCATGTTCTCCCCGTCTTCACGAGCCAACCTTCAGGACAGCAACCAAGGAAGGCGGCTTAAACCCGTTCCGGTTCGAGATGGCAAACATCCGTGAGCAGAACTCATGGGTGCACATGCACGACCAGGAAGGATCAACGGACAAGGCAAAGGACGCAATCCGCATTGCCGTTGCAAAAGCATCACTCCTCCAGGACCTGTTCCCAAAGACCGTACCGGTCGAAAAGGCGGCAATGGTCGTCGGCGCCGGTGTGGCAGGTATGCAGGCAGCACTGGATCTCTCTGCTGCTGGCATCAAGACATACCTCGTCGAATCCGATACCAGTATCGGCGGACGCATGTCCCAGCTGGACAAGACGTTCCCGACCCTCGACTGTTCGCAGTGTATCTTAACCCCCAAGATGGTAGATGTCGGCAGGGAGTCCTTAATCGAGCTGTACACCTATTCGGAAGTCCATGAAGTCGAAGGTTACATAGGTAACTTTGATGTGACCATCCGCAAGAAAGCCCGGGGTGTAATGACCCCCAAGGAAGCAGAAGCCAAAGGCATTGTCGGTGGCGGCTGTAACGGTTGCGGGGACTGTGAAACGATCTGCCCGGTTGTCAAGCCCAATGAATTCGAAATGGGCATGAAGCCAAGAAAGGCAATCTACATCAACCACCCACAGGTCGTTCCCCTGCTCTACACCATTGACTTCAATTCCTGTGTCAAGTGCGGACTTTGCGTGACTGCATGCGGTCCCGAGAAGAAGGCAATTGACCTCGAATCCAAGGACGAGTTTGTCAAGGTCAAGGTAGGTACTGCTATCCTCGCTACCGGGTACGAACTGTTCCCGATCGAGAAGAAAGAGGAATGGGGATACAAGAGGTTCGAAAACGTCATCACCGGTCTCGAATTCGAGCGGCTCATCTGTGCATCCGGTCCAACCGGTGGGCACCTGGTCCGCCCGAGCGATGGAGAGACTCCCAAGCGGGTCGCATTCGTGCTCTGTGCAGGTTCCCGTGACAACACCGGTATCGGCAAGCCATACTGTTCACGGTTCTGCTGCATGTATTCACTGAAACATGCCCATCAGATCATCGAGAAGATTCCGGGATGCACACCCTACATCTTCTACATGGATATCCGGTCATTCGGTAAGGCCTACGAAGAGTTCTATTACCGTATCCAGGATGAAGGAGCGAAATTCATCCGGGGCCGTGTCGCAAACATCCTTGAAGACTCAAAGACCAAGAAACTCCACGTGATGACCGACGACACGCTGCTCGACCGCCCGGTTGACATCGAAGTCGACATGGTCGTGCTCGCATCCGCAGTACAGCCATCGGCAGACACCAACAGGACCAGAAAACTCTTTGGTGTATCCTGCTCGATGGACGGCTGGCTGTTAGAAGCACACCCGAAGTTAAACCCGTGCGGTACCACAACTGCCGGTGTCTTCCTTGCCGGTGTCTGCCAGGGACCAAAAGATATCCCCGACACTGTAGCATCTGCTGAAGGTGCAGCATCAGCGGCCAGTATCCCGATCCACAAGGGAGAAGTTGAACTCGAGCCCTACTTTGCAACCTGCATTGATGAGAAATGCGCAGGCTGTGGTATGTGCGTGAACCTCTGTCCCTACAGCGCGCTTGCGCTTGTCGAGAAAAATGGTCGTACAGTAATGGAAGTAACCGAAGCCAAGTGTAAAGGCTGCGGAACCTGCGGTGGCTTCTGCCCCGGCGGTGCAATCTGGATGAACCACTTTGCAACCCCCCAGATCGTGGCACAGATCGATGCATTCCTGCTCGGAGGTGAGCAGTAAATGTCAGCTCCAGGAAATTTCAAGATCCCCGAACGCGGACCCGGTATCTGGCAACCCAAGATCATCGGTCTTCTCTGCAACTGGTGCTCCTATGCCGGTGCAGACCTTGCCGGTGGCGGTCGTATCCAGTACCCGCCCGATGTCAGGGTCGTCCGTGTCATGTGTACCGGGCGCCTTGACGCACTGTTTGTCTTAAAGGCATTTGCCGACGGCGCAGATGGTGTACTCGTATCAGGCTGCCATTTCGGTGACTGCCACTACCTTGAAGGAAACTACAAGGCCGCAAAGCGGATGTTCATGGTCAAGCGCCTGATGAAAAGCATCGGCCTCGATGACCGCCGCTTCAGGATGACGTTCGTCTCTGCATCCGAAGGTGCAAAGTGGGCAGCGGTCATTACTGATGTGGTCAACACGGTTACGGAACTGGGGCCAAGCCCCATTACCGAATTCAAGAAATAATACCGATTAAACCGTGGATCCGTATCCACTCATCCATTTTTACGGCAGACGCACCAGCGCTGATTTCACGATATTGCTGTGAAGGGAATGGATGCAGGATTTTTTTTCAAGAGAGGGGACCATATTCGATGAGAGAAATAACCGGGTTTATGAGATATTTACACCCGCAGGTTCCCTGAAGGAATTCCCCAAAACTATTGAAAAAATGAGTTCAAGGGGTTACCTCAACCTCATCTTTTTTATACAGAGCGCGCAAAAAAATCGTATTTTTTGTTGAAATGGGTTGCGATTAGTAATAATTTTAATTACTTTGGTAATACTGCGTAAAACAATGAAATGCAGGGGATATGTAATATTTGAACATTGCTCCATTTTATAATATTATTTTATCATTATTATACTTCGACGTTCCGGGAAGAAATCGCAATACTTATATGGCGAAATTGGGAATTATTGAATGTCCCATCTTAGGGGACGTGCAATAGCGACTTTCACTCATTACTAGTATCCCTGATAGGGTATACTCTCGCTCACTGACTGTATTGTACCGCGGTTAAATGAAAATTTGGAGGAATTCAAATGGCTAAATATAAAGAAACAATCGACCTCTACGACGACGATGGCAAGCTTTTAAAGAGCAATGTTACTCTTGAAAAGATCAGCCCCGTTGTCAACAAGGGCGCACTGAATGTCATCGACCTCACCAAGAGGACAGTGGCAGTTAACTTTGCAGGAATCGAAGATGCCTTAAAGACCGGAAAGGTCGGCGGCAAGTCGAACCAGATTCTCGGCCGCAGCATGAGCTGCAGCTGTGTCAAGGACGCAGATGCACTCGCAGCCAAGATCAAGAGCATGGTGCAGGTTACCGAGGGTGACAACACCAAGATTACCAAGGTCGGCGGCGGAAAGATGATCCTCGTCGAGGTCCCGACTGCACGTATGGATGCAGCGGCAACCTACGATGTTGCATCAACCGTAGTAGCAGCAGCTACCACCTATGCACTGGTCGAACAGTACAAAGTCGACATGTTCGACGGTTCCTACGTCAAGGCAGCAGTCTGGGGTACCTACCCGCAGACAATGGACATGCAGGGCGGCAATGTCGTCTCGATTCTGTCCATCCCCCAGTTCAACGAAGGTCTCGGCTATGCACTCCGTAACGTTCCGGCCAACCACGCGGTCATGATGACCCACCGGAATGCATTCCAGGGTGCAGCACTTTCATCAACCTTCGAGCAGGCAGGTATGTTCGAGATGGGTAACGCAGTCGGCCCATTCGAGCGTGCACAACTCATGCTCTACGCATACCAGGGACTCAATGCAAACAACATTGTCTACGACCTCGTCAAGAAGAACGGCAAGACCGGTACCATCGGTACTGTCGTGCAGTCCCTCGTCGAGCGTGCCATTGAGGACAAGGTCATCAAGGCAGGCAAGAAGGGCAAGAGCGGCTTTAACTTCTACGAGACCAAGGACCCGATGCTCTGGAACGCCTACGCATCCGCAGGAACCCTTGCAGCAACCATGGTTAACTGCGGTGCCGGACGTTTCGCCCAGGCAGTCTCAGCAACCCTGCTGTACTTCAACGACCTGCTTGAGCACGAGACCGGCCTCCCCGGCTCCGACTTCGGTCGTGCAATGGGTGTCGCAGTCGGTTTCTCGTTCTTCAGCCACTCAATCTACGGTGGCGGCGGTCCCGGTGTCTTCAACGGTAACCACGTCGTGACCCGGCATGCAGCCGGTGTCGGTATGCCCTGTATCGTCGCAGCCTGTGCACTCGATGCCGGAACCCAGATGTTCGGCCCCGAGCACACCTCGAAGATCTACCAGGACACCTTCGGCCAGCTTGATGCATTCAAGAAGCCGATCCAGGCAATTGCAAAGGGTATCTAACCCCATCAAGGATACGAATGACAGAAGCCACGTTCCCCCAGTGCAGGATTTCCGCAGAGCGGTTGCTTAATCCCGAGACCACAGAACGCCTGCTGAACAAGCTCATCGAAGTTCCCGGTATCCGGCGCATGCTCTTAAACGGACAGCGCCTGCCGGCGATCATTCCCTATGGCCCCGCCAAAGGTATTGCCAATCCTCATCCTATGAGGAGGACAATCAAGGTCGGGGACCAGGAAGTCGAACTGCAGGTTCATGTAGGTAACGTTCTTCTCGAGCTTGAAAACCGTGAGAGTATTCCCGCACTGAAAGCCGCGTGCGAATCGGTCTTTACAGACTTTACTTTCCGTCTTCAGGAAGGCAGGTACATGAAGACCGAACCGTCACTTGTCGATTACTGCAAGTATGGCCCGGACGCGGACAAAGAAATGCTCGGTCTGGCTGATCCAAGCAGCAAGTCCAAGCCCGTAATCATCCAGGGAATAAAATAATCATGCCGATTGGACGAGTAACCCAGGTTGTTGACTGCCGCGAGGCGATGGGCATGGGTAAAGGAGGCGGCATTGCCCAGCGGGGCACCATCTCCGAGTGCCGGTACCCGGATGTCATTGTGGTCGGGATGTCTCCCGGACGCCGCCACGTGACCAAGCCGGTGTGCGATATTACCTCAGGCTTGCGACAACAGGGCGTCGAATACAGCATCAGTACGCTGGTGCTGAATGCCGGAAGTGGCGTACCGCCGGACGCACCAAAGATTGGTGGTGGCGTTCTCGGCGCTTCTTTTGGGTTATCCGACAAAGAGGTCATGCAGATTGAGAAACACAAAATAGCCATTCTCCACCACGGGAACGTACGTTCCCACGTGGTGCACAAGGTGCGGTTTATTCTTGCAGCCTGTGATGTGAAGGCAGTTGTTGTTTCCCAGTCCCCTGTAGATTACGAGGATTTCGCGAAAGAGGGAGTGAAGACCTCGGTAGTGATGCCACCTGAAGACAAAATCCGTACCAAAGGTACGGTGATGTCTATCGTGAGCGGCGTTACCCGGGGTCAGACCCCCACCCGCGAAAAGATGGCGGAAGTCATTTCGTCAGTGATGAAACTTATGAAAAAGAAGAATTCATTGGAGTGATAAAAAAATGGCATACAAACCCCAATATTGTGCTGGCCAGACTATTGTCGCCGACAACAGGCGCAAGCAGATGGACCCGGCCCACAAGCTGGAAAAGCTCCGTGATGTCTCTGATAAGGACCTTGTTCTTATTATGGGACACCGTGTACCCGGCTCAGCCTACAAGAGTGCACACCCGCCGCTCGCAGAGCAGCAGGAGCCCAACTGCCCAGTCCGCAAGCTGGTAACCCCGACCGACGGCGCAAAGGCCGGCGACCGTGTCCGTTACATCCAGTTCAGCGACTCGATGTACAATGCACCCTGCCAGCCCTACCTCAGGTCATACCTCGAAGCATACCGCTTCCGTGGCATTGACCCCGGTACCCTGTCAGGCCGTCAGATCATCGAGTGCCGCGAACGCGACCTCGAAAAATACGCAAAAGACCTCGTCAACACCGAGCTCTTTGACCCAGCCCTTATCGGCGTACGTGGATGCACTGTTCACGGACACTCACTCCGTCTCGATGAGAACGGCATGATGTTCGACATGCTCCAGCGCTGTATCCTCGACAAGAAGTCAGGCATTGTCAAGATTGTCAAGGACCAGGTCGGTGTACCACTTGACGGCGAAGTCAAGGTCGGAAAGCCGATGGACAGCAAGTGGGTCAAGGCACACAGCACGATCTACCACTCACTCGTGGGCACTGCCTACCGTGACGACGCAGAACTGGTTGAATACATCCAGCGCATCCACTCGCTCCGTGTAAAATACGGCTTCATGCCTAAGGAGGCATAATCATGGCAAAAGCAAAAATCGAGAGAACGCAGAAGCTCTTCTTAAAGGCAATGAAGGAGAAGTTTGCAGAAGACCCCCAGTCAACCTCAACCGTGTTTGCCCGTGCAGGTCTTGAGCAGTCCCCGCGTAAGATGGAGTTCATGAAGGCCGGTAAGAAGGCCGAGATGGACCGCGGTATCTCCATGTACGACCCCAAGCGCTGCCACTGTGGTGGTATCCCGCTCGGTCAGCGCCAGCTGATGACCTACGAAGTCAGCGGCACCAACGTCTTTGTAGAAGGTGACGACCTCCACTTTGTCAACAACGCAGCAATGCAGCAGATGTGGGATGATATCCGCAGGACCATCATCGTTGGCCTCGATCTCGCCCACAACACGCTCCAGAAGCGTCTCGGCAAGGAAGTCACCCCTGAGACCATCAACGAGTACCTCCACGTGCTGAACCACGCCATGCCCGGCGCAGCAGTCGTTCAGGAACACATGGTCGAGACCCACCCGTCACTTGTCGACGACTGTTACGTGAAGATCTTCACTGGCGACGACGAGATGGCAGATGACATCGAGCCCCAGTTCCTCTTAAACCTCGACAAGCTCTTCCCGGCAAAGAGTGCAGCAGCACTCAAGGCAGCAGTCGGCAAGTCGATGTTCCAGGCAGTGCACATCCCCACAACCGTAAGCAGGACCTGCGATGGTGGAACCACCTCCCGCTGGTCTGCAATGCAGATCGGTATGTCCTTTATCGGCGCATACAAGATGTGTGCCGGTGAGGCAGCAGTCGCCGACCTCGCATTCGCCGCAAAGCACGCCGGTGTTATCCAGATGGCAGACATTCTGCCCGCCCGCCGTGCACGAGGCCCGAACGAGCCAGGTGGCATCAAGTTCGGACACTTCGCAGATATGGTCCAGGCAGACCGCAAGTACCCCAACGACCCCGTCAAGGCATCCCTTGAAGTCGTCGGTGCAGGTACCATGCTCTTCGACCAGATCTGGCTCGGATCTTACATGTCCGGTGGTGTCGGATTCACCCAGTATGCAACAGCAGCATACACCGACAACATCCTCGATGACTACTGCTACTATGGTCTTGACTACGTCAAGTCAAAACACGGTGGTCTCGGCAAGGCAAAGAAGACCCAGGAAGTCATCAACGACATCGCAACCGAAGTCACCCTCTACGGTATGGAACAGTACGAACAGTACCCCACCACCCTCGAGGACCACTTCGGCGGATCCCAGCGTGCATCCGTACTTGCAGCAGCATCAGGTATCACCACGTCACTGGCCACGGCAAACTCCAACGCCGGCCTGAACGGATGGTACATGTCCATGCTCGCTCACAAGGAAGGATGGTCACGTCTCGGCTTCTTCGGCTACGACCTTCAGGACCAGTGCGGTTCAACCAACTCAATGTCGATCAGACCCGACGAAGGCTGTATCGGCGAGCTCCGTGGACCAAACTACCCCAACTACGCAATGAACGTCGGACACCAGGGAGAATATGCAGCAATTGCAGCAGCCGCCCACTATGGACGCCAGGATGCCTGGACCCTGTCCCCGTTGATCAAGATCACATTCGCAGACCCGTCGCTCAAGTTCGATTTCTCCGAACCACGCCGCGAGTTCGCAAAGGGTGCAATCCGCGAGTTCATGCCCGCGGGCGAGCGCTCACTGATCATCCCAGCAAGGTAGATCAGTTCAATCACTTTTTTTTTTCAGGATTTTTCAATAGTCTGTTTTTCGTACGTCGGAATTCTCATTGGACCGTGGTCGTAGAGATACTCGGGAATAGCGCCGAATCGGGCCGTTTCTTGTTGTCGGGATCTGTCAAACCCTTCTCGATTAATCCTTGCACCCCGTGGTCTTATGCCCGTGGGGGGATGCCCGCTCAGCATGGGTGGGAGGTGATGCATCAGATGCCGCACCTCAAAGAGCGCTGAAATAAAAACCGGTGAGTTCAAGAGCCCTTTTTTCAAACAATCACGATGATTATCCACAACGTTCCGCCATTACAGCCGACCGTACCGGTCTATCGATGGGATCTCTGGAGTGGAACAAAGGGGTATATAAAACAAAATCCTGCAATTCCCGCAAACCCGGTATTGCCCGTGAATTCGCAAACGAAGAGCCCCGGGATACCGGTTCGCCTGTTACATTTTGGCAAACGGGAACAGGCCGTTCATTGGACCCGGTTCGCGCAATCCCCCGCGATATAAGCCTCATTTTACGAAAAAAATCGCGATTCAGTAACGCCGATACCTGATTAGGTTCTACACTGGTACGTCAAAGGGCCCCGCGACAAAACGGGAGACTCGGTGGGTCTCCAGGAATTGCGTGCAGGAAAAACCAGTAATGATCAACCATGAAAACCAACCTACAGGAAAACAGGACAGGCGGATCCTTTGAGATCCCGGAGCGGAGGAGTGAAGGCGTTGCCGGACCTTCCCGCGATGTGCCTAGAACTGGTGCAGCAGCACCAGGTACGGGCAGGGCCGGATATGTGAACAACGATATCGGGTGCATTGAGGAGAAAAAACCTTTCAACCCGGTACGGGATGTAGTCCGGAAGACCGAACTCCTTGGATGGGATGTCTGGCCCACCAACCATAAGCGACGGAAAATTCCCGTTGAGCCGGATGAAGAGACGGGTAACCCGGAGGAGGAATGAACCCGCTATCCCTTCACGGGGGTGTTGGCAAAACCGGTGATGGATACAGAGGTGAGAACTCATGACCCGCGGAAGGCCATCATCAAAAGCAATAGAAGAAGCGGCCGGTATCGCAGCAAAACGCGGAGTAGCGATTGTGATCGACCCCTCGAAAAAATCCCCATTCGATCTCTTTTTTATCCGTTCGCATGATATTGTGGCGGCTAAAGTGAAACGGGCCCGCTCGCGTATCCGGGAACCAAAGGATATTGCCGCAATGTTCAGGAGCGAGATCGCAGAGATCCGTACACAGCAGCTGCCCGCTCTGGTACAGCGCGAGTTCTGGACCCTTGCCCCATGGGGAAGCTGGCAGTTTTTCCTTATTCTGGAGGACTGGATTATCGAGATATCCTCCGATGGAGTACCCATCCGATCCACTCAGCAGATGCCGGAGAGACAGGTCACCCCCGGTTCTCCGCCCGGTCTCCTGAAAGGATTTCCCCCGGGATCGACCGCCCGTCCGGGTTTTCTCTGCCCGTTTTATGCACAGAAGGGGGGTTAATTTCTCATTTTTCTCTCTCAGCGCACGATCACCCTCAGGGAGATACAGCCATCAGGGTTCAATTCGGGTCTGGATTCGCTGTTTTGATCATTTTTGACCGGCCTTATTGGGTATTTTTTCCTGATAATTTTGAGAATCCCTAATAAAACAGGTAAATCGAAAAACCAGCGATTTTGAGGGGGAAAAAACCGGCCCTAACAGACCCTATTGGATTGAATCCGTTTTTCCGGAGGACCCGTAACGCATGAGTGTTGAAAAACGGATCAAACCGGGGCTGTTCCGGGGGCGAGATGATACCGGTGAATTGAAATAGACAACGACTCATCACCGCAACATTCCATAGCGCAGGATTGCTTACCTTAGTGATCATATCGGGCATACTGATGATCTGAAAAACGGGTGCCCGATCAAAAAAAGTGGTGAGGCACCGTATTGAGAACAAACGAGGCTGGAGCAAAAGAGATGCCCATGCGCATAATTTTTATTTCTCTTTTTTAAAGATTCAGGATTTTTTCGTGACTTCGACCGGATCTATATTCGCATCGATCAGGCAATCGAACGATACCGTACCCAGCCACCCGGCTTTTTCAAACATATGCATGAAAAAGACCCCGATTCCCGCTGCACCGGAATGTTTGCCAAGAACAGCTTTCACCTGCTCTGCTTTTACCGGCACGTTGGGCATCGAGAGCCCACCCATGATGACGATTACCTTAGGCTTCAGGACTACGTGCGCCACGCGGGCCTGCATGCCAACATCATCGACATGGCTGATCTTCTTGGCCTTGTTCTCGTCCACCAGCGGAACAAAAACCTGCTCAAGTTCGAGCGAGCGCAGAGCAAAGCCGAGGAACTCGACAAACGGTGTGCAGGTTCCTAGTACACCGTAGTATACGATCTGGTCGCCTTTTTAAAATCCCTTTGCCTCGACAAATTCCTTGAACGGGCGCAGGATGCCCGGGACACCGTGGAATATTTCTTTCTGGGTATAACAGATCAACTGTTCCGTGGAGAGATTATTATAATATTGTATTCCCGCCGGATCATTACCCGAACGGAGGATCCCTGCCTGTTTTTCCCATTCTTGTCAGCCGGGTAAAAATACAGCCTGTATTCATTCAGACCCAGCGGATCTGAAAACACCCCCGACCCCATTGGCTGCCAACATCCATACATTTATCAAATTATGCGCATATGAGTAATAATAAAAGGTAGAGACCATGAAATTATGTTTTACCGCTAAAGGCGCAATCCTCGACTCCCTTTCTGAGGACAGGTTCGGGCGTGCGCCGTATTTTATCATTGTTGAGAGCGAGAACGGATCATTTGAAGCGATACAGAACCCGTACGCCGATGGTGCGGGAGGCGTTGGCCCCAAAGCTGCACAGGTACTCATCGCGCACGACGTCAAGGCATTGATCAGCGGGCAGGTAGGCGGGAATGCACGTGAGGTACTTGCTGCCGCAGGAATTGCAATGTACATCTACAACGCCGGCGGATCCGTGAAAGAGGCATTCGACCAGTTCACGAAAAATACTCTTGTACGCTCATAACAAGGAGATGCAGGGGAACATGCAAGGGGCGGAAACACACCGATGATCTTACAGAGAGATGAACCATGAAACTCGCAATAGCAAGCGGGAAGGGCGGTACCGGCAAAAGTATGGTTGCCGCAAATCTTGCCTACGCACTCTCCCGGACTGAACCGGTCACCCTTGTTGACTGTGATGTGGAGGAGCCCAACCTCCATCTCTTCTTTCCGGCCCCTGCCACGACAACCGAAGTTACCGTGCTGGTGCCGGTTGTCGATGAAACCACCTGCCAGCACTGTGGGCTTTGCGGGGAATTCTGCCAATTCGGCGCACTGACCGTACTGAGCAGCCGGGTTCTCTTCTTTCCCGAGCTCTGCCATTCTTGCGGGGGATGCTCGCTGGTCTGCCCGAACGATGCCATATGCGAAGTGCCAAAACGAATAGGGACAACAACAATCTCCACACCGCTGCCCAATCTGAAGTTGATTTCAGGAATGCTCGACACAGGAAATCCGCACGCGGTGCCGATAATCCGGGCTGCAAAAAAGATGGCAGAAGGTGATCCTCTCGTGATCTGTGATTCTGCACCGGGCACTTCATGCCCGGTTGTCGAGACCCTGGATGGGTGTGATGCCTGCATCCTTGTCACGGAATCAACCCCGTTTGGCCTGCATGACCTGCGACTTGCCGTCGATGTGGCCGCCCGGCTGGGTGTCCCCATTGGTATTGTAATCAACCGGAGTGATGGAGAGGATCAGGCAACCATTGAATTCTGCACCGAACATGACCTTGAGGTGATGCTGATCGTTCCCTTCGACCGTGAGATCGCCGCCATCCAGAGCAGGGGCGATCTCCTCTGCCGTGTTCGGCCGGAATGGCAGAAAGCCTTTACCGCCCTTTTTATCAAATGCAGCTCGCTGACCGGGGTGGAGCCATGATCCGGATTGCAGTTATCAGCGGCAAGGGGGGAACTGGAAAGACGATGATCACCGCTGCGCTTGCCCAGTTGCTCCCCGGCAGCCTCGTGCTTGCGGACTGCGATGTAGACGCAGCGAATCTTGAACTTCTTCTTAGCCCGAAGATCGTCCGTACCGAACCCTTCATGGGGATGAAAACTGCGGTGATCGATCCTACCCTCTGCACCCATTGCGGGGAGTGCATGGAGCACTGCCGGTTTGGTGCGATTGAACGTGACGGAAAAGCCCCGCACAGGTACCAGGTGAGCCCGCTCCGCTGCGAAGGATGTGCCGTGTGCGTCCATGTCTGCCCCATAGCCATCACCATGAAACCACGACAGACGGGTGAGATGATGTATTCAGATACAGAACGGGGACACCTCGTGCATGCCCGGCTTGTGCCGGGTGCGGGCAACTCCGGGCTGCTCGTCCATGCAGTGAAAAAAACTGCTATAGAACAGGACCGTAATTGCGATCTGTTCCTGATCGATGGTCCGCCCGGAACCGGCTGTCCGCTCATATCAACAATCAGTGGCGTAGATATCGTGCTGATTGTCACTGAGCCGAGCGTCTCGGGGCTCCATGATCTCAAACGGGTGGTCGCAGTCTGCCGGCAGTTCCGACCACGGATCCTTGTTGCGGTCAACCGGTTTGATCTGGAGCAGTCCCTTACAGAAACAATACAACTCTGGTGTAGTGAAGAGGATATCCCCGTGATCGGGAAGATTCCCTTTGATCCTGTAGTTATTGAATCAATCCGGAAGGGAGTGCCAGTCACTTGTGCAGGTACATCTCCTGCAACACAAGCCATTCAAATGCTGGCATCCAATCTTGAACAGGAGTTGAAGCCCTATAGAGACCAGCGCACGTGAGGGGGAGTGTTGCCGAAGGCGGGGCCGGCCTCGCCTGAACCGTTCCATTAATGGGAGTGCATCACCACGATGCTATGCGCCCCAATGTGACTCGAACAAGCAGGGCGAGATTGTCTCGCTGCTTCCTGAAGAAATAGCGGTGCTGGAGCTGATCGATCTGCAGGGTCTTGAACAGGAGCAGGCAGCAGCAGTTCTCGGCGTCTCCCGCAAAACCATATGGCGGGACATTCACGAGGCACGTCACAAGATCGTGGATGCCATCATCAACGGCAAGACAATCCAGATGACGGCATGCACGCGCAGCCTCGAAGGACACTGCCCGAAACGGAACGAGAAACTCTGCCCGAAGATCGGCGGGGGTCTTTGTCCCCGGATCACCGGACAGGATCAGGGCGATTCTGCCGAATAAACCCGGTTTTCCTGAGACAATGCAAGGACTGCAATGAGCGGCAATCATGAAGTGTTTCCGGTATCCCGCGCAAGTTATCTTGACGGGTGGTGGCGACGGCTCAAGTACCAGCCGGGCCGGGTTGTTAACCGGTATGTCCGCCCGGGCGATACGGTCCTTGATATCGGCTGCGGGCCAGGCCTCTTTACCCGGCC
>Ga0074198_1001701_pt1 | contig 13556 bp, 11 predicted proteins | sample EPASupsiteSAE323_FD_64527 | JGI IMG/M metagenome (GOLD analysis project Ga0074198, IMG submission 64527) | Bioremediated contaminated groundwater from EPA Superfund site, New Mexico - Sample SAE3-23 | ecosystem: Environmental > Aquatic > Deep subsurface > Groundwater > Contaminated ...
TGCGGATCGGGCGTCATCGACGCGCTCGCCGTGTTCCTCGACTGCGGGCTCGTCGACGCCACGGGCCGCGTCGCGGATGCGGAAGAGGCCGCCTTCCTCCCTGCGGGCATCGCCTCGCTGCGACGCGAGGGCGGCCCCCGTCTCTATGTCGATCCGGCCGCGGGGATATACCTCTCGCAGGGTGACATCCGGCAGATCCAGCTGGCGAAAGCGGCCATCGCCGCGGGGATCGAAGTACTCCTCGCCCGGGCGGGCAAGAGCGCTGGCGACATCGACAGGGTCTACCTGGCCGGCGGCTTCGGCAGCGCCCTGGACCTGAAAAGCGCGATCAGGATCGGTCTCCTTCCGCGAGAACTGCGCGACCGCGTCGTCGTCGCCGGCAACACCGCGGGGGAGGGCGCCGTGGCCGCCTGCCTTTCCCGGGACAGACTCGCCGAATGCGACCGCATACGGGAGCTGTGCTCGTATGTCGAACTGTCCTCGAGGCCCGACTTCAACGCTGCGTACGTGGAACATATGATGTTTCCGGAGGCGAAATGAGCGACGCGCCCAATTCTTCCAGTCCCGTCCTGGACGTGCTCGCCGCGCTCAAGAAGCTGGAACACTACTGTCGTGCCTCCGGCGTGGGCGCGCACATGATCGACGATGAAGGTACCTTGCTGGGCGCGATCGATGCGTCGGGCCGCAGAGTCGCCTCCGAAGGTCCGATGGACTGCTGCTGCCCCCTGTGCGGCGTGACCGGCGAAGAGGATGCCCGGAGCGAACTGCGCGCCCAGCTTTACGGCGCGTACCAGGCCGAACGCTTCGGCGGCAAATACATTCATCTCTGTCCCCACTCCCTCCTCATCTGGACTGCGCCGATAGTGATCGACGGCGTACTCGCCGCGGCCTTCATAGGCGGTCCGGTGATGGTGCTCGACAGCGCGGAGATACTGGCCGACCTCGTGGGTTCGGGGAAAATCCCCCCCGAACGGGAGGCGGCCGCTCAGGCCGCGCTGGAAACACTTCCCCGCGTGCTTCCGCAGCGCGCCACGAGCCTGGCAGAGATTCTGGCGGACGTGGCGACCCTGGTCGGCGGCGCGGCGCCCGCCCGGCTCGAATCCGTCCTCCAGAGGGAAGAGCAGCAGGCGCGCATCTCGGAGTACATCCACGACCTCAAGGGTGCGTCGGAGTTCGCGGCCGCTCCGGCCTATCCCATAGAAAAGGAGCACGAACTCCTCAACTCCATTTCCCGGGGCGACAAGGGCGAATCGCAGCGTCTGCTCAACGAGATACTCGGTCACATCTTCTTTTCGAGCGGACAGGACCCCGCCATCATACGGGCGCGCGTGCTCGAACTCGTCGTACTCCTGTCCCGCGCCGCCCTCGAGGGGGGCGCCGACATCGAACGCATATTCGGCCTGAACTACACCTACCTCAACCAGATCCAGAAGATGCGCAGCGTCGAGGACATCGCGTACTGGCTGTCGCGCATCATGGTCCGGTTCACGGATCTCGTGTTCAACCTGAAGGACGTCAAGCACACGGACGTGATAATGAAGGCGCTCCGCTACATCAACGCGCGCTACACCGAGCCGATCACGCTGGACGAAGTGGCCGGCGCGGTCTTCCTGAGTCCGACGTATTTCAGCAAGATATTCAACGAAGAGATGAAGTGCCGCTTCACCACGTACCTGAACCGGCTGCGGATAGAGAAGAGCAAGATGCTTCTCAAGTCCGGGGACACGTCCCTCGTGGACATCGCGGGCCTTGTCGGTTACGAAGACCAGAGCTACTTCACCAAAGTGTTCAAGTCCATCGCGGGAGTTTCGCCGGGCCGCTACCGCGAGTCGGGCGGAAGACTGCCACGCAACGAAGAAATCCACGACGAGTAGAAGCTTCGCCCCGCGCGAAACCCGGGATGGAGCTTCGCGCGGGGCGAAGCGGGATTCCGGAACCGCCGGGAAGCGCAAGTCACCTGAACATATCACAAAAATTGCCAAAACATTCCTAGACCCGCCTGCGCATGGTGCTACACTGGTTACGATTTTCCAGTCTGGAAGTATTCCGGGGAGGGACACGATGTCTACGCTCGACGACATTTCCGCACTGCTCCAGAGAGGGCGCGCGAATGAGACCAAAGCCGCTGTCCAGAAAGCGATCGACGAGGGTCTGGGAGCCAGAACGATTCTCGAAGACGGCCTCATGGCGGGCATGAACATCATCGGCGGCAAGTTCAAGCGGAACGAAGTGTATGTCCCCGAAGTGCTCATCGCCGCGCGCGCGATGAATGCGGGTCTCGAGCCCCTGAAACCGTTCCTTGTGTCGGCCGGCGTCAAGGCCAAAGGTGTGGTTGTCATCGGCACCGTGAAGGGCGACCTCCACGACATCGGCAAGAACCTGGTCAGGATGATGATGGAAGGCAAAGGCCTCGAAGTCCACGATCTGGGCGTCGATGTGCCCAGCGACAAGTTCGTGGTCGCGGCCAAAGAGTTCAAGGCAAATATCGTCTGCTGTTCCGCCCTCCTCACCACGACGATGAACGAGATGAAGGGCGTCGTCGAGGCGCTCCGAAACTCCGGCGTCCGCGAAAAGCTCACTGTCATGGTGGGCGGCGCTCCGGTCACCGACTCTTTCTGCAAGTCGATCGGCGCCGACATCTACACCCCCGATGCCGCAAGCGCCGCCGAAGCCGCCGTGGACGCCTGCGCCAAGTCGGCATAAGGCGCGACAATACTCCTTCCCGACAGATGACTGTTGCGACGAAGGGCGGCCTCCCGCCAAGGAGGCCGCCCTTCGTTCCAAATGGGGCGCGTGCGAAGTCTCAGCGGTACATCGGTCCCAGCGCCGCGCAGGCGCGGTAGTCGGCGCCCTCGCTTTCCATGCCCATCGCGTTCCAGTAGCTCGGCCTGAAAATCAGCGACTTATCCACGTTGTGCATGCAGACGGGAATACGCAGCATCGAAGCCATGGAAATGAGGTCGGCGCCGATGTGGCCGAAGCTGATGGCGCCGTGGTTGGCTCCCCATGCGGCCATCACCGAATAGACATCCTTGAAGGGGCCTTCGCCGGTCAGGCGCGGTACGAACCAGGTGGTAGGCCAGGTCGGATCGGTGCGCAGGTCGAGCTTGTCGTGCACGTGGCCGGGCAGGGTCGCGGTGACGCCTTCGGCGATCTGGAGGACGGGGCCAAGGCCTTTCACGAGGTTGAGGCGCGTCATGGTGACGGGCATGCCGCCTTCGGTGAGGAAGTCGGACGAATAGCCGCCGCCGCGGAAATAACCCAGCGAAGCGTAGCGCCAACTCGTGGCGTCGAGGCAGGCGGCGGCGTCTTTGGGCGTCACTTCCCACCAGCGCTTCATGACGGGTTTTCCGGCTTTGTCGCGCTGCGCGCCGGTGCCGTCCATCGTGGTGGCGCCGGAGTTGATGAGGTGGATGAAACCGCCCGCCGCGGCGCCTTCGGGCTTCCAGCCGGTGACGCGCTCCACCGCTTCGGGGCTCCAGTAGGTGCGGACGTCCGAGAATATCTGCGCCCTTCCCGTGAGGAGGTGGCCGAAGAGCATCGAAACGCCGTTCAGGGCGTCGTTTTCGGTGGCGACCAGGTAGGGCTGGCGGATGCCGTTCCAGTCGAAGCTCGAATTGAGGAGGGTTTCCATAAAGTCGCCGTTGGGGAAGTGGTCGTTCCAGTGGCGCTGGCCCTGGAAGCCGGCCAGGATGGCGTTGTGTCCGAGCGCTTCCTCGTCCAGACCCTTGCGGCGAAGGTCGGGATTGCCGACCATGAGGTCGCGTACGGCCAAGACCATCTTGACGCTGGTTTCCCAGACTTTGTCTTTATGGGCGCGGGTGTGCTGCGTTTCGGGGGCGTTGTTGTCGGGGCCTTCCTTGCAGTTGGCCTTGACCCAGGCCAGGGCGCGCCTGTACTCGGCTTCGGAATAGATTTTTTCGTCGAATCTGCGCGTGAGTTCGCTCATGTCCACGAACTCGTTGCGCATCCCCAGATAGTCCTGGAAGAAGTCCGGATCGACGGTGGAACCGGCGATGCCCATCGACACGGATCCGACCGCGAGATAGGACTTGCCGCGCATCCAGGCGACGGCGAGGCCGGAACGCGCGAAGCGCAGGATTTTGTCGGACACGTCGGCGGGTATGCGGTCGATGTCGGTGAGGTCCTGGACGTCATGCCCGTAGATGCCGAACGCGGGGAGGCCTTTCTGGCTGTGCGCGGCGAGAACCGCGGCGAGATAGACGGCGCCCGGCCTGTCGGTGCCGTTGAAGCCCCAGACCGCCTTGATGGTGGTCGGGTCCATGTCCATGGTTTCGGAGCCGTAGCACCAGCAGGGTGTCACGGTGAGGGTGACAGCCACGTTTTCGCGCGAGAATTTTTCCTGCGCCGCGGCCGCTTCCGCGACGCCACCTATGCAGGAATCGGCGATCACGCATTCGACGGCGTGTCCGGACGGGTGCCGCAGGTTTTCGGAAATGAGTTTCGCGGCCGCTCTGGCCATGCCCATGGTCGGTTCTTCGAGGGATTCGCGCACGCCTCTGCGTCTGCCGTCGATCGCGGGCCTGATGCCGATTTTGGGCAGACCGCCTTTCAGCCTGATCGCGGGAGCCTGAACTTTCATTCCTTCCATGTTCGCCATGTCAAAACCTCCGTTCTTGCGGCTCCGCTGATTGCGGAGCGCGTGTATCACATTGTCAGCGGCCCGAGCGTGTGGTGGATGACCCTCGTTTTGAGCCGTATGATTCTTGGGTCGGGGCCGCCCGCGCCTGAAATCCTTTCAATGATGAGTCCGGCGGCAGTGCGGCCCAGTTCCGCGATGGGCTGCTGGACCGAGTAGCGGCTGAAGCGCATGAGTGGCGCATAGGGCATTTCGTCGAAGGATGCGAATGCGATCCGCTGCGCCCGTTCCCCTCCGCGGGAGAAGAGGTAACTGGTGGCGCCCATGTGTACGAAGCCGTTTACGATGAACCATGCATCCGGCGAACCGGGCAGTTTCATCATTTCTTCCATGCTGCGGTAGCCGAAGGGAAGTGTGGGCAGGCCGATCCGCACGAAGTCGGGTTCGATGGCGAGACCCGCTTCCAGCATCGCTTTTTCGAAGCCACTGTAGCGTTCGCGCGATGTCGAGATTTCCGGCTTTCCGCCGAGGAAGCCGATCCTGCGGTGGCCGTCTCCGATAAGTCCTTTCGTGGCTTCATAGGCGCCCTGTTCGTTGTCGACCAGGACGGCGTCGGCGTGAAAATCGTCCACAAAGCGGTCCAGGAAGACGATGGGAATGTTGCGGTCGCGAAGCTGGGAAAAATGGGCTCCCCGGTTGGAAACCGGTATCACGACGACGCCGTCGACAAGCCGTTCGGCGAGGTGATGCAGCCTGCCTGACTCTTCTTCCACCGAGTTCCGGGACGAGCAGACGACGAGGCTGTATCCGCGGGCGGGCAGGTTGCGGGCCCGGCTTTCGGCGATATACATGAAAAAATCGCCCGCGAGATCGGGAGCGAGAATGCCTATCGTCTTGGTGGCGCGGGTTTTCAGGCTCCGGGCCACCGAGTTGACCTTGTAGCCGAGATGCGCGACCGAGGCGATCACACGGTCGCGGGTTTCGGCGGTGACGCGATTGTCGTCGTTCAATACCCGGGAAACGGTGGCCGTGGAAACGCCCGCATGAAGGGCGACGTCCTTGATGGTCGCGCTTCGACGCGTCATGCGGCGCCTCCCGCGACGCTCTGCGCGACGACCGCGATCAGTGCGGCCGCGGCCAGTGATGCCACGGTATGCAGGGAAAGCGTCGCGCTCACATATGCCGCGTCTTTGGGTTCGTTCCGGAATACCGGAATAATGAAGGGTGGAGGCAGCAGGAAAAGCGTCAGCACCGCGAAGGAATGGGTCCGGTCGAATCCAAGGGCGGGAACGAGGACGAATCCAATGAGGGAACCCAGCGCGCCCGCGACGAGCATCCTTGCGATGACGGCCGTCGCCGCTTTGCCCGCACCCGCAAGTCCGTCCTTCAGGCCGAATCCCACTACGAGGCACACGAGGGGCGTAGTGAGGCCGCCGACCGCGGCGAGCGTGGAGCCGAGGAAGCCGTCGGGCGCCCAGGGCATTCCTTTCGCCTCGGGCGCAAACAATGCCGCAATGAGGCCGAGCCCGATGGCGATGATAACGGGCGAGGAGAGAAGCCTGGCCGCAAGGTTTTTTGCGCCGTTTCCGGCTGCACCGCGCGTCGAGGCGCTTGAGGCGCTTGAGGCGCCGTCTGGCGCGCCGCCAGGCGTATCGTCGCCCAGTCTGGCCATCAATATCGTAAAGACATAGAGCACCTGCCCCAGGTCGGCGGCCGCGAAGGCCGGAGTCCTGTCGGCGCCGTAGAAGGAAGCGAACAGCGCATAGCCCAGCATCCCGGCTTCGAAGCCCTGGAACATGAGGGCTGTGGCGGGAGAGGGAAGCCGGAAAAGCCGCGCGATCGCGGAGCCGATCAATCCCATCAGGGCGCAGGCGGCGAAAATCGCGACGGCCAGGATCAGATGCGGCGCCTCGGGCCGCATGCGCGAAAACGCGGAAAAAAGGAGGACGGGCAACGTGACGCCCGAGACGAGCCGCTTGAGCCCGTCTATCGTCGGAACCGTGAGGATACTCCTCGCTCCGAGGGTGGCCCCCAGGCCGACGAGTACGATGACGGGCAGCAATTCCGTCACGAAAGATGGCACCGCGTTCTCCTCGATGGTTCCGCTCGTCGGCCGCCTTCAGCGGACAACGGGGATGACTCCCTTTTTCAGGATGATATTGCCGTATTTTACCGTTTCGCCCGTCATGACGACGGCAAACGCTTTTTTCGTCCTTTCATAGAACGCGAAACGCTCCATCTTCGCGATCGCCGGCGTGTCGGGCCAATGCCGGTCGATCGCCGCGCGATAGGATCGTTCCACTTCGATATCGAGAGAATCGCCCGGAACGGGCTGCATCATTACCAGGGGAGAGTCGGCGAAATCGTCGAGATTGATGAGCCTGAGGATACCGTCGAGAAGCTGGGGGATCCTGATCCCGTCGGCGCGCACTACGCGCGCATTCAGGGCATCGCCCGTGAAAAAGGCGTCGGCCAGCACGATTTCGTCGCCGTGCCCCATCCTGAACAGGACAGAGAGAAGATCGGGAGAAATGCAGGGATCGATTCCGATCAGCATCGTCAACTCCTTCGGGCTATGCCGAGGATGGGATATGCGTTCGCGAGTTCGTCCAGCGAAGGCGGTTCGGCTCCCTTGCGGGTGCAATTGAGTGCGGCCGCGGCCGACGCGAATGAAAGTATCCCGCCGAGCGCACCAGAGTCCAGAGAACGCAGGGCGCTGCGCGTCACGGCGGCCCTGGACTCGAGGGCCGCAAGAATGGCGGCGTGGAAGGTGTCTCCCGCGCCGATCGTGTCGGCCACTTTGACCGGAAAGGCCGGAACAGCGGCGGCCGCGGCGTGAGTCGCCGCTGCGCTGCCTTCCGTCCCCATCGTCAGGACGACCAGATCGGGACCGAAGGCGAGAAGCTTCGATGCAAAATCTTCGGGCGATTCGGGGCCGTAAATCCATTCGAGATCGGCGGTGCTTGCCTTTACGATGGCCGCCTGCGCACAGAGCGTTTCGAACCGTCGCACGAAAGCGGCGCGGTCCGGGACGAGGGAGGGGCGTACATTGGGGTCGTAACTCACGAGAATGCGGCCCGATTCGCGGTGCATCATGCGTTCTATGGCCGATGCGCCGGGCTCCAGCACCAGGGAAATCGACCCTACAAGCAGAAAATGCGTGTCCGGAGGCAGGGATTCGGGAATGTCCCCGGGCGACAGGGAACGGTCGGCGGCGTCGTTCGCGTAGAACGCGTAATCGGCTTCGCCTGAGTCATTGCGATGCACGAAGGCCAGCGTGACGGGTTGGGGACTTCGGACCACGAGCCCCGTATCCACGCCGTTGTCCACAAGTCTTCGGAAAAGCGTTTCACCGAGAAAGTCGGATGCGATGCGACCCAGAAACGCCGTGGGCACGCCGAGTCTCGCGGCTGCGATGGCGCTGTTGTAGACAGATCCGCCGGGCCTGACCTCGAAACTCCCGTAGGGGGATGTGTCGGTTCCCGGAGGGGGAACCATATCGATCAGCGCTTCGCCGCAACAAAGGATCATCGCCCGCTCCGCAGTGTCGCCCGGGTACGCCCGGGGCCGTTTGCACGGCCCGGACGTACTCGGACGAAAAATCGGTTATTGGTACAGGACCGCCTGGATCTTGGGATCGTTGACGTTGGTTTTGTCGTAGTAGTAGAAGCCGGTGTCGATGTTCTTCGGCAGCTTCTCGCCCTTGATCGCCTTTATGGCGGCTTCGACAGTCTTGTAGCCGATGCCGACCGGGTTCTGGGTGATCGCGCCGGCCATTTCGCCGGACTTGATCGCCGCTATCTGCTGGGCGCCGGAGTCGTATCCGATCACCACGATCTTGCCGATCTTTCCCATTTCCTTGACGCCGTTCAGGACGCCGATGGCGGAGCCTTCGTTGGCGCCGAAGATTCCCTTGAGGTTGGGGTTGGACTGGATGATGGCCTTGGTGATGTCGGTGGACTTCAGGTGGTCGCCGGCGCCGTACTGGACGCTGACGATCCTGATGTTCGGATACTTGGATTTGATCCTGTTGACGAATCCGTCGCGGCGCTGGATGCCGGTGATGGAAGTCTGATCGTGCACGACGACGGCGATATCGCCTTTTTCACCGATGAGCGCGGCCATTTTGTCCGCGGCGAGCGCCGCTGCGGCGAGGTTATCGGTGGACGCGGTGGCGAGGGGGATGTCGGAATCGACGCCGGAGTCAAAGCCGATGATGGGGATGCCGGCGGCCTGGGCCTGTTTCAGGAGGGGAATCGCGGCCTTGCTGTCGAGCGCGGCGAATCCGATGGCCGAGGGTTTTTTGGCGATGGCCGCGGCGAGCATATCGATCTGCTTGTCGACCATAGTTTCGGACTCCGGGCCTTCGAACGTGATGGTCACGTTGAAGTCTTTCGCCGCCTGCATTGCGCCCTCTTTGACGGCCTGCCAGAACTGGTGCTGGAAGCCCTTGGAAATCAAGGGAATGTAGATGGTCTGCGCGACCGCGGTCCCCGAGACCGCGAGCAGCAGAACCAGCGCCAGAAGAACGGATACGATCCGTTTATTCTTCATAGCTCGCTCCTTCGATGCACTCTATCCGATCCCCTAGGGGGACCGGGGTCCGAACAAAATCCAACCCGCCCTCGGGCGGATCATTTCTTTTTTCTGCGCAGAATGTCGATGTAGACGGCGCCGATTATGATGAGGCCGGTCACGACTATCTGCCATTCCTGCGGCACCGACAGGATGCGCAGGCCGTTGGTCAACACCGAAATGAGGAAGGCGCCTATGACGGTGCCGAGCACGGTGCCTTCGCCGCCCGACATCGAGGTGCCGCCGATGACCACCGCCGCGATGGCGTCCATTTCATAGCCCTGCCCGAGCGCGGGCTGGGCCGAATTGAGCCGCGACGCGATCAGGATGCCGGCCACGCCCGAGATGGCGCCACAGGTGCCGTATACGCCGATCTTCCATCGGTCGGTGTTGACGCCCGAGAGCCGCACGGCTTCCTCGTTCGATCCGAGCGCGAAGGTGTAGCGTCCGAAGACGGTCTTGTTGAGTATTACGCTCGCCAGAACCGCGACGCCGAAGAAGATCAGGACTGCGTTGGGTATCTTGAAGTCCTTGATGAAGCTCAGGATCGAACCCATCGAAATTTGCGAGAAGGCGGGCGCGTCGGTGAAATAAATGGGCCGGTTCTGCGCCATGATCAGCGACATGCCCTTGGTGACCATCATCATGCCCAGGGTGGCGATGAAGGGAGGCAGTTTGAGCTTCGCGACCATGACGCCCGAAAGGAGGCCGCATACGAGGCCGGCCAGGATGCCCGCGAGGACGCCCACCGCGACCGGCATCCCCAGCTGCACCGTCACTTTGGCCGTGATGACTGCCGCAAAGGTCATCGTGGTTCCGATGGAGAGGTCTATGCCGCCCGTAATGATGACAAAGGAAACGCCGACCGCAAGGACGCCGTTCACCGCAGTCGCCAGCATGATCGCGATCAGGTTGTTCGACTGGAAGAAGTTGGGCGACGCGATCGAAAATACCGCCATCAGAATTATAAGGCTGGCGAAAGCGAGCAGTTTCTGTTTGGCGCCGGCCGATCCCGGTTTCGCCAGTGCGATTTTTTCCATTGCGTTGGACATCGACTCGATCCTCCCTATTCCTTCGCAGCCTTGGCGACCAGGGTCTCGCGCAGGGTGGCGAGCTGCATGATCTTTTCCTGGGTCGCTTCCGAAGCCTTTAGTTCACCCGTGACGCGGCCTTCGCACATGACGATGATGCGGTGGCTCATGCGCAGGATTTCGGGCAGTTCCGACGAAATCATGATCACGGCCTTGCCCGATTCGGCCAATTCGTTCAAAAGCCTGTAGATTTCCTGTTTCGCGCCCACGTCGATGCCGCGCGTCGGTTCGTCGAAGAAAAGCACATCGCAGTTGCGCACGAGCCATTTCGCGACGACCACTTTCTGCTGGTTTCCGCCCGACAGGAATTTCAGTTTCTGCTGGAGTCCCGGCGTCTTGATGTCGAGTTTTTCGACATGCTCCTGCGCGGTTTTGCGTATCGCGCCGGCTTTCACGAAGCCGCCCGCGCCGGTGAATTTTTTCATGGAGGCCATGCCGATGTTGGACTCGACGTCCATGCCGAGCGCGAGGCCGAAGCGTTTCCGGTCTTCGGACAGATAGCCGATGCCGTTTTTCACCGCGTCGAAGGGGTGCGTTATGCGAACCTTGCGCCCGTTGACGCGGATTTCGCCTTCGTCCACGGGGTCGGCGCCGAAGATGGCGCGCGCCACTTCGGTGCGGCCGGCGCCCATGAGTCCCGCGAAGCCGAGTATTTCGCCCTTGTGCGCTTCGAAGGATATGTCTTGCAGTTCTTTGCCGCGCGAGAGGTGCTTCACCTGGAGCGCCACGGCCTTTTCGTGGAAGGCCAGGTCCCTGACGCGGTTGGTTTCGAAAAGCGTGCGGCCCACCATCAGGCTGATGATGTGGTCCAGGTTGGTGTCCGCGGCGCGCATCGTGTCGATGTATTGGCCGTCGCGCATGACGGTGATCCTGTCCGCGATGCGGAACAGCTCGTCCATGCGGTGCGAAATGTAGACGATGCCGACGCCTTTGCCCTTCAGCTGTCTGATGGTGCCGAAAAGTTCTTCGATTTCGGCGTCGTTCAGGGCGGCCGTGGGTTCGTCCATGATGAGGACGCGTGCGTCGTAGGAGAGGGCTTTTACGATTTCGACCATCTGCTGCTTCGCGATGGTGAGTTCGCCGATCCGGAGGCGCGGGTCTATGTCGAGCTTGAGCAGTGCGAACAGTTTTTTCGCTTCCGCGTTCAGCGCTTTTTCGTCGAGCAGAAGCCCGCCCGCCTTCCTTGGCTCCCGGCCGATGAAAATGTTCTGCGCCGCGGAAAGGTGGTTCATCAGGTTGAGTTCCTGATGGATGATGGATATGCCCGCTTTCTGGGCGGCGCGCGGGTTGTGCAGGTCGACCGGCTTGCCGCCGACCAGGACTTCGCCGGAGTCTTTCTGGTATACGCCGGCGAGCACTTTCATGAGAGGGGATTTTCCGGCGCCGTTTTCGCCGCCGAGGGCGTGCACTTCTCCGGGGTAAAGATCGAAGCGGGCGTTCTTCAGGGCCTGTACGCCCGGAAAGGACTTGTTGATGTCCCGCATGACCACGATCGACTCGGCCACGACCTTTCTCCTTGCCGCACCCTTTTTCCGGTTCGGGTTGCGGCATGCCCGCGATATGCCTTCTTATGCCTTCATGGAGGCTGATCGCGGCGAATGTAATCGTTTACCGACTTTCCAAATCTGTCAAGAAAAAAGTGTAATCGTTTACAATTTTTTGTCCGGCCGATCTGCGGCCCGTTTCAGGGGTTTCGGAATGTCACTGGAGGGCGAGGTCCAGGATGCCGCGGGCTTCCTTTTCGCCTATCGGCACGAAGTGTCCGACGGTTTTCGTTCCGCCCGAACTGCACTTGGCGGCCATCTCGGCGAGGCGATCCCGTCCGACGCCGAGCGCCGACAGTCGGGTAGCGAGCCCGATGGAGTTCCAGAAGGATTCGAGCCTTGCGATGCCGGCCAAAGCGGTGCGTTCGGGATCGTCGAAACTCTGCTCGACCCCCCAGACTCGGACCGCATACTGCGCGAACCTCGCCACATCGTGCCTGTACACGAATTTCATCCAGGCGGGGATGATGGCCGCGAGGCCCGCACCGTGGGCGACGTCGTAGATGCCCGACACTTCGTGCTCGATGTCGTGGGACGCCCAGTCGCCCTCGCGACCCGTGCTGAGGGAGTTGTTGTGGGCGACGCATCCCGACCACATAAGCTCCGCCCATGCGTCGTAGTTGTCGCGTTCGGCAAGTACGCGCGGGGCGACGTGAATCACCGTCCGCAGGGTGCCTTCGATCAGCCGGTCGGTGAGTTCCACGGGGCGCGAATTGGTGAAGTAGCGCTCCATGAGGTGGGCCATTATATCGGCGACGCCGTTGGCGATCTGTCCCGGCGGGAGGCTGAAGGCCAGTTCGGGATTCAGGATGGAAAAGCGTGGATAGAGCAATTCGTCGTCGAGGGCCCGTTTGTACCACCCTTCTTCGTTGGTGAGGACGGAGCCCGAACTCGCTTCCGAGCCGGCGGCCGGGATGGTCAGGACCGTCCCGACGGGAAGGGACTCGGACGGTCTGGCTTTGCCGGTATAGAAGTCCCACACGTCGCCCGAGTATGGAACGCCGACAGCGATGGCCTTGGCGGAGTCGATGACGCTGCCGCCGCCCACCGCGAGGATGAGGCCGAGGCCGCGCTCGCGGCAAAGCGCGATCCCCTGGTGGACCAGGGAAAGCCGCGGGTTCGGGACGACGCCCGGAAGTTCGACCCATTCGACGCCCGCAGCCTTGAGCGAGGCGCGGATACGGCCCAGGAGGCCCGATTTTTCGGCGCTGGCGCCGCCGAAATGCAAAAGTATTCTGGATGCCGCGGCCAGAGCCTCTTTGCCCACGCCTGTTTCGGCGTTGCGGCCGAAGATGATTCTGGTCGGGTTTCTGAAGACGAAATTGTCCATGCCGTTCTCCTGTGCCGAAATTTACTTATCGGCAATTGAGCCAATTTCAAAAGTCGGTTACTTTTGAAATTGGCTCGCATTTGCTCCGGTTTCTACGAAACCGTGTGCAAATGCCGCAAGTTTTGGTAGCTTTTTCAAAAGTCTTCCGACTTTTGAAAAAGCCTCAATTGAAAAGCGATATCGGCGGCCACCGCCGGTTCGAAGAAATCGAGATCGTCGTCGCCCGTTTGGGCGCGGAATACGACCATGAAACGTACATTCGCCGTACCTGTCGGATAGGGGATCCAGTGCCAGGTTCCGGCATCGAGCACGACCGACTGCCCTTTGCGCAGGATCAATGCGCGGAGGCCCGAAAGGCCGCCGCTTCCGGGCTCCTGGGGCGGGGCGACGCAGAGCACCGCATCTCCGTCCACCGC
>Ga0074198_1001703_pt1 | contig 13542 bp, 12 predicted proteins | sample EPASupsiteSAE323_FD_64527 | JGI IMG/M metagenome (GOLD analysis project Ga0074198, IMG submission 64527) | Bioremediated contaminated groundwater from EPA Superfund site, New Mexico - Sample SAE3-23 | ecosystem: Environmental > Aquatic > Deep subsurface > Groundwater > Contaminated ...
GCCGCTCGGCATCTACCTTTCGATAATGGATTCCAGCCTCGGCGTGGTCAAGGCAAGGTGCTCGTCCTGCCGCCGCGAGATGAAAAACACCGGCAGGATGATGGAGTGCCCCAACTGCCGCAACCGCGAGACCAGGAAGATGGCGATTACTACTTCAAGGATGTGAGCAAAAGATGAACGTTCAGATAATCAAGGAAGAAAAGGACTTTTTGGAAGTCAAGCTTGCAGGCGAGGACCTGGGGCTTGCCAACATGGTCGCCCAGGAGCTTGTCTCAAGCGGCGCTGCCGAGTTTGCGTATGCTGCGCTCGACCACCCGATTACCACCAACCCGGTAATCCGCGTGCGCGCAAAGGACGGCCAGAAGGCGATTGCAAAGGCTGCTGCAGCTTGTGCAAAGAAGCTCGAGGCGCTCTCAATCGCGTCCCCAGGCAAGTCCAAGAAGAAGGAGTAATTTTCCTTCCTTCTTTCCCGTTTTTCGGATTTCCATTTTCTTTTCCGGTTTTCCAAAAATCTTCTTTTTTACTTTCAATTTTTCCCAGTCTGTTTTATTAGCCCGGAACCACTAACCGTTTTCGAGGAATAATCCCAAATGAAGCGGCGCAACAGGCACAGGAACGCCAAACCCAGCGAACAAGATGCCAAGCCAGCGGCATCCGCAAAAAAGAACGCTTTTTCCAAGGCCTTGAAGTTCTTCTCGCAAGGATGGGGGTTGTACGTCATCCCGCTTGCCCTAGTCCTTCTATATTACCCTCTTGAACTTGCGCCTTACTCGGCAGTGCTTGGCCTTCTCTGCTTCCTCTCGATGGTTTACATCATCGTTGCGGACATGAAGCCCACGAAGGCCGAGACCAAGAACATCTCAAAGCCCCTTTGGGAGCTTGCAAAGACGCTTGCAATCGCGCTTGCGGCCTGGGTAATAGTGTGCATCGTGCTCCAGACCGGCAAGCCAATGAACGTGGTGACATCGTGCAGCATGCTGCCGGTACTCCACCGCGGGGACCTGGTCTTTCTGCAGGGCGGGCAAATCAACGCGCCAACAGCCCAAATCACCTCTTCGCTCAAGGCAGCGGACATTTCCTACGTCAACTGCACCGCCAGCTTCTACAACGGCTCGACTGCAAAGGTTCCGTGCACAAGCTCCATCAAGGCCGGCTCAACGGACTACCCTACACGCACGCAAAACGACATAATAATCTACGACGCCGAGCCTTCAATCTACGGCGCCATAATCCACCGCTCGGTGCTCTGGCTTGCAGCTGGAAACCAGTCCTTCCTACTTACAAAGGGCGACAACAACGCAGTTCTTGACCAGCAGTCGGGGATAAGCCCGGTGACTGCGGACCGCATCAACGGCAAGGTCATACTTTCAGTCCCCGCAATTGGATACCTCAAGGTGTTCCTCTTTGCCGGGTTTGATTTCGTCCTGAGGCTCCCAACAGGCGACCTCCAGTACGCCATGTCCGCATTCGACGCTCCGCCGGGGTGCGACTACGTTCTCTTGCGCAACTAGGCGTCAGAAAAGTCCGGCAGTCTCTTTTTTAATGCTTTAAATCCTCCATTTATCCCGTTACAAACCAATCCAAAAGGACGCGCCCGGCAAGGCGCACGGTAACGCAATTTTCCAAGGGGGATTTCAATGGAGCTTGTTTTGGAAGACGCCAAGTTCTTCAAGTCGTGCATAGACGCAATCGTGAACCTCGTAGACGAAGGCTCGTTTGAGGTGTCAAAGTCGGGGCTCCACCTGAGGACGATGGACCCGTCGCAGATTGCGATGGTCGACTTTGCCATGGGTGGCGACGCGTTCAAGAAGCTCTCAGTCGACGGCTCGGCAACTCTTGGAATCAACCTCATCGACCTTTCAAAGATTCTTTCCCGCTCGCGCTCGTCGGAGAAGCTCTCGCTTGTTCTTGACGAAAAAGAGGCAAACAAGCTCTCCCTTGAGTTCACAGGCGCAAACAAGAGGACCTTCAAGCTCCCTCTTCTGGACCTTGCGGTGTCGTCGCCCAAGGAGCCCAAGATCCCGTTCGACTCGCACGTCAAGATGCGCGGAGGCGCTTTCAAGGAACTCCTCAAGGACGCATCGCTTCTTTCATCGCACGTTTCCCTTGAAGTCGCAGCTGACAAGTTCACGCTCGAGGCGCACGGCGACTCCGGTGACCTGAAGGCGGAGACCGAGAAGGGCTCAGCTGACCTCATTGAGCTCAAGTCAGGAACCAAGGCCAGGGCGATGTTCCCGTTCGAGTACCTCGACGACATGACCCGCGCCTGCCCCGACGACGCCACGCTCTCAATCGAGCTCAAGTCCGACGCGCCGCTCCGGCTGTCCTACTCAATAGGGCAGGCCAACCTTGCGTACTACCTTGCGCCGCGCGTAGAGACGGTCTAGGCGCATCGCCCAATGATGGGTTGAAATTATGGCAGCCGGCGGCTTTGCAAAGAAGTTCAAAGGCCTATTCTCAGGCATAACCGGCAACGTGTGGATACTCGGCGTGGTGAGCATGCTCACCGACGTCGCAAGCGAAATGATATTCGCAGTGCTTCCAGTCTACCTTTCCTCAGTTCTTGGCTTGAGCACCGCTGTAATCGGCCTCATCGAGGGGTTTGCAGAGGCTTCGGCCAACCTGTCGAGGATGGCATCCGGCATAGTGTCCGACGCAATCAAGAAGCAGAAGAACGTGGTCATATTCGGCTACGCGCTCTCCTCATTCTCCAAGCCCCTGTTCGGCTTTGCAACATCTGCGCCCATAATGTTTGTAGTGCGCGTTGCAGACCGCGTTGGCAAGGGAATCCGCGACGCACCGCGAGACGCCTTGATTGCCGACTCCACCAAGACAAAAAAGAGGGGAGCTGCTTTTGGCCTTCACCGGTCCATGGACAAAGTCGGCGCGGTGGTGGGCCCGCTACTTGCAATCGTTTTGCTCCCGCTGATGGCCTACAACTACCGCGACTTCTTCTTGTTCTCAATCATCCCCGGCCTTCTTTCAATCGGCGTGCTGTACTATTACATACGCGAGCCTGCCAGGAAGCGCATCGAGGCGGCCAAGCTGAAGTCGTCTCGGAAGATGAACCTCAACTGGAACCTCTTCCACCCGCACCTTAACCGCGAGTTCCGGCGCGCGCTGCTTGTTGCGGCGATATTTGCCCTCGGAAACTTCAGCTTCGTGTTTTTGATGCTGCGGCTCGTTGACTTTGGCATCGCGGCAGCGCTGATTCCGGTTGCCTATCTGGTCTCCAACCTGGTCTACATGCTCTCGGCAACCCCGGTCGGGTTCCTTTCAGACAAGGTTGGCCGCAAGAACATACTCGCAGCTGGGTACGCGACCTTCTGCGTCCTCTGCATACTCGCAGCAGCTGGAGGCGGGGTGGAAGCAGGGTGGCTATTGATACTCCTCTACGGCCTGTTCACCGCAACCGTTGAGACCATGCAGAGGGCGTTCGTAGTTGACATAGTTGGCAAGGAGCGCCGCGCAACTGCGCTTGGCACGTACTTTGGAACAGTCGGCCTGATTACTTTCTTTGCAAGCGCAATCGCCGGAGTGCTCTGGCAGTACTTGGGCGCGTGGGCCGCGTTCGGATTTGCCGCAGCGGTGGCTGCGGTGTCGCTTGTGATGCTCCTTGCGTGGTTCCCGAACGGCAACAGCGTGACCGAGACGTAACCGCAGCGGGCGGCTGCGAATGCCATTTAAGAAGCACACGGTGTTTTACGCACCATTAATATTTTCAGCAACAGTTTGATTCTTCGAATCACTCAAACGGGGTAGTTGGCAATTGGACTTCACTATAAAGACCGCACTCATCAGCGTCTCCGACAAGACTGGGTTGGAGCAGTTCGCAGCAGCGCTAGTTGCGCAGGGAGTTGAGATCATATCCAGCTCCGGCACAGCAGCGTTCCTCAACTCCAAGGGAGTGAAGACAGTTGACGTATCCAAAATCACGGGCTTTCCCGAAATCCTGGGCGGCCGCGTCAAGACATTGCACCCCAAGCTCTTTGGGGCCATACTTTCGCGCGGACAAAACGACTCCGACGACCGCGAGCTTCTGGAAAACGGCATCGGCCGCATCGACTTGGTGGTTGTGAACCTCTACCCGTTCGAGAAGACCGTCGCAAAGAAGGACTGCAAGCTTGAGGAAGCAATAGAGAACATCGACATCGGCGGCCCGTCGCTTTTGCGTGCAGCTGCGAAGAACCACGACCGCGTGGCAGTGGTATGCGACCCTGCGGACTATACCGCGCTTATTGATGAAATGGCAAAGAACAAAGGCGCACTCTCCGACGCGACCAGGCAGAATCTTGCTGCAAAGGTGTTTTCCCACACGTTCAACTACGACGCCGCGATTGCAAACTACCTGCAATCCGCATTCAACCCCGACACCCGCTTTCCGCAGGCGGTTGGCATCTCGCTTACCAAGGCACAGGACCTGCGCTATGGCGAGAACCCCCACCAGAAGGCCGCTCTCTACGTCACGCGCTCAGCAGAAGGCGAGCAGCTTTCCAGGAGAAAGCAGCTCTGGGGCAAGGAACTCTCCTACAACAACATCACCGATGTCGACGCCGCGGTCTCCCTTGCAATGGAGTTTTCCGGCCAGCACGCGGCTGTGATAATCAAGCACAGCAACCCCTGCGGAGTCGCTGTCGGCGCAAACAATGCCGAGGCGTTCGACACCGCGCTCTCAACCGACCCGGTGTCGGCATTCGGAGGGGTCATATGCTTCAACAACCCCGTCACCGAGCCCGAAGCCAAGAAGATTTCCCAGATGTTCTGCGAAATCGTGATTGCGCCCTCGTTTGACGAGGCCGCACTTGCAGCACTCAAAGGAAAGAAGAACGTGCGCCTGATGGAGGAGCCGCTCCTCTCCCAACCGCCGTCCAATTCCAAGGCCCTTGAATACCACTCGATTCGCGGCGGGATGCTGGTGCAGGAGCGCGACGAGGAGCTTTACAATTCCGAAAAGAAGGTCGCAACCAAGCGCCAGCCCACTGCTCAGGAGCTTGCTGACCTGGACTTTGCCTGGAAAGTATGCAAGCACGTCAAGTCAAACGCAGTGGTCTACGTAAAAGACAACCGCACAATCGGCATCGGCGCCGGGCAGATGAGCCGCGTTGACTCGGCAAAGCTTGCCGCGCTCAAGGCAACCGCGTCCAAGCTCTCAACGAAGGGCTGCGTGATGGCGTCGGACGCGTACTTCCCGTTCCGCGATGGCGTTGACGAGGCCGCGTCAGCCGGAATCACCGCAGTGGTCCAGCCAGGAGGCTCGATTCGCGACGGCGAGGTCATCCGGGCAGCTGACGAGAAGAACATCGCCATGATTTTCACCGGAATCAGGCACACCTGGCACTAACTAGGAAATGAAGCCTTCCTTGATTGCATCCTGCGGCATGAACTGCGGCTTATGCTACGCCTACCTGCGAAAAAAGGACAGGTGCCCCGGTTGCAGGTCCGAAGGCCCGACCAAGCCCGCTTACTGCGTCCGTTGCAAGATAAAGAACTGTGCGGCCTTGAGAAAGAGCGGGAAGAAATTCTGCTCCCGCAAAGCTTGCGAAGATTTTCCCTGCCCCACTCTTGCGCATCTTGACAAGCGCTACCGCACCAAGTACGGCATGAGCATGGTTGAAAACCTTTCAAGCATCGAAAAGTCAGGCATCCGCAAGTTCGTCAATGGCGAGAAAACCCGCTGGGCTTGCAAAAAATGCGGCGGGACAATCTGCGTCCACAAGCACTGTTGCTCCGGATGCGGCAAGCCTTCTGGAGCCGGCCCGGTCTAGACTGCCCGGATAGTTTTTTTGCCCTTTCCAAGCGGCTTTCTTCTACTTCTTTGAGATTACGATGAAGCCAAACTTCCTTTTTGCCTTCGCATCCTGAAAAATAGCTTTCCTTAGGACTGCAATATCTATCTTGAACCTGGACCTGTGTGCAGGGTCGGGGTCCATCACAATTGCGTACGCTTTTTTGCCTGAGACCGTGACGCTTTCAACAAGGCCGTCGTGGTACTCGTAATCGCAATTCCCGTGGATGCCTTTTATCGAGTACTCGAACCACAGGTCGTTGTCTTGCTCGATGTTTTTCCTGAGGAATTCCGCAAGGTCATTTATTTCCGAAACGTATGCCCCCGTTGCGGCCAACCCGATGTTGTTTCTTTTGAAAAACGCGTTTGTCCTGGCCGCAGATTGTGATGTAGCAAGCCCCGACAAGGGGTCTAACGCGTCCCGGACAACCCTGAACTTTTCAGTATAGCATTTTGCATCCTTTCTCGCAACGCCCACGCCGAAGAACTTGGCCATCTTTTCCTGGTCAAAGAGCCCGCAGCCCCGGCGGTGGAGCACCATCTGCAGGCAGGTCACGTTGCAAAAGCAGGGCTTCTGGAATAGCGGGATGTATTTCGGCTTCAATGACGTGACTCTGGCCATGCTGGTTAACCGCCCCTGACCTTTCTCATGTGCTCCACTCGCGCGCCAACAAGTGCCTTCGTGCCTATGTCCCTGCGGTGGTAGAGCTTTCCCTTCACAAAAGAGCAGGCGTGCTCGCAGGTGCGCTCAGCAGACTCAAGCGAGTCACCCATTCCAAGTATTCCGATGGAACGGGAAGAGCCTGAGTAGAGGGCGCCTTCCTTCTCGTCAACAGACGCGTAATAGACTTCAGCGCCCAGCCTGGCGATGGACTTTTCGTTAATGTCAATCTTTTCGCCCTTTGCAGGCTTGTCCGGGTAGCCTTCGGGAACAAGGTACTTGACCACAGTGGCTGCTTCCGAGAACACGACCTTCTTTTCCGAGAGCGTTCCTGCAACGATGTGCTTGCAGACTTCGGCAAAATCCGTGTCAAGGAGCGCAAGCACGTTCATCGCCTCGGGGTCCCCAAAGCGCGCATTGAATTCAACCACTTTAGGCCCTTCTTTTGTAATCATGAACTGGCCGTAGATTATGCCCTTGTAGTCGATGCCTTCTGCGGTAAGCGCGGCAACAATCTGTTCGACGATTTCGATGCCCTTGTCGTAGTCGCGCTGCTTCATGAACGGCAAGAGCATTCCCGTTGAGTACGAGCCCATGCCTCCGGTGTTGGGGCCGGTGTCGCCTTCAAAGGCAAGCTTGTGGTCCTGTACCGAAGGCATCCCGCGAACTGTTTTTCCGTCAACAAAAGTCTGGAGCGTGAATTCCTGGCCCACGAACTTCTCCTCGATGACAACTTCGCCAAGCCCTCCCATGTTGGATGAGAGGATTTCCTTGCAATACGCCTTGGCCTCTGCAGCATCTTTGAGCTGGAAGCCAACTACCTTGACTCCCTTGCCCGCAGTGAGTCCAGAGGGCTTGACTGCGACTTCCCCTCCAAGCTCGTCGATGAGCTTTCCAGCAGCGTCGGCGTCCTTGAAAGCGCCGAACTTGGGGCAGCCTTCGACTCCGTGCTTCTTCATCAGGTTGCGCGCAAAAGTCTTGTCCCATTCAAGCCTGGCAGCGGCCTTCTTGGGCCCAACAGCGGGCACTCCGGCATCCCAGAGCGCGTCGGCAATCCCTGCCTCCAAGACGGCGTCCGGGCCTATTACCGCAATCTCAACCCCGCACTTTTTCGCAAATTCCACAACTGCCTTGGCATCCTTGGTGTTGCCAACAGTTGCCTCAACAGAAATCTTCCTTATTCCGGGGTTGTTGTTTGACATGAATGCGTAAACGTCGGGCCTGCTTGCGCTTTCGTGAAGCGCCTTTGCTATTGCGTGCTCGCGTGCACCGGAACCCACGACTAGGAATTTCATCAAAATGACCCCCTTGGAAATATGATAAAGAGAATTTTGCAGGAAAGGGGTTTAACTAGTTGTGGTGGAGCTTTCCAAGGCGCTTCTTTGTCGGGTAGTCCTCGTCCAGGCACGCCATGCACATGTCCGTCTTGGGCAGGCCGATTGACTCAAGCAGGCCCTCGATGGTAACGTAGTTGACCGAGTCGGCTCCGAGGAACTCGGCGATTTCCTTGACGTTCTTGTCGCTTGCAATAAGTTCCTTGTAAGTGGAAAAGTCTACTCCCATGTAGCACGGCGCCTTGATTGGCGGGCAGGAAATCACCAGGTGCACTTCCTTCGCGCCGGCCTCGCGCACCATCTTGACAATCTTTGCCATCGTTGTGCCGCGCACTATGCTGTCGTCAACAAGGACCACGCGCTTGCCCTTGACTATGTCGCGAACCGCATTCAGCTTGAGCTTGACTCCTGACTTGCGCGCCTTGTCGGACGGCATTATGAACGTGCGCCAGACGTAGCGGTTCTTGATGAGCCCCTCCTCGAAGGGTATGCCGCTTTCCTTGGAAAAGCCCAGAGCGGCGCTTCTTCCGGAGTCGGGGATTGGGATGACCACGTCGGCCTTGATTTTGTAAGTGCGCGCAAGCGAGCGTCCGAGGTTCTCGCGGACCTTGTACACGTGCTTTCCCTCAAAGATTGCGTCCGGCCTCATGAAGTAGACGTACTCGAACATGCAGTGGCCGTGCCGCTCTTCGGTAATCACGCGCTTGGACTTTACTATGCCCTTGTGGACTATGACAACTTCTCCGGGAAGGATTTCGCGGTCAAAGGTCGCCTCAACAGTGTCAAGCGCGCCTGTCTCTGATGCAAGGAACACCGCTCCGTCGCGCTTTCCCATGCACAATGGCTTGAACCCCTTGGGGTCGCGGCAGGCGATGATTTCGCCCCTGCCAGTAAGAAGGACAATTGAATAAGCGCCGTCAAGCTTCTGCATAACCGTCTTCATTGCGGCAAAGTAGTCGGTCTGGCCGTTTTCGACTTCGCGGATGAATAGCTGGCCGATGACTTCGGTGTCGGTTGTTGAGATGAATACCGTGCCCGAGTTCTCAAGCTCGGCCTTGAGCTCGTCGTAGTTTACGATGTTGCCGTTGAAGCCGATTGCAACCTGCATCTCTGGCATCTTGAAAACGAAGGGCTGTGCGTTGGTAAGGTCGGACGCGCCGGTTGTTGCGTAGCGGATGTGCCCGATGGCGCTGTCGCCGTGCAAGTATTGGAGCTCCCTGTTGGTGAAGACAAGCGATGCCAGGCCCATTCCCACGTGCACGCGGATGTCGCCGGAGCCGTTGACTGCGGCAATGCCCGCGCTTTCCTGGCCGCGGTGCTGGATTGCCATCATGCCATTGAACATGTCAACTGCAACGAGCCTGCCTGGTGCTTGGCATGCGAACACGCCGCACTTCTCGCGGGGCTTATAGTCTTGCTCGTTTTCTAGCGAAATCATGGCAACCGATTACCTGTTTGCCGCCTTCTTAAAATTCGCCTATATAGTTTCCATCCAATTGCTGAAAGAATGCGGTAAAACTACTTTGGCTTGTGCGCATTAAAAAGCTTGACGGGAAACCAAAAGTCGCCTTTGACGTCAGCCCAGGCTGCGCCTAATCTCGCCAGCCCGCACGACGTCCTCGGAAACGTCCTTGTTGTCAAGGAAAAGCAGCAGGATGTTCGAGGTTATGTTGCGGTGCATGAAGTCTTCCGGAGTGCGCGGCCCAAGCTCGACTCCCAGGTAGTCCTCGACTAGCTCGACATCCAGGGCAATCTTTGCGTAAGCAGGGTCGCGTTCCGCAAGGGCCTTGAGGTTTTCCTTGTTCAGGTACCTGCCCGCAGTCTCCAGGTCAAGCCGCAGGTTGGTGTAATTGCGCTCAAGAGCCTCGATTAGGCCTGCTTTGCGCGCTTCCAGTATCCCGCGGCCAGCTCCGATGAACTCCGGAGGCACTCCGAGGGAGTAGAACGCGGCTGTGAACTTGATTGCGCGCGGAAGCTTCTTCTTGCCCAGGCTCCGGGCATAGCCGAACACTCCGGTGTGCAGCTTGCGTTCCCTGCGCTCGGGCACAAATGATGCGATTGCGTTGATGTCATCAGTAAGCGCCTCAACTGTCTTTCTGTACTCGTCGGTGAAAATCGTGATGAGTTTCTTGATTTTCTCAACTTCCGCAGCCTCAATCTCAACTGCCTTGGACGCGCCAAGCGAGGAGTTGAGCTTTGCAACTGCCTTTGTAACCTTTGTCTGCGGGTAGTCGTAGCGGAAAGCGGACTGGAGCGTGACCGTGCGCATTCCCGGGTACTCGCGAATGAAGTACTGCACGCTGTCAGGCGAAAGCCCGCCACGGAAGCACAGGCAGCCGACCCCAATCATCGGGTGGAACTCCACTCCCGTAGTCTTGGTGAGTTTGGACAGGTTGGACATTCCAACTTTGATTGCAAGTATCGCAGGAATCATTCCCGCGTTCATCGCGGGGTCGGAGCGGGCAAACCACACGCGCATGTCGTCTTTGGAAATCGAGCTTATTGGCATCGACTTTTCCTTGCACATCCGGATGTAGTCTGCGACAATCTCGTCTGCACGCATCATTACGTCAACTTCCTCAACCAGGGGGATGACGTCGATGTTTGCCGGGCCAGAAGGTTTGAGCTCCTGGAACGCGCGCGCTATGTGGGCGTACTTTTCCTTGACATAAATCAGCTGGTCTGCTGAAGTGGTCATGGGCAAGTACGTCTCGACAATCGGCGCATCGGGCATCCCGTTGTCGTGTGCAAAGTCGTTTGCCGAAAGGATGCTTACGAACGCGTGCGCGAGCCGGAAGTTGGTCTCCTTCCACACGTTGGGAATCCTAAATGAGAGCGTGAGGTCCTTGCCGAGCGGCTTCTTGCGGAAGTAGTCCATGTAGCGCTCGTAAAGCTTCTCAACAACCGACTCGTCTGCGTGCTTTCCTTCCCAGTCCCACATGTACTCCTCGCAGCCCAAATCGGAATAGCAGCGGAAGGCCTCCTCAGGCTCCTTGAAGGTGGTGACGAAGCGTCCGCCTATGAACTTGAACGGGACTCGCGTGCCGTGGCTTGAAAGCTTGGCGGAAAAATCTGAGAACGAATCGGATGCGTCGGAGAGCCAGTATGGAGAGCACGCGTTGTCAGGGTGCTGGGTAGCCATCGTTGCGGGAACTTTTCTCGACATAGAAAACCGAAAGATATTTTCAACAAGCCGGCTTTTGAACCAATCGCTTACGTGACTTAATGCGCCGTTTCCATCCTTGTCCGCTCAACCCTCCTGCATAAAACTCTTGTTCGACCAGAATTATCCTAATGGACCTGCAGCAAAAAATCGCATACAACTACTTCTTCTCACGCCAGGCGCGCCAGCACCTGTCCGAGCAGGGCCTTGGCACCATTGCAAACTCCGACTTGGAGGCAGCACAGGACTTCTGCCTGAGGCTGATACGCAACGCGCAGGCAAAGGTGCCGTTCCAGCCCTGGGTTGCCCAGGATGGCGACGAGCTGAAGTGGATTGCGCTTTCAAGGATGCTACTTTCGCAGAGCGCAAACCCGTTCGCTGCAAGGCTTTTTGGCGAAGGCCTGGCAAAGCTGTGCGCCTACCGTCTTGGTCTGGAAGACCCGCAGGTTTTCACCGCTGTGCTTACCCAGCTCTACCCCACGCTCAAGACGGATGGGGACAAGTACGCGCTGGGCATAGCTGATTACACCAGCGGACAGAACGAGCTTGTGTACGCGCCCCTTGACGGCGGAAAGATTTCAATTGACCGCGAGGCGCTTGTTGAGATGGCATCCAAGCACGCGGCATCAAAGGCAGCTGACCTTTCGGGGATTGACAAGACCGCGTTGCCTCCGCTGATTACCGAGTTTGCAACCAACTTTACCGAAGCCCTCCCCTCCTCGCCTGCATTGATGATGCGCCAGTTCGAAGGAAAGTTCCTCAACCAAGGTTGCATGAAAAAAATACTCGCAGGAGTCGGCGAAGGAAAACGGTTCTATGGAAGCATGGCAATTGCAATAGCCTGCCAAAAAGACGGCCTTTCCAAGGAAGAAGCTTCGGCATTGATGCGCCAGTACGTCACCAACTGCCAGCGCTCCTCGCACGAGTTCCGCGAAAGCGAAGCCCTTGCATCGCTTGACTGGGTCTACAAGCACCCCGGAATCAACCTCTCGTGCAGGAAACTCCTGCAGCAGGGATTGATTGACAAGTACTGCGACGGATGCCCGCAGACTAGAAAGAAAACGGAATGAGCTATTGAGTGAGTTTTTTTGGAAAACAACGTCGTTGCAAAGGATGCGGCAGAACAACCTGCAGTCCAAAAGGAGTTCGAGCGCACCAAGGAGCACGAGTTCATCGGCAGGCACTTCCAACAGTTCTACAAGACCCACCAGGTCAACGTGCCGTCAACTTCGATGCGCGAGTTCGGCTTTGGCTACGAAAAAAAGATTGACCTGCGGCACAAGTCCTTCCAGAGCCAAAAGGAATTGCAGGATTACTTCATCTCCAAAGTCCCGCTTTACGCATCCTACTCCGCCGCGTTCTACGAGTACCCCGCAGCAAGGCCGATGGGCGCAAAGAACTTCCTCAAAGCCGAGCTCATATTCGACTTGGATGCAAACCAGACGCACGAAGGACACAACCCCGTGATGTGCCCCCACTGCCAGGAGACCGTCCGAGCCGACGTAATCAGGCTACTTGAGGACTTCCTCTTTCCCGACTTCGGGTTTTCCAAGGAAGAGACAACTGTCAATTTCTCCGGAAGCAAGGGCTACCACGTCCACGTTGCGATGGAGTCGCTGATGCAGCTCTCCTCGACCCAGCGCGACCAGCTCGTGGAATACTGTGCTGGCACCAACGTCGACTTCAACCGTTTCTTCACCTTGCAAAAGCACGTAATCAACCACCGCTCAATCGAAGTCATCTCCGGGCCAAGCAAGGCCTCGGCAGGGTGGGCAAAGCGAATCCTTGACAGGGCGCTTGCAATACTTGCGCTCCCGCAGGAGGACTTCATCGCAAGGTTCAAGCAGGCCGGCTACACCAAAAAGCAGGCCGAGACGATTTTTGCAAACAAGGATTACGTTGCGCAGCAGCTGTCGGAAGGCCGGTGGTCGGCAATCGAAAAGCCCGACTTGCTGGTTGCAGAAATCGCAAAGACCGCAGGAATAGGAAGAAACGTCTCGCTTGACCGCGCAGTGACTACTGACATGAGCAGGCTCATACGCATACCGGACACGCTGCACGGCGACACCGGGCTTTTGGCAAAGACCCTTTCGCTGTCCGAGCTTTCCAATTTCGACCCCACGAATTCAGCTCTTGCATTTGACATGAAAAAGACCGAGAAAGTGATTGCGCTTGACCACTACGACTTCTACTTTGGCGGAAGCTCGCACGTGCTTGAAAAGGAAAAGCTCAAGGAAGTCCCGCTCGCTGTTGCCATGCTGCTTCTTTGCAAGAAAAAAGCCCTCCTTCTATAGTTCTGCCGGAATGCCGAAAACTCGTTGCACAACCCTATAAAAAACATGAGCCACACGAAACCTTGCAACCGGCTGCGGCAGTAGTTTTTTACAGCCTGCGGCCGTAACATTTTCCAAGGGGGGCATTACAGTTAACATGGCGGACGACTTCTTCGAAAAGCTTCGCAAAATCCAGCTTTCCGAGCGGCGCCACGCCACCCTGGCATCCATCGACGACGAGTTCTACGGCGACCTGAAAAAGAAGCTTACTGAACTGGGCAAGGGCGACTCGGCGTTCGGAGACGACCGCGAGTTCAAGAACGTCT
>Ga0074198_1001705_pt1 | contig 13542 bp, 10 predicted proteins | sample EPASupsiteSAE323_FD_64527 | JGI IMG/M metagenome (GOLD analysis project Ga0074198, IMG submission 64527) | Bioremediated contaminated groundwater from EPA Superfund site, New Mexico - Sample SAE3-23 | ecosystem: Environmental > Aquatic > Deep subsurface > Groundwater > Contaminated ...
GCTGGTCATGAAATAGCAAGCCATGGTTTTGGCCATCAGCTTGTCTATTTGCAGTCAGAGGAAGAATTCAGAGAAGACTTAAAAAATGCTGTTGAAGCCGTAAAAAATGCTGCAGGAATACAGGTAAGAGGATATAGAGCACCTTCATGGTCAATCACCGAAAAATCACTTTGGGCATGGGACATTATTCAGGAATTAGGGTTTTCTTATGATGCCAGCATATTTCCTGTGAAAAATTTTATGTATGGTATGCCTGATGCACCCAGATTTGCATTTAAACCTGAACATAATAAAAAAAAGTATGATTTTATTGAAATTCCCACTTCGACATTAAGGATTGGGAGCTTTAACATTCCTTTTTCGGGAGGATTTTACTTCAGAATACTGCCGTATACAATAATAAAGTTTTGCATAAAAATGCTTAATAAGGAAGAGAAGCCAGCAATAGTATACTTACATCCTCGAGAAATTGATCCAAAGCAGCCGAGGATTAAACTGAGTTTTCTAAATTCTTTTATACATTACTGGGGAATAAAGAATTGCGAAAAGAAATTTCAAAAGCTCCTTAAAGATTTTAGCTTCACTTCAATAATCGATTATTATGAGCCGGAGATGAATAAGCATGAAGAAATACAGTATAGCCGCATTTGATTTTGATGGAACGATAACAAAGAGGGATTCCTTTTTAAATTTTATTATTTATTGCTTTGGGTATGTAAGATTCTTTATAGGCTTTATTCGGGTTGTTCCAGAGGTTGTATTATATCTTCTGGGGAAGGTCCCTAACTGCGTACCGAAAAGGAAAATGCTTGTTATATTTTTTAAAGGTATGAGGGAGGACGAGTTTTTAAAAAAATGTAGAGATTATTCTTTAAAGTGTGTTGATAAAATTGTCAGAGGTAAAATTATAAAAAAAATCCAATGGCATAAAGAGCAAGGGCACAGGCTTGTGATTGTAAGTGCATCGATAGATGAATGGATAAAACCTTGGGCAGAGAAAAATGGATTTGAAAAGGTGGTTGCAACAAAGATTGGAGCTTTTAATGGTGTGCTTACCGGTGATTTTGGTTCGGAGAATTGCTATGGAGAGCAGAAGGCAAAGCGTTTTTTAGAGCAGTATCCTGATAGAGAGGAGTATTATCTTTTCGTTTATGGAGACAGCAAGGGAGATAGAGCGTTGCTGGAGATAGCCGATTCCATGTTTGTAGTTCGTGGATGGTAGTTGGTGGTTATCTAAAAGAATCTATTTCAGAGGTGTTGCATAATGCAAAAAAAAACAAAAATTAAATATTCGGCAATAGTTACCGATGGTTTGTGGCGAAAAAGCCTGAGCGCAATACGCTCTCTTGGCAAGGCTGGATTTGACGTTACTGTTATGGGGGATTCGGTTTTTACAACGGGTTTCTGGTCTAAATATACTGCAAAAAGAGTATTTTCAGCTTCAGCCTCACAAAACGCACAAGTATTTGGCGAAAGATTACTTCATACACTGCAAAAAAATAGAAATAAAGAATTAACACCTGTTTTATTTCCGATGGAGGATGCTTCTTTAATGTGGGTAACGGAAAATATTGAAAGGGTTAAGCCTTACGCATCTCTTCTACTCCCACCAAAAGAATCTTTGTATATTGCTCAGGACAAAGGAAAAACAATTCAGGCTGCTATTGCTGCCGGAATTTCTTGTCCCAGAACCTGGCAAAGTGATAATCTGGAGGATTTTATCAATGTTGTTAATGAGCTTGCACCTGGTTCATTTATAGTAAAACCCACAAATGGAACGGGTTCATCCGGTATTGTTTATGGTGAAAAGCTTAAAGATAATGATTGGAAAAATCATTGGGGAAAATACGGCAATTTAATTATTCAAGAAAGGATACCAAGGGAAGGCAAGGGAATTGGTGTTGCGATATTAATGGACGAAAAGGGAGAATGCAAAGCATTCTTTGTGCATAAAAGACTTAGAGAATACCCTGTTTCGGGTGGACCAAGTACGGATAGAATAAGTATTTACAATATGGATTTAGTAAAAAAAAGTATTAATCTGCTGAAAAGCCTTTCATGGAAGGGAATAGCGATGGTTGAATGGAAAAATGATATACGAGATGGAATTCCAAAGCTAATGGAGATTAACCCAAGGTTCTGGGGAAGTTTGGAGCTTGCAGTAAGGTCTGGTGTGGATTTTCCGGTATTATATGCAAAATTAGCGATGAATGAAAATATTGAAAATATTACTGAATATAAAGAAGAAATCAGGTGCAGATGGATGATTCCAGGTGAAATTTTAAGATATTTAAATCAAAACAACGAAGAAAAAGAAAAATTTGGCGATTTTTTGAAAGGACTTCCATCGGAAGCAGAAGAATGGGATAAAGCCGATTTACCTGGAACCCTAGGTTCTTTTGTCTGCCCGGCTTTTCTTGCTATTAATCCGAGATACTGGAAATATTTAAAGAGGAGAAATTCAAGGTAAAAAGGCCATCTTTTACCGGTTGATATGTGAGTGAATTTATAATAGGGTAAAGGCAGGTAATGGCTCGCATATAAGTATAGTATAGAATATTAATCAAGATTATTTTCTTTTTTATTTATTGAGCCAGTAATATTCTGTATAAAAACACTAACGACAAGGAGGAAGTTTTATGACTTTCAAAAAGATACTGGCAGTACTGCTTCTTTTACTTTTTTCAACCAGCTCTGTTTTTGCACTTTCTCTTCCTGCCGGGATAGGAAATTATTTTATAGGTTATCCTTCAGGTCTTGAGAATTCTATGAAGAAATTTAATATGTCTATTACTGATGTACGTAATTATTCAAAAGATTCAATTACTCAGATAAAAGCAGGAGGAACAAAGGTTATAGGGTATATTTCTGTAGGTGAAGAAGTAGTCCTTGAGAAGGGAGACGGGGCGGGTCCCGGAGGATATGCTTCATGGTATTTTGATGCAAATGGTGACGGAAGACCTGACCAAAACGGTGAGTTTGCAAGCTATTATACAAATGCTGCAAACCCAGGTTGGGTACAAGCAGTTCTTGATAGGGATATTCCAGAAGTATTGGCAAAGGGTGCGGATGGTATATTTCTTGATACGGTGAACACAATCGAAGTTTATCCAGAGTCGCGTGATGGCATGATTAATCTAATTAAGAGTATGAGACAAAAGTATCCTAATCTGATAATTATTCAGAATTGGGGATTCAACATTGCTGAACAAATCGCACCTTATATAAATGCGGTTATGTGGGAAAGCTGGTATCCTGATTCAAGTGACCAGTGGGTTATAAACTGGCAGAATAAATTCAAAGAACTCAAGACTAAATATGGCTTGGATTTAATAACGCTTGGATATTATGAGAGATATAGTGATATTAATAGGTATTATGAAGCTTCAAAGGCATTGGGATTTATTCCGTTCGTTGATTCAAGCCAGAATAGAAGCTTGATGGTAGATTTCTTTTCGGCAAGACAGGTTAACGTAAAGCCTGTTGTTGTGGCACCTCCGCCAACACCGGTACCGACGCCTCAAGAGCAGGCTGTTGTTTACAGGGTTGCTTTAATGGAGCCATATAAAAAGGTTGGACAGGCTATGCTGATTGGTCCTGTTAGCTGGACAAAAGGATGGTCAATCGTAAGAAACTATTATGGAATGCTTCATAGAGAGACTAGAGGCTGGGATGCCGGAGTTGAATTTACCATTCCGAATTTAAATAAAAATGCAGAAGTAGGTGTATATTACTTGGATAAGGGAGCAGGGACCCTTTTGGGATTATCATATTACAAATGGGACAGTACTGCTAAAAAGCGAGTTTGGAGTACTACTGCTGTTAAAAAGTTGGGAACAGGTTATGTGAAAGGATACAAATTCGTAATTCCCAAAGAGGCATTTGTAGACAATAATCCAAGTATGCCTGGTGTACAGGTGGTTGTAGGAATAGGGGGATTGTGCCCGGCTGATAAGATAAAGAGTGTGACATTCAGACAATTATAACAAATATAAGAATACCTGACGTAAAACCTCACCCTTCTATCTTCCCTCTCCCAGCACATTGGGAGAGGGTAAAATAAATAACTTTTTCTTTTTTGTCAGAAAACGGATTAACTTCTTTAAGCAGAGACGAGCTTTTTTCACACAAAAACCTTCCCTGCATATTATAATGTGGAAACTTAGAATAGTAGGGAGTTGTACATATGCGTAAGAGGGTAGCATTTCTAATCATTTCTTTTACAATAACTGCGTTGATGCTTTGTTCCTGCGGCACCAATTCTGGGACCATATATTCAAGAGAGGTGATTGATAAACCGGGGTATGTTTCTGTAATACCTGATGTTATGCCAATGGTTACAACATTGATGTTTCATGAGATTTCTAAGAAAGATATCGAAGGAACAACAACCATATCAAAAGAAAAACTTGAAGATACCTTAAGATACCTTCGAGATAATAACTACAGCTTTTTGTCCGCACAGCAGGTTTATGACTTTATAGTAAGCAAAAAAGCCGTTCCAAAAAAATCGGTTTGGATTACCTTTGATGATGGATTAAAAAGTGATTTAAAGCCAGCGACGGGATTGCTTAAAAAATATGGTGCGAGAGCAACGGCTTTTGTAGAAGTCATGCAAATTGGTGACAAGCTAAGACTAACCCGTTCTGACCTTAAAGCAATGGCGGATTCAAAGCTTTGGGATATACAGAGTCATGGTTACAATGGGCATACAACATCTTTGACTGATGCTTCGGGAAAACAGGTTAATTTTTATTTTAATCGATTTCTGATAGGTGATACAGTAGAAACATTTGATGAGTATAAGCAAAGAATAAAAAGGGATATAAAAAAATCTTTTGACTTTCTTGCAATGGAATATAATTCACCGAAACTGTTTTTTGCATATCCTCTTGATGATAAAACCTATGAAAAATCTGAGCTTAGAAGCATAATAGAAGCTTGTCTTGATGAATTAGGGATTATTGGTATTGGAGTAAACGGAAATAGAAGCTTGCCAATAGAATTTTCAAATATAAAACATATGTATACGAGATGTGGAATAAAAAACAATACCAATATTTTAAATATTTTTTCTATAGGGAATCTTGGCAAAAGGATTTTTATTCAGAGTGGAGGAAAGGAATACATACTTACAAATCTTGCAAAAATAAAGGATAATCGCTATGTTGCGTGGGATATGGCATCTAATTATGCAATTCTTGATGATTGTATGAGACCAATTACCGGAGTGCTTAATCTAGCTAACAAAAAAGGTGTTATTAAAATTAAGGGAAAAACATCGGTGGCAGAAGACTTCGAAGGCAATTTATGGGTGTCAAATTGGGACAGCAAAAAGCTAATTAAGACTAGCCCGGACTTTATAGCAAAGGGTGAATATAAACTAAGCTTCAATCCGGTATCTATATGGCAAAATGGTAAAAAGCTCTACATAATTGACCCCGGAGGAATCATTTATTCTTTTGAAAAAGGCTCAGAAACTTTGGAATATATTCCTGAATATAAAATTAGCTGTGCAGGAGCAGCGGCTTTTGGAGAATATGCTTATGTAAGTGATTTTAATTCAAAAACAATTTATAAGATTGATTATATTAAGAAAAAAATAATTGAATCTAAAAAATATGATAAGAATTACTTTTTAACACCTCTATATGTAGATAAAGAAGATGAATTTGTAGCAAATGAAGCTAATAGCAATGTGCTCGTAAGGGTAAAGTATTGAAAATAGGCTGACCTGAAAGAATCAGGGCAGCCTATTTTTTAACTCATCTTTCTTACTCGATTAACCAGTGCCATTACAGCCCAGACTGGCATATTCTCATTAACTTGTTGTTTCCAATATTCAGGATCATTTAATAATCCGGCTTTCGCAAGTTCGTCAATATCAGCCTTTTTCCATGCATCAGGGTCTTGAACAGATGGCTTATAAGGTGCTCCAGAAAAATCACATACTGCTTTCACTACGGCTTCAGCGAATTGAGCCTGCTTATTTAAATCAATCAGATTTTGCCTGTCTCCAGCATTTGATAAGAAGCCATATTCAATTATTATTGTTTCCACGCCAGGTGTTTCTCTGATTATGAAAAAATAATCCTTATCAGGAGATTGCGTACTTTCTCTTGTGTAAATGCTTCTTCCCTTAATCAAGCCAGTATTTACAATACTATTAAAGATTGTTTTTGCAAGAGATCCATCTGATTTCAGGCTATATATTGCCTCAAAACCGGAGGCATCAATATTAACAGCGGAGTTACAGTGGTTGCTAAGGCAAATCGGAGACTTAGAAGCAAGAACCATTTTGGCGGATTCTAAAAGAGAAGAATTTATATCTTTATCACGTGTAAGGACAACCTTCCAACCTAATTCTGAAAATCTTTTTGCCTGATATAAAGATATAGAAAGGTTAATATCCTTTTCGTTGATTCCTGCTGCTGAAGCTCCCGGGTCACTTCCTCCATGACCTGGATTTATACATATTATTTTTTCCATAAAAGCATCCTCGAGTTTTTATTATTATAATATGATTTTCAGTTTATTATGGTAGCCTTATTAACAAACTTCTTTGAAGATTAATAATATATTCTCATAAGATTATTCCTGCGGAGATAGCTTTTGGAAAGTATAGCCTACAATATACAACAACTTCTGAAAATGTCAATTCCACTTACGGTGATTTTTTTGATAATACCGCTGATGCTTTGCAGAAAAGAAGAAGCTATATCCTTCAAGATTGTAAAAGGTTTTTGCCTAGGTACTTTTTGTGCAATAATTACCGGATATGCTTTTTCCCTATTCAAATGCTTTAATCTTATTTATATACTGTTTATTTTCCCCCCAATACTCTTGATTCTGTACTATTTTATTGAAGAAACGAGACTTGCTGATTTTCAAAAGACCTTTTCATCAAAAATTTCTTTTGAAACCATTTTATTATGCGGTGCCTTTTTAATTCTTTTTGGAATGTTTATATATATGAGAGCGGAAAAAATCTTTTCATCAATTTCTCTATATTATTCCGATCCATTTGTTCATATTTTATTTCTTAAAGATTTTATAAACGGAAATTTTTTTGCAAAGGCTTTTTATCCGCAAGGCTACTATGCAGTCCTGACGCTTATAAATAAGCTTTCGTTTACAGATCCTATGGATGTTGTCAGGCTTTTTGGACCAATACAATCAACAGTGGTTGTATTAGCTCTTTATGCTGTTATTTTGGAATTTACAAGAAACAGATATGTTTCTCTATTGGCAGTTATAGTGCCTGGATTAGACAGCTTTGGGGTTTTCCCCGGAGTATTCTACAGACAGATTCTTTCACTTCCTCAGGAATATTCAATGATTTTTTTTCTTCCTATAATATTCTTTGCTTGTAGGTATTTTACTGAAAAGCAGGCGAAAGACAAGAAATACTTTTTCATATGTGTATGTAATGCTCTGTTAATCCATATAAACGTAGCAATATTAGCGTTTTTTTGTTTTATAGGAATAGTACTATCTGTTTTGTTTTTTCGCTTTTCTCAGCCAAAATCAATAATTAAGATGTTTGGAATAGCAACAGGTACCGCTATAATCGGGGTACTACCATTAATTTTATGGGATGCAGCTCAAAGGATGTTATATAAAAATACAACAACAGTGACAACGCTTCAAAGGTTGCAGGAACTCTTTTCAAATATAAAGTGTAAAGATGGGTGGACAGGATTTCAAAGTTTCATTATTGGAATCATTAATCCTTTAAAAGATGAAGGAATTTGGTATAACTCGCTCGGTGCTAACATAATTTGCTATACGTTCATTGCAGGATTACTTTACGTTATAGGCAGAATGTTATGGCGGCGGAAACTGCAATACAGGCATTTTTATATGGCTTCTTTTTGTATTAGCCAGTTTATTCTCTTAACGCTTTATTATGGCAAAGCATATGGATTGCCAAGCATAATTTATTTCGAAAGAACCGCAATGGCTTTGACTTTAGTTACATTTATATCAATTGCTTTATTAATAAATGAAATATATATTTGTTTTTCAAAAAATGTAACAGGAAGGTTGTTTTTAAAGATATGTACGATATGCGGGGCAGTAATTTTGATTACTTGCTTACTTCCCCAGAAAGAAATCAAGCCAGTAATGCTTCAATATGAATCAGCATTAAAGGCATATGTTAGCATAAGGGAAAGTTTTGTTCCAGGTTCTTGGACGATAGTTTCACCAGTAGAAGAATACCCTTTGGTATTAGGTTATGGTGCTCATTATGAAATCTGTAATTTTGTAAAAGCCTTTTCTATAAATGAAGAAAAGGATAAAAGAACCAGTTTGATATCTATGATAAAAACAAAAAATGTGTTTGTTTTTGTTGAGAAGAATCCGCTTCTAATCTGGGCTGTTATGCCTGAGGAGGGAGGTAATCTGGCTAAAAATGATGATGATTACAGACTGTATAATAACAGGTTTATTATGGAAAGGAAGGTAGCAAAATTGATGCAAAAATACATAAGTACAGCTAATATAAGGCAGGAAAGAATAAATGTGTTTTATGAAAATGAAGATTTGATTGTATATCATATCAGCCAGATGTGAGTTTGTTTAAATAAAAATAGAGCTTCATTAACGTGAACTCCATTTTTATTTAAAGCTATATATTTATAATAATTTTTAGTTTATTTTTTAGCACGAAGAGTGAATGAATAATCAGAACCATTATTGTTATCCCAATTTTCAGAATTGTCTTTGAATGCCATGTTTATTGTACCAGTTTTAGCCAAAGGAATATCAATGTTGAATCCAGCTTTGGTTTTTTTCATTTGAAGGGTATCCTTCTTTGTCCACTTTGTGCCATAACCATAATGTACATAAACAACATCTGATCCAGAATTATAAAGATGTCCATTATAAGTAAGTCTTAAAGTATCGTTATCATTATTTGTGATATAATCTGCAACAAGTCCATTTTGAGAGTAAGAAGTCATCAATTTCGCAACCTCCTTTCAATTCAATTTCAACATTATGCAACTATAATACATGTTATTTTGATTTTATTATAAATTATAATTTGTAGAAATCAATCATTAATTAAATATTTTTTTGTTTTTTATATTATTATTGTATTTTTTATATGCTGTTTTTAAGATTACTCAGTATAGTATTTTTTGCTGATACAAAAATTATTCTATAAATATTCATTTTAAATTATTTAATTGAGATTTACATCGAGATTTCTAGATTCTTTTTTTGTATAGACAAATTCGGATTTATTAGCATCCCAGGTATAATAATAAATATCAAGTATTTTTTGGTAAGTTTCTTGTCGATCAGGATATTCCCGAATTTCTTCATAAGTAACGTTGTTTAAAATTGTCGGGATATTAGTGTATTGATACAAATTATTATAATTTGTATTGCTAAACGAACCAGCAGATAATTGGCTTGTGTATATCTTTTTTATGCTAATAAGCTCAGGATTGTTTGGAGGAGGTGGATTACTCTGGTCAAATACGATTTTGGTGACAGAAGAACATCTGCCGCTATCTACATCACCGCGAGTTGTTTCTTCTCGCCAAACAAGTGCAAGCTGTTTATCATTTACTGCCTTAAACAAATAACGTGGACTCGAAAAATTATCGGGATTAAGATATCTTGTTTTTTCTAGTAATATCTCATCCTTGGCATCATTATCATAATCTTTTGCTTCAACAATCTTACTCGGTAAATCAAGACCCTTTTCCTTTAAATTCAGCTTATATATAAGCTGGAGGTTTGTATCAAAAAGAAACCACTTAAAGGTGGATTTATTACCTCCTTGAGCGGGAATCTGAAGCTGGAGCAGATAGGATGTATTTGTAGGATCGATAAATTTACCTTTAAGTGCAGAATATTTGAATTCATAAGTGGTATTATCTACCATAGCTTTTTCAAATTGTGATGTATCAACATCTCGGGAAATACCACCAGAGATAAATCTAACTATTTTATCATTTTCAGGTATACGGCTTGCAAGTGTTGATTCGAGGGCAAGGATATTTCTTGAAACCAATTTCAATTGACCTTGGGTAATAATGGTCAACTTCTCTTCGGAGGTAGAAGAGCCCTCTTGATTATCTTCAATCGGAACAGGAGTTACTGGTGGAGTAACTGGTAATTGGTTGGTTGGTGTAACTGGATTTTTAACCACGGGCTTACTGGTTTTAGGGTTACTATTCAAAAGAAATAAAATGAAAAATGCTATTTGCAAAACAAAAAATATTGCTAGAATTATAACAATTATTTTTTTGGTTTTATCTGCCATAGCAATAAACTCCTTTGAAAATTGTTTGAGTATTTAATAAAAAAGAATTTAAGAAGATTTTTCTGATAATGATTATAGCACGATTAAATCATATTTTCTATCAGTACTTTAAAATCTATTACTAGTATAGTATACTTGAATACAGAATTAAATAATTTTTTACATTTTATGACAGATACAAAACACTAATTATCCATTTATTTGGAGGTAGCATTAATGCCGATTAATGTAATTGGATTGCTAAATATTGCAATAGACAAGGATGAATACAAAATAAACGATTATTTAAGCCTTGTCAGTAGAGACTATTTTGAAAAAAATGATATTTCAATGCCACCCGATATTAGGTTTTACAAAACTTTTATCGTAAGCTCGGCAGATATTAACCATGATTTTAATATTGATAAGATAACTGATAACAAGAGAGAACAAATACCCGTATTTTTCCTTTGGGTTATGCAAATGGCAGAAGCTGATTTTGAAATATTACATTCCGACTGGTTCATGGGTGGTTCGTATACAGATTTAAAGGAAACAATTAAGGTTTCATTTAGAAATATATCAATGACCAATGGGCATGTACAGATTTGGGCAAACGCTTTTAAGATTGAAAACAATGTTAATAATTTATCAGAAGAAGAGATTAATAGTTTAATTGAGCTTTACAATAAAGTGATTGATATATATAAGGAACAAATAAAAACGCCAGACAATATAAATCTTCACTGGCTTTATGCTTTTTCAAAATTTCAGGAATGCTGCAAGGCACCATTTTCAAGACAATGTATTGTGCATGTTACTTCTGCTCTTGAGTTTCTTTTAGTTAATACATCAGAAGAATCCAGTTTCCGTGCGGCGTGTTTTGCGGCTCTTATTTGTGAGAATGATGCGGATAAGAGAATAAGCATTTTTGAATTCTTAAGATGGGCGTTTGGAACAAGAGAGCGTGTGTCTGCGTCTATGTATCTTACGGGTAGAAATCTGATTGACAAGAGTGATTTGCCGGAAAACATGCTAAAATTGAGAGTGATTTTAGGTAAAGTTATTATTGCGACGATTGGGTTAACCAATAAGGAATTACAAGATAGAATAAATGAAATGATTTTTAATGGACCGGGATTCTAAAAATTTAAGAAAATAGGCAAAAAAAGAAAGAACATGGCGCTTAACGTGCCATGTTCTTTCTTTTTTTGAGAGTGCTAAACGACAAAAAATTCAATCCAAAGCGAATATATAATCCGTTTACAATAAAATTCATGCATTTTATGCAAAAAAAGGCAATACAATCTAAAATTCGATAAAATGCTTTTTGGGTTTTGCTTTTTTAAATACATATTCATTTTGCGGAAGGGGATTATTTTGAAAAAAGTAGTAACAGCTGTAAATAATAATATTTTAAATGAATACTTTAAAAAAAACTGTCCGGATTTTCTTATGGAAAAGGATGATATCAGTTCACAGGACGATATGCTGAACTTAATAAAGGATGACATTCCTGATGTGCTTGTATTAAACGATGAGCTGCCAGGTAAATATGATAAAAGAACCTTAATAGAAAAAATTAGAAAGATAGATAAATATTTTAAGATAGTAATAATTGTTTCATTTCTTGATCAAACATATAGAAATTTCTTAAATGGAAAAGGGATATTTGACATTTTAGTAAATGACAATGCCCAAATCTCGGATTTGGTTGAGGTGATTGAGAATGAGGGGAGAGTCATTGTAAAAGTCGAAAAAGAGATTCCCAAAGAGGTTAAGGAAGAAATCCAAACATTAAAAAAATTGTTAAGCGAAAAACCTAAAGTTATTGAGAAGCACGTGATAATAGAAAAAGTTCCAAAAACACAGAAACAAGAGGTTATTGCTGTTGTGGGATCAGGAGGAACAGGTAAAACGGATTTTCTTGTTCAGATAGCAGCTTTGCTTGCAAAAATGTCACAGACCAAAATTCTTTGTATTGACTTGAATACAGAGTTTCCCACCCTGAATTGTTTTTTTGGTATTTCAAGGCAGCCAGAAGGAATTGATTACTTTATCGGCAATGGTAAAGATTCTTCCTTGAACTATATGGTTGATAGCATAGATAAAGATAGGTTTAATAGTGATGAATTTGAAGAATTGGTTATTAAGCATAAAGGTTTTTCAAATCTTGATATTCTGACAGGGAACAATTCTCTTTATGATTGCCAGAATACTTTAAATGTGAACTATTATAAGCTTATTCTGGATAAGGCTAAAGAGATTTATGATTTTATTTTTATTGATACCAGCAGTAATATCTTTCTTGACTCAACCCAGTTTGCTGTTGCAAATGCTACGGGAGTCTTTTTTGTTACTGAACCGAACATCGCAAGCATGCAAAAAACTGCCAGTATGTTGGACCTCTTATTGAATGTATGGGATGTTAACAAAAAGAAGATTCAACTGGTTATAAATAAGATGGGCAAACATTCTCTTGATAAGGAAATAGTTAAAGAATTGCTTTCAGAATATAACGTGTGCAGTTTTATTGAATATAATCAAAAGCATGATTATTGCCTGAATAAAGGAGTCCCTTTTGTGATTAATGCAGGAGAAAAGGAAACAGAGCCATACAGAAAGATTGTTGAGGATTTTAATTTTGTAGAAAAAAAAGGCTTTTTTGATAAATTATTTACAAATAATTTTAAAAAGGTGGAAGAAAGAATAATTGAGCACAGGGAGAAGGTCTAATGCTGATTGATCCTCTGAAGAAAGCTGTTGGGCATGAGAAAAAACTAGAAGTAACACCAGATAGGGTAAACAGTGCTGTTAGTGAAATAATTGGGTATTTGATTAATTTTCATGCTGATTTACTGGTAGATGTTCAATCAAAATCAGCAAACAATAAAAACATTGAGAGAATCATGAGGGAAAAGATTTATCGTGATCATATACATATAAATATAGATGTTAATGAGTTGGTAAAAAAGGTTCTTGACAGGTTATTTGGTTATCATATTCTGCAAAAATACATTGATGATAAAAATGTATCCGATATCAGGGTTTTAAATTGGGATAATATTCATATTAAAAGAAAAGGAAAATGGATCAGGACGAAGGATAGGTTTTCTGAACCAGCTGATTATAACAATTTTGTTAGGTATTGCGTTTTAAAAAATAAAGGCAAAATTACTGAAGAGAAGCCAATTGTGGTTGTTAGTGACAGAAAAAACAAATTAAGAATTGAGGCAGGAATACCTCCAGTAAATATCAATTCTCCAAACCTTGTAATAAGG
>Ga0074198_1001706_pt1 | contig 13529 bp, 13 predicted proteins | sample EPASupsiteSAE323_FD_64527 | JGI IMG/M metagenome (GOLD analysis project Ga0074198, IMG submission 64527) | Bioremediated contaminated groundwater from EPA Superfund site, New Mexico - Sample SAE3-23 | ecosystem: Environmental > Aquatic > Deep subsurface > Groundwater > Contaminated ...
TGCCGATGGGAAAGGATATATTTTCATTACGCTCAAGTTCACTAGTTCTAAGTTTTGTTTGCATTTTAAGCGATTCAAACATCACTAAGAACACATTTATTTTTTGTTAGTGGCAAAGTTGGGTTTCATTAGCGGTGCGAAATGGGAACTCATAGAGCTTTGATTTTGAATATGACTGGTTCCAGTTTTAGGAGAAGAGAAGAGTAAAATTTTGTCGACGATTGCTAGAGGGAGGGTGGTAACTTTTTTTGGCGATAATGAGCAAAAATTACCTGGCGAAAACAGCCGTTGACAATGATGCTAATCGGAGGAATGTGGGGAAATATTCCAGATTTTATTTATCTTTTCTGGCAGATAATATGTGCATTGATATTTGGAATTTCACCTATTTCTACAAGAGTCTCTTCAAATTCGAATAAAAGGTCCAATAAAAGATGATGAGCGGGTTTACTCCCATCAAAATTGTTAAAGAATGTAGGACCTAGTGCAAACAATAAGATAGAACCATTATAATATTTTACATCAACAGTTGCAAAATGCTTTTTCAATGTAGGAATTATAATTTCAGAATTCACACATTCTGATGGATCTTGGGTTAAAAAATAGTAAATTGACGGTTTTCTATAGTTTTCATCCGATCTAATTGTTTTCCGTATTCTTGATAAAAGGTTTTTGTATAAATAGTAACCTTTTATTTTAACTGACTTTGCATTTTTATATTTTTCATATGGATCTTCTCTCAATTCAGGAGGTAAAATATGAATTGCTGCATTCACAAGTTCTTCATGACGTTTTGATATTTGTTGATAATTTGGACCAACATATTCATTAGAAATTAAAACTCCATCCGGTTTTAACGCTTTATGCAGCATCGGCACACAGTAATCGATATCTTTGATATGATGTAAAGCACCATTTGCCCAAATAATATCAAATGTATTATCTGGAAGTGTTTCCTTTTGAATATCTGCTACATAATATTCTATGTTTTGACAACCTTCTTCTGAAGCCATTTTCCTTGCGGCATCAACAGCACCTGGCGCAATATCGATCCCAACTATTTTTTTCCCACATTTAAGTTTTGAAAGTGTTCGTTCAACCTGTCCAAATCCACAACAAATGCTTAAAATGGTGTCACATGGAATTTTATTTTTCAATATCTTTTCAATGGTCCAATATTCACACCAATCCCGTCGTGTTGCATTCGTTTCGTTAAAAATTAAATTACATGAGCGGCTTCGGATAGGTGGAAAAGAATAAAAATTTTTATCGCTGGCTGAACAATCAACAGTTGACCAATGTTCTTTTACAAGATTTGTATCCCTGCTTAAATCAAGCAATATCGGAATATCCATTATGATCATTCTTCTTCAGGAATAATATTAATACCTTCCTTTCAACCGTGAGAAGACTCATCGTTTCTTTCATCAAATTTCGCCTGATTCGAAAGATCCTGAGTAAATGGAATTGGGTACAAATTTGTTTAGTCATTTTTTTATTACTTTTCATTCTAATTCAGATTCATCTTATGTATGGGCGTATTTCTTCTAATTTCAAATTCTTTTTGAGCATCCAGAACAATTTTCTCATAATTTTGTGCAAACTCTATCATTTGCATATTCCAATCTTCAAATATCCGCAATTTTTTTAGCGATGAGGTTTCAGGATTGTGTTCTATTGAAATGGTAAGCAGAAGATCTGCTAGTTTTCGTGGATCATCCGGAGAAAAAAAATGTCCATTTTTTGGATTCTGCTCCCTATGAACGGGGATATCGGATAAAAGAATTTTGTGATCCAGTGTTTTTGCTTCTTCAACGGATGTGCTCCACCCTTCAAAACGTGATGGGTTAATGAATCCGATCGAATTTATCATCAATTGTAGTAAATGTTCGTAAGGAATGATACCTAACACAATAAAATTTTCAGCTAGATTGTAATTTAGAATCATATTTTGAATAGAACCGAAATAATTCGGCTGGCGGTGATCAAATGTGCTGCCAGTAGTGACAACAATGATAGAGTGCCCCTGCGATTTTAAAATTTTTAACGATTCAAGAATTACCGTATGGTTTTTATGGACCCAGAATTGATTCGGGACAATAAAATAGGGACCACGGATTTGATACTTCTCTTTAATCACATTAATATCAGGTAGCCCCTCAAAATTTATATTACCTGTTACAAAATGTAAAACTCGATATTTTTTCCTATATTCCGGATAAAAAATTTCTGCATCTTTTTTAGCAGCGTTACTACTAAAAATTACAAGAGTACTTTCTGCACAGATTTGGTGATATGACTTCTCTCTCGCAATTAACTCTTCATTGGAAAAAAGATCGGGGAGATATTTATGCTGAAAATCCGGGATCCATCCAATTGTAGGAACATTTCTTGGGGCAACATGAATACCCCCAGTGAATAAATAGTGGGAATATACTGAAATCTTGTTTTTTTTCAAGAGATACTCGAATAATATATCCCGATGAAATATTTTTTTGAAAATAAAACGAGTAATTGTGCAGAGGTTAATTAAATCAAATATATGGTTTTTGATAATTTGAATATGAAGTAACTCATGGAGTATCTTTATGTCAGATGTGTGCCCCGTAAATATAACCGGTTCAATTTTTCTGTCAGGAAGAGAACTGATTGCATTAAGAAGATTTTTATAATAAGTTAAACCTCCAATCCACCCTTGATCCCGAAAATTTATTACAAAACCTACTTTAATCACAAAGCACCTGACTGATACCATTGAACATATTCATCTATACCCATTTCGAGTGGGATTTCCGGCTTCCAATTAAATCTTGAAGCTTTTTGAATATCGGAAATGTATCCTTGTGGATCGCCGGATTTTGTTTGTTGGGAAAAGAGAGGAATTCCCGGTTTATTCATCGTTTCAATAATATGGTTTATTATTTCAGAAACGGGAGTACCGATACCTGATCCTCCATTCACTATTGGTGCTGTTGTTGCTGCCTGTGAAGAGAGTATCAATAATAATTTCGCTGCATCAACTATATTAAGCCAGTCACGAATCTCTTTACCGGTGCCATAAAAATTTAAGTTGTTTTTTTCAACTTTTTTGCAGGTATCCCAGAGTAGCTGTTTCCGGAGTCCTGGACCATATAACGAAAAAAATCTCGCAATTGCAACCGGAACTTCAAAATGATTAGCATATGATTGGCAGATCTCTTCTACTATTTTTTTATGGACTCCATAGGGGGAGATGGGATTGAGTGGTGCCGATTCTACAATAGGCAGTTTTTCTGCGATTCCGTAGACAGCTGCACTCGATGGATAGACAAATGACGTTTTGGGGGAATGCAACCGGAGGAATTCCAGAAAAGTAACCGTGGTTGATACAGTACGTTCATAATCCTGCAACGGATGTGTAAGTGAATATCCAACAGAACCACTACCTGCGCAATGAACTACAACATCCGGTTGCTGGACATAGGTATTGAGGGATTCCATCGTTATATTGCATGGGTGCCATTCAGAAAGTCCCCATTGTTGCCATTCTGATCGTATCCATGTTCCATGGCCAAGTCCAATGACAGAGTAACCATTTTTGGAAAAAACTTTGGCTACATACCTCCCGAGAAATCCAAATGCACCGGTGACGATTGCCTGCTTATCAGTCATTTTTTCCTTCCGATAAAAGAATATAATCGTCCGGGGTTATTATTGAATCTGCCAATTAGCACTAAAACGGCTGTGGGTATTAATGATGGGAATGGTAAATGGATCTTTTGTGTAATTTTCTCTTTTAAAGTACTTTGGGATTCAGGAAACAGATTGATATCTGATGCAAATGGATTTAATATTTCATTGATTTGTATTCCACTTTGTTGAATTGCATCAATATAATTATGTAATAAATATGCATTTTCGCCACCATACATTTTCTGAAGAGGATGTTGTGCCTGGAAATAAGTTAGATCTTTTTGTTTGGTGATCACATGTTCTCGTGTTGCGATAAATATACCCCCGGGTTTGAGAACCCGTGATACCTCATTACACATTACGAATAGGTCCCGTGCATGATGTAATATCTGGCGTCCATATACGACATCAAATAAATTATCCTTAAAAGGAAGTGTTTCTGCAAATGTCTGAATCACTGAAATAGGTAACATTGTCTCGTTTGCAAGCTGCTTGATTGCAAGAGCCCCCACTGTTGCGCTACGATCAGGTTCAACAGCGACAATTTCCCATCCATCATACGCAAATGCGTACGATGAAATACCTCTACCAGCACCCATATCCAATACTCTTCCCTTGCGTTGTGGCAAACGTTTCTGGATATCCTGCCATTCGGTGTTTTTATGAAATCGTTTTGCAGCATCTAATAATGGATCATCATAGTAACAGTCTTTTACTACTTCAGCCTGATCCGGCTGTGATCTGAGCCATTCCACGGCTTCTTCCCAGGTCTGGTATTTATTGTTCATCTTCATGAATCTCCCGAATCATCCGGGCTGGGTTGCCTGCCACGATTGTATAGGGTGGAACATCTTTTGTAATAACACTCCCTGCACCAACAATGGATCCTTCACCAATAGTGACGCCTTTTAGAATTATAGAATTAAAACCAATCCATGCTTTATCTCTAATGATAATCGGTTTACAAATAACTTTCGTCCAATCTTTCTCGCCGTTGAACCATTTTTTAACATCATCCTTCCGCTCTTGAAAAAAAAGTGAGTGGGAGTTATGATCAACGATATTACATCCCCATGCAATAAGAACATCATTCCCGATGATAATTTTTTCAGCACAAATTAGATTTGAACCTCCAATAAATGTTCTTTTACCAATGGATATGCTTGTATTTTCACGTTCGAATATTAATTGCCCTTCAATAATAGAATTTTCACCTATTGAAAGTGTACAATTTTTATTTAACTTTATACCACTATAATTAATTTTTGAATAATGATCAATACTTGTATCCGGATTTTTTAAAATTTTGAGTTTATAAAAACTATTCATAAGTGTAAGAAGAAATCCCTGCATTATTCACTCAACCCCAATTTAATTTTATTTTTCGCAGTAATCTCTGGATAATATTCCCATTTATTCGTTTAAAGTATTTTTTTATCCGATCAAAATTTTCCTTATCCACTGCAATCTTTTTTGGAAAATTAACAAAATAACACTGGGGATATGTATCAAATTTGATTATTGGTTGAGGTTCTCTACAATCCATTGAATATCCACAATGTGTCCCCGTGCCATCAAATCCACAATTATAGACAAGTGTTCTCTCTGGATAAAGAACCAGACCCTCCGCGGAAAAAACTGCATAGTACCATAGAATCCCCCAAGAGTCATTTTTCCCAGAAAACCGATTGATAAGCATTTCATAATACGAATAACTTCCATCTAAATCAAATCGTTTTCGAATTTTTTTATGGGACAATAATTTTTGATAACCGGTCGCATTCCAATCAAATATTCTCCATGCACGATCCCATGTTGCCCAACCCCACGTTGTCGTAAATGGTAGAAAAAAAGCATCCTGATGCTTGGAATAATCTATAGGAAACATAAACCCTGAGATCTGATATATTTTTTCTACATTCTGATATCGATCTAATGCTTGGAGCATATAATCAATAAATGAGGGACAAACCACCAAGTCGTCTTCAATGACGATCACACGGCCAAACCTATTGCAGAGATCGGTAACACCAGATACAATTGAATTTACCAATCCGATGTTTTTTTTCTGGATTATTATATCAGCATCCAATATTTGAGCATATGATTTAACGACCTGTTGTGTGGTGATGACGTTATTAATCTGATCAGGACTTTTTGGACCATCACAATGAATGAAAAGCTTGCACTCCTCAAATCGTTTACATAGGGCGAGTGATTCAAGGGCTTGCCGTGCATGATGAGGACGATTATAAGTAAACAGGATGATTGGGGTCATATATTTCTTTTTCAACAACAAAATACAATTTATATAATTCATTACTTAGATAAATCAATGTTTTGGATGAAGAATTTAAATTTTCCTCTTGGAGTTAAAGGGATGTTTCCAACATATTCAAACTCAGTATCTATATCACAAACATCTCGGAATATTTTTTGAATTTCAAATTCATCATTAGATGAATATTCAAATCCTTTAATAATCTTCACATTGACCTTTCCAGGAAGGTTTTGTTCCAATTGCCATTTCTGAATATTTTTAAAAGCGTGAAGATGTTGACCAAAAATTAATGCCGTAGTGGCTACTTTATCCCCATTTTTTGTAATAATGTAGTCTTGAGTGCGTCCAGAAATCTTTGCCAAATGAACTATTCCGTCTTTATTTCCAGCATAAACTGCCATATCTCCAGTTCGATACCGTATAAAAGGCATTGCATAGTTATAGAATCCAGTCACGACAACCTCACCGACTTCTCCTGGAATTACGTGTTTACCCTTTAGGTCCAGTATTTCAGTGTAACCGTAAAAAGGTGAGCAATAATATTCATATTTTTCATTGTATGTGTATCCATATACACATACCTCCGAATGACCATATTGAAAGAATATCCTCGCATTAAAGGCTTTTTTTATATTTTCTATCTGCCATAAATATGCATTTTCAGCAGTTAACTGAATGCCTTTGATATTAAAGGGAATTGAGATGTTTTTCTGTAATATATATTCGGCTATACTGCTTAAAAAAGAGGGATACCCGCGTAATATTACTGGCTGGGTATCTAATATATGAGATAAATAATAATTAATTGTCTCTGGTTTAAGGTATAGCGAAGAATAGGCTAATCTGCCATAAGGGATATCATTTTTACTTGTTTCAATCCAATATATATGATTATCTAAATCCCTTTTAGGCACAGATGAACCACAAAAAGCAACAATTCTATCGCCTTTTTGATATTGCATAAATTTTTTAAACACGAATTCTTGGTGGACCGTATCAATACTTCCTGCAAAACTTGAAACGAAAAATTCTAAAGGTTCACCGGTACTACCCCCAGTATTCATCTTGTAATAATTCAGTTTCATTAATTCATCAGATACCAGACTATTGTAGTTTTTTCGAATAATGGGTTTATCAAGTAAGGGTATTGTTTCAAAACCTTCAAGTGAATTTGGATCATAATGAATGCGCTGAAACAGATTTTTATAATATTCCGTATGTTTCCCGGCATATTGAAGGATATTCAATAAATTTATTTCACTAAGTTCTTTTATATTGTCAATCTTTCCCTCATGCATATTGATTAATATATCATAATATCGATGTGCTTCCAGGGAATTTTTAGTATTTTGTGAGATTTGTCTTGCGTATTTAACAATGATAATGGGATTTTTTGCCGCTTTAATATATTTTAGTGTTTTTTCTTTTAAAGTGTCATTGTATGGTATTGTAACACACTCCAATTTCTATAATTTGGTGAAGAACCGATCCTTTATTCATTGATAGCCAATAGGAATACTTTATTTTATCATTTTCCATAAACATCCTCATTTTTACAATATATGGCGAAAGATTTTCCGATAATGTCCTTTAATGGAAGGTCTGAACCATCTTTTTGTAAGGACATATGTGGCGTCTTTAATTGTGCATATCTGATCTGATCGCACTAATAATGAACGATTATAGTCTGCTTCAGGACCTTCCCAAGAACCATTTCTTCCATTTGGTACATGATGATAGGTATGATTTTGATGCAATGCTGTAACAATATCAGTACAGTCAACAAATGGATATTTCGAGTTCGCTGCGAACCACATAACCCAATTGTCCCACACGGGTCTGCCAATTAAAAATTTTGGCATTTTTTTTATAAGGCCTTTATTAAAAACTAAATAATCCATTCCAGTACCGGCCCCAACCGGAAAAGAACCAAATTCTTTAATATAATCCATTACCTCTTTTTCATTGTTGGATTGAATATTAATATTATTATTGTAGTCTATATTTTTCTTTTTCCCCATAAAGAAAAAGCCTTTTCCCGTTCTGTTCATTCGGTTTATCGCATCCAATAAATTTGAAAAAAGTAAAATATCACAATTTACAAAACAAATAAGGTCATATTGCGCAATTTTTTGAACTTTCTCAAATAAATCAGATACATATGGCGTCCCATATTCATTAGACTCAATGTCCGGGACATGTTTGATGTTAAATTCCTTTGCAATTTGAGCAACCCCATCCTCAATTCCAAACAAAATTATTTCGACGGAGGGATCGATCTTCTTCCAGCTTGCAATGGCATTACGTTGGATAACATCGATGTATCCTTTAAAAGGTTTTGGAATTGTAAAAAATGTTAGCAATTAAACATCCCTCGTTTTACAGTTTTAAAATGATCAATCATCAAACCTAATTTTTCTTTCGGGATAACAACAAGGTTCTCATATCCATAATACTCTTTTTTGACATGAGGTATTAAATTTCCTTCGGAATTGAAGGAAAAAAAATCATAATTCCAATAAATAAGCCAATTATATACTTGAGAACAATTCCAGCCATACACAGCTGATCTATTATCATTAAATTCAATTAAAATGACTGGTCGGTTCGTTTTCTGGAAAAATAATTCTCCTCCCATTAAAACTAACAATTCAGCACCTTCAACATCCATTTTTAATAGATCAATATTAGACCAGTGGTATCTCTCTGATAAATTATCTAATGTATTTTTTGGTACCATAATTTTCTTAACCTTTCCTGGTACAGTCGATAATTTCAAACCACTATAGGCCCCCTGACTGCATGAGCAAAATTCCACTTCTCCCTCTGTTTCCCCGACAGCAATTGGTATAACATCCACCGAAACACGATTGAGGATAAGATTTCGTTTTAATCGTTTGAGGTTTCGGGGTTCGGGTTCAATTGAAAAAACCTTTCCATTTTTTCCTACAATTTTTGCCGCAATAATTGAATACAAACCGAAATTTGCGCCAATATCTAAAAATGAATTCCCTTTATCCAAAAATGACTTTACAAAGTCTATTTCATTCTGTTCATACGATCGTCCTACGATTAATCCATCAAATATTTCATCGCCGATCATAGGGGCCCATAAACAACCAAATCGATAAAGTGGTAAAAGCCTTCGAATTTTTAGAAAGAAATTCATTTTGATCCATAAATAACCGAATCGATAAATGGATGAAAATTTTCGAATTTTTTGATAGAAATTCATCTGAATACCATAATCATTAGTTTTCGAATTTATTATTTGTTTCTTGGTCCCATCTATGCACAATTAAAACAGGGCCCTGATTTGATGAAGGGAGATTTCCAGTACCATAAAAATCGTTTTCAGAAATTTCTATTTGGATTTGATTTACCAAATGATCACTCAATTCCCCATCGATGTCTACATAGAGTGTAATTTTATAACTATTCGATATCAAGGGTAATCCATTGATAGAGCATGTAATTTGAGTATTATTTTCAATAATAAAACTATTATTCAGATATGAATGGTCAAATTTTGTGAACAATGTAACTAATCTGTCATCTACAAGATTATTTATCCCGATGCCAAAATTAACATTTGATGAATCAAATTTTTCCTTTGTTTCAAGAGTAAGATAAAATACCAGAGGTGACCCGGAAGAAATAATTGTCTCTCCATCAGAATTTTTTATCTCAAATTTTTTAAAACGAATCCGTTGAGTACCTTCATGATGAAGAGCATTCAGATCGTTCGAATGCCCAATATGAAATGATTTTCCCAAGTAATATCTTACAGCATTTTCGATATTACCGTTATATGCAATGGAACCATTTTCAAGTACAATGCCAAGATCACATAAATTTTGAACAGCAGCCATATTATGACTTACAAATATTACGGTCCTTCCTTGTTTTGCCACATCACCCATTTTTCCCAAACACTTCTTTTGGAACGATGCATCGCCAACGGCGAGCACCTCATCCACGATCAGAATTTCAGGTTCCATATGCGCCGCTACAGCAAACGCCAATCGCACATACATCCCGCTTGAGTACCGCTTCACCGGGGTATCAATGAATTTCTCGATATCAGCAAATTTGACAATCTCATCGAATTTCTCCTCAATTTCGCGTTTTTGCATTCCAAGGATTGATCCAGATAAAAAAATGTTTTCTCTTCCCGTCAGTTCCGGATGAAAACCTGTCCCAACTTCGAGAAGCGATCCAACTCGCCCATATAGTTCAACTTTTCCTTCTGTGGGTTTAGTTATTCGCGATAAAATTTTTAGAAGAGTACTTTTACCAGCCCCATTTCTCCCAATTATTCCAACAACCTCTCCCTCTTCAATTTCAAACGAGACATCCTTGACTGCCCAGAAACCCTCCACCTGAGGAGGTTTATGTAATATTTTCATTGGAGCCTTAAGTGAATTGGAAATAACATCTCGAAACGTATGATATGGTTCCTGTGGGCCTCCAAGCCGATATTTTTTTCCAAGATGACTAACCCGGATTGCAATTTTTCCACTCATAAACTCTCCAAAGACCAATAACAATCAGACAATATCCGCATAGTACTGTTCTATCCTTCGAAAGTAAAACATGCCTGAAACTAAAAGGATTATTACCATACATACTGAAACGAGTACTGTAATACTTGGCACACCAACACCAAGTAACGCCCACCTGAAACCTTCTATCACACCAGCCATAGGATTTAATCCATACAAAAACCGGTATGAATCGGGAATAATACTTGAAGCATACACAACTGGTGATAAGAACATCCAAATCTGGATTAGGAATGGTACTGTGAACTGAAAATCCCTATACTTAACATTGAGTGCAGATAACCATAAACCCACACTTAGTGATGTCGCAATTGCCAATATGAGAAACAGGGGGAAAAATATTATATTAATTGTAGGTGCAAAACCATAGTACACCATCATAATAAAAAGGACAATAAGACATATAGCAAAATCAATAATTGGTGACATAATCCCGGATAATGGCATGATCATCCGTGGAAAATATACTTTTGTCATAATATTGGAGTTCGTAACCATGCTTGTAGTAGATCGATTAAGCCCTTCGGCAAATAGAGTCCAGGGAAGAAGAGCAGCTAGTATGAAAAGCGGATAAGGAACCCCATCTGATGGTAGTTTAGCCAGCCTACCAAAAACGATGGAGAAGATTAACATCGTAAGAAGTGGCTGAAGGACTGCCCAAGCAATACCTAGGCCAGTCTGCTTATATCGTAGTTTAATATCACGCATCGTGAAAGTGAGGATCAACTCCCGGTAATTCCAGAGTTCATGAATATCTAGGGGAAGCCACTTTTTCGGAGGTTCAATAGTTAAAAGGGGTTTAGTATTTTTATCAGATATATTACAATTATCATTCATCACGATCATCCCGGATATTCAAAAATTTTATTAATTCTCTAAAAAAATATCTTATTACTTAAGAATTATACATATTTTACCAGATCACTCAACATCTTTGACTCCTAATAAAACCTTAATTAAGCTTCGCTTAAGGCTTGACACATGAAAAACAAGTCTGATCAATATACCTCCTCAATGTTTTTCATACAAAATTATTTAGGAAAATTACTGACGGTATCACTAGCAATGACCACACGCTCTTCCATTAGCATTCTCTCTATTCCTTATATACCAATTAATCGTAGCTTTAAGACCATCCTCAAAACCAATCTTTGCCTCAAACCCAAACTCCTTATCGGCCCTGCTCACATCTAAACACCGTTTGGGTTGTCCATCAGGCCTCGAAGAATCCCATCTGATCTCTCCTTTAAATCCTGTCAAATCTGCAATCAGATTAACCAACTCCCTGATACTTATCTCCCGCCCAGCACCAATATTAACTGGTTCAGACTTATTATATCTCTCGGTTGCAAGCACAATCGCCCTAGCACAATCATCAACATATAAAAATTCACGCGATGCACTCCCGGTCCCCCATACCTCAACAGGCTTGTGGCCGGCCTCTACTGCTTCAACAAACTTCTTAATCAGGGCTGGAATTACATGGGAACTTTCAGGATTAAAATTATCACGTGGACCATACAGATTAACCGGGAGCAAATATATCGAGTTAAACCCATACTGCTGCCGGTATGCCTGGGACTGGACAAGAAGCATCTTCTTTGCAAGTCCATATGGGGCATTTGTCTCTTCTGGATAACCGTTCCAGATATAATCTTCATGAAATGGAACCGGGGTAAACTTCGGGTAAGCACAGACTGTTCCTAGTATCACACACTTCTTGACGCCTTCGCGCCTTGCAGCCTCAATAAGCTGGATACCTATAATAGCATTGTCATAAAATAACTCACCCGGATATTTCTGGTTAAAACCGATGCCACCAACTTTTGCCGCCAGATGTATAACTACATCCTTGTCCTTCATTGAATTTACACAGTTTTCCCAGATCCTAAGATCACAATCCTTACTTCGGGGTACAAATATCTGCCCTTCTTGGACTCCTTCTTTTTTAAGTTGTTCGACTATTGCAGAACCTAAAAAACCTGCACCACCTGATATCAGTATTTTTTTATTCACCCAGAAAGACATATAATCCCATCTTTTATAATAATATTTAATTCTAAAGCTTATTTAAATTACTACATAGAGATTTTTATCCATATGTCATCGGTTAAGGTAAGGTGTAACAATAACTAAACCCTTAAAAATTAATCTCTAGTCGCATTAAGGGCACGGAATTCGGGGTTGGAATCTCAATGGCTTGTACATCAGGTTGACTTCATACCTACCTTAACAAAAAAATATGAGTACTGACAAAAACTCGATAAAAACTTCGACCGCATAAGTTATAATAAAGGATTAATTCCTTTTTTAACAATAAGGCTTAAATATAAAAGTTTTCAGTATGAGTCTTTCTGTTCACATGAGCAGAGATAGCTCCTTGCACTATGGTCTCCCAAATATCTCTCCAAGGCGCAGGTGCTCGTAGTCCCCGTTTTTTCTTACATAGATTACGGAGAATCTGACTTGCATTTTCTGCAAAAACGATTGCTCATGAGCGTTTTTTGAGTCGGATGATCTCAAAAGGTTTTAAAATTCTGCGAACTACCGCAAACAACTCCCGTGCTATAATCAGCCTTATAATTGGGATTCGGATAAAAATTTCAGTTATCGCATCATTTTTAGATTTCAGTCGTCCCAATAGGTTCTCGCTCTTTATCTCCCGAAAAAGGTTCTCGATATCCCATCGTGCCGCATACAAAGATGCCACATCGCTTCCGGCAAGTTCTTCCTCTGGAATATTTGTGAAGTAGGTATGCTAATCATCAGTTCTTTCATTATATACTGCAATAAATCGAAGATCCAACCCATATCCGTCAGATCTTAATTAAATTTATATAATATTAAACTATATAACTAAGTTCGTGCAAACCAATAATGAATATGAAATCCGAGGATGTTTCTTTTGAAATAGACTCCATAAAATCCGTAGATCATCTGGGAATCGTTGCAGGAACATTCCATAAACTAGGATTAGCTCAAATCATCGATCGAGCACTCCCCAAAATCGG
>Ga0074198_1001710_pt1 | contig 13499 bp, 16 predicted proteins | sample EPASupsiteSAE323_FD_64527 | JGI IMG/M metagenome (GOLD analysis project Ga0074198, IMG submission 64527) | Bioremediated contaminated groundwater from EPA Superfund site, New Mexico - Sample SAE3-23 | ecosystem: Environmental > Aquatic > Deep subsurface > Groundwater > Contaminated ...
CTTTTTGGAACAATCCCCGGCAACCTTTCAAACACCCCAATTAAATTTTTAATACTCTTTGGTAATTCCGCCATACTAAAAAAGTCCTTCAAGCCCACCCATATCTTTCATTCTCTTGGCTGCCATCTCCTGCGATTTTTTCAAAGCCTTGTTAATAGTGTCTACTAAAATTTTATTTTCCACTCCATTCACTGATAAAAACTTAATTTTTTGATCACCAGTCACAGTCACTTTAATTCCACTTTCTTCAATTTCAATCGATTCAGCTTCAATTGCTTTCTTTAATTTATAAGCCTGAGCCAACATTTTTGTTTTATCAAACATAATTTATTTTAAATTTTAATATTATATTATAACTCAAAAATAAATCACCCAAATATTTCTTTTGCCACATCATAAATATCACCACCAGCATTATCATTTTTATTCTCCGCCAACTGATCACTCACATGTTCCATTGGAGTATCATTTTTAATCACCAATGGTTGTTTTTTGTCTTTTGCCAAAACACACTCAAAACTCAAATTCACTCCAAAGGCTTTAGTAATACCATCCTCTACTATTTTTCTGTTTTTACTTTCCTCCAAACGATCTTTATGAAACGGATAAAAAACTTCCAAAATTAAAACATTTCCCTTTACAGCTTTTGGTCTTGTTGCTCTCAAAAACGCTTCAACCGCATAATTAAATGGCTTAACAACCGTTAATAAACTCCCCCATTTTTCCTCAATATTTGAAATTTCTAAACTACAATCACATACCTGTTCCACAACCTCTTCTTTTTCTTCAACAGCTACTTTTTCATTTTTTTTTACCTCTTTTGTATTGTCTTCAGGTTTTTTAATATCACTCTTTTCAAGTGATGATTGGGTGGGTTTCGATTCAAAAAACTCAATCACCGCCAATTCTATTGGTAATTGATCAATCTCAATATCTTTTTCAATTTTTGACGCTTTTATTAAAAGACTCATGAAAAATTCTGACTCTTTTAAATTCAAACCAGTCTGCTTTACAGATTCAATTCCATAAAATCCCAAAATTTTCTTTTGGAAAAAATTCATCAATTTCAATCTAAAACTAGAAAAATCCACTCCATCAGTTGCCATTTTTTCCAACTTTTCTAAAATTAATTTTATTTCTCCATTATTCAAATCATTATCAAAATCTTCCTCACTATAGCTGCCGCTTTTATCTAAATAAAACTTAAAAACTTCCTCTGTTTTTAATTTTTTCCCCAGCTGTAAATACAATTCATTAAAATTTCTCTGCAAGTTTCTAAAACTACCATCACTCTTTTCAACAATAAAATCAATCGCTTCCTTTGCAATTTCAATCCCCTCACCTTCAATTATTTTTTTTAGTGAACTTTTTAATTCACCCTTTCCACCTTTCCTAAAATCCACTCTTACCAGTCTTGATAACACTGTTTCTGGAATTTTTTCAGCATCAGTTGTACACAAAACAAAAATTGTGTGTTTTGGTGGTTCTTCAATCAGTTTCAAAAGCGCATTAAATGCATCCTTGGTCAACATGTGCACTTCATCAATAATAAAAACCTTTTTGTTTAATTTGCTTGGCAATAAATAAGCTTTATCTTTTAAAGCTCTTATATCTTCAATCCCTCTATTCGAAGCTGCATCCATTTCAATCACATCAATTGCCCCTCCCTTAATTATTTCTTTACAATTATCACATTTTCCGCAAGGTTCGCCATTTTGCAAATCGGTACAATTAACTGCTCTAGCCAAAATTCTTGCCGCTGATGTTTTTCCTGCTCCCTTTGGTCCGGAAAACAAAAACGATTGAGGAATATCTTTTGCCGACAAATATTTTTTCAAACTCTCAGCCACATCAACCAAATCCAAATCAGAGAACTTAATTGGTCTATATTTTAAGTGAAAAACCGACATCAAAAGATTAAACCAAAATAGCTAATCTTTTACAATAATCGCAAATGTATCACTTCAATAAATTTTCCACCCCATGAACCAACCAAGCATACAAAACTTTTTCCAAAGTCGATTTTTGAAACTTTACTTCATATTTTAATTTTTGAGTGCAAATTACAACATCCCCTAATCTAATTTTTCCATCAATATCTTTTTCTTTCGACATTGGAAATCCCAAAACTTGAGGAATATAACTCATTTTTCTAAAATTTACATTTAAATCTTTGGCTTTTTTTCTTCCTACAAAATAAATACTCAATTCCACATTCTCTTTATAATCTTTCTCCTTAAGCGCCTTTTTTGCCAATCTTTCAACTAAAACATCACTCAATCCCCAATTTTTCGTGTGGTTAATTAAAATCAAATTATCCATTAATCTTTTCTTTTACTATTTTTGAAATAACTCCACCATCCACCAGTCCACCAGTTTTTACCATCACTTCTTTCATAATCACTCCAAAATTATTTCCTTTCTCAGCTATTACTTGTTCCACAATTTCAGAAATTTTATCTTCACTCATTTCCGCTGGTAAATATTCCCTAACCACCGAAATTTCATAATCCAATTGGTCAACTAAATCCTGTCGTGAAGCTTTTAAGAACATTTCCTTTGATTCTTCTTTATTTTTTAATTCTTTCCTTAAAACTGCAATCTCTTCCGATTCAGTCAAACCGTCGGGTGGTAGTTGTAATTCTTTTTTATCAATTAATGAAATTAAAAATCGCAACACATCCACCCGTTTATTATCACGGTTTTTCAATGCATCAAAACTATCTTTTTTTAATTTATCTCGTATCATGTCTTCTAGAACTTTTTGCTTTTCGACGACATTTATCTCGCCAAACAATTATCTTTTTTAGAGCATATCTTTTTTCAGAAGGTTTCACATAAGAAGCTCTTTTTCTAACTTCTTCTGTAATATCCTCTTCCAAGCAAAGTCTTCTAAATTTACCGATAATATCGTCTTTTGACTCGCCTTTATTTTTTTTTACTATAATTGGCATTAATAACTCACACCTCCTTTATTAAAGTTCTCTATTTTATCACAACTTAAATCTTACTGGCAGCTTTTGTTGGGGTTACAGTTATTTTTCCCCTGGAACACATCAAATAATCCATACTATTAACCACTCCATCCTTATTATAATCAGTCGTTTTATCACAAACTGTTGAAGAAGAAGCAGTTGTTGTCGGTGTTGAAACAGCTGATGGTGGCAAAACAGCTGATGGTGAAGAAACCGGTGGTAAGGTTACTACCGGAGCCACCGTCGGAACAATAGTCGGCATTGCAGTAGTTGGTGGTGTAGCTACAGCCTCTGATCCCCCAGTTTTAAAACTAAACATCGCACCCTGGTTGTCAAATACATTTTCTCCCACCACAATTTTATAATAATAAGTTTTACCCGGTCTTAAGTTTGTCAATAAAATACTATGATCAGTCGTTGTTGCCGAATCTTCGGCCATTAAAAGCAAACTTGCCACATTTGTTCCATAAAAAACCGAAGCTGTCGCCGATTTGTCTGTAGTCCAAGAAATAGTAGCAGAACTACCATCAGCACTAGGAACCGCCGCTAAACCTTGTGGCTCATAATCAGCAGCTGCCCCACTCATAAAAGTCTTTGCCACATTTACCCCTAAAACAGACAAAACTATAACTAAAATTAAAATAGCAAATATAATAATAGTTTTTAAATTAATTTTTCCTTTCATAGTATTTTTAAAAATAGAGCAGAAGCTAAACTAATGACCCCAAAAACAATCAAGCCAACAGTTGCTCCAACTGCTCCTGTTTGAGGCAACGTTGCCGATGCACTACCAACCGCAGGCGTCGCAACCACAGTCGTCGGAGTCGGGGTTGAAGTAGTTGTAGTAGAGTCACCAGTAATGATATAAGATCCAATATCATTCGCATCACAACTAATCACATCATTTATATCAGAATTAAAAATATTTGAATCTGTAGTTGATCCAGAAGCACAGGTAAAATTCAAAGCCGCCGTTCCCGCTGCCTTTGCTTTAAATGTTACCACTGCCAAATCTCCATTTATAACAGTATCCTCAAAAGCAGCCGTATTAGTTGATACACAAGAAAACTGAAAAGTACCAGCCATATTATCAAATTTAGGAATCATATCAAAAACAAAAGGCGGATTTAATGCCTTTTTAATTCCATCTGTAACTATTTCCAATTTAGTTTTATCAAAAGTCATCCACACATCAACTGCACTTGATTTTGCGGTATCAGAATTAACTCCAATAGTAACCGTAAAAGTAGAACCAACACTATAACTAGTACTATTAGGACCACCAACAGGAGTTAGTGTTAACCTCGGAGCCGTCGCCGCAACTGCGCTCGCACTCACCGCCACAAACATCGCGGTAAGAACAAAAGCAAAAATATTTATAACCGTTTTTTTCATTTTAATTTATCAATTCGACCTCTAATTTATTGCTAGTAAAAAATAAATCTTTACTAGTATTTTTGTCTACAAACATAGTAACAGAATCACCCTCACTATCACCAGTACTTATTTCAAAAGAAGAATTACCAGTAGCCTTAGGAGTCACTGTAAAAGTTAATAAAAGTGCCTCCTTATCTTTTGTAAAAGCCACTCCTTCCTTGTTAGTAAATAAATAATTCATTGCTATCACATCTTTTTTATCACTAACTTTAATCAAATCTGGAGTTGCTAAATCCTTGGAAGAAACCAAATTAGAAACAGTCACCATAGTCGAATCAAATTTTACATATAAATCAAGCGCATTTAAATTATAATTATCTTTAGGCACTAAATTAACCGAAACTTTATATTTCTTTCCAACTTTCATCTGAGTTTCATCGGTTGAAAAATTTACATCAAAAGCATTAATTTTTTGCTCTTCTGTAACAGTTACTGCTGGAGTTACATCAGCAACTACAGTTGCAGTAGTACTTTTTTCCAAATTAGAAACCAAAACCACACTTTCAAAAATAACTATCACAGCTATCACCGGTATCAATATTTTAATTATTCTATTGTTCATTTTATTTTATAAATTAATTTTTAATATGTTTGCCCATGAAGTTCTTTTAATGAAAGTTTAACTAAACCAATATCACCAGCATTAACTATACAATCACCATTAATATCACCCTCAACGTTAGTCCCATCTGCAGCCGCAGGTAAATATAAATTCATCTTCTCTTTAACATAAGAGAAATCTCGACCATCAATTATGCCATCCCCATTGACATCACCAGCCAACAATGGAAAATTAGAAAAATCATAATTATTCACTCCCCTATTCAAACTAAGAACCCCAGCCGAATCAGGGTACCATCTTTCTTGATTGTTTTCTCCATACTTAACAGAAACATGTTTAGGACCAGTCAAAAAGAAAGCCGATTTACTAACACCAGCTTCTGGAATACCAGTCACCATTATATTACTCAAATCATAAATAACTTCTCCATTTTTATTAACCGATGTGGTTTGTGTTGGATACCCACTCAAAATTTCATCAATAACAGTATTATCAGTACTATTAACCAACTTGATTTTTACTAACCAATTATCCTTAGCACATTTAGCATTATCCTTTTTAACTCCAGCAAAAGCCAATTTTAAATCAAGCACTGCATCCCCAGTCGACATAGCCTTACTGCAATTATCGGTTGTTCCTCCATTAGTTCCTACACAGTTCCACTTATACTGTGTACTACTATCATCAATATCATCTAATTGGCCACCAGTACAAGTATTTCTTTTTATACCACAAACGCCATTAACCACAGCAGTTGTCTTACAAGTACAACAATTATAATCATAATTTTTACCACAATAACTTGTCAGCACGTCAGTACAACTTGAATCATCTCTCGTGCCACCATTCGAACATACTCCATCAGTCTTATGAGCAGTACCAGCCGGACAAGTCCCTACACAATAAACTTTAGGGTTTGTAACAGCATTGCATTCTTCTTCTGATGCATAACAACTATTTTTTGAATCATCTGCCGCATTACAAGCATCTAAACTATCATACTTTATAGAAGATTTTTGACACGGACTGCTACCCCTATAAACCCAATAAACTCCAGTTTCACCACTTATTGAATAATTCAAATTACCAACACTACTAATATCAACATTATCTTGACCAGCCACCCCAAGTGATGAATTAGATTTATCTATAGTAATAGTACCGGTACCAGAACTAGCCATAGTTTTAAAATTAATATCAGCCACTCGAGCCCCCATTCTAGCCCCTTGTTTTATACTTACAAACGTAACCTTTACACACTTATTATTGGATTCTTTCACTTTTATAGAACCACCCACATATTGAGCCGGATCAACCGGAGTAAAACTTTTTTCTAAATCAGATGTATCTTTTAAATCAATTTTAGTCGGATCGTAACAAAAATAAGCCACAACTGAATCAACACCACCAGCATCCGTCACATTAGCCACTAATGGAACTGTAAATTCCTTATCAGCAGTAACCTCTTTAGTTGTACTATTCTCATCAAGCGACAATCTAATAAAACCAGTTGTATTAGTAGCCCCTCTCCTTGTTTCTTGTTTTTGTTGGACTAAAAGTACCGCCCCAACCAAAGCCACCAATAATAATATACCCAAAATTATTTTATAATTTATTTTTTTCATTTCAGTCTCCATAAATTAATTAATTAGATGCATTAAAGTATGTTTTCCAATGTATAAAATCTTTTTCTATCGTACCGCATTGATCCTTACCAGAATTAACCCAACCCTTCAATAAAATGAAATCATTAATATCTATAGTTTCATTACAATTAAAATCACCTTTAGCCTTAAAATCAGCAAACTTTTTACCACAACTTGATGGAATACTGTCACATGTTGCAGTCGTATTACAAACCTTAGTAGTTGAATTACAACCTAAAGTTCCGCAATCAGTATCAGTTTCCCAACCAGTTCCATCTGCTTTACATTTTTGCAAAACATTAACCGAACATCGTTTTTCATTAGCAGGACAAGCAGTAGTTGTTTTACAGGCATCATTATTACCATTATCTTTACCTAAAGTAGCCAAAACAGCGTCACTTATAGGAGAACAGTTAACATCATAAATTCGATTTGGTGTTCCAATTGGATTTTTACAATCAGCAGTGCTACTAGTATAAACTTCATTTCTCATACATCCATAATTTGCACTACAAGCTTTGTCTGAACAGGTGTAAGTCGTAGTCGAAGGAACTGTTGGATCACTTTTGTAATTAGTCTGACAGTCACTTTCATTACCATAACAATATTGGCCGGTTGTTTTACCTTTAGTGCTAGCCAAAAATTCATTTTGACAAGCTGAGCTATCAGTATATCCACTAGGTGTTTCTTTACATTTAGCCTCAGTTATATTGTAATACCAAAACTTCGTTGTATTTACATTTGTTTTACAATCACAACAAGTTAATTTAGAAGCACAACCCGACACACCATCGTTTATATTTTTACAAGTAGAATCATCTCTTGTACCAGTCGTACATGTCTTACCTGTTTGAACAGTGCCACTAGGACAATCTTTATTACAACCACCGTCATACACACAACATTGATAACTCGAAGAAGAATTTGATTTACATGTGCCGTCATCCTTATATATTTTAAAACTAGAAGTAGGACAATTTGAAATATCACTACAAACTCCTCCTGGATGAACAGTAGAGCAAGTATCTACAGCAGTTGTCGATTTCTTAAATGTACAAGTCCCAGAGCTCAAACCTCCATTAACACCATTACATCTCCACGTATATGCACTTGAAGTTTCTGATTGATTACTTACAGTTCCCGAAGAGCAAGTATATTTTGCAGTTCCGCAAGAACCATCCTTAGGAATAGATGTAGTAGTTTTACAATCACAACAATTTAATGCAGAAGCACAACCCGACACACCACTGTTTATATTTTTACAAGTAGAGTCATCCCTCGTACCAGTAGTACATGTCTTACCTGTTTGAACAGTGCCACTAGGACAAGTTTTATTACAACCACCATCATACACACAACATTGATAACTCGAAGAAGGATTCGATTTACATGTGCCATCATTCTTATATATTTTAAAACTAGAAGTAGGACAATTTGAAATATCGCTACAAACTCCTCCTGGATGAACAGTAGAACAAGTATCTGTAACCGCCGCACTACTTCTATTCTCTTGACTCTGTTGAACTAATTTTGTTGTTACTGGAAGTGCAACTGCCATCACCAACATTGCCACCATAACCACTATTGAAGAAATTCCTTTTTGTTTATTCATTTTTACAAAAAAAACATTTGATAGAAAAGTAAAACACTTTTAAAAAACCCTGTCAACCAATAATTTCTTAAATAAACTTAAAATTAGCTGAATTCTTTATAAATTCTTAAAAAATTCTTCTAATATCCCCAATTGTAATCAACAAAATCAAACCCAAAAGAACCATCATTCCAATATTATTTACAATAATTTCAAATTTTTGATTTGCTTTTTTTCTAAAAATCATTTCATATAACACAAACACAATTCTGCCCCCATCCAACGCTGGAAATGGCAAAACATTCACAACCGCCAAGTTAACCGAAACAATTCCAAAAAAGTGAATCACCGCTAATAATCCCTGATTATTTTTAATAGAACTAGTTGCTTCATACATTCCCACTGGACCACTAACATCTTTTGGCACATGGCCTGTCACTAAACCCCACACCATTTCTCCAACTCCATTAACAATTATTTTTCCCCAATAAAAAGCTTCTTTAAATCCGGCTCCAATTCCCTCATAAAATCGATACCAAGGCACCTTCACCATTTCTGTATTTGAAATAGCAATTCCAATACTTCCCTCTCCTTCTGGCGGATTCTCCCTCACATCCACCTGCAGTTGTACGGGCAAGGCGTGACTCGCCCCTCCAATTTCCAAACCCACACTTTTTCCTTTATATTTTGCCACTTCTGTTGTTAACTCGCCCGGGGTTTTAATTTCTTTATCAGCCACTTTTAAAATTACATCATCTTCTTTTAGCCCCACTTTTTCTGCCGGTGAGTCTTTTGAAATTCCAATAATTGTTACTTTATTGGTTTCTTTTGGAACCCCCAAAATTGCATAAACCACACTAAAAATCACTATTGCCAAAACTAAATTCATCAACACTCCACCCAAAACAATCAAAAGTTTTTGCCATGGATTTTTATTATTAAAAGCATCTTTTCCTTTTCCATCACCATCCTCACCATACAATCTACAAAAACCTCCAATCATCAACCAATTTATACTATATATAGTATCTCCAAATTTTTTACCAATAATTCTTGGTGGCAACCCTAATCCAAATTCTTCCACCTTTACTCCAGTTTTTCTGGCCGCAATAAAATGCCCCCACTCATGAGCTAAAACCAATATCGACAACGCTAAAATAAAAAAAATCAAATTCATAATCTTTATTATCTACGATCAACGATCTATTATCTACAATCTAGTTTACCCTCTAATCTCAAGCTCTTTTTTCTTTGCCACTTCTTCCAATTTTCCAATATATAAGTCCGTTGTCTTTTGTAATTCAGTTTCATCTTTTTTAAACTCATCCTCAGAAATTGTTTTATCCTGTTTAGCTTTTTGTAAACCATTTCTAAAATCAGCCCGAGCATCACGAATCATTACTCTTGCTCCTTCCAACTTTCTTCCCAAGAGTTTCACGTAATCCTCTCTTTGTTCCACCGTTAACATTGGTAAATTCATTCGAATTATTTGACCATCAATCGCCGGCATCATTCCAATATTTGCCGCTTCAATCCCATTACTTATTTCTCTAATTAAAGTCTGATCCCATGGTTCAAAAGTCAAACTTCGAACATCAGGAACCCCAATTGATCCCAATTCAATTAACTTCATTTTTTGTCCACCATAAACTGTTACCACTACGTTTTCAATTAATCCCGGCGTTGCCCTCCCTGTTCGTATGGAAGTAATATCATTCACAAACAAAGCAGTAATTTTATCCATTCGTACTTTTACATCTGAAAAATTTATCATATATCAATTATATCAATTTTTATTATGTAGAGACGCCATGCATGGCGTCTCTACCAAATACACAATTTTAAATCTCAAACCTCTCAAATCTACTAATCTTCATATTTTCACCAAATTTTGAAATTAAAGCTTTCAACATGTCGTCAATAGTTTTACTGGAATCTTTTACAAATTCTTGTTTCAATAAAATTTTGACGTCTTTTGGTTCCATTGCTGCAATTTGTAAACAAAGATCTCTGGTAAAACCAACAAAATCTTCATGTTTTGCCACAAAATCAGTTTCACATAAAACTTCCACCATGACTCCAATTTTACCGGTAGAATGAGTATAAGTCGCCACTCGTCCTTGATGAGTTTCTCTTTCTGCCTTATCAGCAGCTTTTTTAAAACCTTTTTCTTTCAAAATTTCTTTTGCTCTTTTTTCATCACCTTCAGCCTCTTCTAAAGCTGCTTTTATTTCCATAATTCCCAAACCCAATTCAGCTCTAATTTTTTTAACTAATTCAATTATTTTTTTATTATCCATAATTTTATTTTTAATTTTATAAAGTCCCTCTTGTCAAAGAGGAATTTAGGGAGATTTATTTTACTCCAGCCGCTTTAATTGCTTTTCCAATTTCTTCCACAATTAAAGTCACACTTTTAACACTATCATCATTTGCTGGAATAGCAAAATCAATCTTAAATGGGTTAGCATCACTATCAACAATTCCCACCACTTTAACATTTCTAAGTTTAGCTTCTTTAATAGCCGTTTTTTCAAAACCACCATCAACTACAAACAAAATATCAAAAAATTTATCAACTCCAACTAAACCCCCAACTATTTTTTCCAATCTGGCAATTTCCTTATTCATTTGCGATAACTCTTTTTTAGTTGCCTCAGCAAATTTACCTTTTTCTAAGCCATCCTTAAAATCGGTCAATTTTTTAATATTCTTTTTAATTTGATCCCAATTGGAAATAGTTCCACCCAACCACCTATCGGTAACATAAGGCACCCCAGCTTCCATTGCCACTCTTCGAACCACTTCCCGAGCTTGTCTCTTAGTTCCCACCAAAACAATTTGTTTACCATTTCTTTTTGCATTGTAAATGAAATTACAAGCTTTCTCTAATGATTCAAGAGTTTTAATTAAATCAAAAACTTGAACACCATCTTTTTGGGTATAAATATTTTCCAAAGCTTTTGGATGAGTTTTGGAAATCTTATGTCCTAAATGACTTCCAGCAGTTAATAAATCTTTTAATCCAACAGTTAAAGTATATTTCTTATCATCTTTAACCGCTATAGCTTTAGCGTCGGCGGTCTCTTTTAAGTTTTCACTAGCCTTTTTTGCTGCAGCTTCTTTTTCCAAAGCCACTTTTTCATTCATCTTCTTAATATTTTCAGAAGTGATATTACTTTGGGTTTTAGTTTTAACCACCAAAGCTTTTTTAACCAAAGATTTTCCGCTTCGGTTGACGGTTTTTGTGATGACTTTCTTCTTTTCTGTCATTTTGTTTTTAGTCCTTATTAAAAAATTTTAATGCAGGGATAAATTAACCCAGGATTTACGCACTAAAATCTTAAAAAAATATAACTCGAAATTATACCATAAATAAAGGAAAAATATTCTAGAAAGAGAGATTAGATTAAGGAAAAGGCGCACTTAAAAAGTACTTTAACAAGTACACCTTTTCCTTTAATTCAATTATTAAATTTTTGGATGACTTAACCTCCTATTTTTCGTCCTGGAAACTTTTCAGCAAATTGCTCCCGTGTCAGCAATCCCATTTTTTTTATTTGAGCTTCTGGATAATAAGAGTGTCCATCTTGGATCGGACAAAATTTACCTGTTTTCGGATTAATCAAATCACATTTGGCCATTTTAAAACCTCCATTTTTTAATTAGATATTAAATAATTAAAATAGTTTCCCTTTCTAGAATGTTAAAGTTCTCACTCCTTTCATCCAAAAATACTAAAAATAATACACCCAAACCCAACACTATTTCTGTTTTGATTTTTTTTGGTTCTTTTTTTTTCTATATCGATGTTCAAAACGGGTTAATCTCATTTCGTCTCTTTTGGATTTTACTGGCTTTTTTCTTAATTTTATAGCCTGGTTTCCTGTTAACATAACAAACAACACACTCCTCTCATCTTTTTCTCCTAATCTCGTTGTTTCGCTTGACACTTACTCACCACCAAAATTTCTTTTCTTCCTTTTTTACCTTTTTTCTTCGGAGTAGTTTTTGTTTTTTTACTCACACCAAAACACCTCCGTTCCTTTTATATAGTATTTTCGGATTATTAAAGTACTTGCAAAATTAAAACTAAAATAGCTGCTACTTTAGCCAAATTTTCAGAAATTATAACACAACTCCCATTAATTAACTTTTCTGTTTTATAATTAGAGTACTTTATGTCCAAAATGGCAACTCTTTCTATTTTTGAAGTTCGTTTGCCTCAAAACAATGAATACACTTTTGAGTCGATGTCTGCTTTGTTGTCAAATTTCACTCAAATTTCCCATCTCTCTTTTTTTGAAAAATTAATTGGCAAAAGAAAAACTATTGTTTCTCTAGAAATTGTCCTAAAAGAAGGACAAATTCATTTCTACATCGTTGCTCTTTCTGATAATAGTGAATTTCTCCGCTCCCAAATTTTGGCCCAATATTCCACTGCTGTTTTAAAAGACACTAAAGATTATTTAACCGAAATTAATCCTCAATTACCCATTAGTTTTACCCAGCTCGGTCTTGGCCGATCATCAAATTATCCCACCAAAACTGCCAAAGATTTTAAAGACACTGATCCCTTAACTTCGGTTTTAGCTCCACTTTCTCGATCTAACAATCCCCAAGACTTTTTTCTTTTTCAAATTCTTTTAAGCGGTGCTCCCAAAAATTGGCAAAGTGGTGTTGTTAGCACTATTCAAAATGGAATTTTAATCGATAAAGAAAAAAATATCCGCACTGCCCATCCCGACAAAGCTATTTTTGAACAAAAAATCCAATTCCCTGGCCTTTTAACCCAATTAAATCTCTTCAGCAATAATCCTGGGCTTATAGCTTCTGTTTCTTCATCTTTTGGTGCCTATACTAATCCTCGCGGCAATTTTATTAAAAATTTTACTCCCGGTTTTTTCACCAAAAAGAAACTCTTAGAGTCAATTACTACTCGACAATTCAACTCTTCCTTAAAAAATCAAATTTTTAATACCGAAGAACTAGCTGCTATTTGGCATTTTCCAAACCAAAACACCAAACTACCCAATATTGCTTGGGGTAAAAAACTTTATTCTGATCCACCTGAAAATCTTCCAATTGCCGACAATCTCACTCCTGAAGAAAAAAACGAAATAACTTTTTTTGCCAAAACCGAATTTAGAAATAAAGATTCTATCTTTGGTATTAAAGAAGGAGAAGATCGTCGTCGCCATACTTACATTATTGGTAAATCTGGTACTGGTAAAACCACTTTAATTTCAAACATGGCTATTGATGATATTCGTAAAGGCCGAGGTGTT
>Ga0074198_1001712_pt1 | contig 13479 bp, 12 predicted proteins | sample EPASupsiteSAE323_FD_64527 | JGI IMG/M metagenome (GOLD analysis project Ga0074198, IMG submission 64527) | Bioremediated contaminated groundwater from EPA Superfund site, New Mexico - Sample SAE3-23 | ecosystem: Environmental > Aquatic > Deep subsurface > Groundwater > Contaminated ...
TGTTTCATCAATCCAGATTTTTCCTCTGTGAACACGAGGCTCAGAGGTTTTAAATTCTATTAAATTTACTCCATTATCAAACAGATATTGTTTTCTGGCTTCATTAGGTGGATTGTCGTCGGGGTGCGTGTAATAAAAATCCACTTCAAACTCATCTTTTGGAAGTCCTGCCGCTATTGTTTGAAGAAATTTTTCCGTTCCTCCCAAACAAAGCCCGATATACTTTATGAAAGCTATTTTTATTTTTTTTGTCATTATATAACCTTATTTATAAATTTTTTCCAATTAAGCAATTTCATTTCGTTAGTTGCACCTGTAAAATGCATAAAATATGAATTGGCAAAAATAGACTCAACATTTAGCTTCAAAATCTCTTTTTTATTTAGAAATGACGGTTTTCTAATATCCAATTCAAGCAAATACGGATAATAAAGTGCTTTTAAAAACTGAATATGCATATTAAATCTTTTATCCAGCCAATAATGAAAATTATTGTTTAAAATTTCATAAGATAAAGGACGCATCTCATAATTTAAGCCTTTTTCTTTATAATTATAGTAAACATGCTCTAATATTTCTCTATGGATTTTGGGATTAAGCACCAAAACGCCTGTTTGGACAACTTCATCAAAATTACAATCTATCCCAAAATTCTTATAATATTCAGGTGCCGAATAATTAATGGTTGGGTTAAATCCTAAATTTTCCCAATGTTTATACATTCTAGAAAGTGCTATTTGGTATTCTTTCTTTGTCGGGAAAGAAAATTCATCTACAGCACCAATTTTATCTTTAGGTATATTTTCAGTTATGTCGGGCGAATTAGGGTTAATAATAATATCAGTATCCACCCATACGATTCTGTCGTATTTTTGTGACCAATCTTGACTCAAAGCAAGGCATTTTTGCCAAGCGGCACATCTGCTTTTTCCAAAATCAGAGTTATCCCAAAGATCTTCGCATATTATAAGGTCATAGCCATGTTTTTCTGCATAAAACTTCCAGTTTTCGTGGCAGAAATTTTTCACCATCCTCGAAAATCTTTTTCCTACAGCAAGCGTAACTATAGCTTTTTTATTATTCATAATTCGCCCCTGAAAAATCATATTTTAATTATTATATGATGATATACTTATTTAAAGTGTAAATATTTATAATTTAATTTTAGATATATTGGAATATGAAAGTTTTATTTGACACAGAAATATTTGATTTGCAGCTTTTTGGAGGAATTTCGCTATATTTTTCCAAACTGTATGATTATTTTTCAAAAGACGAAGATGTAAATTATGATATTCCGGTAATTTATTCAAATAATCAATATATAAGAAATTCTAAATTGCCTGAAATTAAAAGCTATTATGGCAAAGATTTTATTTTTAGAAAACAATTAACCAATTTTTATACACAACAAAATAAAATTAAAACAAAAAAAGAGTTGATGAAACAGAATTTTGATATTTTTCATCCAACTTATAACATAAGTTCGAATTTTTTAAAATATTTGAATAAAAAGCCTTTTGTTTTAACGGTACACGACATGACAGTTGAAGTTTTGCCTGAATATTTTATATTTGATAAAAATACGGAAAATACTATAAAAACAAAAAAAATCTTAATCGAAAAAGCTTCGAGAATTATAGCAATATCAGAAAATACAAAAAAAGACATATTAGAATTAACAAATGTAGACGAAAGTAAAATTGATATTATTTATCATGGCAAACCTTTTGAATCAGTTGATAAAACAATAAATGCATATTGTATTGATTATCTTCCTAATAAATATATTTTATTTGTGGGACAAAGATCAAAATACAAAAATTTTGTGTCTTTTGTTTCAGCCATTTCAGAAATTTTATTGAATGATGAAGACTTGTTCCTTGTATGTGCAGGGGGCTTTAATTTTAGTCACACTGAAAGAGAAATTATCGATTCATTAAATTTGACTAATAAAGTAATATATACAGGCATTGAAAATGAAGGTAAATTAATAACTCTTTATAAAAATGCTGTTTGCTTTGCATTTCCCAGTTTATACGAAGGTTTCGGTTTCCCTTTGCTGGAATCTTTTCAGTCTGGTTGCCCGCTTGTATGTAGCAATACAAGCTCTTTTCTTGAAGTTGCAGGAGGTGCGGCAGAATATTTCGACCCTTATAATACTGAATCAATCAAAAATGCAGTAAATAAAGTCATATATGATAAAGAATTGAAGAATGAAATGATACAAAAAGGATATTCTCAAGCAGAAAAATTTAACTGGGAAAAAACTACCCAAGAAACAAAAAACACTTACAGAAAGGCTATTTATGGATAAGAAAGAACTTGCTGTTGTATTGGGCGCTACAGCAAATATGACTTTTGCGCTGGCATCTGTAATTATGGATTTAAAAAACAATATAAACCGAAATTTTGATTTAATTGTTTATCATAAAGACATTTCTGATAAAGACCAAAATCTTTTAAATTCAATAATTACCTGTGAATTTAAAGACTATGAGCTTGAACCTTCCGACATAAGCAATCATTCACTTAACAGGTATTCGCTACTTGCCTATTCGAGATATGAATGCTTTGAACTTTTGAATAATTATAAAAAAGTTATTTGGTTTGATATTGATATTTTTATCAAAAAAGATTTATCATCATTAATTGATCTTGAAATTAATGATGTTGCTCTCTGGCAAAACGATATTCATAAAAATGGTTTTAATTTTACAAAACCAATAGAAAATTATGATATGAAATCAAATTATTATAATACCGGAGTAGTCATATTTTCGGATAAAATGAAAAATTTTGAACTAATAAAAGACTGGTGTTACAAAAAAACAATAGAATACGGAAAAATGCTTGTATGTGCTGATCAAGGCATTATGAATCTGGCTATTCAACATTTTGAGTTGAAAGTAACTAACCTGAATGAAATTTATAACTGCCATCCGGAAAAACCTATTATTAACAATGCTGTGATAGTTCACCCATACGCAGAAGAAAAATTCTGGAATTATTATTATAATTTTAATCAATGGAATAATAATTACAATAACTGGCTTAAATTGGGCGGTACTCCTTATAAAGGAGCAAAAGCAGGTGTTTTTAATAAACTGTGGATAAAATTCAAAAAGAAATATATGCCTGCGGCTCCGGATCTCAAAAGGCATACAGGAAAATTTATAAAATATATTTATGAATATAATTTCAAAAAGGCTAATTAAATGAAAATCTCTATTATTACAGTTACTTGTAACGCTGAAACAACGATAGAAAACAGTATAAAATCTGTTGTAAATCAAACATATCCAGACATTGAGTACATAATAATAGACGGAGCCTCTACAGACAAAACTTTTGACATTATTCAAAAATATAATGACAAACTTGCATATTTTATAAGCGAACCTGATAACGGCATTTTTAATGCCATGAATAAAGGCATAAAAGTTTCAACAGGAGATGTTTTATATTTTTTAAATGCTAATGATTATTTATTTGACGAAAAAATAATTGAAAATGCGATAAGTTTTTTAAAAAAAACAAAAGCAAAAATAATTTTTGGAGATATGTCTTTTATAGAAGAAAATGGACAAGAAAAAGAAAGACGAATCTATTCTGATGTTGATAAATTATTTTTTATAAACGAATGCATTTGTCATCAAGGTATTTTTTATAAACGGGAAATTTTTGACAAATGTGGATTGTATGATGAAAATTACAAGCTAACCGCTGATTATAATTTGAATGTAAAAGCAATTATAGAAAAAAAAATGGAAATAAAATATTTTCCAAAAACAATTGCAAAATTTACACTTGGAGGACAAAGCAATTCAACTAATGAAGAATTAAAAAAACTAGCGGCTATGGAAAAACAAAAAATTATTAGCTTATACTATAAATCTTATCAGATGAGATTAAATTTAATTTTAAACAAAACATTTCGGTCAATAGCAAGAAATCCTAAATTGAGAAAAATTGCAGGTAAAATATTAGGATTCTCTTTATGAAAAAAGATCTGGTTTTTGTCCTTGGAGCAACTCAAAATATTTCTTTCGCACTTGCTAATGTAATTATAGGCTTACAAAGGCATAACGGTCATTTGTATTTTGATATCATCGTATTTGAACAGGGAATAACAGAAAAAGATAAATCAATAATAACTTCTATTCATCCTACTCAATTTATTGAATATAAAGCACCATCTTCTTTAAAGTCAAAAAACCTAGAATCGCTAAATCGTTTTACCGCACTTTCTCTTTCAATTTACGAATGTTTTTCATTGCTTAAAGACTATAAAAAAGTTATATGGCTTGATTGCGACATACTTGTGCAAAAAAAACTTGATAAGCTTATTGAGCAAACTAATGACCAAATGTGGATGTTTTTGGAAACAAATAAAACTAAAGATAATCAAATTATTCAATGTTATAACAGTGGGATAGTGGTTTTTAACGAAAGTATAGAAGATTATGCGCAATTAACAAAATGGTGTTATGACAAAACATTTGAAATGCTTGATTCATTGGAAAATCCTGATCAGGCAATACTTAATCTTATAATTCAGGCATTTGGCATTAAAATAACAACTAAACTTGATGGACTTTTTAATTGTCATCCTATATCAAAAAATTCACACAAAGCAGAAATTGTTCATACAGCTTATACTGAAAAGTTTTGGAATTTTTATTATTATAAACAGTGGGAAGAAAATTATAAAAAATGGTTAAATTTAGGCGGAAGTCCTTGTATAAATAAGAAAAATAAACCATTTGAAGGATTTTTAAGGATAAATTCGCCTTTATTATATGACTTTATAAAAAAGCCGAGAAAAACTTTTAAAAGCATTTTTTTAGCTAAAGAATGTTAAAAACTTTATTTTAGCTTACTGCTGTTATAAATTTCTTCATACAAAGCCAAATAAGCGTTTGTCATTTTATCAATTGTAAATTTTTCAAGCACAGTATCTCTTGCATTTTTGGATGCTCTATTTTTTAATTCAACATTATTAATAAACAACTCTATACCTGTAACAAAATCGCTTGTATTCTGGCTTGTTGCCACATAACCGTTTTTCATATGTTCAACCAATTCTTGCATAGGACCTGTATTAAACGTAATAACAGGCAACCCACATGCAAGAGCTTCTGCTACAACCAACCCAAAAGTTTCAGCCATGGTAGGAAATATAAATAAATCAGCTGCAGAATAGTACTTTGCCATCAGGTTTTCATCGTGTATGTATTCAACATTCAAATAATTTTCAGAACTATAATTTCTTTTAGCATTACCAAGAGTTACAAAAAACAAATCTTCTCTGGATTTTAAAGTTTCATATACTTCTGAAAGATACTTTCCGCCTTTTTGTTTATTATTGTCTGATGCACCATTTGAACAAAACATAAGAATTGTTTTATTCACAGGAAGCCCCAATTCCTCTCTTGCCTGCTTTTTATCATATGGCTTAAAAATTTTTTCATTTATTCCATTATAAATAAATCGAATATCTTTATTCTTTAAGATACTTTTTTCTAGGCGGTCTTTCATCCATTTTGAATAACAAAGGACGGTAAAATCAGATGCCTCATAAATTTTTTTCTTTGTTTCATATAGCAGATTACAGGTATCTTTTGTTATCGCAGGATATTCGTCAAGATTTGGGCAAGAATAACAGCCATTTGTCCAATTATTACAATCATAAGTAAACGCACAATGCCCCGTAAAAGCAAATTCGTCATGCAATGTCCATATAACAGGTTTCAATGCGGTCAATTCGGGCAGGGCAAATAATGAAAAATAGTTACCATGAAGATTATTTAAATGAAAAATATCACATTTTTTAAATACTTCTAAATTTTTAATATCAAAGCTTGATAAATGAAAGAAATCAAGCCAAGTTCGTTCATCTTGTACCTGATTAAGAATTTTTTGTTCTTTTTGCGAACTGCGGGGTAAAAGTTCATAATCTTCACCAGGAATATTTCCAAACACTTCATTCACAAGAACCTTTGTAATAAAACCTTTGTTTTGAAAATTTTTAGCTAACATATCATAAGTAATTTTGGCGGCTCCTCCTTTGCCAAGAAGAGTATTTAAATACAAAATATTTTGCAGTTTATCACTTTTAGCTAGAGAAATTTCTGTTTTTTTAAATTTTAAATATTCATTAAGACATAAATCCGCATACTGATGCTTAAAAAACTTTCTAATACTATAAGGTGCATATTTTAAAAGACGTTTCATTTTTTCAGCCCTGCTTTATGCAATGCTCTTTCTGTTTCCCTGATAATAATTTTCAAAGTTTTATGTCTTTCAAATGAAAAAGAATCCGGCATATTATATCTTTCATTTAATACTCTGTGCTGAATCTCTTCATCAATTTGCGTTTTTTCAGGATGTTTTAATATTAAATCTATTTCAGATAAAGGCTTATTGGCTAATTCAGTTATTTCACTGGTATGTGTTGAATTCTCACCAAACCCAATATTTGATACAAGATTTTTATTTGGAATTATTGAGAACCCGTCATTATTAAAAAGTGTATAACACCAGATATAATCCCAAGTATCAATCTTTTTATCATACATTTGTTTCAAAATCTTTTGCCAATCGGATTGATGATAAGAATTTTTAAAGATGCTTTTAATTTTTTTCTTTTTAACAAAATCAGGATAATCATTCATTCCTACATCATACTTAGCCCAAGCTCTTTTCCAGGAAGCCCACCCCCAAATATGTGGTATTCGTGAAAAATAATAACTGTCTTCTGTCAAATTTTCTGCAATTTGAGTTTCTCCGGAAATATGCATAACTCTTTTATCATCACGATATTTTGCAAGAAGTTGTTCACAATAAGTCCAGAAACTTTCAGATGGAAGGCAATCATCTTCAACAATTATACCTTCTTCTTCATTTTCAAAAAACCAAGTTATAGCCTTATAAACGGCTTGTTGACAGCCAAGATTTGATTCTCTGAAAAGTGTTTTAACTTCACAATCCCAATCAATATTAGTAGCAATTTTTCTTGCTTCATCACAAAGTATTTCTTCCTGTTTGTTTCTTGGACCATCACCTGCAACATAAAGATGTTTAGGTTTTTGCTTTTTAATTTCTTCAAAAACATGTGTAGTTACATTGGGACGGTTAAATATTAAGAATAATACCGGAGTTTTCAGCATTTATTGTTCCTATTTAAAAACCTATTGTATTCATTTTTAACTTTTCCAAAAATATTTTCTTTTGTTTTTCTTTTATAAGATTCAACTTGTTCTTCCAAAAAATGGATTCGTGATTGCAATATATATTGATCGTATTTTTCTTCTTTCCATTTTTCTTTCCAGTCATTTATTTTCATTTCTAAATTTGCCATATTAATATTTCTAGATTTTGAAGCAATTATTATAACTGAACTTGGGAAGTTATCATAACCGGAATAAAAAACAAATTTGATTGGAAATTTTTCCAACAAAACATTAAATCCATCAGGAGTGAATCTCCAATAATCATTTGGTGCACCATGTATTTCATAATCCATAACAGAAGTTATTAAAACCAATCCATCATCTTTCAGAACCCTATAAATTTCATCTATTGCTTTATGGGGATATTTAACGTGTTCCATTGTGTCAACTGCAATAATTGAGCCAATAGAGTTATCGGGCATTTCAATATTATGCAGGTCTAATACTTTATCAACACCTCTGCCGGGTGTAATATCGCACCCAAAATATTCTTTACTTGGAAAGAATATTTTAATTCCTTCATATTCTTCGCTATATTGACAAGCACCAAATTCATATATAGGTTCTGGTATTACCATATTTATAAAAATATTTTCAATAAAATCTTTTACAGCATCACGCATCTTATTTCCTCTATTTAAGTATCATCAGTTAAAATAATTTTTTGATGAATCTGTTATATTCGTGCTTTAGTTTATTAAACAAATTTTCTTTTCTTTTTTGCTTTAAAAAATTTATCTGTTCTTTAAGAATCGTAATTTTTGATTGTAAAGCACAGATAACCTCTTTATTATCCCACTTATTTTTCCAATTATTTGAAGAATCTTCCATTAATTTCTTATTATTCCATTGACCTTTAACACCGATACCAATCAGCGTATGAGGGAAATCATCATATCCTGATGCAACCACTAAATTATCGTCAAAATTTTCTAAAAGGCTTTTAAATGCTTCAGGAGTAAAACGCCAATAGTCATAAGGAGCTGAATGAATAGGAAAATCCATAACTGAACTCATTATAACCACTCCCCCTTGTTTTAAAACTCTATGGATTTCTTTTAAAGCTTTATAAGGATATTTAACGTGTTCTAAAGTATCAAACATTAGTAATGTTCCAACTGTTTCGTCTTGAATATCAATATTATGTAAATCAAGAACTTTATCTACACCTAATCCATCTTCATAATCACAGCCAACATATTTTTTACCTTCAAAATAAGGTCTTAAATCAGCAAAATCCTCTTGCCCATCGGGTTGACGTGCTCCAAATTCATATATAGGCTCAGGTAGTTCCATATTGTTAACAGCTATTTCAATATATTCTTTTATTAAATCTCTCATATTAACCTCTGTCTCACTATATTAAAACTCTTCCATTATTAGCAAGCAATAGTTTAGAATATTTACTTTCAGGTACTTTTTTAGGTGGATTATTATTCATGTATTCTATCATTTTCATTGAATCCTCAATTGAAACTTCAGTCAATTTATAATAATCAAAATATTTATTTATTTCTTTGAAGATCAGCTTTGGGGTTTTTAAGTATTTTTTATAATCTAATTTGTTTTTTGATTTTGGTACTTTAAAACCTTGCTTTTTTAATATATCAATAACCCTTTTTTTATCTTTTTGATTAATATAAAAATTTGTTTCTTGATATATTGCATTTAGATATTCTTCTTTATTCATTGGAGGCAATTTATTAGTATTTATCTGTTTTTGCAACTTTAGATATTCAAGAAAAACAGCATTTGTAATGCAATTTACTTCCGGCAATAATAAATATTCTTTATAAGCATCATTCAAAGAATTAAAACCTGATAATTTAATAAAATCTTTTTGTGTCTTTCCAGATAATCCAAAAAACACAGGGCTTCCATTACTAACTGACATTCCATAATGAATTAAAATACCTTTGTCATAATAAACAAAGGTATTTAATAAATATAAAGCCTTAAAGCAAAATTCATAATCAACAACAAAAGAATCAAACAACTGTCCAAAAGTCTTTTTCATTTTATTAATTAAAGAGATGGGCATTATAGAATTTATTTGCCTTGGAAAAAATTCTTTTGTCTGATATTTTGATGCTAATTCTAATAAATAATTACAATCCACTTGATAAATTTTTTCAGTACATTCTGTATTGTAATAAGTTATTGGATATTTAATATCCACAACTCCATCTTGTATAAAACTTATTAATTCATTTGGATAAGATTTAATTATTTCTATCAAATCAGGCATCACATCTTTTTTAAACACCATTCTATCTGATAAAATCGTATAATGATTAGTATCGAATAATTCAATTGCTTTAGTCATTGCCCAATTCCAATGAACAGTCATAGCTAATTCTTTATCAGGACGAATATACTTTATATCTGGATTATTAAGTGATTCACAAAAATCTTTTAATTGCTCTGACCTCGAATTAGTTGAAGAATTATCAGAGATGACTATCTTTAAATTACAGTCTTCTATATAATCCAGAACTGATTTTACAGCATTTATAGCAAAGTCTGCCCTATTTCTTGACGGTATTAAAATTGTTAAACCATTATAATTTGTCATTTAAGACTCCTCTTTCAATACAGATAAATATAGAATAGTTTTTCTTGTTATTATTATAAAAAATTTCAACTAATATACCTCTTTATAAAATCTTTTATAAATTTATTTGGTTGTCTAGTTATATTTGGTATTATACTGTGATCCCAAGCAGGATCATAAGGTGAACCTCCCAGTTTGATCCATTGTTTGTTATTTTTTTCCCAAGATTCATTTTTTAAATCTTTCCAAAATTTTCGTTCTGTATAAGAATGCAAAATGTATGCATCTGAAGCTTTTTCATGTTCAGGATGATAAACATATAATTCATTTAATTTTTTTGTAATTATCCCAAATTCATCAATTAATAAACTTATAGCTGCTTGATCCGGCATATATAAAATTGGAGCCAGTTCCATCGTTTTATCATAACACCATTTTGTAAGTCTTTTATAATTCTTTATTTTATCATTAAACAATATTGTTCCCGTTCCATATCCAACGAGTGTCAAATCAATATTATAATTTTTTACATCTTCAGTAAAATTTGTACCTATTGTGGCTATATCACCTTTAGGTAAAATCATTTCAGCTTCCGAATTAATAAGCTGAGAAATATCTTTTTGGATTAGGATATCAACATCTAAATATAAGATTTTTTTATATTTTTCAAGTAAATTAAAGCACTCATAACGGCAAAAGGACATTTCTGTAAAAATATTGATATTATTGATTTTTTTAGCTTCATTTTTGTAGGGGAACTTGTATTTTATAAATTTAATTGAATAAATTTTTTTTAATGCAATTCTGTTTCTGACAGATAAAGTATCATAATAGACAATTATATCTGCTTTTAAATCAGAATTATGTTCTTTTAGACCAATCAAAGTGTTCCCTAATGCAAATGCCCAGTTTCCGGTTATTCCAAATACTACTGCAAGTTCTTGTTTAGGCACTATCTTTTTATCTTTAAAAAAAGAAGCAATAAACTTTTTCGGATGTCTTATAGGATCTGGTCTGTTATGCACAATAGGATAATATATTTTTTTTAGAAAAAAATCTCCAAATTTATTTATTTTTTTACCTGAATAGACAGTACCACCTATTTTTATCCATTCTTCATTATTTTGATTCCATTCTTTATTTTTATAGTAATTCCAGAATTTCTTATAATCCACTGTGTGAATTATACAGGCATGTGATGTATCTTTAATTCGAGGAAAAGGGTGATTATATTTAATATCAAAATATTTAACTTTAAGATTGAATTCCTGAAACATAATGTTTAGTATTGATTGATCTACCAAAAACAAGATGTCACATAATTCTATGGTTTTTTTATAACACCAATCAGCAATATTTCTATAATTATTTAATTTATCTGAAATTACAAATATACCGGCATTTACATTTGGGACATTTAAATCATATTTTTCAACCCTTTCCCATTCTTTTGTAAAGAGCCAATGCATATTATCACCCTCTTTACAAAAAGCTATGCCAGTTTCATCAGCGTAATTAAATAAATCCGAAATATCATTTTGAATCAAAATATCAACATCTAACCATACAACTTTTTTATATTCATCAAGCATTTTAAAACACTCGTAACGAGAATAAGTCATTTCGCTAAACCTGTTATAATTTTCTGGATGTTTTATTTTCAGTTCATTTAAAGGAAATTTATAAGCTTTGAAAATGCAAGGTATTATTGAATTTAAAAGTTTTTTATCTTGTTCATTTATTCCTTGTTCAAGAACAATAAAATCTGTGTCATCAATAAGATTTGGGCTGTGCGTTTTTATGCCCATAAAAACATTTGCAACTGCAAATGCCCAGCTTCCTGTTGCCCCAACTACTATTGCTTGCTGTTTTTTATGCATTTCTCTCCAAATCCATTGTGCTATAATCAGTTTATATTAAAAAAAGAGTTTTTTCTATTGTGTTAAACAAACTTAAAAAAGAATATAAACGTTTTATAGAAAGGCAATTTAAAAAAAATAACAAAGAATACGAAAACCTATTAAAAGAGTGTGAAAAAACTTCAAATATGCTCGATTTATCGTATGATTTTTTATTTGTTGAAAATTGGCGCAATTTCTATTTTGAAAACAAAGATTTAATAAATAAAAAGTTTGAAAAATTAAATGCAAATCTCGACTCTCATAGTATAAATACTGCAAAGCAGATTTGGGAAAGGTTTATTTATTTAATGCCTTTTCAAAAATATATTAGACCAAATTCTCTTTATGTTGATAGAAACAAATTCTTTGATGAAGAAGAAATAGAAGACCAAATTAAATTCAATAATATGGCATCGGCATTTGGTCAAAATTATAAACTTTCTTATGATATTTACGAAGTTTCGGTTTTTGGATATCACCATGGATTAAAACTTCTTCCTGCCGAAGTTTTAGCTTTATTAAAAGGCAAGGATTTTATGGATATTGGCGCTTTTGTCGGAGATTCAGCACTTATTTTAAATGAATATGAACCTGATGACATTCACTGCTTTGAGCCGTCTTCTACGAATTACGAACTTTTAAAAAAAACCATTGAAATGAATCATCTGAGCAACATAAAAATTTATAATATCGGGCTTGGAGATAAGGAATGCGAAATTGATTTTAACGATAATTTTAATTCGGCCAGTTTTCATATAGAAACTTCTATCAATCAAAACTTAAAAAAAATGAAAATATCAACTGTCGATGAAGTTTGTAGATATAACGATTTAAATTTGGGATTGATAAAACTTGATGTTGAAGGCTATGAACTTGAATGTATAAAAGGTGCACTAGAATCCATTAAAAAGCATAGACCGGTTTTATTGATATCTGTTTATCATCATCCTAAAGATTTCTTTGAAATAAAACCCTTGCTTGAAAGTCTGAATTTAGGCTATAAATTTATGATAAGAAAAACAAACCCGTTTTCTCTTACATATGAAACAATGCTTTTAGCCTACATTTAAGTATTTTGGTTTGTGCTTTATAACAGGCTTTAAAAATCTTTTTCTTTCCTTCTTTATTAGAAAAAGGCGATTTTTTATATTCGTTATATATTTTAAGCCCTTTAAAATGACCATTATAAGCTATAAAATAAGCAATTTTTTCTAAAAATATTTTCAATTCATCTTCCGAGTAGATTTTAGCTTTTTGATTTGCAGTATAAATTTCATTTAGCCAATTTAATCCTTTTTGTATTTTTTTCAGATCCTGACCTAAATTATAGTCTATTGATATTTCTAAGTGTAAGTCTAATTCTTCTTCTGTTGGATTAATTCTTAAATTTATTAAAATATTTTGTTTTATTTTTTTGTCCATAGATGACTGAATATGGGCCTTCTCGATTGAAACATTTTTTGAATGTACTCTGTAATCAAGAAGGACTTCATCTAAATTAGCTCCATTAAAACAATTTAATGCTCTTGCCCAAAGATCATAATCTTCTGCATAATGGCAATTTTCATTATATCTTAATTTATTTTTATCAAATAATGATTTTTTAAACATAACAGTAGGATGGGCAAAAGGTGAATGAAAGATTGAAAAAACTTTGACTTCGTCAGGTTTGCACAATGGTTTTACTTCTTTATTACTGCTACCAAAAGTTTTCCAGTAGGTTCCGACTATGCCTATCTCGGGATTTTCATCTAAAAACTTAACCTGTTTTTCAAATCTTGTAGGTCTG
>Ga0074198_1001713_pt1 | contig 13475 bp, 17 predicted proteins | sample EPASupsiteSAE323_FD_64527 | JGI IMG/M metagenome (GOLD analysis project Ga0074198, IMG submission 64527) | Bioremediated contaminated groundwater from EPA Superfund site, New Mexico - Sample SAE3-23 | ecosystem: Environmental > Aquatic > Deep subsurface > Groundwater > Contaminated ...
TTACTTCAGGAGGACATTCAAGTATTTTGGCTTTGAGTTCTTCTGGAAAGTCCATTTGATAAAAAAAGGTTAATGCTCATTGTTAAAGGATCTTTCGGTGTAAATCAATTAATTCAAGGAGACAAGTGATATTTGAGGAGATAAAAATTTTAAGGATATGAGAGCGCTGAGACCCCCCTGAATAGTTACCATTTCCTTTTTTTATGTCATCATCACTTTTTGCAAGTGCTTGCATGGTCTCATGATTGGAAAGGATCTCTATGGTTTCAATAAGTGGTTCGAGTTCCTCTTTTGTTACCATGTGTTCTTCAATGGAGAGCAGCTTATGATATACTTCCTGGATAGTAACAGAACTCATTATTCGTATTATACTCTTCTTAAAGGAAGAACTTTTTGTTGGTTGGAATGTTAGGACACCTTTTGAAAGATATTTAAAGAATATTTTAATGATGATGATATCGGAAGTTATGTCAAGGCACACTACCCTCTAAAGCTGTAACCAGATTGATCCGGTTCATCCTAGGGGGTTCTTTTGTCCACTCATATTACATCCGTCCCAGAAAGTGGATCAATTTGTACCCAGAGCTGTCATAGGGATCCCGACCAAATCCTATCTCTATATAATCCCCGGACTTGGTATCAGTCACTAGAAGGGTGCTCGTAAAATGATCAACCAGTAATGGACATACAAAAAAATATTAAAAAACCCCTAAATCTATAAATATCAATAATTAGGTAGATTAAAATAATACAGAAATAATGTTTCCTCTTTACTATTATCAGGAAGATGTAAGGAATTAACCCTACCAGTTATAACCTGAACCATTCTCATATTACAAATCAGGGATATTTTTGATTTTTAATCAATATTTAATGGGAAAAATATTTCATTTTTCATGACATATGTTATCTCTTTAATTTGCCCTTATTTTCTGAAATAAAGCAAAATTTATATTCATATAAACGAATATTATCCATTCATGATCCGGAATGGGTATTATTCATCACTCAGGCAGAGATCCAGGACTCTCGGCCTATTGTCAAAACGCATTATGAGCTTGGATTTAGCAATTGGACCTGGTGTTTTTCCCAATAAATCCCGAAAAATGGCCCCTGATTTTGAAATACAGGCTATACGAGGGAAGAGATCTTCAGTTAAAGGTTTAATGCGGCAATTTTAGCGCTATTTTAAAAAAAAAGGGTTTATATGCGATATATTTGATATCAACGTTTTCGTATGTTAATGTCACAACGTACCCGCATAAACTGAATGCAAAGGACTTTAGAAATATGGAACCTATTTAGTCTCACCCTCTCACTATTAATTTATAAATCTGAAAGTCGTCATCGAAGAAGATCCAGAGGATGGCGGTTTTATTGTTAATTTACCTTCCCTTCCCGGTTGTCACTATGAGGGGGAGACCAAAGAATAAGCCCTCGTAAATATCAGGGATGCTTTGATGTTCTCAATGAATAGGCACAATAGAGTATGAGTGCCCGGGTTATGGAGATCACTGTTTAGATAAGCAAACTTCCGGTCATATCAGGATTGGCTGTAGTCAAAGTTTTTTCCAGATATGGGTTTATACCAGTTAAACCGGCAGCCATGTGATCATTGTATAACATGGCATGGATGTCACTCAGTCTATTTTCTTCTTGATCCAGAAAACGGTGGAACAAGAACGTTGCAACAAAGAGATTCTGGTCACGGTTATGTATTATTAACCTGCCGCCGACAGGAAAAGGACCAACGTATCCCTGTTCACCAGGAGAAATTACCGGATTCAGAAGATATTTTACACCCCGGATTAAAATTTATTGACAGATGGGAACACAAAAGGTATCTTTTCTCAATACCCTGGCCGGATTATTTTCCCGATCGCAAGCCAGGGAAATTTATCCTGCAAAAAGAAAACCCGGGAGAATCCCGGTCTATATTATCACCGGGTTCCTGGGATCAGGTAAAACCACGTGTATCAACAAGATTCTCAGCTCTACTGCCGGATTACGGTTTGGGGTGATCGTCAATGATTTCGGGTCCATCTGTATTGACAATAACCTGATAGAAGGGGCTGAAGACCAGGTTATTGCGCTAGAAAACGGGTGTATCTGTTGTTCACTAAGAAATAGCCTGTCAGAAACGGTAAAAACCCTCACAGACTCTGATTTTGGGCCGGATATCCTGGTGATCGAGGCATCAGGAGTGGCAGATCCTGCAGGAATCATAAGTCTTCTTGAAAGTGAAGAGTTAAAAAAGAAAGTAAAGATAGCAGGCGTTATCTGCCTGGTGGATTCAGAGGGAATTTCTTCGGTATCCTGGATCATGAGCCATCTTGTTAAAAAGCAGATAAGATCTGCTGACCTCATCCTTCTCAACAAGGTCGACCGTGTTTCAAAATCCAAACTGGCAGCCGCCAGGAAAGACTGGATACCCCCGGATATCCCATCACTGGAGACAGCATATGCAGCCATCCCGGTATCTTTGATCCTGGGGATAGCCCATACCGGAAGTTCTGAACATCTTTCTGCCGGGGAACATGCCGGTCACAATCACCATGAAGCCAGTGAACATGGATTTTCGACCATCTCATGGACCAATACTTCACCTATCCGTCTCTCCTGCCTTGGGGCAGTCATGAAAAACCTTCCGCCTACGGTAATCAGGGCAAAAGGACTGGCTTATAGCAGTGAATTTCCCCTGCAACAGGTTATTGTCCAGGTAGTGGGGAAAAGGGTCTCAATCACGAAAGGGCGGCCCTGGGCCCGGGGGCATCCATCAACTCAGCTCACCTTCATCGGGATCGGTGATGAGATTCAAAAAAGTGAAATCTGCACCAGGCTGGACTCATGTCTGGCATAGGCAGTAAGATCTGAATCCTGCTGAAATACATCTTTTATAGAATAAACTCTTTTAAATCCTCCCCCATTCACCAGTTAACTCTACCGGGTTTATCGCTTAAATGACAGAAAAATATCATGAAACCAGGTAGTGTATCATTTTTGATATGTTCAATTCATTCATGAACATATATTATATATTATATATATTATCATATCAAACACACGAACACATGAAAACAATTACTGTCCTTGAAAGTACCTACTTAAACCTCCTTTCACTCAAGGAAAACGATGATAATTTTTGCGATTTAATCGACCGGATTCTTTCAGAACGAACTCGTGACATTCGCCCTTTGCAGGTGGGCTCGCGACCACACATTGAGGAACCAAAAACCCTTACCTGATCAATTCGTCAGTCAGGTAGGCAACGGGTGTGATATTCCTCGATAATTCGTTTCTGGTTGACAACTGTTTTTATGAGGTACTGATGTGAGGTAAAACTGAATCCGGACCATACTTTTACTGACCGGTCTCATCAAATATTATTGATCCACGGGGAAGTGAGATCAAACCTTTTTAGGTAACCCGCCGCATGGTGAAATACGCTCCTTGGAGGGGTTTTGAATAAGTCTTCATGGCCGTTATTCTCCAGGAAATCCTTTGGATCCGCATTACCTGCTATAATTTCCTTTGCAGTCAAAGAAACTCGACTGGGACTAAAACGAACACAACGAATTATTTAAGCCATTTAATATTTCGATCAAACGGTTCGCGGAAGATCTATTTTACCAACTCAAATCTAATCAGGTCTTCTGAAATTACCTGGTTCTTGATTTTATTATCCTTTGTGTTCTAACATCATTTAACTATACAAACATATACTGTCGTATTTCAGACCCTGTCTGCTGGTCTATGCTGACTGAATCCTTATGAATTCTCACCGGAGCGGATCTTCCCGGCCGATGGAGATTATCAGACAAAGATGAGATATTCGGACCTGGAAGTAAATATGCCTCATACCCTCTCAAAGGCGTCGTTATTATTCCAGCGGTGAGAATTAGAGGTAATTCATTGCATTTGTCTGTGTTGGTATTTAACTTGAAAAAAAATGTAAAGCTAAAAAAAAAATACAAAATGCCAAAAAGTTTATACATTATGCAAAACAATTTGATCATGTGGGCACATGAAAAACCATAGTCTTCGATTAGGTTGCATCTTTGCGATCTGTATAATGGCCGGTGTCATCTGCATCGGTTTCGTGAACGGTAATACGGTTGGACAACCGTTTATCACTGTTGATCCGGTTGGTACAAAAGCGGTGGGTGATCTCGTGATCATTTCGGGAACAACCGATCTGGCAGAGGGGACGGACCTCTTCGTCCAGATAGAAAATGCGACTAATACTGGTGCAAAAGTACTCAAAGGAACTGGTGGCATCAATCGCTGGTCTGTTCCGGTCGATACCTTTGATATAAAACCCGGTGAGTATATAGTCAGAGTAACAGAAAATAAAGGCCAAAACAAGGAAAAAACTGCATTAGTATTTGGTGATACAACAAATACAACAAGACTCGTACTGACGGGGACATTTTTGGGGTCAGATACTCCGGTTTCAGGAGATAACCAGAGTAATGCCTACATCATACTTGATCCCATTAATACAAGGAACAAAGGCGAACAATTTCTTGTCACCGGCAGAACAAATCTTTCTGTCGGGACGGATATTCTCTGGGAAGTCAAACTTGCAAACATTGAGATGATGACAACAGGGGAAGCGACCGGTACTATGGCCAATTCCCAGGTGACAAAAGGGAAAGATAGTAACCGTGTATCATATGCACTTGATACGGTTATTCTCAACCCTGGAGATTATAACGTAACCGCATCTACTATCAGGGGAAAGATTTTTAGTAATGATATGGTGACGGGTCCTCTATCTGGCTCTACACTTTTCACCCTGAAATAAACCTCTTTTACTTCCTTTACCTCCTTTTACCCCTTTTGTAAAAATCAGGCTTCTATGATTATAATATCTATTAGTATCAACTGTTCAGTAATAAAGAAACTGAAGGATAAAAATTTATTACATCATGCACAAAAAACATTACATTGATCCCTTATGAAAAAGAAATACCTCACCTATATCGGAATTATCTCTGCGATAATACTCATTGGAATGTTCATCACGGTATTTTTTATTAAATCTCCTGTAATGCTTCTCATACCTGTTATAACCGTTGATCCTGTCACGGATCAGAATGTGGATGACAATAATTTTTTGGTTCTTACCGGAAAAACCAATCTTCCGGTACAAACCCAGATTTCCACTTACGTATACCCATTAAACGGGTCTTTATCTCTATATAATAAAACTGAAAAAATGGTAGCCAGAGGTGATATATGGATATCTGAGGGTAATGATGAATGGAATTTCTGGAGTGGTACGATTAATATCTCATCACTTAAGCCTTCAGAATATCTGGTTACGTTCAAAACAATCCGTTATGTTGACAATTTTACAAAAATTATCGAGAGCAGACCTGTTACATCCTTTCCATTTACCCTTGGTAATGATAATTGTACTGGTGTATGCATCCGGAAAAAAGATACAGTTATTAAACCTTTTATCCGGATTAACCCAATATCAGAAGGGACAGAATATATTGAGATAAATGGTATTACAAACCTTGTTCCCGGCACTCCCCTGGTATGGAAGATGGAAGAAAAAAACGGGACAAAAAATGTCGTTCCTGCACGTAACATGGGCAACAGCACTGTTACCCCGGGGATAGAAGGTATTAACAGGTGGTCGTTTCTGCCTGGGAACAAAACTATAAGCCCGGGATTGTACCTGATTACGATTACTACAGGGACAGGAGAGCAAATACAGAGCAACAGTACGGGAAATGTATCAGATTTCATGGAATTTAATTATACCGGGCAGCGTGTCCCGGAGGTTATCGATGATGAAAGGAGAACCGGAGCAGGGAACAATACTTCGGTATACTTTACCATTGATACTCTCCCTGAAATGCATATAAATAATAAATATGTAATATCAGGAACAACGAACCTTCCCCCGGGAGAATTACTTTTTTTCCAGGTCATCCCCTACAACATGATGCAGAACTATAACTTTTCCTTTAATCCCCGGGATAAATCCGAAAGGGGAAATTTCTCTGGCATTGCCGGATGTGTTGATGTGATTAACGGTAAAGGGAGAGAAAATTTCTGGGCCTTCGAGATGGACACATATTTCCTGCAACCTGGAAAATATGAGGTAAATATCAGTAATATGGAATCCGAACCGACATCATATCAGGAAATACCAGGTATCGTTTCATATTCAAAAGAGTTCATGTTACATGGTGATCCTGATGAAATATAATACATTCCTGATTTTATCTGTTTTAACCTCATGCCTGGTAGCTTCATTGATCGGTTGGTCAATCGCAACCGGTTATCTGATAATCCCGGTTATAGCGATCCCCCTGGGCGTTATGGTTATTCTGGCATGCCGGCAAAATGTGGATGTAGTACTCAGGGACGACCGCATAAGGGAAATTCACTCTCTTGCTGCTCTAAGGACACTGGAGATATATGTAATTCTCGGAGCCATCTGTGCGGTAATTTTATACTCATATATCATCAGCGATCCGCTTTTTCCCACGATTACAGGGAGATCCATCCTAAATGATAATGGAACGAGATCCATGGAAATCACAATGTACGAGCCGGGATTTCCGGGAAATCCTGAACATATTATACGTTCAACAAATATACACAATGTCGATGCCATGAACGAGTTTGAAGCGATGGAATACAGTGAGTTCAGACGGGAAAGTTTCCTGGATAATGAGCGTAAGGGTCTTGTAGGAATAACACTCGCTTGTGGAATAATCTCTCAGTTGGTACTCTTCGGGGGATTTATTCTATATTACAGCAGAAAATACTAATATTCAGGTGTACATGAAAAACCGGATAAAAGTGCTCAGAGCTGAGTGTGATATGACTCAGGAAGCACTTGCCCAGTTGATAGGCGTTACCCGTAATACTATAATTTCAATTGAAAAAGACAAGTACTGCCCCTCCATGAAGATCGGGTTTCGTATCGCACGGGTTTTCGGAGTAGGGATTGAAGATGTCTTTGCCTATGAAGAAGAGAAAGATGGTCCTGCTTGTGATGATAATTAACCTGCCAGTTCTCTTCCCTGCCCTAAAGTATCTTAAAATGATGAACCCGTATCTTTCTGGTCAATGGATTACATCTCCTCATCATCTTCAAAACAGAAGAGATCTTCAATTGTAATGTTGAAGATTTTTGCCATGCGGTAAGCGATATCTATTGAGGGATTATATTTCCCTCTTTCTATTGTATTCACGGTTTTCCTTGTCACTCCAATCATCCGGGCGAGTTCTTCCTGGGTTAGTGCATGTATCGCCCGGTAGATTCTGATCTTATTCTTCATCCAGTTTCAGTCCTCGAACTTTCTGCCATAATACCTGGTAAATATTGCATAGAATCCTGCAAGAAGAATGGTGATAAAACCACAGGCTACACCGAAATATAGGGGTCCTTCTCTGACCCGTGCCCCTTTCAGGAATATCTGTTCAAGGGAGAAGATTTCATCACCGGTAATATTACGAGGATCTGATATCCTTACATCTTCAGAATAAATCTCATGACCTGCAGGATAAAACTGGTGAAACCTGATCATCATGGTTCCATCATCAAAAGTGTTTGCACCTGTTCCCCAACCACCGGAAAAGTAAAAAGTGAGGGCTGCGGCAAAGATCAGTGAGGTAATGACAATGGTTAGTCCCAGAGATGTTCTCGCCGCCTTTCCGCTTATCTCCTCTGAAAGTGCGTCTGTCATCACTTCTCCTATCTGGCGGTATACAATGCATGTGAAAAGAATCGCAGAGGTTATGATAATGCCTATAACCAGGAGGTTTCCTGATACTATTCCGAAACCAAGTGCCAGAGTCAGAATCACACTGATCATGATTAGAATCAGATAGTAATCCTTCTTACGGATCTGTTTCATATCCTATATGTTACTCTTTTAGAGTAAAAAACTTCCCATATAGTAACCATATGGTTACATATTAGATCATTACCCTTGATTTTTCCATTGCAATATTCTCGGTTTTTACGGTAATTGGGCGTTTATTTTGTGATACGGTATTGCTGATAAGGTAGTGGAATTTCTTGCACTGTTTTATCAATTCGTTGCCGGAGTCTGACATTATTACTGTGGAGAATTGTAGCGATTAAGAATCGCCTGTGGATGTCCAGTCCAGCAGTAATGTGTAGTCTTCGGTATAATATCTACAATAAATTGAGGGTAGTTAGAGAATTACCTGACCGGTTAATTTTGCATTTGCGATCTGTGTCGCAGTCCGGCCTATAATAGCGATTCGGGGTAGTTTAGGGACGAGATCACAGTCTCAAAATTTAAACAACGTGCACTACCGAAAATAGTTTAGATGTAAAATATTTCTGTATTTCATCGTCAAGCCTGAAGTGAAGCCTTCTAGGCGTTTGTCAGAATACATACTCCGTCAACTAAAAACAAATTTATCTGATAGATCCTTAAATTTGATAGGTAAATTTCATGACTAAAATCAACATAGGAAAGAACACCTTTGTCTTTCCGATGCCGGTAACACTTCTTGGGACAATGGTAGAAGGAAAGCCGAATTTCATGACCCTTGGATGGGTAACCCGTGTAAATGCAAATCCCCCCATGATAGGATGCGGAGTCGGAACCAACCACTTTACAAACAGGGGAATACTGGAGAATAAAACCTTCAGTATAAACTTTCCTACGGCAGACCAGATCGAAATAACTGATTTTTGTGGAATCACATCCGGAAAAAATGAAGATAAAGGGGAATTATTTGATGTATTTTATGGTGAACTAAAGACTGCACCGATGATCTCTGAATGTTCCCTCTCCCTTGAATGCAGACTAATTAATGTCGTTGAGAATCCAACCAATAATTTCTACATCGGAGAGATTGTTGGATCCTATACTGAAGAAAAATATCTTACAAAAGGCAAACCGGATATCACCCTGATGAATCCGTTACTTCTTACAATGCCGGATAACCGGTACTGGACCGTGGGAACATATGCAGGAGATGCCTGGAGTATCGGAAAGAAACAGAAAAAAAGTTAATTTCTTATCTCAAAAATCTCCCTGAAGGATCCGATTTCGGGAGAGTTCCTGATGAAGTGATGGAGCAGATAAGACGGGAGAACGGGGAACTCCTGGGTACTGCCAAAGAATTATCCGGGTTCCCCGAGCCTGGGTAACATTGAGACGAGAAGCAGCGAATATAAAGATCGGAATTCGTGATACCGGGGCGTTTCGGGAATTCGATCAGATTGAGTAATGGGGGTCTTGGTTTTATGGGATTATCAGGGAAGATGAAGATCTCAGGCTTTCATAACCGGTCATAGAAGAGATCGGGATGCGAGTGAGGGTTAAAATATTTCTCGCAGAAAACCAGTGGATACAATTGACAGAAAAGTAATCCGGCTGCTTTAGTGTCTGAATGATACAATTATGGGTGTGAGAGACGATCTCCTGTGATACCGTCTTTTCCAGGTCTTTAGAAAATTAAGCAAGTTCTTCCTTGGGAATTATCCCTTTTTTACCATTTCCAAAAAAATCCCAGATTCTCTTATATCCGTACAGAGTAGGAGAATACTCGGTATTTACAAGGATAAAGGGGATAATGGTCCCTGAAAATCCAGTATCAATGGTGAGAAATATAGGGATTATTTATCATCCTGGATTTGATGACCTGTTTTCATTTTTTTTGAGTAGGTTTATGGGTATGCCAAAAAAATGAGAACAGGCTGTAAAAACCAGGATAATTCTGTTGTAGCGATTATCTACAGGAAAGAAATATACGCATACAAAATTTCAGAGAGACCACAGAAGAGAGCAGGAAGAGATGGGATGAAAATACAGATTACTGGGATAAGAGAATGGGTAGATGAGTCCAACGATTTTCATCGGTTGGTTGTAAGGCCTGTAACTGAAGAGATCCTTGATATAAGTGAAGGCAACCTGATCCTGGGCATTGCCTATGGAACAGGCAATTTTTCAAAGAGGCTGGCTGAAAAGGGAGCATGGGTTATTGCTTTTGATTACTGTAATGTCATGATTACTCATGCAAAATATCGGAGAGCCCAATTTCTGGACAAAATCTCATTTTATACCTGTGATGCAACTGACGAGGCAGAGCTCCTATCCATAAAGCAGGAGAGAGCGTTTGATAAAGCAGTATCAAACGGCAATCATGGACATTTCTGATATAAGCCAGTTATTTAGGATTGTTTATGAAATGTTTAAACCAGGAGGGATTTTTGTGTTCTCAACCTTTCACCCTTGCCATATAAATCCTGACAAGTTATATCTGACCCCCGGTATTTTTGAAGGGGAAGCGATCAGGGGACAGCCAGTACTCCAGTATTATTATCACAGATACCTACAGGATATTTTAAGCACTAGTTTTGAAGCGGGTTTTGTCATGGACAGGTTTTATGAAAAACCTGATGGAGATAAAGAATTCCCGTTTATTATTATTGTCCGGCTTAAAAAATAAAAAAAAACTTTATTGAGGTTTTGCCTCATACCTGATTATAAAATCTCTCCAATGTGAGAGAAGTAGGGTTGTTGCCTGATAATTTAAGTTATCAATGATAATATTATAATATATCACTAAATAGTGACACATATCATTGATAACTTTAAATATATATCACCAGCTATTGATATATGTGAAAGACTCTATGCTTGAATCAGAGTCAGACAAAATTGTAAGTTATATTATCCATTCTCTTAATCTCCCTCAAAATTCTGTTAGGGTAAGCCATGAAGTTCTTATTTCTCCTGACTATCCGATTCGTATAGATATAATGATAGAAGAGAATCAACACAGATATTATGTTGAAATAAAAAAAAGGCTAACTCTCCAGGCCTTAGAACAGGTAACTCTGCAGCAAGCTCTTTTGAAAAATGAGATTCCTCCGGGCATGGCAACTTTTATTATTGCAACACCAATTATTCCGGAAGTATTTCATGAACTGGCGTATAAAACCGGAATAAATCTAATTAAACTACCCCACAATCTTATTGTTTCAGATAAAAACAAAATTAGTACTTCTAAAACCAAACTCACCGCAGATAAATCATGGAGAGTCGTCACCAGGCTTCTTAAGGAAAAGACCATATCAATAAGGCAAATTGCACTTCAAGAAGGCATTTCTTACGGTCTTTCCCATAAGGTTGTCAGGGAATTATTAGATTCCCATATTGCAACAAAAGATGAATATTACATCAGAATATCTGATGTTTCTTCTTTGTTGAACATTGTTGCTTGGGAAAGAAGTCTAAAAAAATTAAAAATCGATGAGTTTTGGCTTCCTCATGAAAATGCTCATACTGCGGCAAGGGAGATTACTCATGTTAGTGAGGATCAAAAGATACCCTTTGCATGCAATTCATTTACTGCTGCAGGTATTTATACCGGGTATGCAGTGAAACATAATGAAGTGCATTTCTATCTGAACAAAGAACATCTATCATTTTTTAAAAGTAATTACGGGGAACCATCCGGATCTGTGAAAGCTGTAGTATATCATCCAGATCGGGATATACTGTTTCAATCCCGTATAATTGAAGGGATACAAGTTACTTCTCCTGGTCAGACACTCCTTGATATTGCAGGAATGGGATATTCCGGAATTAATCTTGCAAAACAGATGGTGGAGATCTTTGACCATCTATAAACCAACTCCCACTATTATTTCCGAGTCTTTGGAAGTACTTCAATATATTAGTCGATGGATAGGGAAACATGGATCGACAGGATCATCCAATCTTCCGGTTTTGATTGGGGGATGGGCAGTTCATGTGTATAATCCCTGGTTTGGATCAATGGATATTGATCTTGTTACAAGTAACCGGACAAGGCAAAGTTTAAAGCATTATCTTAAAAAGGAACAGAGTATTATTGATTATAGGTTACCATATGCCACTCATGGAAGCACGGTTAGAAAGGTATCGTCTGAAGGACAATCGATTTTAATTGATTTTACGACCTATGAAAGACTTCATCACTTTGAGGGTTCAGATCAATCACTTTCTTTTTCTATTCTGAAAGAAAATACCGAAATCCAAATGGTGAATGATGAGATATCATTTAGAGTTCCAAACCGTTCTGTTCTTCTGATCCTGAAACTCAAGACAGCCTGGGATCGCCATTTCCGTATAATGAATCAGACATCACATGATATTGAATGGGAACGGGGAAAACTCCTAAAAGATTATGGTGATATCATTGCCCTTCTGGACCCGCAAAGAGGGGGAAGAGGAGTTTTGATAGAGATTGTCGGATTATATCTTGCCAGGTATGAATTTCTGAAAGAATGTTTCTTCCGGTTGATTAACTCATATGACTCATTTGATTTTTACGGAAGAATGACTCCGGTACTAGGAAAAGAGGTTATCCAGAACCTGCTTGAAATGATTGGATGAATCAGATAAGGAGACTCCTCTCAAAACTAATTTTTTACATGAGAGTTATCATTCTATTCGATGCAAATATTATGCACTGTTACAAAGGATTGTAATATGAATCATGAAAATTCAAGAGAAAATTTTCTTCATTTATTCGATAATGAACCTGATGTTGAAGCATATGTGGTACATACAACTCAAAAATTTCAAACGTCCCCACATCAGCAAAAGACATTTTCTTTTTCGGGAACACCTATAGAGACAATTTCTATTCTCATGTACTCCCTGGGACTGATCCATTATACAATTCTTCTTTTTTCAGAACAAATTTTACCCAAATTAAAAAATCCTCATCCAATTGTCGTGATCAATCCGGAAGCACTTGCAGAAGAGTTGGTGAATAAAATAGAACGGTTTGAAAAGATTGATCATGCACTCTTTCATGCTGATGCAGGAGCCATAAAAAGAGATACCCGGGATTTTCTGACTGAACTATACAAGGGAGATAATTCCCGGGAATCTCTCTGCAAGGTGATTGTGCAATATGTGTATGCCCTTCTTTCCAGCCACGGGTGGGAAGTTGATTTCGAACTTTTGTGTTACATCGTTGATCACGAACTCCTGAAATATCAGACATAAGTCTGAAACCATGTATCCGGGAGTCATAGTGGTTCAATCCTGTGATAGCCAGGGATAGAAAAGAGGATGTTATGATTTGAGTGAATGGAAGAGATCTGATACTTCCTTTTCGCTCATTCCAAGGATACTGGCTGTTCCGTATATGAGTTCCTGATCTCTGGTGGTATGGTAGAGTCTGGCGATACTTGAGAGAATGATGCTGAGCATTTCCTGGTCATCAAATCCGTTTATACATTCTAGGGCCTTAAAATAATTTGTCCGGATATTTTCAAAATCCCTCTTCTCTTCTGCAATCCTCCCCAACTGGTGATATGTTCTTGCCTGGTTATACCTATCGTTGAATTCTTCGCATATCTCCAGTGCTTTCCTGTAATTCCGTTCCGCTTCTTCCAAATCCCTCTTCTCCTGATACACCCAGCCCAACTGGTGATATGTTCTTGCCTGGTTATACCTATC
>Ga0074198_1001715_pt1 | contig 13470 bp, 8 predicted proteins | sample EPASupsiteSAE323_FD_64527 | JGI IMG/M metagenome (GOLD analysis project Ga0074198, IMG submission 64527) | Bioremediated contaminated groundwater from EPA Superfund site, New Mexico - Sample SAE3-23 | ecosystem: Environmental > Aquatic > Deep subsurface > Groundwater > Contaminated ...
GCGGTTCTTGTGATGTCAAATATTAGGAACCTGGGATGTTGGGAAGTCAGGGGCACAAAAATATCGGCAACTGGCAACTGGCAACAAGTAAACGGGTTAGCTTACATAATCTACACGTCCGGTTCAACAGGCAGGCCAAAAGGAGTAATGGTTGAACACCGGAATTTGATCAATTTGGTCTTCGGATTAAAACAAAGGATATATGACTTAAAACCGGGAGTTCATATCGCCCTCATATCCCCATTTATTTTTGATGCATCCATAAAACAAATATTCCCATCCCTTCTTCTAGGGCATAAATTGTTCATTATTCCTGATGAAGTTAAACTAAACGGCGGGAAGTTAATTGAGCTTTTTAAGAGGTGGATTATTCAAATATCGGATGGAACTCCTGCGCATTTAAAATCATTACTTAATTTTAAAGAGCAATTGGGGAATAAATTTCCTTTAGAGAAATTCTTGATCGGAGGAGAAGGACTAGAATATAGGGTAGTTAAGAAATTCACCGATTATATAGATAAAAGGAATTTTAAAATTATCAATGTATATGGTCCTACGGAATGCTGTGATGTAACAAGTATATATGATGCTGAGATAAATGACAGGTATGCGATAATCCCTATTGGAAGTCCCATATCGAATGTAAGAATATCAATTCTTGGACTTCATAAAGAGCTTAAACCTATAGGTGTACCTGGAGAAATATACATAAGTGGAACAAGTGTTTCGCGTGGGTATCTAAATAATCCAGAATTAATGATAGAAAGATTTGTTAATTGCCAGTTATTTGTGTCTGGTGTCCGGTCATATAGAACTGGGGATTTAGCACGGTGGTTACCAGATGGGAATATTGAATTTCTTGGAAGAATAGATCATCAGGTGAAAATTAGGGGATTCAGGATTGAGTTGGGAGAAATCGAAAACCAGATTTTAAAGATCAATGGAATAAAGGAAACTATTGTACTGGTAAGAGAAAAAGATGGGGGGGATAAATATATATGTGCGTATTTTATTTCCGAAAGAGAATATGGAATGACGGATTTACGTGGAATTTTATCAAGGGAATTACCGGATTATATGATCCCTTCATTTTTTGTACAAATGGAAAAAATGCCGCTAACTCTCAATGGAAAAATTGATCGAAAAGCCCTCCCTGAACCCCAAATAACTCTTTCTACTATGGAAAATTCACGACCTCCCAATGAGCTTGAAGAAAAACTAATGGAAATTTGGATGGAAATATTAGGAATAGAAAAGGAAAAAATCAGTATTAGTCATAATTTTTTCGAAATAGGAGGGGATTCATTGAATCTGATTTCCTTGGTTTCCAAAATACACCGTGAATTCGGGATTGAATTACCTTTCGCACAAATATTTAGCGAACCGACAATTACATCGATTGCACGATGGATTGACTCTAAAAAAATTGTAGATAGTCCGGTTATGCTGCTTAACCGGCCCTCAAATAGAAATATCTTCTTATTCCCACCGCAAGTAGCCTATGGAGTATTCTATACGCCGCTGGCATCCATTATTTCTGATTATACTTTTTATGCTTTCAACTTCATCGAAGAAGAAGATCGTCTTGAACAATATGCCAGGTTGATTACAGAAATTCAACCTGAAGGCCCTTATATATTATTTGGGTATTCTGCTGGAATGAGGTCGACATTCCAGGTTGCCAAAACCCTCGAAAATAAAGGGTATAAAGTATCCGATATCATTTTTATAGATTGTTTCTTTACTGAAGGTCGCTCTTTAACGTTAGATGAAGATTTTATGACTAAACACTATAAAACAATGAATGATAGTTTGGAACAAATGGATTTAGTATTTTTAAAAGAGAAAGTGATTGAAAAATCTGTTAAATTTTTGGAATATTGCAGTAAGGTTATTCATCTGGATAAAATTAATGCGAATGTCCATTTAATTGTTTCTGAGGAAGCAAAGATGCTTAACCAGGATATTCTTAGGTGTTGGGATATTTTGACTTCGAAAGATTCTTTTGTTTATGATGGTTTCGGAAAACATACAACTGTTTTTGCCCCTGATAACATAGAACGTAATGTGAAAATAATCAGGAAAATTTTAGATGGAATCGAAAACTGGTAAAAATGACTTTTTGCCTTGATGCTTCCATATAATATGTCTCTTTTATGATAAAGTTATTATAATAGAAAACATTAGGGGACAGATAAGAATGCCATTCTCCGAATCCGATGGTACTTCATTTAAAAAAATTGAGAAAACGGATTTAATCTTGAGACGATTGGGCTATTGCAGGCTGAAGTTGAATGAAAAATATTTGAAGAGAATGGTTACACATTGTAAGAAGGTTGGATTTATTTAAAAGAGAGCGTGTGATTAATCAATTGCTTGAATATAGTAAGAGTATTGTTTAACGCTAAAACGTGTATGTCTTAACAAAAAATGAATATAAATATTTAAAGGAGGAATTTAAAATGGTTCAAAAGAGTCTAAATGTAATCGGAGTATCGGCTCTTTATCATGATTCTGCCTGCTGTCATTTGCAGGATGGAATACTGATCTCTGCTGCAGAAGAGGAAAGGTTTACGCGGGAAAAATTTGATCCGGATATTCCCTTTAACGCATTTATGTATTGCCTTGAGGAAGCTGATATTTCTGTTACTGATATCGATTGTATAGCTTATTATGAAAATCCCCGTAAAAAATTAGCTCGCCAGATGTGGAGCGGCTACCATTTTAATCCTGAGAAACCTGATCGAAAAATGGACCCTACCCGACCAGAAAGTGAAATACGAGAAATTCTGGGCTATGAGGGGCGCATACTGTACTTTGAACACCATCTCTCCCATGCTGCAAGTAGTTATTATTTTTCAGGGTTTGATTCCGCAGCAATATTAACCGTTGATGGCGTCGGTGAATGGGCCACTTGCTCATACGGTAAAGGAAACGGAGATCATATTGAGATTTTCGAAGAGGTGCATTTCCCTGATTCTCTCGGGTTATTATATAGTGCGATTACCGGTTACCTGGGCTTTGACGTCAATGAAGGAGAATACAAGGTGATGGGATTAGCTCCTTACGGGCAGCCTTTATATACAGATAAAATCCGTCAACTGGTCCGATTTAAAGGCAATGGACAGTTTGAATTGGAGATGAAGTATTTTGACTATATTAAAGGGCACAAAATGTATTCGGAACACCTGATCGAACTTTTTGGCCAGCCTCCTCGTACTCCTGAATCGGAAATTCAACAGTTCCATAAAGATTTAGCCAGAAGTCTACAATATGTCCTGGAAGAAATTCTATTGGAAATGGTAAATTATCTCTATCAAAAAGTTGGAGGCGAAAACCTCTGTATGGCTGGGGGGGTGGCGTTGAATTGTGTGGCCAATGGACGTATTTTAAAGTCGGGACCTTTCAAGAGATTATTTATTCAACCTGCTGCAAATGACGCGGGGTGTTCCCTGGGCGCAGCCGCACTGGCCCATGTGCAACTTACAGGAAAAAGACCTTTAAATAAAAAAATGGAACATGTCTACTTTGGTTCCGAATTCGATTCAAATGAAATATTTAGGATTTTATCCGGGACCTCCTTGAAATATAAAGACTTCCGTGGGAAACAAAATGAACTGATCCGGGAAACGGCGCAACGTTTGGCTAATGGTAAAGTTATTGGATGGTTTCAAGGCAGAATGGAATTCGGACCGCGAGCATTGGGTTCTCGATCTATTCTTGCAGACCCCCGGAATCCTGTAATGAGAGATCGAATCAATGCTATGGTGAAAAAAAGGGAGGCATTCAGGCCTTTCGCACCTGTTGTACTGGAAGATAAAATGAACGAGCATTTCGATATCGGTCACCCTTCTCCTTTCATGCTGGAAACATGCCAGGTTATCTCACCTCTCGATCTCCCTGCAATTACGCATGTCGATAATTCTGCTCGGATCCAATCCATCGATAAAAAAACTAACTTCCTATATGCGGGGATTATCGAAGAATTCGATCGACTTACCGGTTGCCCTATTCTTCTCAACACTTCTTTTAACGTAAGAGGAGAACCTATTGTCTGTACTCCAATCGATGCCATCGAGTGTTTTATTACTTCGGATATCGAAGCCCTGGTGATTGGTGATTTCCTGATTGACAGAGATCCGGAATCTCTATATCTACTGCAAATAATTGTAAAGGCCAACCGGAATGCAAAGTCGAAAATCAGCCATGATATTTATACATTTATTTAGTATTTAGAACAAAAAAAGGAGAATTTAAATGTCTGAACGACCACCTTTAGCTTTAAAAAAAGATGCTGATCAAGTCGCAAACTTAATCGCTTCGTATCAAAGCCTTAATGATAACGAGCGACTAATTTTGGGAAAAAAATTAGAGGCTTTTGAGGAGTATTTTTCCAAAACTGAGTCCGATATATCTTCTAATATTCACTCAACATTAAATATTGATGAGAGAGTCGGGATATGGAAAGCCAGTATTCAAGACGGAAAGAAATCTTTTTCACGTGATCCAAAGCTTCAAGCTTTTTTTCCTCCATGGGCTAATGTTCAAAATATTCCTCCAAAAAGTGAAAAATTCAGGATCATTCTCCAGGGAGAATCTGTAGCAAGGGGATTTTTATATGATCCTTATTTTAATCCTGCAATATGTTTATCAAAAATTCTAAATACAGAATTAAATATGAATAGTGTGGAAGTAATAGATCTAGCAAAGTCGGATATCATGATCGATGAGTTAAAAAAAACATGTGAATCAAGTTTGTTTCTCCAACCCGACGCCGTTGTTATTTTTGCAGGAAATAACTGGTTGAGTTCCCGTAGTTTTTCGGAAGGAGATGAAGACCAAATATTAAAGATATTACAATCAGAGAATAGATTTACAACTCTGAAACATTTTTTTGAAGAAAAGCTTAAGTGTTACGTTATTGATTTTGTTGAGCATATCGTAACCGTGTTCAAAGAAAAAAATATCCCAATTGTAATGATTATCCCGGAATTCAACCTGATTGATTGGAAAAGTCTTCAGGTTCAGAGAATTCTTGTTAATCCTCTGGGAGAAACAAGCAAATGGTTCGAAGTAAAAAGGGAAATCGAGAAAATGTTTGTTGAGGGAGATATAAAAGATGTGGAACCTTTAATTAATGAAATGATCTCATTAAATGAAGCTAATCCATCAGGATATGAGTTAATGGCGCAATATAAGTTAAAAAACAACCAGATATCTGAAGCCAGGCATTACCTGGAATTAGCTATAGATACAAGTATTTTCAATACAGTCAATGTCCCCTGTATTGTATCTATCATTCGCAATACGCTCAGGGAAGAGCTTTACCGCCATCAAATCTCTTTTGTTGATCTTCCAATGGAATTTGATCGTTTCCTTTCAGGTGGGATTCCTGGAAAAGAATTGTTTTTAGATTATTGCCATTTAACAGAGGAAGGAATTCAACTCTCTATGGCCTTAACGGCTCAAAAATTGATTTTACTGATCATGAACAAAGATATCTCTTTAGAAAAACTTAAAAATATGAGCCAACCACTTTCCGGTGAAGTGAAAGCCGCCGCACATTTTTTTGCTGCCATCCATAACGCTCATAAAGGTCAACCCTATGAAAACCTCTTCTATCATTGTTTGAAAGCTCTTAACTTGTCTTCTTCGATTACGGATCTTTTTATTCATTATACCGATATGGTCACGAGAGATGTTTCATGGTCCATTTCAAAAAGTTGTGAAGCCATTGTAGGGAGTGGTCAAATATCTCAATACCCTATGCTTTTACAACCAACCGCTCAACCTATTTTGGATTTTGAATTGGTTAGGGCAATGGTAAATGCTTTAAAAGCAAAAGGAATCGATATTGAGAATAAGATAAATACCTTAAGGATAAATGAACATGGTGTTCATAAAGGAAAAATTAATTTACTTAAGTCATATTATCACAATACATCATATCTCTCCACTCCTATTGTCTCCAAAGGTTTCTTCAAATCGTATGAACCGGAGAGCACTTTTTTCCTAATAGCACCGGAAAGTGTAGATGTTGCGATTAAATTAACTTGTAGAACCCCCAATATAGATGCCGACGATGTTGAAATCTCCATTATGATAAACGGCACTGAGGCTCCTGATTTAAATTTGAAGATATGTAAAACATGGAAAACCTTTTCATTAATAATCCCTCACACTTTGATCAAACCCGGTATTAATAAAATTATGATAAAATGGCCATTTAATCTTGATTTCAAAAAGAATCACCAAAATAGAAGTATTCAACAAGACAAATCTAAATTGCTCCAGGAAATGTTATTTCCAGTCTACGGAGAAATTCATAAGTTTTCTGCCTCAATGTCTAAGGAGATTGGTTGATTCCACTTTTCTTATTAATGTAAACAGTATTTTATCCTTTTAGGCCCTGTTTTTTTGGGGTGGAATAATAATTCTACTTTCAGTGTTTATCGTTCTTATAAGAACAATTGTAGGTGGGCGATGCTCGACCCGCCCACCTATAAAATTCATTTCTTATTTGTTTTCATGAATTTCTCCGTCAGATCATTTCTGTTTGATTCAGTGAGAAATGGAAAAATATTGAGTCCCTTTAATCCCCCAAATTGAGTATAATACCATTTGGGGGAACGCCATGAATGTGAATTACTGCTGTGTTTTTATACCGATGAAGGGCAGGAACCTTTTCAAGAAAAGTTCCTGGACTGCCAGAGATGCATTCCCTGGCAAAAGCGTTTGATGAGTTTTTATTTCAACTCTATTTCTTCCACGATTTACAAGAGGGGATTTTTATAATATAATATGGAGTCGATTTTGCAAAGGAAATGAGAGCATATTTTTTTGAATTTTCAAAAAGATCAGACAAAAAATCTATTAAATAAAGGATCGTGAAATGTCTTACGAAAAATCGGAATGCAAAGAGACAAATTCTATTACTGCAAATACTCAAAATGAAGTTGAAAAAATATTATCCAGGTTGTGCGATTACTATTTGTCATGCCTTAGTTATGAAGATGGCGTGAGTGTCCTGAAGAGCAAGGCAGGGTCGGAATTCCTTGAATTGGACAGACTTCCTAAAAACAACTCGATTCAATTTCGTGGTACGAAAGATATGGAAGAATTCCTGGAAAAAGTCAGGCAACATTCCACTCAATCAACAATATACCTGGGATATCCTTTATCAATAAAAAAAGGATTCTCGCACAAAGAAAATTATGTTCCTTACCTGGTCGAACCTGTTTTTTTATTTCCCATTGAATTATCCGGGGATTTCTTAAAAATAAACGATACGCCGGTAATAAATAAATCTGTCATCAGTCATTATAATAAATCGACCCCGGAAATGGCCATTCATGAAGTTCTGTTGCTTCAGGATGAACTCGGATTCAATAATGATTCCAGTTTTCCCGGGTTAAGCGGATTAGTGAATCTTGTTCAAAAACTAAAATCCCTTAGAGAGGAATGGGATTGGGCGGAATCTCTTGATCCCGCTTCTCTTTCGAATAGTGTTTCACTAAAAAGTATTAATAAAGAAGGAATTTTCAATAAAGCGGTTCTCGTTGTTACCGAGCAATCCTCGTTTACAAAAGGATTGGAATCCGAGTTGAAATCACTAGCAAATCTTCCCTTTTCTAATTTTAAGGAAACGGTTCTCGGTCAGTGGCTTTCCGGGAAAATTCCATCAAATAATGATGAAGGAACTACTTTACCCTTGCTCGAAGTTTTATCGCTTAATACAGAGCAGCGGCAGGCGATCAAACTTGCTCTTGCCAATCCTCTTACAATTATAACCGGCCCTCCAGGGACCGGTAAATCCCAGGTGGTTACCAATTTAATCATCAATGCTGTCAGGCAAGGGAAAAAAGTCTTATTTGCCAGCAAGAATAATAAAGCTGTTGATGTTGTCGAGACAAGAGTGAATAATATCGGTTCACGCCCTATCTTATTGAGAGCCGGGAGCCAGACTGAACACCGGCAAAAATTAACCGATTACCTGAACGGCCTATTGAATTCCGTTTCAAGTAAAAGTGACCATGAGGAATTCGAGTCCGAAAATAAAAGATATGAACAAATGGAATTACTTTTCAGGGATAAGGAAAAAGAGGAAAAAGAGCTTATTGGTTTGCGTAATGATACGGATCGATTGGACCAACTCGTGGAACAAATCCGCCGTGATTTATCGGCTCATGTCTTTAATTATCTCGAATCACTAGATTTAAACACTTTAAGAAATTCCATTAATACATTGCAGGAGGCATTAAAGAGCTCCACGAAAAACAATCAAAATACGTTAATACGTCTATTCTGGAATTATATTAAAAAGTCACGTCTCGATAAACTCCGATTGAAGCTTGAGAATACCAAACCTCTCGCGTCAGCTTTAGCTGTTGATTTCCCGGATATCGACCCCTTCGATGAAGAAAATCTTTTTAAATGGGATAAGTTTGTTAGAAATCTTGATTTCATTTACAAAAAAGGCAGTGATATACATAATTATAAAGATAATTTTAAACGTTTACAGAAGGCGAAATCGCTTGAAGAGATTACAAAGGAGAAAATTAGATTAACCATCGGGTTAGCTGCGAATGCGCAAAGTGTTTGGAAGCGGTGGCTTCGATTACTCCCGGGTACGTTGTCTTCGGAAGACAGGAAAATGTTAAGCGATTATCTCGCTCTTGAAAAAATGGTTTCCGATTCGGATAGCCATTCCTCTCAATCTTCTCAAACTGAAATCAATAAGCATTATAAAAATATCTTGAAGAAGATTTCCAATCTATTACCTGCATGGGCAGTGACATCTTTATCCGCCAAAGGGAAGATTCCTTTTGAGCCTGGTTTTTTTGATATCGTTATCCTTGATGAGGCCAGTCAGTGTGATATTGCATCCGCATTACCGCTTCTATATCGAGCCAGGCAAGCCGTTGTTATCGGGGATCCCAAACAATTATCGCATATAAGCCCGGTTAGTAAGAAACAGGATAATGTACTATTTCAGCATTACGATCTATTAGACGGGTATTCTTCATGGGCGTATTCGTTTAATTCACTGTTTGATCTTGCTAGCAGTTTGGTTCCAGGCGATCGTATTGTAGATTTGAAAGATCATCACCGTTGTCATTCCGATATTATAGAATTTTCAAATAAAGAGTTTTATAACGGGCATTTAAGAGTTGCAACGAATTATGACCGGTTGAAATCGATCAAAACTGAACCTCATGGGATTAAGTGGGTGAATGTAGCGGGTAAAGTAATCCGGCCTGATGCGGGTAGTGTAAAGAATGAAAAAGAAGCCGAAGCGGTTGCGAATGAAATCGAAAAATTGATCGCAAGCGGATATAATGGTTCTATCGGTGTGGTAACTCCGTTTCGAGCCCAGGCAAACCTCATTCGTGAGTATTGTTCAAAACTCGATCATTTATCCAAAGATCATGAGTTCCTGGTTGATACTGTACATAAATTCCAGGGAGATGAGAAGGATATCATGATTTTTGCACCTGTTGTTTCAAAAGATATCCCCGGTGGGTCTTTGAATTTTTTGAAAAGTACTCCGAATCTGTTTAATGTAGCCATAACCAGGGCGAGAGCCATGTTGATAGTCGTCGGAGATATGGATGCCATATCGAATTGCACTGTCGAATACCTGGAACGTTTTGCTTTTTATTATAGGGGGGTAATATCCAACCCGGAAAAACCGTCTCTTTTTTCGGTGGATTGTCTGGGGGAGGAGTATCCTGTTGTGAGTAATCCCGAAAGGGTATCCGAATGGGAACACCGTTTATATAAAGGGTTATATAAAGCCGGGATTCGAACCATTCCCCAGTACCAGATTGAGAAGTATACTCTTGATTTTGCGTTAATCGATAAAGGTAGGAAGTTAAATATTGAAGTGGATGGCGAGTATTATCACAAGGATTGGAACGGGGAGCTTTGTCGAAGGGATCAAATAAGGAATGAACGTTTATTTGAGCTCGGGTGGGAGGTCAAGAGGTTTTGGGTTTATGAAGTAAGGGATAACCTGGATTATTGTATAGAACAAATAGGGGGGTGGCTTAAAAACCATAACTGATTGACCTTCTTAAAAAGGGTGACAGTCAAGAAAAAGTACAAAGGGTGAAGTTTGAAGTGTTAAAAGGTGATGGAAGAGAAATGAAAAGCAAAGTGCAAAGAGTAAAAAGCAAAGGGCGAATTATTGGGAGTGCCAGTTGAAAGAGCTGTTCCAAAATTTACCACTTAAATATGCCTTCGGCGACCAAAAACGCTTTGTATAAGGCGATCAGTACTCTTGTTCCACTGTTCAAAGCTCCAATGTCGGAGCTATTTACCTTGATATCAGTGTTCAAAGCTGCTGAGTCGGAGCTATTTACCTTGATATCAGTGTTGAAAGCTGCTGAATCGGAGCTATTTACCTTGATATCAGTGTTCAAAGCTGCTGTGTCGGAGCTTTTTACCTTGATATCAGTGTTCAAAGCTGCTGAATCGGAGCTTTTTGCTCTGATATCAGTGCTCCGAGCTCCTGTATCGGAGCTTTTTACCTTGATATCAGTGTTCAAAGCTGCTGAATCGGAGCTATTTACCTTGATATCAGTGTTCGAAGCTGCTGAATCGGAGCTATTTTCTCTGTGATCGGTGTTCCGAGCTCCTGTATCGGAGAAATTTTCTTTGTGATTGGAGAAAAGAACAGCAGTATTGAAAAAAATTTCTGCAAAATATCCGGTTCAATCTTTTTTTAAATCCGGTTTTTCGGTATAATTGTATCTTGATGGAGAATGAAGGAAGAATTGAAATATAATGATTTATATATTGTCTTGGTTCAGCGGGAATTGGACAATCGTAAAATTTAAGAAGAGAGTAAGCGTTCGTTGCATTAATCTCATCGATTTTCATGATACTTCCAAAAGTAAAAAAAGTCAAGCATGTTTTCATTTATGTTTCATTTCTCTTTTTTGCTTCCTAAGAAGCCTTGCCATTTCGAGTTTTTGATCTCGAGTTTGATGAATTTTTTCTTGCTCCCCATTTAGCATATCAAGTGGAGCGATATATCCGATAGCACTATGAAGCCTTTTCGAATTATAATACTGAACGTATTTCTCCACGGCAGTTCTGGCCTCATCTAGAGAGCCAGGGCATTTAGGTCGAATGCATTCCTTTTTAATTAAACCTTGCATCCGTTCTTACTTACCGTTGGACTGGGGGTAAAATGGGCTGGTTCGTACATGAGTCATCCCACTGAGACGAATATACTCTTTAAAATCTTTAGCGATGAATTGAGGTCCATTGTCACTTATTATACGGGGTTTAGCCTCCGGGAATTTTTCTTTTGCCCGTTGAAGTATGATTTCTACCTCTTGCTCTTTCATCGATTCTCGTATCTCAAAATGGACTATATAGCGGCTAAAGCCATCCAACACGCTGCATAAGTAGTAAAAAGCCCCTCCAAGATTGAGATACGTAATATCGATATGCCAATGCTGGTGGGCTTTTAGGGGTTGAACAAAACCGGTTCCTTTAAGGGACGGTTTTATTTCGCGTTTACCCAATAAACTGGCATTACTAAGCACACGGTAAACCGTCGCAGGGCTGGCTGAAACAATATTCTCATCAAGCATCATATAACTTAACCGCCTATACCCCTCAAATGGGTGATCTATAAAATATTTTACTATTGCTTCCTTTTCCCAGGATTCTAACCACCAGTCTCGTGGGATTAAGCCATTATGCTCAGTTACCTTACCGTAGCGCTGCTGCCAATTATAATATTTACTACGACTTAGGCTAAGCCATCCCACTATCCGGCAATGAGATATTTCGGTTAGACAAGACACTCTATTTACAAAATCCACGGCTTCGTCTCGAATATCATGACCAATCCACCCTTTCAGGCTTCCCCAATGTTTTTTTTTAACTTTACATAATCTTCGGTTATTAATCATTTCTCCTTTTGAACCGGAGGTCAAATGGATTTCCCTGGAAACTTCAGAAACACGCAACCGGTTTATGCTCGAAATGGCCGACGAAATCACCATCGGTTACGCCAGCCCAAACGGGATGCTGGAAAGACTCGTGCACGAATTTCCAAACAAGAAAATAAACTGGATATATAAGACGTGATGTTTGTGTGAGTGGTCAGTGTGAATGTCTGGTTATCCATTTGCGTCCATGGTATTAAATGTAATTTTTTTCTCTGGCGACCCGCATCCGGCTACTGGTCACCTATTCCATCTATCGCCAGGGGTGCAACCCCTTTGCGTCCATTAGCGTGTATTCGCGGTTAAAATCAGGCGCAAGTCATTCACATCATCCACATCAAGGCGTTCATTTCATCACTTGTGAGTATTTCTTTATCACTTATGATGAAAATTTCTGGTCCATCGCTCTTCGTTTCTGCATTTCTGCATCATGATGATGCACTACTGCATATTTTTGATGCACAACTGCATATTTTGTGTGCATAACTGCATATATTTGATGCACATCTGCATCAGTTTGATGCATAACTGCATCACGTTGATGCACAAGTGCACATTTTTGATGCATAACTGCATCAGTTTGGTGCATAACTGCATCACGATGATGCACTTCTGCACCATTTCACTGGAACCGTGTTTTTCGCGGCAGCAGACACAGATAACAGACACAGATATACCGTGAAGCGGTTTCAGGAATCGGGGACAGTGCTTTGACAGTGTGACAATTAATAAAGCCAGAATTGTTAGATAGGTGGATTTCTGATTTGCTTTAAATATAAAATCGGAATCGAATGTTTGTTTTCACCTGGAAATTTTGATAGTATAGCAATCTTTCCAAATTCGAATGCGCTTTCATAAGATTCACCAGCTCCCAATGCCCCATAAAATCCTACCGAAAATTCAATTGCGGCAGAATCCGGAATGGATTCTTCCATACCGATAACATAATCGATTTGCTTGCTGATTTCTTTAGCTTGAGATGAGGAATAACAGGAATTGAAAATAACACATTCGAGATGATCAGAAAAACGCATTAGTAATTTAACTAGTGCTTCGGAGGGAAATATTACCGGAAGCCCTAATTCATCAACAACCATTAATCCATTTTTTGTTCCATGACCAATGAATTGAACGATATTCGGTTTATTATCCAATAATTCTTGTTGAAAATCCCTGATCCGGATTTCATGAGCGATATGAACAAGATAATTATCCTGAAATTTTGAATGCTTTAAACAATCTATAATAGCTTTCATCTCTTCTCCAATTCGAAGTTCATTCTTTTGCTTTGGATTGGCTGAAACGATCAGTATTTTTTTTTGCCATTTCTCATCTAATTCTAACTTTTTTGTTTTTCTATCCTCAATTATATCAGTATGTTTAATGGGGGGGTCCCCCCAATTATTCCCTTTTTCTTTTTTTTTTTTTTTTTTTTTTCTTCCCACCACATTTTTCTTTTATATTTTTTTTTTACTCATCAACTCAACTTTTCCTCTCCATATTA
>Ga0074198_1001718_pt1 | contig 13451 bp, 12 predicted proteins | sample EPASupsiteSAE323_FD_64527 | JGI IMG/M metagenome (GOLD analysis project Ga0074198, IMG submission 64527) | Bioremediated contaminated groundwater from EPA Superfund site, New Mexico - Sample SAE3-23 | ecosystem: Environmental > Aquatic > Deep subsurface > Groundwater > Contaminated ...
AAGAACTCTCGTCCCGATTTTAGGGGTGGGAGTTTTTTTAACACTAATTTAGGGGGATGAAAATGGCAAACGAAATAAAAAAAACTGGCTGGATTGTAGTTGCAGCCGCTACTGGCATTAACCTAGTCGTTGGTTTTCTGTACTCATGGAGTGTTATCAAGAAAGTTTTAGTCGCTGAGCAGCACTGGAGCAATTTTGAGGCTTCTTTGCCCTTTACTGTTTCGGCGATTGCTTTCGCTTTGACAATGGTTTTTGCTGGTCGTTTGCAAGATGCTTTCGGGCCGCGAATCGTGGCTACCATTGGCGGAGTTTTATTTGGCACAGGGATACTGGTTTCAGGATTGGTCAATAGTCCTATGATTATGGTTCTAACGTATGGTGTACTGGGTGGAATCGGTATCGGCCTTTGTTATGCCGCAACCACACCACCGTCGGTCAAATGGTTTCCACCGGCGAAAAAAGGCATGATTACAGGAATTGTCGTTAGTGGTGTAGGCATGGCAGCCGTGTATAGTGCTCCTTTGACCAGTTGGCTACTAAGTAAATATGGTTTGTCAACCGCTCTCTTTCTTCTCGGAGTGGGTTCAATTATTATCGTTGTGTCCTTTGCCCAGTTTCTCAAAAATCCACCGACAGCTCCTATAGCAACTTCAACAAAGGTCGTCAATGCTCCCATCATAAATGACTCCGGCTGGCAGCAAACCATTCGTTCAGCTACTTTTTATAAACTTTGGTTTATGTATGCTTTCGCCGCTTCTGCCGGTATGATGATGATTAGTCATCTAGCCACCATTGCCAAAATTCAAGCACATTGGGAAAACGGCTTTTACTTGGTAGCCTTACTGGCGTTATTTAATACTGCTGGAAGACTAATTGCAGGTTACTGGTCAGATCGTTTCGGATACACTAAAATGATGCTGGTTGTATTTTCTCTGCAGACGATTAATATGCTATTTTTTTCTCATTATATTACTCCCTTATCGTTAGCTTTGGGGACCTCTCTTACGGGCCTCAGCTATGGTGCATTATTTTCTTTATTTCCTTCAGCAACAGCCGACTTCTATGGAATGAAAAATTTAGGCGTCAATTATGGCTTAGTATTTACAGCCTGGGGCTTAGCTGGTATTATTGGTCCGTTACTTGCTGGGTGGGTTGTGGATACCACTGGTTCCTATCAAATTTCCTATTTGGTTTGTGCCGGTCTACTTGTTGTTGCCAGCGGTCTAACCTTTATAACCAAGCATCCTCATAACACTCCTGTATAAATTCTGCAATCTCTTAATTCCAAATGGCATCTCAGATAATATACCTTTTCTCCAGAAAATGGTATACTAGTTCTATGCTATTAAAAATAAGATTGAAGTAACATGAGAAAGGAGGAATTCATTTGAAAAATCATAAGAAATTAATTGTAATGCTATTGTTAATAACTATGAGCATTCTTGGATTTGCTGCCGTCGCATCAGCAACCTACTATCCATCTAAGCCCTGTCCGAACTGCCAAACTTCAGGGGATTTTTCGTATATTAATGATGATAACGGCTGGGTAATATATTCATGTCCGTCTTGTGGTCATGAATGGATGGAAGGAGTCGAGAGATAAAGTGATTGCAACTACTATTAGTAATTACTTTATTGTACAGAAAAAAGTTCCTGCTAAAGTTTATGTGCTCCTTGTCAAGGACAACTAAAACAAAACTATGAAATAGTAAGAAGATGATTCCTGTATTGAACAGGAGTCATCTTCTTACTATTTCCATTTACCTTTTAGTATGTTATAACATCGTATTATGGCAAGAGTATGACAGAATGAAAAAAAGTAATAAAAATTTGAAAGATTGGATGTTTTAAGTATTTTCTCTTATATTGCGATATATATATTATTAGAATGAATGGGTGAAATGATTATCGTGGGGGGATTCTTATCTTTAGTATAACGTTAGATGAAATACAGCCAGGCATGTACTTGTCGAAGCCACTCATTTCAGCCGATGGCAAGGTGTTATTGCATGAGGGCATTGTAATAAAAGAAAGATACATTGAGTATCTTCGTAATAAAGGTTTTACATCCCTGTTTGTGGGAAACCCACAATTTGAAGAGAAGAACGAAGTGCAAGAAGATTTCTATAGCCTGAAAGCTAGGCAAGAAGCCATTGCTGCTGCCCAGGAGACTGTAAATCAGTTTAGTGTAGGTAAAGGGGTGAAACTCACTAACGTAAAAAGACTTGTCAGTGAATGGATTAATCAACTTGAGCAAAAACCAGCAAATATGGTTAATATTTTGGATGTGCGGCGTAAAGAAGGATATATGTTTTCCCATGCCGTCAATACTTGTATTTTGTCAATTATGACGGGTATTACTATGGGTTATAATTCCAAACAACTTGATGAGCTAGGTCTAGCAGCGATGCTTCATGATGTAGGGAAAATAAAATTTCCCAAGAATGTAGCACGACAGTTTTCCGATAAATTAACGAAAAGTGAAAGAGAAGAATACAAACGGCATCCCTTTTACTCTTTAGAGATTCTGCGGAGAAATGAGACGGTAGCCGTCAATGTTTTAAATGCTTGCTTTCAGCATCACGAACGCTGGAATGGTAGCGGTTATCCTATGGGCCTAAAGGGGAAGGAAATTTCTGAATATGCCCAAATTATAAGTATTGCCGATGTCTATGAACGCTTAATTGTGGGGATGCCTCATCGTTTGCCGACACCTGTATATTATGCAGCTGCGATTTTAAACAAAGCGTCAGGAGAGTATTTTAATCCAGCAATCGTCGATAAGTTTAATCAGAATGTGGCCATCTATCCCATTGGGAAAATGGTGCGCCTGAATAATCAGCAAAGTGGTGTAATTCTGGGGGTTGATATAAAAAATAAAACGGTGCCTATCGTGCGCATCACATCTAGTCCTGATGAGAAGGACAATAATAAAATCATCGAGCTTGATTTAATGAAAAATGCGGATATCTTCATTATCGATTTTGAAGAATTGCCGTTGACCTATTCACAAGCCTATGCAGATCATGCCTATATTTCTCACGTCAAAGATTATCATGGAGTTGAAAATGAAGAGCAGCCCCTTTGATAGGATAGTTTTATGTCCTATCAGGAAAAGAATGAATGTTAAATTTGAATAGAAAAGGTGAATGTATTGCTACAGAAAACAGGTATTGTTCTTGAGGGAGGCGGGATGCGAGGGGTATATACTAGCGGTGTCCATGAATATCTTCTTGAAAAGGGCATTTATTATCCTTATGTTATCGGCGTTTCCGCAGGTGCTAGTAATTCTTGCAACTATGTATCCCGCCAAAAAGGGCGAGGAAAGCGTACTAATTTAGATTATCTAAACAACTGGAGGTATATGAGCCTCGGTAGCTTGTTGCTGACAGGTTCCTATTTTGGCCTTGATTTTATTTTTGGGGATATTCCGAATCAGTTAGATCTTTTTGACTATGATACGTTCTACCATTCCCCTGGAATATTTCGCATTGGTGCGACCAATTGTATAACTGGGGAAACAGATTATTTTGACAAGTCTCATATAACAACTACATTTGAGCATATAAAAGCATCTTGCTCTTTGCCATTTTTGTCTCCGATGGTCAAAATAAACGGAGTTCCTTATCTCGATGGAGGTATTTCAGAACCTATTCCAGTACGAAAAGCTCTAGCTGATGGCTGTGAACATGTGGTGGTGGTTTTGACCCAGCCTCCTGGGTATCGTAAGGGACCTATGTCGAAAAAAATGAATCTCTTGTATCGAATGATATTTAGAGAATATCCAGCCTTGGTCAAGAGGCTTGAAGTTCGAAATCAGTATTATAACGAAACCGCTGATTTTCTAGAAGAACTAGAACGTAAAGGAAAAGCTACTATCATCCGCCCCGACGGTAGTTTGCGCTTACAACGGTTCGAAAAGGATAGATTTGTTCTAGAAAGATTGTTTGAACAAGGGTATCGTGATGCATCGCTGAAACTATCGTAAAAGCTATAACCCAATAACTCCTGCTAAGTTTTGTATAATTTGGCAGGAGTTATTGTATTATATGGCAAATATAGATAAAGAAGTTATTAAAGGAGTGTTTATTGATGAAAAAAACTATAGTAATGTTATGTTTAATCCTGTCCATTGGCTCAGTAGCTTTTGCTAATCCTACGATGGACCGGGAGACTCTCTATCAGGGTTCAACCATTGAAGCACTGTTAGCAGGAAATTATGATGGTGTGGCTACTGTTAAAAAGATAGAGTCCCAGGGTAATACAGGGCTCGGGACATTTGCTAAGCTTGATGGTGAAATGATTATATTAGATGGAAACGTCTACAAAGTAGCTAAGGATGGTAAAGTTACCCTACAAGATGGCAATGTACAAAGTCCTTTTTATGCGGTGACTTCTTTTGATTCAGACATAACAAAGAAGATTACAACGCATGATCTTACCCTTGAGTTATTAAAGAAGGAAATGGATCAACTGCGTACACGCAATGATTTGCCCTATGCAATTATCATTAAAGGTAAGTTCAAAGCTATCAAAGTGCGTAGTGTTGGTCCTTATGAACCCCCTTTTCCCTTATTATCAGAAGCCGTAAAAGAACAAAGTGTATTTGAATATACAGAGGTATCCGGCAGATTAGTAGGATTTTGGTTGCCTTCCTATATGGGCAATACCAATGCTGCTGGGTATCACTTGCACTTTCTTTCGGATGACCTTCAAAAGGGAGGGCATGTGCTTGATTTAGTAATCAGTCATGGGGAAATTAGTCTGGATGAAACACCGAGCTTTCATATTGAATTTGCTCCTTACCCGACTAAACCCTTAGAAAAACCCGATAGTTATAAATCTTAACCGCAGACTACTAAGGGGAATACATTTTTTAATAATTAAGTATAAGTTTAAAGGAGGATGCCCTGATGAAAAAGGTTCTATTATTAGCTCTGGTATTGAGTTTGATGGTATTTGGCCAGGTGGCTCAAGCTTCTACGGCGCAGTTGGTTCAGACCGTGGAAGTGGTGGCAGACAAAAATGTAACACCGATTGATTTTTCTTTTTTTGATAAACCAGCACCAGGAAAGTTGGAATTTTTTAATGTTAAAAATCTTTGGGGGGCCGGCGCTGGCATGATTTTCTACGTGGAAACCGATAAAGGTTCTGATTGGCTCATGCTAGGTTTTGGTGGTGGAATGGTGGAAATACGCCTGCAAAATCAAAAGATTGCCTTGTTTAGTGAAAAGGTAGAGTCCATTACGGCTAAAACTCCTTTAACTATGACGATTCAGGATGGTAAACTGACTGCCACTATCGGTAGTCGAAGCCGTACGGTAGCAGGGGTAAATACCTTTACTGGTAATTTTACGACTCAATCTATCGAAGGAACTTTGAAAGCGTATCAATTTACGGAGTAAGTCTTAGAAAAGATTGCCTTATCATGATGATAATTTTTAGAAAAAAACTAGCAGAAGCCTAAACCTTTTTAAAAAGAAAGGTTTAGGCTTCTTATTGCATAGTTCTGTAAAGCTCTATATAATTTGTAGAGTATTACCAGTTTTTTATAAAGTAAGTTTTAGGAAAGGCCATTTGGCGAATACTATAATGAAGTACAATAGGCAATAGGTAAAAAGTTATGGAACAAAGAAATTTGTCAATAAAATTAAGTGGAATATACATTGCCATTTATGGGGCGCTCGCTTGTATTTATCCCTTTCTCATTTACTACTTTCAGGAGAAGGGATTAAGTTATACGGAAATGGGTATCATTTTTGCCACCATTTCAATCACTGGCGTACTTACCCAGCCTGTGTGGGGATTTATTACGGATAAGTATTCCAATAAACGAACAATCATGATGATAACCATGCTACTCAGTGCAGTGTTTGTCTATTCCTTAATCCCTGCTACGGGTTTTTACTTTATTATGTTAAGTATAATTTTATTAATGATTTTTCAAAGTCCAGTTGTGCCCGTCACCGATGCCTATAGTTATGAAATTATCGAACAATACAAGAAAATGCAATATGGTAAAATTAGGCTGATGGGTTCTTTTGGCTATGCTATAGTAGCATTATTTATGGGGTATGCTGTAAAATATTTAGGAATAAATAGTTCCTATATTGTTTATTCTGCTCTGATGCTGCTTGGAATCTTATTATTACGTAGCATTGACTATAAAGATAAAGGTCTGCATAAAAAGATTAGCTTTTATGGTGTGGTTAGTCTGATTAAAGATAAGCAGTTTATGCTGTTATTGATTTCCGTTATGCTTACGAATATTGGAAATGGCAGCAATGGGAGTTATATCCCTGTCCTAATTGAGAAGACGGGGGGAGATGTTACCCAGCTTGGGATAGTATGGTTTATTATTGCTATAAGTGAATTACCGGCATTTTATTTTGGTGCAAAATTAATATACCAATATGGTGAACTTAACTTATACATTGTAGGGGTCGCGTTATTTGCGTTGCGGTATTTCTTGGACTCCCTATGTAGCTATTATCTTCCAGTGCTAGGGATTCAATTGTTGCAGGGGGTTACCTATACTTTTTACTTACTAGCCTCGTTGCAATACCTTAATAAAATTGTTCCTGCCAATATGCGAACCACGGCCATAACACTCCATGCAGCAGCAATGGGGATTGGGGGAGCCATTGGTAATATAGGAGGGGGAATGCTACTAGAACATATCAGCATATTCATGCTATATCAAATATTAGCTTGCAACTGCATCATATGCCTATATGTTCTTATTAGGTTAAAAAGAGCCAGTAAAAAAATGGGAGCTTGCTAGCTATGAAAAATTATAAAAAAGTATATATAGAAATAACAAATGTATGTAATTTAAAATGTGCTTTTTGCCCAGCGACGAAACGACAAGCTGAATTTATGTCAGAAGCTACATTTGAACAAATTCTACATGAAATTAAACCCTTTACAGATTATATCTACCTACATGTAAAGGGAGAACCCTTATTACATCCGAAATTAGGGCGGTTTTTAGATCTAAGCTATGAAAAAGGTTTTAAAGTGAACCTTACCACCAATGGGACTTTGATAAAGACAACTGGGGAGCTTTTACTTGAAAAATCGGGAGTTCGGCAAATCAATTTTTCCCTTCATAGTTTTGATGGCAATGAAAATCAAATATCAAAAGAGGAGTATATTGATAGGATTCTTAGCTTTGCTAGTCGGGCCATGTTAGAGTCAAAAATAATTACATCCCTGCGGTTATGGAATCTCGACGAAGCTTTAGTGACAAAAGATCAAAGGATAAGAAATATAGAGATTTTACATAAAATTGAAGAAAAATTTAAGCTTCCTTACAAAATCGAAGGTGTTTTATCAGAAAATAAAGCCTTAAAAATAGGTGAGCGAGTGTATTTGAATCAAGATTATGAGTTCAAATGGCCTGATTTACAGGCCGAAGAGGACTTTACTACAGGTTCTTGCTATGGCCTACGACAGCAAATTGCTATTTTAGTGGATGGTACCGTCGTGCCCTGCTGCCTGGATGGGGAAGGGATTATTAATTTAGGAAATATTAAGAAACAAAAATTTTTAGAGATTATAAAGGGAAAAAGAGCAGAAGAGATAAGACTTGGTTTTTGCAATCATCATATCACCGAAGAACTTTGTAGAAAATGTGGCTATCGAAAAAGATTTAACAACTAATACAATATTTTATAATGGATAAGGAGAGGTAAAGAAATGGAAGGTAAATATGTGAGTGATTCATCCTTAATCATGTCTGCTGTAATGCTACCAACTCAGGCAAATCCAGCAGGCAATGTGCATGGTGGAGAAATTATGAAAATGATGGATACTGCGGCAGGGGTTGTTGCCAAACGCCATGCCCGTACCAATGTAGTAACAGCAAGAGTGGATCAATTAATTTTTAACAGACCAATTTATGTTGGTAACTTGGTTAGTTGTCATGCCTACTTGACCTTTGTCGGACGTTCTTCCATGGAAGTGGCAGTCCGGGTGGATGTGGAAGATCTCGACAGTGAAACGCCTAATGTATGTGCATTGACGGCTTATTTTACTATGGTTTCTTTAAATAGTATTGGCAAGTCGGAAAAGGTGCCGCCTCTAAAACTAATAACGAAAGACGAAGAGGATCGCTTTGAAGAAGGACGACAACGGCATGGAAAAAATAAAGGGGATAGACAGCAAGGTTGTGCTATCACAGCGTATTAAAATTAAATAAGCTTTCCATGTGTGAAAAATAGAGACCTGCCAAAATTCTTATGAATGTGGCAGGTCTCTTCATATTTTAATAGTAATTACAAGAATACTATTTAGCCATGGGTAGTGATTACTTTATCTTCATTACAACGAATAATTGTGGGAGTGTTATAAAGAGTAGTTCGTAATTCTACCTTACCCCCCCATAAATCAACAACATATTTGAGAGTTTCTTGGGCATATTTTAAATCTAATTCTCGATTATCATAGATATGCTCTAGTACTAAGGTGCCTTTTTCTATGGATAAGGGCGAAACGATAGGAATGCTTCCTAAACCAATGGAATTCGCCAAATCATCCCGTACTTTTTTCCAGCCATCTTCGTTGGATACTTCCGTAACTACAATGTTATCACCTTGGATACCGTAAGAAAATAAATGTAATTCGGAGCACAATTCTTGGTTTAAATGCCGACGAATAAAAGAATGATCTCTATCTTCAGAGCGAATTGCCATGATTTTCTCTAGTCCCCCCGGCTGCTTAGCTAAGTACTCGAATATTTTAAATCCTACAAAATAAGGATTGATCCTGCCGAGGTGAGGGCATATCACTAAATTGTGACGTTTCAAAAATTCTAAATGAAGGCCTTGAGGCAAATGAAGCTCATTTAATAGTTGATAATGCCAGTAGCTGGCCCAGCCTTCATTCATAATTTTGGTTTCCAGTTGCGGAATAAAATAAAGGGCTTCCTTGCGGACGATATGAATTAAATCCCGTTCCCAGTCTACTAGATTTCCTTTCTCAGCTAGAAAGGCTAATAAGTCTTCTTGTAACCCTAGGGGAATGACTTCTTTTCCTTCCTCACTATATTCGATGGAATCGGGTTCTTTGATTTCACCATGACGGCGAGTTTGAAATTTAAGGCCGTGGGCAGCATTCAAAATCCGCTCGACTTTTTCCGGACCAATGCTAGGGTCTTGTATATATTCTCGGATACGATTGGCATGGGATTTAAACATATCAACTTCCATGCTTGCTCGTGTATCCCGTTTAAATAAACGATTATTTTTGAAAAAATCATTATGCCCATAGACATGAGCCATGGTCAAAATCTGAGTCAGTAAGGTGTTATCCTGCATGAGATAAGCAATACAAGGATCAGAGTTAATGACTAATTCATAAGGCAGACCCACTAAGTTTTTTTGATAAAATGATTTTTGCCGTTCATAAGCTTTACCAAAGCTCCAATGGGGATAGCGAGAGGGCATACCTAAATAGGCCTCATAACATAGCATATCTTCATAGCTACAAATTTCAAAGTGCTGTTCATAGCAGTCTAATCCTGCAGCACGGACCAACTTTTCAATTTGCTTATTCCAATCTTCTAATTCCCTTAGGCTATAGCTTGCCATCAACTATTCCCCCTAGGAGCTACGTCTCTATCTAAAAACTTCTTAAAAGCTGCCCAAATATCTTCCTTGCTATTCATAGTCACCATAACAAAGTTGTCTAAACTAAGGAATGTATCATATTGTACAGCCATCGAACTTCCATACATTCGATTGGTATTTATTTCAGCATAGCCAAATAAATTACTGATAGCGCACAGCTGCTCTAACAAACAAACAGCCTTGTCATTGTCTTCACTCCAGTTGTCGCCATCGGAGCAATGAAAGGTATAAATGTTCCACACCGTAGGATTATAACGCTGATCAATAATTTCCAAGGCTTTGGCATAACCGCTGCTAATATAAGTGCCACCAGCCTCGCCACGATGGAAAAAATCCTCTTCATTGACTTCCTGAGCGACAGTGGTATGAGCGATAAAGGCCACCTCAACATGTTCGTACTTCCAGCGAATAAATTGGTACAGCAAAAAATAAAAGCTGCGGGCCAAATATTTTTTTGTTTGATCCATGGAACCAGAGGTATCCATAATGCAAAGAATTATGGCATTAGACTGCTTGTGTAGCTCTTCTTTTAGGCGGCTATACCGCAGGTCGTTCTCATGAAAAGGGATACGCTTAGGAGTTTCTTCTACCTCCTGGTTCTCTTGATCTCGCTGAATCATTTGCTTGCGTTTGAGTTTTTCAATCGTTGTTCGTTTTTTATTTAAACGCGGCTGAGTCCCTTTCAGCTGAAAGCCTGAGCGCTTAAATTTGTATTCCAATTCAATTTGGAAAAACTTTTTTCGCTCCATATCAGGTAACTGCAAATCTTCAAAAAGATAGTCAATCAGCTCTTCTAAGGTGATTTCCGTCTCATAAACTTCCTCGCCAGACCCACTACTTGCTTGGCCGGAACCTGATTCTTCTGGGCTACTATTCTTGCCGATAACTTGCCCTTTTTCTTCAGCACCTGACCCAGAACCTGTGCCGCCAGTATTTGTTCCATAAATAAATTGATATTCTTTAATGCCGCGAATGGGGATTTTTATTTTTTTATCTTTGCTTTGCCCAATGATACTTTCTTCGGCAATAATATCGCCTAAGTTTTTCTTGATGCTATCTTCTACCAACTGACGGTGCCTTTTTCGATCCCATGCGGAGCGGTCGGAATGACTAAGATCCTTATCTTTAAAAATTGCCACTGACGACTCCTCCTAGTAGGAAGGGACTTAATCCTTCCAAAGATTATTGGCAGCATATTTTAAGATAATATTACAGCAATGATTGCAGTACCCATTATTCTTCATTTCTTCACTCATGGCGTTATATTTGGTATCTTGTTCATCATCTCGTACTCTGGCCTTGGTGATAATGCGGGATAATTCTTTGACGGCAGTGGCTAATTTTTTTTCAATGGCTTCTTTTAAAGGCTCATAGCATTGGTAATCAATTTTGCCGCCATTACGCAGTACTGAGAACATATAAGTAGTAACATCCTGGCGAAAACCTCGGGCAGAGGCATTATAAATGCCAACCTGTTCTTCGATGGACTGGAGGAACTTAAGGTCAGGTTCTAACTCTTCCCCCGTACTTTTATCTTTTAGTTTAGTGGCGTTAGCAAAAGCTTCTGCATGATCTAAATAATTATTAAAGAGGCTTTCCGCTTGTTCCCGATAACCATGGATAAAGGCTCGCGTTATTTCCTTTTCTAACAGCTTATGGTATTCCTTTTTGATGGTATCTTGCAAAAAACCTAAATAGCGTTTCTTATCATCTTCCGTAAGCACCATTTCCTTAACGGCTTTAATCAGATTATCGAGGATGCTAATGGGATTGATACAATTGTTTTCCGATTCGGATAAAGCGATATCAATAGCTTTCATAATAAAACGGGTAGAAATACCGGTCATACCTTCTCGGTTTGCTTCTTCTCGCAGTTCGGAAATATCGAGCTTTTTAGTGACGCCTCTTTCAACAATTTCCTCACCATTATAGGTTTTTAGTTTTGTTAAGGGATCGACTTTAGCGGATGGTGTTAAGCGGGTTAAGATAGCAAACATTGAGGCCATTTCAATGGTATGGGGAGCAATATGAGCATCAAAATTACTATTCCTTAAAATCTTTTGGTAAATCTTAATCTCTTCGTCTAGCTCTAGGCAATAGGGAACTTCTATTTTAACGATTCTGTCTAAAATAGCTTCATTGGTATGATCGGATTTAAACTTATTCCATTCGGCTTCATTAGAGTGGGCTAATATAATACCATCAAAATAAATCATTGCGCCTTTACCAGGGGAAGTTATGGATTTTTCTTGGGTCGCAGTAATCATGTTATGCAAATATTCAACATCATTTTTAAATACTTCAATAAACTCCACTAACCCCCGATTGCCTACATTGAAAGCCCCATTCAGTGACAGCACTCGAGGATCATCTTCCGGGTACAAATCCATTTTGGAAATATCTACAGAACCAATTAAGACGGAAGTATCTTGATTATTCGGATCAACGGGCGGGACCATACCAATTCCTTTACGAGAGCGCGTAGAAAAATCTGAAGTTGTGATGGGAAAAGACTCAAACTCACCGTGATACTCGTTTTTCAACCGATAGCGACAAATGGGACAAAGATCGCCTTCGATTTTTATGCCTAATAATTGTTCAAACTTAGGTCGTAGATGTTTGGGAATGAGGTGTAATGGTTCTTCCCGCATGGGACAATCTTTTATTACATAAATAGGGGGACTAACTTCTAAGGCCTGTTTTAGCGCTTCCATAATAGAGGATTTACCGGCTCCTACTGGTCCGACAAAATACAGTACTTGTCGGGATTCTTCACCCTTCATGCCAGCAGAATGAAAATAGCGCATAATTTTCATGATTGTTTTATCAATACCATAAAAGTCCTTTGTAAAGTAGGTATAGCGTTTTAATACATCGTTGCCATAAATCCGTTTTAAACGTGGGTTTTCCTCGGTCTTGATTGTTTCCACACCACTAGCTATCAGTAGCTCGTACATACGCTGATGGGCTAAGATAGGAATCTTGGGGTTTTCCTTGATAATAGTAAGGTAATCAAGGAGCAAACCATTAAACTGTTGTGTTTTTTTAGACTCTCGATCTTTTTTTATCAGATTATCAAAATCAAAACTAGCCATAGAATCGCCCCTCCTTAACGTTAATAGTAAGGTATATGTAATTCTAGAAGTTACTATGGAAGTTTTATGTATTAGATAGATATGCAATCCCTTGCAAAAAATATCACTCAATTTTTAAATATTTACTGCTTAGCAAGTATTTTACAGAGAGTCTTAGTAGTAGCTAAACATAAAAATGGTAAAATATTGTGTCGAGGATTGATAATTTTGGCAGGGGAAACCATCAAGTATAACGAACTAAAGAGACAGAATTCTATTCTGCCCTCTTTTACTATGCCCCTTTGGGTAATTGCCCACTATATAAATAATTATATGAGATGGAGGAAAGCAAATGAATGGCAAAAAACGCAAATATCCCATACTATTGTTAGCGATTTTTTTAATGGTAGCTGTTTTCGCTACAGGCTGTGGTAAGCAAAAAGCGGAAGAAAACAAACCAGCAGGACAAGAAAAACTTAAGGTGGCCTTTATCTATGTAGGACCTGTTGGTGATGCTGGTTGGTCTTATGCTCATGATCAAGCTCGTCAATATTTGGGTAAAGAATTACCGAATGTAGAAACAACCTTCGTCGAAGCAGTTCCCGAAGGTGCCGACGCTGAACGAGTATTAACAGAGCTCGCCATGAAGGGCAATAAGATTATTTTTGCCACCAGCTTTGGTTATATGGATTATATACAAAAAGTAGCACCAAAGTTTCCTGATGTAACGTTTATGCATTGCTCT
>Ga0074198_1001720_pt1 | contig 13445 bp, 9 predicted proteins | sample EPASupsiteSAE323_FD_64527 | JGI IMG/M metagenome (GOLD analysis project Ga0074198, IMG submission 64527) | Bioremediated contaminated groundwater from EPA Superfund site, New Mexico - Sample SAE3-23 | ecosystem: Environmental > Aquatic > Deep subsurface > Groundwater > Contaminated ...
ATTTCCGAATTCTCCCAGCCGACGACTCCCGCTTCTATGATTCCGTAGAGAAGAGCCACCAGTCCGGCGATGGAGAGTACCACGCCGGGTATGTCCGCGGCTGGTGCCAGCTCATCACGGGAGTCGGATACGTAGAGCAGGCAGCCCAGAATTGCCAGCGCAATCACCGGAATATTGGCGATGAAGATCGAACTCCAGGAGTAGTGCACGAGCAGCCAGCCGCCCAGCACGGGGCCGATGCCGATGCCCAGCCCAAAGGTGGCAGCCCAATAGGCAATGGCTTGAGAGCGCTCTTTTGGATCAAGAAAGGTCGCAGACAGAATGGAGAGCGTGGAAGGCATGATGATCGCTCCGGCGATCCCCATGAATCCACGCAATAGGATCAGTATGAATATGGATTTTGTGATTCCTGCCAGAAGAGATCCCAGCGCGAATAGGGCCAATCCGGCGAGCAGGGCCTTCTTTCGGCCATACCGATCGCCGACCGATCCCATGGTCAGCAGCAGCGCGGCAAAGATAATGATGTATGCGTCGATCAGCCACTGAAGCTCGCTGGAGGTGGCATGCAGGTCATTGGATATGGAGGGCAAGGCAACATTCAGAATATTATTATTGAGGCTGAGCACCAGAAGAGAGGCACAGAGGAATATCAAGGCTGTCCAGCGCTGGCTGTAGGCCTTACTTGCTTGGGCTTCCATGGCAATTCGTATGGCAGGCAAGCCTGATAAACTTTCTGTATTTTCCAAGTTTCTCTTTTTATATTTTCTAATTTGTTTTTAATTCATTTTTTAATTGCATATATTTTCGATCTTGTTCCAATCTATCTTTCTATCTATCATATCTAAAATCTAACTATTCAAAGGGAAATGATGCAGATCATTTTAAGAATCACCATCCTGAACCCTTCAGACATCCCTATGTGGCGTAATATCGCAACCGGTGCACGCAAGACACATAGTCTCAGCTTGATCAGCTCTCAGACCGTAATCTTCCAGCACTATTCTCGTGGCCTCAGCAAGCGCAAGAAGCCTCTCGGCTGACGGCCTCATTACTATGGTCTCTCCAGCCCGCAGAGGATGAGGTGATATCGGCCTCAAGTTAGGTATCACGCCAATCTCAGCCAGCCTTTTCACTCCCGTTAGAACACATTCATCGCTCTCGCCCAGGCCAATGATAAAGTTCGAAGAGACTCTATTCTTGCCAAAGATTCCGACAGCCTTTTCCAGGGAGGTGAGCACATAGCCCAGCGATAATTCCGGGCAATACCTGGCGAAGATCTCAGGGTCCATGGTCTCCACATTATACTTGATCTCTGTTGCTCCAGCCTCTTTCAGCTCTTCGGAGGATGTGTCTGTAGGATAAACCGAAATACCGATAGGCACATTATATCTCTTCCGCAATGCCTTCACTATCGATACGGCCTTTTTAACCTCATCAACCGGTGAACTCTCCACTCCGCTCGTAAGGGAAATGGCTTTGAGCTGGCCTGAACAATGCGCATCTTCTACGAGCTGCAAGATCTTATCTAATCCCTTCACTTCGCCGTCGAGTTTGGGAACCGGACAGAATTTGCAGTCGTAAATACAGCGACCGCTCAATGTCAGATAAGCCTGATTTGGACAGTGACTTAAGGCAGGCTCCAACTTGCCGACAACAATGGCCTTTCCATCTTTGGTCACTGCAACATTGTTACCGTCTCTGACAACTTTTAGAGGGGAATTCTTGTTGATGGAGAGTCTAATCCTATGTCCGCCCGATTTTAAGAAGAATGATTCAAGGCCGGCTCCAGGACCCGCGCTGGGAATGGTAGTCCTGGCCGCCTCTCGCAGGAGCTCTTCCTCTATGTCTGCACTGCCTATGCTCAGCAGCATCGCTTTGATTTTTGCATTCATTTCCATATTCATGCCTCAAACGGCCTCTTGTCAGGCTGCGATTTTTTCCAGCTCTTCGGCTTCGATATTCTACCATCATTCTTACAGATGACTGACGACTGCAAACAAGATGATATAAGTGAATGCGATATAAAAATCGTGCGAATGCGGCAAAGTGAAAGGCATTGAAAGGGCATTGCTGGAACGCCATGCCATATTCGCAAAGAATTGCGCCTCATATCCCCAGATCGAATCAACGTTGCGGCGGCGGACCCAGCTGCAAGCAGGCGGGGTATGCACGCGCCGCCGCATGAAAACGGAACCATGAAATCTGATCTATCGCTGAGTTGGATACGGATGCCCTTTATCCCCGATGCAAGCATCGGGGTATTACGATAAAAATAAAAAAAAGACATGGGTTAGCGAATTTCCCTAGCATTCTCATATTTTGCGATGGCGTCACTATGCAATTGCGTAACGATTTCGATATCCTTTTCCGTCTCCAGCCAATCTGGATTGTCCCTGGCTCACCAATCCTTATTTTATGAAGTGGCATCGATATGTCTGATCCATATAACTGCTGGCATTTGAATGCTGTTCACTCCAATAACCTGGTTAATAATGATAATATTTTAAAAGTCGATTGATCTCTTGCCGCTATCCACAAGTATTTGTGTTACTTGGAATATGTTCTGATGGGCATGCCGGGGTGACTGACCGGTTAAGTGCGCGGCTGCAGACCGCGAGAATTGGGTTCGACTCCCAACCCCGGCCTTATGTTGATCAATAGCACGTTGAGCGGCAAAAAGGAGCCACTCCTGCCTATTCATAGCAATCGTGTTAATCTCTTTGTATGCGGCCCTACCGTTTACGACAATTCCCATATCGGCCATGCCAGGACTTACATTGTCTTCGACGTCGTAGCCCGCTATCTCAAGCACAAGGGCTGCAGCGTCTTTTACCTGCAAAACATCACCGACGTGGACGATAAGATCATCCAGAGGGCTGCGGAGACAGACGCCTCGCCCCAACTGCTGGCACGAAAGTTCGAGCAAAAGTATCTGGAAGATATGCAGGCCCTCGGCGTCACCAACGTCAGCTATTATGCCCGCGCCTCGGAGCACATTGCCGAGATCATCAACCAGATCGAGAGGCTGATCGAGAAAGGCTACGCCTACGAGACAAAGACCGGCGTCTACTTCGACGAATCCAGTTTCCAGGATTTTGGAAAGCTCTCCCACCAGAGCGTCGAGGACCTGGAGAAGCACAGGATTGAGCCAGACCCCACCAAGAGAAATCCGGGCGACTTTTCCCTTTGGAAGAAGCGGCAGGATGGGCCGGAGGTAACCTGGGACTCGCCCTGGGGAAAGGGCAGGCCGGGCTGGCATATCGAAGATACCGCCATCACGGAGAACTATTTCGGGGCGCAGTATGACATTCACGGCGGCGCAATGGATCTCATCTTTCCCCATCACGAGGCTGAGATCGCCCAAATGGAGGCGACATCAGGCAAAAAGCCGCTGGTGCGGTTCTGGATGCACACAGGCTTTTTGAATGTCAACGGCGAGAAGATGTCGAAGTCGCTCGGCAACTTCACCACCATTCGGGACATGCTGAAAAAATTTGATGCCGATTCGTTCAGGTTCTTTGTGCTGTCGTCGCACTACAGGAGCCCCATCGATTTTTCCGAGGACGCTCTGGATCAGTCTAAAAAGAGCCTGGAGCGCATTCGCCAGGCTGCGAAGCTCATTGAGACGGAGCTGGAAAGTACCCAGCCGGCGGCTGACGCGGCATCTTCAGATGAAGGAGGGAACGATGCCGTTATTCTCGAAGCCAGGGCTAAGTTCTTGGATTCGATGGAGAACGATTTTAATACGCCCTATGCTTTGAGAGCAGTCTTCGAGCTGGTGAGGGACGTAAATCGCCGTCTTAACGAAAAATCTATTTCAAGAGCTGCCCTTGCGAACGTCGGAGAGCTGCTTGATGAGTTTGGACAAATACTTGGCATCAGCTTTTCTCCGGCCTCTGGCTTGCATTCGGAGAATTCCGGGGACAAGACCGGAAAATTGATCGAACTCCTGATAGATATGAGACAGAAGCTGCGCGAGAAGAAGGATTGGGCCCTGGCGGATGAGATTCGCAACCGATTGAGTGAGCAGGGCATAGTGCTGGAAGACGCCAGGACCGGCGGTGGAAAATATACGATCAAGTGACGGCGGAAAGCTCAATTTGATTTATTGCTAAATTTTTTTGCATTCAATTTTTTATTAATTTAAGTTATCATTATATGTTTTTTAATATGATAATATTTCTAATTCCGATTATATTATTACGATTGTATCGGTTTAACCTGATCCGATTACATTAACAGTATCTCTAAAAATAGCCAAAAAAATCCTTAAAAAATAGGGATCGGCCAGCCTATCTAAAGCGGGCCGCAGTATTTGCTGACGATATCCTCCATAAGCGCCAGCCCACCTCTGTAACCGGCATAGTTGTGATCAAGGATAAGCCGATCAAACGACGGAAAAGATATGGTTATGTGTATCACTGCACCAAATTCGGATGCTATCGGATTTTCCAGCGAGCTGGCGAGCAGGACTAGGGAATTTCCGCGCTTTAGATTTTCCCGAATCCGGTGCGAATCCTCTTCAAAGATCACTTCCGGCTTGATGACGCACTCCACATTGTCCGTCAGCTCTCGAACGATTTGATCCCTGACCTCCTCAGGTGCACCGTCGGCAATGACGACCTTGTCCGGCAGATAGCCGACCTCGTTGGCCAGGAATTGAGTGATCCCAATCGCTGTCCCGCTATCGGCTACCACGGAAAAGTAGGGCTGAGGGAAGGCCAGTATCATCACGTCTCCCAGATACTCCTCAAATCGGTACGAACTGCGTTCTTCTCTGGCGATCAGGTCTTCCACCGACTCCGCCGGAAGGTGCAAGGCCGCGCTCACATCTCTTAACAGCCTGCTGGTCTGCTTGGGTCCCACGGGAACACCCGGCAGCGTTATGAAGGGCGTGCCGAACTTTTCTTGAAGCTTCTTTGCCGCGCGCTGTCCATTCCAGGGAGAAAGGACTATATTCAATTCAGCAGCCGGGATCTTGATCAGGTTCTGCAGGCCTTCGAACTCGGTGAAAATTATGTTCACATTCAATCCGAGCTTTTGCAGAACCTCCTTGACCGCTTTCAGGTTTCCTTTCCACCAGATATGCTGATAAGGCACTACTCCGAAGATGTTCACCAGACCTTTTTGGATGGGCCGCTTTATGAGGAGCTGTTCTATCACCGCCTCGAAGAAGAGTTCGTAGCCTTCGTAGGAGTTGCCCAAGAATCCGGCGGACTTGACGTAGATAATGGGCGCTTCGTTTCGGAATTCCTTTACTACAGACTCAACGTCGTCTCCGGTCAGCGAGGGAACGCAGCCCGAGAGGACGGTATAAATGTCTCCCTGCATCAACTCGATGCTTGATTTTATGAGTCTGCGAAGCTTATCCTCGCCTCCGAAGATCACATGCTCCTCGACCAGTCCCGAGCAGGGAGTGCTGGTGCCGCCCTGCGGGCCGCCGGCATTCTGGCCCCCGGCATAAAACTGGCCGAAGAGCTGGCCGATGCCGCATCCAAGACCCGAATGAAGAATGGGCACCGCGCCATAGATGCCAATGGCTGTGGAATAGGCACCCGCCAGAGCGCACGAATACCTAGGAGCTTCCATAACCTCCGGAAAGATCACTTCCTCCGTCTTGCTTACAATGTTATTCCTAATATTATCCGGAATATTCGCCGCAGCATTCTCCTCAATATTGGCTGCCGTTTTAGCTGCTGTTTTAGCTGCCATGCCTCAAACCTCCTTCTTCAGGTAATGCAGTGGATTCGGCTGCTTGTACCACCAATCTTTGTAGCTGTCCTGGGTCTTGGAAAGCATCGTCTTCTGGAAGGATTTGCTGTGCAAAGACTGAAGCAGGAAAGTGGCGCAGGCAACGGCTCCGGCATAGCCGCTCTGGGCGCTGCGGGGCAGAGCATCTGCTCGTAGGGAATGAATCCGGGTCAAGCCCTTCTCTCTTTTGTACGAGCCGCCCTGGAAGGGGCAGGTGAGAGCGATATCCGGATCGAGCTGACGGGTTATGTGAGCCTGCTCGGCTGCCTGGAAGGTGTTGACCAGGATCTTGAAGTCGCCGACGGTGTTGATCAACTCCTCCACTTCATCCAAAATCAGGTTGTCGAAGTCCTGAGACATGGCAGCGGGAGAGTCCAGACCGATCTCATCGAAGAACGGGAGCTGGGCCAGCAGTCTGCCCTGTCCCAGAGAGCCAAGAACGGTAATCTTCTCACCGTTACCCTTGATCTTCAGGAACTGCTCTCGAAGAGCATCGATCTTGGGCTGCCAATTCTTGTGCTCCTCTTCGATCAGTTGCTCCACTTCGTTTTCTTTTCCTGTGAATTCGCCGATCTTGCGCAGCCACTCGTCCGTATTTCTGATGCCCATGGGCGAAGGGTAAAGGAAGTAGGGTACGCCGTATTCCTGCTCCAGGCCCTTGGAGAGATAGTCAGTGTAAGTCGGGCAGAGCGGTGCCGTGACTGCCGCCTCGGAGAGTTGCTCGAACTGATCCACGGATGCGAATTCTGGCACAAAGTTGGGTCGCAGGCCGACCTTTCCCAGGATTCTCTTGATCTCCAGGCGATCCTGCCAGGTGTAAGAGAGCATACTGGCCACGTTTATCAGGTCCTTCTGCTTCTTTTGCGGCTTTCGGACCAGGTATTTAAGCACGCCGTGCCAGAAAGCGTCGTAGCCGGTCTGCACAAGTCGGGATCTCACGCCTTTGCAGTGAACGGGCACAATCTTGGCATCGATGTAAGGCTGAAGCTCATTGACCGCTCCCTCAATATCCTCGCCGATGACGCCGGACGTGCATGAAGCCAGGATAAATATGGCTTTGGGCGAGTACCTGCGTTCCGCTTCTCGAATGGCATAGCGCAGCTTGTTTCCCGCCCCGTAGACGACATCGTTCTCCTGGATGTTGGTGGTGATCCAGTGCAGATCGTATTTTTCGGGCCTGCCCAGGCTCACGGGGACGTGTCTGTAGAGCTCTCGGTATCCCAGTGAAGACGCCGAGCATCCCACCGGCGCGTGGTAGATTACGGCGGCGTCTCTTATCGTGTTGAGCCGAACCGCCAGGTAGAAGTTCAGTGCGCATCCGGAGGTCTGCTGGAAGTCGCGGTCCTTGGCCTGCAGCTTGCCTTCTTTTGCCTCTTTTACAAGCTGGGTGGCCTGGCCGTACCAGACGTTGATGCCGTGAGCGCGCTGCTCCCGGTTGGGGCAGGTGGGCGCGTTCAGGTTGATGCCCGGCTCGACCAAATTGTGCTTATCTTCCGATGCCACTTTATCTCACCTTGACATTAACGCTATCCGGCTTCAGGTCGTAGTACTTGAGGTCGTTTTTCATGCTCTCTGCAGCCTTTCCGTCTTGGTTCTTGTTATGCTCGAGCAGCCGGTCGTACCAGCTCTCCGCCCAGGCCTTCAATTCATCGGTGCCCAGCGGCCCCGGAACATAGCGGTTCTCGTTGCTGATGATGCCGCGGGCCAAGTTCCGGTAAAGCTCTGCCTGATCCGAGTCGGGATCGGCTTCGATGGTGGTCTTGCCCTGTAGCTCAGCCTTGGCCACGGTCAGAGAGCGCGGCACAAATCCGGCGATGGTTGCCTGGGTGTTGGCTGCGAAGTCCTGGATGATCTCTTCGTGGATGGGCAGATTGATAGAGTTGCCAATGATGCCGCTGAAGAGCGCGCCTCCGCTCTTGGAGTACTTCTTGATGCCTTTGAAGAGATTGTTGGAGGCGTAAAGGGACATGAAGTCCGAGGAGCTGACTGTGTAGACCTGCTCAGCCACCCCCTCGCGGATGGGCATGGCAAATCCGCCGCAGACGACATCTCCCAGCACATCGTAGATGATGATATCCGGCGAGAACTCCTCAATGATCTTTTTTTGCTTGAGAAGCTCGATGGCGGTGATGATGCCGCGTCCGGCGCAGCCCACGCCCGGTTCCGGGCCGCCCGTTTCCACGCAGAGGATGCCGTTAAAGCCCTCGTGAACGATCTCATTGGTCTCGACCCTTTTGCCGCTACGCAGCTTATCGAGCACAGTGGGCACGAATCTGCCGCCGCGCAGGGTGTTGGTGGAATCGCTCTTCGGGTCGCAGCCGATCTGCATGATCCTGTAACCTTCTTCCGAGAGGGCGGCGCTGATATTTGAGGAAGTCGTGGACTTGCCGATGCCTCCTTTTCCATATATTGCGATATTTCGTGTCTTTGTCATTTTTACTACCTCAAAATGGGTGTTTTTATGGGGATGCAGCCGGGCTTATGCCTCAACAATAGATCATAGGCAAAAAAGAAGATGAGCCAATCGATTCTCAATTATTTTTATCTCTGTCTTCTTTAACGTTAAATCATCGCAAAGGAGAATTCTGCCGATGAAATAGTGAGCCATTGCCTTGATAATCCCAGCTTTGCCGCTTCAACAGGTGAAATGCGGCACTCAATTGAATCATATTTACGTTTTCAATTGCCCCCTGTTGACAATGACCGATGGTTGTCTGCATGATATTTATCGATGCAGAAACATGCAAATATTGCTCTAACAGAAAGGCTTAAAGCAAACAGGCTTAAAGCAAACCGGGGAGTTGGCCTGCGGTAGCAGGAAGAATAGGCCTGCCTTGTGTCTGCTGCGATGCATAAAAGGCGGCCTGGGAATCTAAAATTATCTGAGCCAAGGATATATTATTAATATGATCATCGTGATAAGGTAGCCGTGGTCGATATCTCAGCCGGCCTCATCATGGCAAATGAATTTGAATAATTGTCTTGCTTTTTTTAGGAGGATGTATGCTTTGACTTTCGAGCATTAGAAACCTTATGCATTTCGACAAACGGTCCGCTTGTTAATACGTCGCAAAAGCGATATCATCCTTCTGAAAATCGTTCTCTGGCAATAAAAAGAGTTTTGGAAATGCCATGGAAACTCCGTCGCTTAATCGCGTACCTTGTGATCCTTCTTATTGGCCGCCCAGTCGCCGAGAGACTGGATTGCCTGCACGACGATTACCAGTGCGATCACGGTGACAATCATCACGTCCGTTTCATAGCGGTAATATCCATAGTTGATCGCCAGGAATCCCACGCCTCCGCCGCCCACAATTCCGGCCATGGCGGAGTATCCGATCAGGCTGACGGCGGTCACTGTGAATCCTCGCAAAAGGCCGGGAAACGCCTCTGGAAGCAAGACATGGCGAATGACATGCCAATGTGTGGCCCCGCAAGCCAGGGCAGCCTCGATCACCCCGCGATCCACCTCCGCCAATGCAACCTGCACCAGGCGAGCATAAAAGGCGACGGCGGCAATGGCCAGCGGAACCGAGGCCGCAAACGGTCCCGTGCTTCTGCCGGTCAGAAAGCTTGCCAGCGGCAGCATGAGAATTAATAAAATTACAAACGGCAGGGAACGGAGGAAATTTACCAGCAGATTGCCCCCAAAAGCGAAAACGCGATTTTCCCATAACAATCCCTTGCCGGTCAGAAATAGAACCAGACCGAGGGGCACACCCAGCAAAAGAGATAGGGCCAGCCCGATCCCGTTCATCTGTGCGGTTTCCACCGCGGCTTTGGACAAATCTTGAAGAAGAACTGTTAGATCAATGTTATTGAGCATGGATGGTCTCCAATTTGGCAACATGTTGCCGCAGGTATTCGCGGGCGCTCTCTCTTGCGGCGGCCTCGCCCTGAATGCCGGCCACCAAAGTCCCTATCGGCGCCTCGCCGATGTATTCAATATTCCCGTGCAAAATGTTGATTGTGACAGGAAAGCGGCGCAATGTTTCTGCGATCACCGGCTCTTCGGCCCACTCACCGCGATAGTGGATCTTCACCAAGTCTCCATATTGGCTTTTCAGCAGTCGGTCCGGCAGACTGAGGTTCTGTGTCCGGTTGACCAAGTCCACCGTAAAAGGATGCTTGGGCTCGGCAAAGATTTCATATACAGTTCCGCTTTCAACCACCGCCCCGTCCAACATGACGGCAACCCGGTTGCAGACCTTCTTGATCACCCTCATTTCATGGGAGATCAGCACCATCGTGATGCCAAGTTTTGCGTTGATGGTCTTCAGCAGTTCGAGAATCGCACTGGAGGTCTCGAGGTCCAGTGCGGAAGTCGGCTCATCGCACAGCAACACCTGGGGATGATTGGCCAAGGCGCGAGCGATCCCCACGCGTTGTTTTTGCCCGCCGGACAGGTGCGAGGGGTGTGCACTCTTCTTGGATGTCAATTCAACCAGTTCCAGCAACTCGTTCACACGTTGCTGGGTTTCCTTCTCGCCAACGCCTGCGATTTTCAGCGGCAAGGCGATATTTTCGAAAACGGTCTTGGATTGCAGGAGGTTGTAATGCTGGAAGATCATTCCGATCTGCAAGCGCGCTCGCCGCAACGCCTCCGGCCCAAGCATTCCAAGATCCTGGTCGGCAACGATCACGCGCCCGGAACTGGGCCTTTCCAAAAAATTTATTGTGCGGAGCAACGTGCTCTTGCCCGCGCCGCTTGTTCCTACGATCCCGAAGAAATCCCCGCGGCGCACATGCAAACTCACATCCCGCACCGCGTACACATCAGGCGCTTTTCTTACATGAAAACGCACATTTACTTTTTCCAGAACTATCATATCGGTCCTCTATTGTTCCGGATTTTGGGGCATGTCTCCGGGCACGTTCGCTATTTTTTTGCGTTCGCGCCACAGATCCATTTTTAGCCCCAGCCGTTTTATTTCGCCTCAGCTTTAGCGGACGCGCCCCATTTGTCCACATACCAATCGGGCTTTTGGAAACTGGAGAATACATCCGAATCTTCCACAGCCGTGTTGAATTTTTCCGATTCTATTACATCCTTGATATCTTTTACGAATTGCTGGTTCTGGTCATCCGTGCGCACAGCCACAACGATCTTGAGGTTATCGTCCAGCTCTTCCAAAACGATCGCGTCGGACAGCTTGAGTCCGGCTGCAATGGCATAGTTGCCGTTCACGACTGCAATCGCGACATTGTCTAACGTCCGGGGAATCTGGGCTGCTTCGAGCGGTGTGATGATCAAACCGATCGGATTCTCTGCAATATCCTTCTCGGAGGCCTTGGTGGCGTCGATGTCGGTTTTGATCTCTATCAGTCCAACTTTTTGGAGGAACCGCAACGCCCTTGCCAGATTGGTCGGATCATTCGCCAGCGTTACCTCGTCGCCCTTCTTGAGTTCGGACAGAGACTTGATCTTGTTGGAATAGATGCCGAGACCTGCCGTTGGTACACTTATAACCGGAACGAGGTCCAGATTGTGGTCCTTGGAAAACTTCTCCAAGTATGGTTGGTGCTGGAAAAGATTGGCCCGGGTTTCCCCTTTAGCCAGGGCGAGGTCCGGTTGAACGTAATCCTGGAATTGCACAAGAGTTACTTGATAGCCTTTCTCTTCGAGGCCGGGTTTGATCGCCTGGGTGATCAGGTCTCCATAAGGCCCCGGAGCTATGCCGAAGGATATTTCCTTGTCGTTCTGACTGGCGGCCAAGCTTCCTGGAATCTGGAGGAAGGCCAGCGACAACAGGATCGTCGCTATTGCTGCATGTTTAATGGATTCTTTCATGTTTTTCTCACTCATTCCTTTTGTTTTGTTTCTGTCAAGTAATCGGCAGTTTTTGCGTCCTATAATTGCCCGCCGGACATCAGCAGCTCATTATTTAATAACAGGGATCTGGGCAAAATATACCCATTCCGAATAAATTGCAGAAAGCAAACCTGACAAACCTGATTCCAGTTAAATAATATCGGCAAATTTTGCCCAGATGCCAGTCATTAAATGTTTAGTGTGAGCAGGGAGCCGTGGTGAATTAAAATGATGAACATGAACAAGATGCAGAAAATGGATGAAATGATGAGCAAAATGTCCGAGTCCGAGAAGATGATGATGCGTGAGAAGATGATGTGTATGTGTATGTGTCATGACTGTAGCACCATGAAAGATTGCAGCATGAATATGAACATGGATTGCAGCATGCCGTCCCAGAAGGGTCTTTTCTGCAGCATGGACATGGCCAAGACCGAAATGCCCAAGTCCGAAATGATGAATTGCATGTGCACCTCTTGCAAGGTTGCTTCCGACATGGGAATGAGCATGATGGGCTCCCCATGCATGGGCAAGAAGTAACCATTTTCCAGTGAGCCGACTGCTCACACACTCCATATTTTATTGAGCATTTTTCGGAATTTATCGGGCATTTGTTAAACATTTGTTAAAATATTTCTTGAGCATTTTTTAAGAGTTTCCTCGATCACCTTCGACCCGGTGTTATCTTTTTTGTATCATCTGCAGTCATATTTTCCACATAACACCGGCACTTGCATACTATTATTGCCGCAATAACAGGTTTATAATAGATGGCAGAGTTAGGTATGTCCAGGTGAACTGTGAATGAGGGATCTACTTTGCCAAAACCAAAAATGAATCAACAGGCACGAAGATAGAGCATTTGCCGCCATCGGCAAAACTTGTCTTTAAAGTGCTGGAATCTGGGAGCCTTCTGACGCAAAAGGATATCGTCGCCAAGACATATCTTCCGCCGAGGACCGTAAGGTACGCCCTGAACCGACTGAAGGTGCAGCACGTCCTTCAAGAGCGCTTCTATTTCCAAGACGCGCGCCAGAGCCTCTATGGACTGAGCCCGGAAACCCTGGAGGTGGTGGCAGAGTAAATGACGATGCGATTTCGTTATTGGTTCCAATGCAATTGTTCCGTTGCATGTAAAACGAACCTCCAATGCCTTAAGATCGGGCCGAATCTCGCGGCCCGATCCATTGGCCTCCTTGGCAGGCGGTAAAATCAGATTCTTAAGGTAAGGGCGACTTTAAATTGCGTATCCGCTGCTATCCGCTACGTCTTTGTGATTTACTATTCGGATCAAGGAGTTCAATATGCATCTAATGATTATGTAGACTGTCTGAAGGCACATAACATTCAGAGGTGCTGTCCAAAGACAGGTTTACTTGCAGGAATGACGAAGAGCTATGTGAATCAGACTAGACCCGACTAGTATCCAACTTGGATCGGATTTCGCAAAAGAACAAAGCGAATTGGCATAAATTTCTGTTGGTGTATCGACAAAGAAAGGAGCATGAGTATCGTGAACCATATAATGTAAAGCTTGCCAGCAAAGAGGCCGATGGCTATGTTATACCTTTGGGGACAATCAATCTTGTCAATGTGGTAACTGATGTGGGAATGGTCGGCTGTGGTGCGTTTGATGTGGCGGCATTAAATAATTTCGGCTACCCGGCAGCCAAAGTCAGGCCGTAGGGCGGCAGTTCCATTGCCACCATTGATGATCTGCTGGCAGGAATCATAAAAGAAGTGAATCCGATCCGACTGCAGAGAAGCTGGGATTGAAGGCCGGCATTAGGCACAATCTAGAATTCCAGTGATGAAGTGAAGGCAGGATATATCCACGAGAAAATATTTAATCTTCAAGCAGATGTATCCTGTGTGACCCTTC
>Ga0074198_1001721_pt1 | contig 13441 bp, 20 predicted proteins | sample EPASupsiteSAE323_FD_64527 | JGI IMG/M metagenome (GOLD analysis project Ga0074198, IMG submission 64527) | Bioremediated contaminated groundwater from EPA Superfund site, New Mexico - Sample SAE3-23 | ecosystem: Environmental > Aquatic > Deep subsurface > Groundwater > Contaminated ...
CGACCGACATGACAACAGCGGCAGTTTTAAGTGGAACAATCCCCTCTTCTAGATCAATCTTTAGAGATAGAATATCCTCCGGTTGATTCTTTTCGATCTTCTCCTCCCACGGTTTACCGAGTACCGTATTGGTAAAAACTTTGAGTTTAAGATCATCATCTTTACAATCAAGATATTCCTGCACGATGTGATACCATCGATAGTTTGGATCGTGCGCATACGCTGACCATATATGAAATGAAGCGTGACCGTTAAATGGACGCTCTGCTATCCACTTACCCTTTTCATCCATCTCCATCTTTTGATTCTCTTCTATGAGCCCTGAGCAGCTTATGCACTCAAGCATAACCGACTCTTTGATAAGCATTTCATTCTCATCGATCTGATATCGGAAGTTCTCAAATTCAATCGTTTGCATATGACCGCAATGAGGACACGGCAAAAATCTGCGTCGTCCATCACCGCTTTCAAACCTTTTATGAATTTTTGAAATCTTTAAAAGTGTTGGAGTCCCCCCTAAGATATTCTTTCTATTCCAAAACCCTTGTGATCGTTTTTGGAACAATGCTATCGGATCACCCTCTTTACCCGCTTCGAATTCCCATCCGTCTATCTCATCCCCCATTGTGACTCTGGTAGTTCTGCGTCTAAAATTACGAGGCGAGTGCGCTCCGATCCCCTCCCATATTCCTCCTGGATACATTTTTTTAACCGTTTTCTCTCTCTTATTACGCCCTCTAGCATTATGGGTATTGACCCTTTCGCGTATAACCTCATTATCACGAATCATAGGCTCAAATTCGTCCTCTGCATACCCTATGATATCTCCGTCGGTTGGTTGGGCGTGTAGTATTGAACATGGGTCTTGATGGATAAAATATCCTTGCCCAATATTGAGCATTTTTGTGTACCCAACGCGTGCCGATTTTTCAACAGACACAAAAGGGGTAGTGGTATTGGTCATCTCATCGAGTATCTCTTTTTGCCACGGGTCCGTTTTCCACTTTCCGGGGCGGGCACTTGACTCCGGAGAGAGATAAAAATACTCATCCGCCCACTCGCTACCGCTCAAAATTGGCTTTGGCTTAAATAGCATTAGACCAAATGCTGCAAGCTCTAGCTGACGTGGGCTCATGATCATAGTCATAGAAGCTCTTTTCCGCTGTTATGAAGCTCTTCTTTGAGATGATTGATATGATCGATCAGCCAACGGTATTGCTTCTCAGGAAAATCACTAAAATGAGCTCTCATCTTGTGAGGTATTTCATCAAGCTTTGTATTGATCGGTGAAATCATAAACTCAATGACTCCGGCAACCTCATTTATCGGGATAAGCACTTTTTTCATCTGTTCGACTTCGGCTTTTGCTTTTTCACCCAACCAATACTCTTTAGCAATTTTTACATCGTTCAATTTCATTGATGCGAGGTTTTTTTCTTCATTACCCCCGGTATCTTTTGCGCCGGCTGCTAAAGCTGCCTCTCTGGCTCTACGGACCTCTTCAATCTCTCGCTTACATTCAAGCTCATATGCGGCACGCTCTTCATCGTTCATATCTGCAATACTCTCATACGTTCCTGCGGCCGCAAACAAATCGGCGGGCTCTGTACGCTTCTGTTCATTTGCCTCTCTCTGAGCATCACGGGTTGGATCTTGAGTATTTTTTATTGCATCTTTTACTTCATGATATTTATAGAATTTTTTAGGGCTTCCCGATTTTGGATGCCACGGTATTTTCCCATCCTTTGTCATTTGGGAAAAATATCCTTTGGTATAATTGATTCCATCCGCAGCAAGTTTTTCCAAACATTTTGAAGCAGTGATCAAATCAATTTCAGACATCTATTACCGTCCTATTGTTTGTTTAGTAAACATTCCATAACTGGAAAGTTTAGGAAGTTTAGAACTCGAAAAATAGAGATTTTCCGGGGTGCGCATTCCCCTTATTAACGAGTTTTTTAGGGAGGACCCACACTTCATACAATCCTCCATTTGACATGAGACATTAGCCTATCATTGAACTTTTGGTCTACATTTCTCTGAGCGATTCCATAAAAATCGAATCGTTTCTTGTATGCTTTTTTCCTGACAAACAACATGACTGGTTCTACCCTGTACCCATGAAGACCTGTTCGTTTGTAAATACCTGGTTTCAATGGGCTTCCTCTTCTACCTCTTGACCCGACACCAACCATGAAGTATTCTACGCCATTGATCGATTTATATGTTTTTCCGGTTCGCACCTTTGAAGCCCAATGCGTACCTTTGTTAGACATCCTTTGTTTCTTTTTCAATGACATCGCCGCATCAAATCCTGATTTTCGGTATAACCCGAAGTAAGACAGTAGCATGGCGTTGAATTTCCCATCAAGACCACCATATTGGTCAAGCTTTGCACCACTCATAGGTGCAGCTATCATTGATTTACTCATGATGGAGCTGTCATATGACAAATTCTTTTCGAATTTTTTTGATTCCCGATTAGAACCATCGATGTGATGTCTCAATACATCAACAAACCGAGTTCCACTTTTGCTGATGTTGTCATCTTTTATTTCAAGTATTCCAAACAAGCTTTCTGGAGTAGACTTTGTTATTTGAAACGATTTCTTCAAATAATTCATGTTTGGTCTATCAAATATCTTTGGAAATTCATTTAAATACTCTGATCGCAGATCAAATAGCGTCTCATTGATGGCTTTAGACGCTGCCTTCCTGAAATTACTCGGATCAAGAACAGACTGAATCTTATCCAGCCCATATATAGTGACCCCAGATCGTACAGAGCCTGATAAACTGATACTCATTATGCTGCTCTCCCAACTGGTTTGATAAACTCTAATGCTCCGACCTTGAACAACTCAACCAACCGTTCAGGGGTCAATACGATTATTCGATTGCTACCGTTCTCTATGATACGTTGATTGACTCGGTCATACTCACCTATAATCTCCTGATCACCGTGGCGTACTTTGATCATCTTAGGAATGTATGAGAGATAGGTTTCATTTTTTAGGAAATTGGCTAGGTTATAGTGTTTTCCCCCTACTGCAGGGTCATGTAGATATTGGACAGCGGATAGTATGAGTATTGATGCATTCATTTCGGTTCGTGTGAACTGCTCAAATGCTTCCTCTTTTTTACCGACGAACTTGGTGTTTTGAGAGTAAATGAAAAAGAGTTCCTGAAACTCACCGTCATTCCACCATTCTCTACGAAGTTCACGCGCAGGATTATTATCATTTAGATTAAAAGCTTCCCTCGGTAAGCCTTGCTCGTTTTGCTCGGTTGGTTCTGTATAAGTTCCTGTATTACGGGGTTTATCATTGCTCGGTTTGCTCGGTTGTATTTGCTCGTTTTGCTCGGTTGCAAATACGGCGTGGTTATAGTGTTGCTGATTTTTTAGGAACATATGATCCACAAATAGATCCATCTCTACCTTGAACTCTTTAATCCATTCGTGTGAAGTACTGCGGGATACATCCCACGATTTAGCATAGAATGATTCACTGTTATGATCCCCGTGCTCCATATCATCCCAGAACTCCATAAACGCACGCGCTTTCTTACGACCTGCTACACCCCTCTCACGCTTGAGCTGTTGGATGTAGTCGGTTGGGTAACTCTTATAATTCATTCTCATAAGACTACAAACTCCAATTTCTCATCATTACCCGCGATTAAAGAGGAACGATCCGTATACGATGACGGGTCTTTATATTCCACGGTAATTGCCTTTACGCTGTCAAACTTCAACTCTTCTTTGTTAAACCATAGCTTCGCCGGATAAGGTGATACTTCTTGACGATTCTTTTCACAGCTGACTTCTATCCCTCCGTCTGTCTTTTTGAGCAGCAGTTGCATATCTGTCTCGTAATCTGATAATACGGAACCATAACTCCCCATCTTGCCACTCTTCAACTCTTCGCGTGAAGCCTGTACGATCATCAAGATAACAATACCTGTCTCTTGTACGACAGCACTTAGGATAGAATCGATCTCCCCTTTTTTCTCCGCGTCACTGTTCCCTTTGTAGGAGCGGTGATTGAGTTTCATCTTCGAGTCAATCAGTACGAATCGTATACCGTGTTTTCTCCACATAGTACGAATAAGGCGCGCCACGTCCGTTACGTCTCTGCTCTTCATCATGTAGGTGTCGATGATGTGGTACCGCTTCATATTGCTTTTTCCGGTCATACGCTCGGTATATTTTGCCATTTTCCATTTAGGCATCTCAAAGCTAAAGAAGAGCGTGTCATAGTTGATCGAAGTATTAAACAATATCTGCTTCATTAAAGTCGTTTTCCCAACGTTACGCTCTCCACCGATATGTACTAGCTGTGCAGGTTCAAACCCTCCGCATAATAGATTATCGATAGCTTCTATCCCAGTACGGATCGGCTCAGGTATCACCATGTTGTGATATTCTTCGATCGCTTTTTCCATCGTTATAGGCATAGTCATACCGCTTTTAATAATAGACTCGCTAAGTGTTAGTTCTAACATTGCTTCGATATCATCAGCGCTATCATTTTCTTCCAAAACCATACTTTTGATTTTAGTGGTCAGTGATAGCAGTTTTCGTTTTCTCGCTTTCTCAACCAACTCATCGATATATGGTTTAATATTTGCCATACTATTGGTGGTCAATACTTCAACCATAACCCGTTCATCAAATTTACCTAATCCTACCAAGTGTTTTTGGATAAAGCTTTCCTCGATCGGTAACCCGGATGAATGGAGTTTGATGATGGCGGAACAAATATCTTTGTGAGCATTTAGATAAAATAGATTCTCATCGAGCACACTCACCATATCATCTATCATATCGGTATCGTGAACGAACAATATCGATGACAGTATAGATCGTTCAAATGCCAGGTTATATAGATTTTCTTCCATTATAACCCCTTAAATCCACTGGCTTTTAGTTCATCCATAATCATTTTTCGGATTTTAATTTTTTTATGGAAAGGAATAAATGGAGCTTTCATAACGACCTTATTAGCAGCAAGAAGTAGGTTTTGCTTGATACTCATCCGTATACCCTCGCCCCATCTTTATGCTCATACTGGCATCCATATCCTTTATAAAAATAGCGTGCATGGGTTCCGCCTCTTCCGTTTGGTTCATCGATAACCATCAGCGGACTAACTGCACCTGCTTCTTGAAACTTTTTGTGCAGATCAGCGATGCGCTGAGAGAGATGGTAGATTTCTAATCCTCCATCTTGTTTAGGCTTTGATGCCTCTACAAATGTTAATGATCCACCCGAAGTGAAGTAAGTGTGAAGCGTATACGGTGTTGAGCCTGATTTAAAAACAATCTTTGCCATATTATCCCTCCGATTGGATTCTATGCTTCTTTATCATCTCTTCAAAAGCTCTTAGATGCTGACGTGTTTCATATGCTATTCGCTCCAGGTCATTTGCTTCATTATCATCTATAACCCCGTCATTATGCTTGTATTCTAAAAATTTAGAAGATAAAGCCCCTGCAAATCCTGCGATAGTAAGCAGCTCATCTTTGAGCGATTCTGATCCGGAATGTTTTGCATCAGCATTGGAGTTAAAAACACCGTCACATGATTTTGCTATAGCATCGAGTATGATCTTTCGATCATCTCCCAACTCTTCTAACAAAGTAGCGAGCTGATCAATACTTAACGGTTTAGGTGTTGCTGTGTTGTATGTGGTATAATTTAGAGCTGTTCCGAGCTGAATGCTCCCGTTATTTCCGTCATAACCAAGCATAGGTGCAAAGTGTTGCCGTGCAGTGATGTTATGCCGTGATCCGAATGCATTGATTGCTCTGTCTATAGCTTTATAGAACCAAGGTGTTTTCGATAGAGTCATGTGCAGTCCTTTGGGCACTTATCTGAAGAGCGGCCCCGAAGGTCCAACCGCCGCTCAGATAAATAGGTTGGTTTGACATTATAGACACTAATTGACATTATTGTCAAGTTTTGTCAATTTTAAATTTTAGGAGGTTTATTTTGGAAGTATTTGCATTAATGATTTTATTAGGGCTTATACCCGCTATGATCGCTCAGAAGAAAGGCAAGAACTTTATTAGCTGGTGGGCATATGGAACTGTATTGTTGATTATTGCATTGCCGCATGCATTACTGATAAAAACAGACAATAAATCAGTAGAAAATCAACGAATTCAGGATGGTGATCTAAAAAAATGCCCGTATTGCGCCGAACTGGTAAAAAAAGAAGCGATTGTGTGCAGGTACTGTGGTAAAGACATCCCAAGTCAAAAAAGTGAACTTGATGCGTTTTTTTCAGGAAACAAAGAAGAATAATTTCCCGCGGGAAAATTGCGCTACTTTTTTTGGAATGATTGTTGCATTACACTAAGAGATGTCGGAAGCGATACTTTTAGAGATGTTACTAAAGGTAATACAAATACTCAAAAAGTTACTATTTATGTACTTTTTACCGATATAGTTGGTATTATCTAACACGATAACGTTGAAAATTCATAGCGTGTTTACGTTACGTAAACGTCAACGTCAATTAAGTTGATACCGATATAATTCTGCACAATAAAACTGCATAAATGCCACATAGAAAGGGCCTAAAATGGATATTAAAGAATACCAAGAAGCAGTAAAATACTTTTCCGATAATCAGGAAAACTTTGAGTTTACAAATAAGGGGATTCATCATGCTGCATCTGTTGTTTCTAACCTAATTAGAACAACTAAAAATGAGCTACTTATTTACTCAGGCAGTATGAATAAAGATGTCGCCAATGACCCACATTTAGTTAAAATGTTAAATATTTTTTTAGAGTCCGGTAAAGCTTTACGGGTTGTACTTGACAATATGCCAGCAGATGAAGAAAAATCAGAGGCACTAAAACAAATTATTGCTTCAATGAAAAATTCAAAACGTGATGTTGTTTTAAAAGTTGATACAGAACAAGTTTTTTCTGATGGCATAAAAGATTTATTTAAAGATGGCGAAGCACACCATTTTATGGTTGCAGATAAAATGGCCTATCGATTTGAAATAGATGCTGTTCAATATAAAGCAATCTGTAACTTTAATGATGAAAAAATAGCAGCTGATTTAACTTCAGCATTTTATACTTTATTTGAGAAAATGAAATAGTGATTGAATATAATTCAATCATAGGCGCATATGCCTCAATTTTTGAATTATCAGTAGCAATGAATTTTGCATATGCTTCATCTGAACATTTTAGAGAAGCTATGAAATCAGGTTTTTTGCACAATATTAGGCTTATGGAACAATGGTATGACGATAAACGTAAAGAAGTTAGCAATAAAATAACATTGCTCTCAGACAATGACATAGATCAGGCTTCAAAAGATACTATTTGCCAAAAGCTTGAAGATTCCCTTGAGCAGCTAAAGATCGAGGATAAAGCATTAAAAATAAAAATTGAAGAATCACAATCTAAAATAGCTGATGAGATAAAACCTATTTATATATATACGGCTCTTTTTAGCCTAATTATTCTTTTTTTTGGTGGACAGGAATCTGCCCATAACTGCTTCCCAATTGATGGTGTTAATACACTTATATACCTAACAATAATATTCTATATCATGGTACAATTATTAAAAATAATCGGTCACTCTATAAGTTCATCACTTTCAATACTATTTATTTTGTGTGCTACTGCTTCATCACTGTTTTTACCTATAAAATATAACATTCCACTAGAGAACAAGCACCTGCTTGATATTGCAATAATTTTGGCATTTTTACCTTTTATAATGAGTGCTTTACGACTATTATTGCTGACAATAAAAATTGAAGCCGTATCAAGAATAAATTACTACATACGTGTCAGAGAGATAAAAGAAATAGAGCAAAAGGCAGATAACCTAAGAGACTCTAGAGATTATTTTAAAAATGGTAGGTAATTTTACTACCTCTGCATCCTCAAAATAACTTTCCCTACGATATGAAATGACCGCTGATCATCAGTCGGGTTAAATGTATTTATTGCATAGCTTTGATTATCACTGATAATATCGATATGACCTGCTCCCGCTTGTAAGCGTTTTACCAACAGTACACTATCCCACTGCAGCACATAGATCCCGTCACCGCTAAAATGGTTATTTTCTTCAATGACCACATAATCACCCTCTTTGAGCGTTGGATACATACTATCCCCCTCAACTTCTATGGCACGGATATTTTTTAGGTTTGGAAGTACTTTAAAGAGCATACGGTCGATCAGCAGCTCTCCGGTAGTCACTACCTCATAATGTTCATTACCTCTTCCGGCTGATGCCTTAACAGACATGATCGGTGCAGATATCATCTTATTATTGTCATATTTATTTTTTGGTACATCTATATTTTGATCAGATTTGTCATTTTTACCTATTTCAATATAAGTAATTTCTTCAATAGTAAACACATTTGTCAATTTTTGCTTGAGTTGGTAAGGTATATCTTTGGCACCTTTTCCTTTTTCATATCTACTTATTGCTGTTGCATCAATGCCTATTTTACTGCCCAATTCAGGCTGTGTAAGTTCATTTTGTTCTCGAATTTCTTTTAATCTTTTAAACCATGTTGACATAAGTTGACATTTCCTCTTGACAATACTTGACAAATCTGTCTATAATTCTCTATCCGTTTACGTTTGCATAACGTAAACAAGATTATAGCGCATCGTACACACTACTTAAAAGGTTTGACAAATATGAAATTTAATCCGGATTTATCCCTATACCAAAACGTCAAACTCGGACTGCTCGTTTCGGGCAAAAGTTTTAAAACAGCTTCTATAGATTTGGACGCAAAAGAGTCCTCCATTAAACAACGCCTGCACGATCGCTTAGTTCGTGAAGGAAAAAGCACGCCACTTGATAAAAAAATTTATGAGTATCTAAAAATCAACTGCAATGGCTTCGAAGTCTACTGCGAAGAAAATGATATCCGTATAGTCTAATTGGATCACACAGCGGTGTGATCTGATGAGCCTATGCTCAAACCGGGGCGAGTTGCCCTGAGAGCCTGACAGTGAAAAGTAACCGTTGATCGGTGGTGCTGGTTTGGGATGAGTTTCCGATGATAGGAGACTGAGCGGCGAAGCAGCCGTGCGATTTTCCCTCGGGAAAATTTGAAGATAGAGTGTCTAATGAAGCCCATCGTGACAAGGCGGTGGGTTTCACAACCACTCGAAGCAGTCGAGCCAATTAACAATCCATCATGCGATCTCCTAAATCGAAACGGCATTACCGATCGACTGCTTCACTCACCCCCTACCCCATAGTCGACAAACCACAAAGATGGGATTTTATTGCAAGGTAGGGTTAGAGCTTTCTACGAGGCACAGGTTCCCTTTGCGGTTCGCTGAGTCACGTAGAGAGCTTCCGAAATTTCCCGCGGGAAAATCCAACCAAAAAAGGCAACAAAATGGAAGAGTTTAAAGCGATAGCATTATTAAAAGCGTTTCAAACACATTTAGGTGCAAGCAAAGAAAGCCTTGCCAATGATGAAGATGATTTACAAACATGGAATGAAATCGATGAAGCAATAGCTGAACTCGAAGCACTACAAGCACCAAAAACGTGCGAAACGTGTAAATATTCAGGATATTTTTCCCCACATGATTCACTTGAATGTTTAAATAATGATTGCAATTTTTATAGTTGTGATGTTGATTTAGGTGATGGGTGTAATAAGCATGAACCAAAGGACACCCTATGATACTCACCATCGCACACACAAAAGGCGGTGTCGGTAAATCAACCGCCGCGTGGCATCTCGCTCATGCTTTTAAACAAATCGGAAAAGTTGAGATCGTAGACATCGACTTCAACCAAACGCTCCATTATATAAACATGATCGCGGGGAACCCTTTCACCGTTCACCAACCGAAAAGCATATCAGAGCTGTGTCAGCTTATCGCCCGTACCACGCATGACGTTGTACTGATCATGGATATCGGCGGATTCGATAGCGATCTGAACCGTGCGGCGATACGTCACAGCGATCACGTGGTGATCCCGATCGCTCCGGATAGAGTCACCGAGGTTTTAGGGTTCCGCACATTCGATGCGATCCTATCCGAACTCGACACTATCGATACGAAGTTTCACATACTGTTTAACAACATCCATGCTTCGGCCCGTAACCTTGATAAATTCAAAGAGAACGTACCAGGATCACGGTTCACCATCCTGAAAAGTGCTATCCGCTCCCGCAAAATCTATTACAGCACTATGGGAGACGGTGAGAGCGTTTTCAGCAGCATCGGAAATGTCACTGCTCAAAAAGAGATAGAGGAGCTTAGAGATGAAATTAGAGGCTCTTGACGATGCAATAACCAAATCGAAACTAAACACCTCTGGGTTAACAAGTAGCAGCATAGAAGTTGAAATGTCTATGATCTACCCTAACCAATATCAACCTCGCAAACACTTTGACCCAATCTTGCTCGATGAGCTTGCAGAGTCTATAAAAGTTCATGGGTTGGTTCAACCGATCACCTTAGTACGTAGACCTGATGGATATATGATTATCGCCGGAGAGCGACGGTGGAGAGCGTGCCAAATCAATAAGGCGTTTACGATCAAAGCCACCGTAGTTGAAAAAGACGATAAGGAAGTCGAAGAGATAGCTCTGATCGAAAACATTCAGCGTACAGACCTGAGCGACTATGAGATCGCGATGGCGATAGTGCGGCTGTGGGATTCAGGGAAATACACTCAGAAGCAAGAGTTAGCGGGAGCGATACAAAAGCCGCTTTCGTATGTGTCCAAAGCGTTCGGGTTGCTTAAACTTGATCCTGCGATCAGAGCCGATATCGAGGAGAATAACCGAGGTATCGGTTTGTCTGTTCTCGAAGAACTTAGCCGAGTCGATCCATCGGTTCAGGTTGATACCTATCAGCGATACAACTCCGGAGAGATCAAACGTGATGATTTCAAAACAGCGGCAAAACCGAAATCGGAGAAAGTTTCCCGCGGGAAAAAGCAAAAAGTACAAATAAGTGGGGTTACTCTCGGATATATGTTCAATACATATCATCCATGTGATTTTCAAGCAGCCCCTGATAAACAGTACGAAATCACCATCGAGGAGATCGCATGAAATACAGATGCCTAAGTATCGGTGAAGCGGTGCGAATACTCGAAGAAATAGAAAAGGAGAAGCGATGCTTATTGCTTGGTACATCATTGAAACCAATTTCGAGAAACTTCTCGATTTGTGCAAAAAATACGAAGTTTTATAAGGTGGCGTGAGATGGAAGATCAAATCATAGGCGTTATTTGTGTTTTGGCTCTATTTGTAGCCATTGGGGCTGTAACCAATAAAAAGCGGAAGTATGGAGAGAATTTCCCAGATGCTAAATATAAAAAGGATCGAGGATGAATAAAAAGCCTGAACCGAAAGTAGTCGCCCGATACGGTAACGATTATGAGATAACCCAAGGCATTACAAACGGTATGCATTACGGATTTCATCAAAATGAGTTTATTGGTCATAACGAACAACTCAGCTACGTGATTAGTTTGATATCTATCAGAGAGGGTCAGAACTTTGACATTAACAAGGTGGAAATATTATGAGCACCTACATGAGAGTTTTACAACACATTCACAAATCGCAAAATGTTTCTTCGCTTGAACGTGCGAAGCGGGAGATTGAAGAGATGGTAAAGGAGAAGCAATGTCAAACTTCCTCGAGCTCGTAGCAAAAGAGCGCATCCGTCAGATCGTGGACAAGGGGTACACCCGTGAACATGACGACGAACACACGAACGGTGAATTAGCGAATGCGTGGGCGTGTTATGCAACAGCGACTAATGAGACATTATTGAGACAAGATTACTGCGGTGTCCTTAGCACTCTATGGCCTTGGTCTCCTGTTTATTTCAAAAAAGAAGAACACGACCGCAAACAGCAGCTCATCATCGCAGCCGCTCTTATCAATGCGGAATATGATCGGATCGTAAGAGCAGAACAAAAAGACAGCCGATGCCGTGGGTGCGAAAGTCTAAAAGGTATCAAGCCTGATACATGGTGCGGTCTTATGGGTATTTCTATGGATGAATACAGCGCACGGTGCGATGAGTACCGATTGCCGCCGTTTGAGACTTCGGAAAATAACCCGCTTTTTAAATCGTTTATGAGGAGTTCACGTGAGTAAACTACAACTCAGCATGGCTGATATGCTAAACCATTTCGATCCTGAATTTGGACTCATCATCGATCTATTCGCCGGAGGCGGTGGAGCATCGGAGGGGATACGTGCCGCGCTCGGTCGTGATCCGGATGTTGCGGTCAACCATGACCCCGAAGCGATATCCATGCATACTGTGAACCATCACGATACGATGCACTTTACCGCCGATGTATTCGAGGTTGATCCTATGACGATATGGCCTGAATATCCGGTCGGGTTACTTTGGGCTTCTCCGGCGTGTACCCACTTCTCAAAAGCACGCGGATCAATGCCGGTTTGTAAACAGCTCCGCTCCCTCGCGTGGATCGTTGTCAAGTGGGCGAGACTCCGAAAGCCGAAACAGATCTATTTGGAGAACGTCGAAGAGTTCACCGATTGGGGGCCGGTACTGGATGACGGGCAACCATGCCCGATCCGTAAAGGTGAAATATTCACACGCTTTGTGTCTGAACTTCAAAAACTCGGTTACGATGTAGAGTGGCGGGAGATAAAGGCGCACGAATACGGAGCACCGACGATCCGGAAACGTCTCTTTATGGTAGCACGATGCGACGGTAAAGAAATCGTATGGCCTGAACCGACGCACGGTGACCCGAAAAGCCCCGAAGTAAAAAGCGGAAAACGAAAACCGTTTCTTACTACAGGCGATAACGTGATCGATTGGTCGATACCTGGTAATTCAATTTTTATGAGTACCGAAGAGATCAAAGCGAAAAAGCTCCGGATTAAACGGCCTCTAAAAGATACTTCATTGCGACGTATCGGAAAAGGGTTGAATAAATTTGTATTTAAAAACCACGACCCATACACTGTCGATCAATCATGGATTGTTAAATATTACAAAGGTGTAGTTGGAAGCTCTATCAATGATCCACTTCCGACTGTAACAACTACAGATCATAACGCTCTATCGACCGCGAAACTCGCCCCATTCGTCAGCACCTATTTCGGTGAACGAAACGGCGAAGCTGACGGCAGAGGTGCGACACTGGATAAACCGTTATCGACGATTACGAGCGGGGGGATGAGACATTCACTTATCTCTCCGGTACTGATCGGAATCGATAACGGCAGTTCAAAAAGTGCCTCATGGTCACCCGAAGCACCGTTGACGACTATCGTTACCGAGAACCGTCACGCATTGGTTGAAAATCACATGGTACGGCTTCCTCATGTTGTCCGGGACTTTACGAGTTCGATCGGCAGCAGTATGAACGATCCGATCGGAACGATCACGACCAACGGAAACG
>Ga0074198_1001725_pt1 | contig 13433 bp, 11 predicted proteins | sample EPASupsiteSAE323_FD_64527 | JGI IMG/M metagenome (GOLD analysis project Ga0074198, IMG submission 64527) | Bioremediated contaminated groundwater from EPA Superfund site, New Mexico - Sample SAE3-23 | ecosystem: Environmental > Aquatic > Deep subsurface > Groundwater > Contaminated ...
GAGGAGTTATTCTATAAGTGTGAATATACTCAGGGCTTTTAATTATTTCAGAAAAACGCGAAATAGCATCTCTAGCTTCTTCATAGAGATCATTTTTTACTTCTGCCATTATTGTTCTATCACTTTGTACAATCAACGGATTGTTTGGTTTATATTCCATAGTTCCTACTCCTTGATGTCCGTTTTGTTAGTATATATTAAATGCTTTCACAGCGGTCAGACGAATATTTTAATTAGGTGTATATTATTCTAGTATTTGCATGTTTTTCAATTATATCATACTTTAAATAATATTGTTAAAAGATTTAAAAATATTATTTAAATAGGGTTTGTTTAACATATTCAAGCCTGAATATCAAATAGCTATATACTTCTTAATATTTTATAATAAAAAAATCAAATTTGAAAACATTTTTTTATAAAGTTTAGAAAAAATTTTTTAAGCTTTCATACAAGGGTATCTTTTTTCTATTTTATGCTTAAAAATACATGATTAATTGATATATACACGAGGAATTCGTGGACTAATTGTTGATATAATTTCATAATTTATGGTTCCACATAAATCTGCAAGAGCTTCTACCGTTATATTTTTATTGTCAAAGATAATAACCTCATCTCCCTTTTTAACATTTGGGATATTTGTTACATCAACCATAGTCAAATCCATACATATACGCCCTATTATAGGGGCTTTTCGACCATTTACAAAAATAAATCCTTTATTGGATAAAGCTCGCTTGAAGCCATCCGCATAACCGATTGGTATAGTAGCAATGCGTGAGGGGGATTTTGTAGTAAAAGTTCGGTTGTAGCTAATAGAGGTTTCTGGTGGAACATCCTTGATATGAATGATTTCTGTTTTTAGAGTTAGGCTTGGTTTCAATAAAAGTTTTTCATTTAAGTTTTTATCAGGATAATAACCGTAAAGCATAAGACCTAATCTAACAAATTCATAATGAGCTTCAGGAAAAAAAACAATACCTGCACTGTTGCATATGTGTCGTATAGGAATAGTTATACCAATATTTTTTAAATCGGTTAACGTTTTTTCGAAAAAAGTTATTTGTTTTTTAGTATAGTCAGGGTCTGATTCAGCACTAGAAAAGTGAGAAAAAAGACCTTCAACTTCTAGATTTGAGAGGTGCTTGATTTCTGATATTAAAGAAATTGCATCTTCAGGTTGAATTCCGGTTCTTCCCATGCCAGTATCTATTTCAACATGTATTTTCATTATTTTATTCTTTATGCTGCATGCTTCATCAAGTTTTTTTGCGGTTTCAATATCAGAAATTGAAGGAATAAGGTCATAATCAACTATGGTTTGCAAATCTGAAAGCATAGGTGGAGTAAGAACAAGGATGGGACTATATATACCGCTATTTCTGAGAATAACTGCTTCTTCGGGGATTGCCACCGCAAATCTTTTGATATCGTTTTGCATAAGGAGTTTTGCTATTTCCTGAGAACCTCCACCATAAGCGGAAGCTTTAATTACAGCCATTATATCTGTTTCAGGAGAAAGAAGCCTGCGGACTTCGTTAATGTTATGCAATATTGCATTTAAGTCAATATAGAGCTTTGATGGTCTTTTTGCTTCTGGTAAAACCATAGAAAAGCCTCCATTCTTTTTAGGATAATTATATATCAAACCAGTAGGGTTTTGCTCAATATTTTTAAAATATAGAGATGGTTTTTGAATATATTTTATTTTAATGCAAATAATACTAATACAAAAAATTTAAGGGAGGAAATATTATGGCGTTGACAAACAAAGAACTGATGTTATTGCAAGACAATATTAAAATGATGGAAAATAGCATTAATTTCATGTCTGGATCAAATGCAATATGCTCAGACCCACAAATAAAAACTATGATGGACAAATTTACCAGGGATTATAGCAATAATCTTCACACACTAGCAAAGTACATTTCAAATCCAAATCTTCAATAAGGAGGTAACTAAAAAAATGGTAGGAAATTATAACTTATCCGATAAGGAAATTACCAATGAAATACTCGGTAATCACAAACTTAGTGCTACTTCGCTGACGAATCTTATTCTTGAAAGTTCAAACAATCAGCTTAGAACTGATTGTTTGGATGTACTAAAAAGAACACTTGAAAACCAAAAACAAGTTTTTGATTTAATGTCACAAAAAGGATGGTACAAGGTTGCAAGTGCAAATCAGCAGGACCTATCACAGGCACAGCAAGTAATAAGCAACATTACTGCTTCAATATGAAACCTGAGAGGCAAAACATTGCCTCTCAAGTTTAGGGGCGTATATCATACGCCCCTAAACTTTTCCAAAGAACTAAAAAAATAAGACTAATTTTTAGTAAAACATATTTTTAACTATCATATTTGCACTATCAACGGGTTTTTATCTTATCTCTTACACTTCTAAGGTCTTCCCAAAAAGGAAGCTTCTTCGTTTCATCCCTTAAAAGTGCAGCTGGATGGAAGGTGGGCATGAAAACGCGGGTATCTTTGGTTAACCATTGACCATGAATTTTTGTTATTTGTGCATTTTTATCTATAAGATACTTCAAAGGGGTTGCACCCAAGCAAACAATCACTTTTGGAGAAATCATTGAAATTTGCTTTTCTAGGAATGGAAAACAGGAGTATGCTTCATCGTCATGAGGAACTCTGTTATTTTCAGGTCTGCATTTACATATGTTGGCTATATAGCAATCTTCCCGGTTAAGCCCAAGTGATTTTAAAGCTAAATCAAGAAGTTTTCCTGCCTTTCCTACGAAAGGTCTTCCTGTTGCATCTTCATCTGCTCCAGGAGCTTCACCAACAAACATTATTTCTGCATTGATATTTCCCTCGCCGACAACCACGTTTGTTCTTGTTTGGGAGAGTTTGCATTTCTGGCATTTTTCACATTCGTTAATTAGCCATTCCCATTCAGACATTTTTCATTTCTCCCTTATAATTTCAACTTTTGAGTCTGGTGTTTCAAAAAAGGCTATCTTATGCAGTTTACAGTTAAGGAGTTCTATATAGGGTTCAAGTTCCTTCCATATCCATAAAGAAACATTTTCACATGTTGTTCTTATAGGTAGTATTTCATTAAGGTATTGATGATCAAGTTTTTGAATAATGTTCTTATCAACTATAGTCTTAAGATCATGAAAATCAACAACCATTCCTTCATCAGATACTGGTCCGGTAACAGTAACTTCTAATTTATAAGTATGTCCATGAAGATTTTCACAGCGGCCATGGTATTCTGTGAGATTATGTGCACTGTCAAAGGTAAAAGATTTAGTAAGGAATATTTTTCTATTATCCATTATTACGCCCTCCTCGATATTTAAAGGACTCCCTTTTTTCAAAAACATTTTACACCTGAAAAGGGAAAAATACAAATTATCAATAAAGCTGTTAACATAAAATGTTTTCCAATGAAATATTTTTGTAATATGACTGTAACATATTGATAATATTTATTAGCTGCTGTATAATAAATATAGGGAGTAAAAATGTAGAATAATTTCTACAGAGCCTTTACTTCCACAGGGTATAAGGAGAAATAAAGGCTTTATGCTAAAGGCAAACCTTCCGAAAGGCTGGGGCGCAAAATTCTGGATCTAAGGTGAAGACTATGATTGCCAGGTTGCCATAAAGGTCGAAAATGTTTCTCTTTGCCAGGAAAATAAAGATGCCCAAATATAAATGCAAGTAGCGTCAGGGTCTTTATTTATTCCTTATACCTAACCTTAAAAATATCGTAAAGTTTGAATAATCAGCTCCTTCAGAAAATGAAGGAGTTGATTTTTTATTAGATACAAATTTTGTTTAATTTAATAATAGAATTTAATTCAAAAAAGCAGTATAATTAAATTGAATCATTTATTGATTAAATGGAGGGATTTGGAGTTATGGATAAAAAGAATAATTCTTATGAATTAGCATTTAAAAAGGTTCCGGGTTGTCCTAATATTTCTATGGTAATTCTTACAGATGGTAGAGTCTCTAATGGCAATATTAAGGGCGGAACATTCCAAAAACCATTTTATTTATATTTATCATCAATGAAAGAGATTGAAACATTAGACCCTAATGTGAGAGAGAGAATGGAAGCAATTGATGAAATTGTTAAAGCATCTGCTGATGAACACAACTTTACAGAATTGCTTGATAGCACAAATGAAATAATTAAAGCGGTTCAGCAAAATTCGGGAAACATAAAAAAAAGAGAGGGCGTTCCTGCTTTTTATGCAACAAAAAACGAGTTTGTTTTTTCTAAAAGCTTGAAAGAACAAACAGAAAAGCTGTCAAAAGAGCAGGCATGGTTTAAAGAGCCTGAATATCCAGTAAGATATGTTGAGGATATAGGTAGAGATGAAAATTTTCCAAATATGCATGCCTTTGAAATTAGCAGCGAAAGCAGGAAAAAAGATGTTCTTGTTTATGACCCTGATAATAAAGGGGAGCAAGGAAGATCAAATAGTAGTTCTGAGGCAGAAAGGATTGTCAATACATCAGCAAAAAATCAGGGAGCTGACAGAATTTTGCATAGTGGAAACACAAATATGTCCTCTGTACTGCATGAACTTGATGAGTTTGCTACAGACTTGCCTCATGAGGCAGTGTATGTATGCCAAAAAGGAACGCAAAAAGCAATTGTAGGTTCTGCAAGTTTGAGTAAGTTTGTGAGGAACGGACCTGAGAACCAAAGGACGTAAAAAAATTATTTGAATGAGGTAACGTTAGTTTCTTATCCAATGCAAAACTAACATTCTACATATAAAGAGGGAACTCTAAGAAATCAAGAGTTCCCTCTTTATATGTTAATTATTTCTGTAATGCTTTTTCTAAATCAGGGCATCCAGCGCCTTGCTCGTTTCTTGTAAAGCCCAAATTCCAGGAGGTATCAGTTAAAAGTTTTTTGACTTCATCAGGTTTTAGAGAAGGGTGCGCTTCTAAAATCAGGGCTATAATACTACAGCATATTGGGGTTGCCATTGAGGTTCCTGACATACTTGTATAAAAATCAGTAACACGGGATTTCTTTAGTTGTTTATCATAAAAAGATTTCGGTACACGAAGAGAGACAATATCGGTTCCGGGGCAAACCACGTCAGGCTTTTCCAGACCGTCTATGGTTGGACCTCTACTTGAAAAAGAGGCAATCCTGTCATCACTGCGTAAGATTGTATTTCTGTCATCTGAAGCTCCAACGGTTATAATCCGGGGATCTATTCCGGGAGAAGATATGGTCCCGCTTTCCGGTCCCTCGTTTCCTGCGGCTGTACATACAACAATCCCTGTCTCCCAAGCTTTCTCCAAAGTTTCACATAATAAATCATCTTTGTATGAACCAACAGCTTTTGAGCCAAGAGAAAGATTAAGGATTCTTATACTATATTTTTCCTTATTGTCAATGCACCATTGAATTCCTGCAATAACATCAGATAATTTTCCGGAACCCTTTTTATTCAAGACCTTTACCCCGACTATTGAACTTTCATAAGCAGGTGCTTTGTATAAGCTCTTTGAACTATAGCCGTTTCCACAGATATCTCCTGCTACATGGGTTCCGTGACCGTTGTCATCATAGGGGGTAGTTTTGTTATTAATAAAGTCCTTGAAAGCAGTTATGCGGTTTTGAGGAGTAATCAAATCATTATGAGGATAAATTCCTGTATCAATTACTGCAACGGTTATTCCTTTTCCTGTTTTGCTGCTTTTCCATGCATAGTCAGCCCGAACAGTAGAAGAAGCATTATCAAGCAAAGCTTTTACCTCGCGGTCAAGATGTATAGTTTTTATTTCTTCATATTTCAGCAGCGCAGCAATCTTTTTTGGTGAGAGCTTTGCCGGATAGCAATACATCCCGTTAAGCTTTATTGCCTTTTCAGAATTTTTTTCATTCATTATTTTAATGGAAAGTTTTTTGTTGTTTGGACAGCAATCTTCAGTTAATCTGATAATTACGTTTATTGTTTTAAAAGCATATCTGATTGAATTTAGAATATCTCTGAAATAGCATGGCATAACACGGGTATTTCTGTAGCAATTTAAAAGTTCCTTTCTAAGAGGTTTATCCAGCTTGGAAATATTTTCTCTAATCCATTTTATATCTGAAAACATAAAGACCACCCTTAGTATTGTTGTGATACATATTATGTTAATGATTTTATGTTTGACACTTTATGCACTTTTGGTCTATTCACAAAAGGGCATAGCTTTTCATATTCTGCATTAACAAAAGCGAGGAATGCCAGAAGGAAAGGGTTATGGGCTTCGAAGAAAACAGGTTGACAATTCTTTTGACTACAGAGGGAACCTACCCATTTAATGCAGGAGGGGTTAGTACTTGGTGTCATAAGCTTATTGGAGAAATGAAAGAGGTTGATTTTTCAGTTATAAGTGTAATTGACAGCCCTTTTGCTGTGCAGAATTTTACACTGCCCGAAAATGTAAAAAACTTTATATCTATTCCGCTATGGGGCACAATGGATTCAAGCGAACATTTAAACTGGATTCCTTTTTCAAATATTTTTATGGCTAAAATGCAAACAAATGAAAAAATTATTAAAAATGAGTTTATACCTATCTTTTCTAAGATATTGGATGAAATTCTTGGTATTTCAAAAAATTCATATGATTTCGGTATTAATCTTACAAAGATGTATGAGTATTTCAGAAAATACGATTATGAAAAAACAATGAAAGCGGAATGCATTTATTCCTATTACAAAACTAAGATAATAAAAGGAATTGATAACTGCGATTTTTTTTATTCTAAATCGAAGATAATTCCAATGATTCAGGAAATTGAAGAGAGTTTAGGCTTGATATACAGGTTTTTTAACATTACTAATACTACAATTCCAGAGGTAAACATAACCCATTCTTCTGCAGCAGGATTTTGTGGAATACCCAACGTAATTGCAAAGATTTTACATGGAACGCCATATTTGCTTACCGAGCATGGAGTATATATGAGAGAGCAATTTCTGTGGACAAACAGAGCGGACATGTCGCTATTTATGAAAAATTTCATGCTTTCTCTTGTTGAAGCTGTAGTCAGATTGAATTACGCTTATGCGGATTTAATTTGTCCGGTTTGTGCATACAACACAAGATGGGAGAAGAAGTTTGGAGTTGAAGATAATAAAATCAATGTAATTTACAACGGGGTTGACCCTGCTGTTTTTGTGCCGGAAGAACTAGAAGAAGAAAAACGAAAAATTATAGCAATTGCAAGAATTGACCCTTTAAAGGATATAAAAAATTTTATTAATGCGGCGAGAATTATACTAGACGAATTACCAGAACTAAAGTTTGGGGTTTATGGAGGGGCTTCTGACAAAAAATATTTTAATGAATGTCTGCATTTAAGAGATTCTTTAGGCCTTAAAGAAAAATTTGAGTTTTATGGATATTTTGAAAAACCGGAAAAAGCATATCATGCCGGAGATATAATTGTTCTGCCAAGCGTATCAGAAGGCTTCCCATACAGCGTAATCGAAGCCATGATGTGCAAAAAAGCAGTTGTTGCAACTGACGTAGGTGGTGTAAGGGAAGCAATCGGGACATGTGGATTAGTGGTTCCTCCGCGTAATCCAAAAGAGCTTGCAAATGCATGTATTTGGCTTATGAGAAACGAAGAATCAAGAAAACGAATTTCTGAAGCGGCAAGAGAAAAAGCAAGCAGAATCTTTTCAATAGAGAATTTTCTAAATGAATATAGAAAGGCATACGAATCCTTAAAGAATGGAGGATTCGCTTATGATAAACAAGACGCCAGATTTTGAATTGTTGTTAAAAGAGATTAATGGTCTTGTTAAAGCTCCTAGAGATTATTTTGAATTAGCAGCAATTCTTGAGTCACTTGGATATAGCGACCAAAGAATCAAAGCTGATTTCGGTTATGAGGATATTTTTTCTTTTTCTCAGGAAATTTTTCAACAAATACAAGATACACAAAGTGCCAATTGTCTAAATGAAAAGATTGTCGAAAAGACAAAAATTTCAGAGTTGTTTTTGGGAACCTTAAGGGGAGTTTTTTCTGTATTACCAATGATTATATCTATGTTTTCAGTTTTTTTAATGAATTTTTCTTTATGGTCTTTTGTAGATAAAAACGATTCAGGAGTTGAAAAAGCTACAGCTATTGCTCTTGCAACAATATTAAGCATGGTTGCAACTGGAGGATTTTCACAATCTTTTTTAAGAAAGGCATATGGGTTATATGAACAAAAATTCAGTAAAAAATTATGGAAGCTGTACATTTTTTATTTTAAAGAAGGACTTTTTGCAGCAGTATATATTGCAGCATTAATAAGTGCTTTTGTATTATTTTCAGATATATACAGGATTAAAAATCTGATTATATTCGATGTTTATTTCTTGCTTTTAACTGCTGTCTGGCTTTGTATGCCTATTCTGAATATTTACAAAGCAGAGGGCATATTTGTACTGAATCTGGGCCTTTCAATATATTTGGTATACTTCCTAAAATACTATTTGTGTATAGACATAATAATCGCACAGATTGTAGCAATGATTACCTTTGTTATTGTGCATTTTGTATTTATAAAAATTAATTTAGCCCTTATTTCATATAAAAATGAAAATAAGTATTTATCTGCAAACTACAATCCAAGATTATTATTTGATGCTTATATTACTGCACCGTATTTTGTTTATGGAATTCTCTATTATGCTTTAATATTTATGGATAGATTAATTGCTTGGTCGTCTAACATCAAATATATTCTTGAACCTGTACTTAGGATGAAGGGAGAATATGACCTTGGCATGAACTGGGGGATTTTCGTAATTATTATTCCTGCCATTTTTATTGAGGTTTTTGTGAGGGTTTATATTAACAAGGTTTTTATTTCAAGCAAATCTTTTAGCGTAGAAAGGGAAGATAATTTTATAAAAACTAATTTAAAAAATTTTACAGCATTAATAAGAATGTTCTTAGTAATATGTATTATTGGGGCAATTGTTTCTATAGGAGTAATAAATTATACAGTTTTCAAATGGGGAATTGAGTTAAATCCTTATTATAGTGATATAAGCAGAAATGTATTTTATGTTTCTGTAATAGGATACATTTTTATTATTGGTGGTCTGCTTAGCAATATTTATCTTTTGTATCTCTCGCAAGGAAAAACTTTGGTAAGAATTTTGATGATATCAATAGGAATTAATTTCACAGTTGGATTTATCCTTAGCCGAATATTCGAGGAATATTTTGCATGTGTTGGATTTTTAGCAGGAGCTGCAGTTTTTTTCGTTTTAAGCACTTATTATACTTATAAAGTCATAAAAAAATTGGATTACTATCTATATTTTAATAAATAAGATAAATATTTTATGGCTTAATCTCAACTATCACAAAGACATTCCTTTTTGTTTCACGACAGATTAATCTGTTTGATGTCAAGGCGTATTGCGGAATCAAGGAAAATTCGCTGAAATAGGGTAGGGCTTCAGTGATTCTCCCATTCTGGTAATCAATTTTGTATATGGTTTTCTTGCCATCGTCAAAAACATAGGCTATTTCACCGTTAGCACATGCCCAAAGAGCATCGGAGTTTAAGCCTGTATCATATACCGGAACGGGTGAAGCCTTTAGTGTATAAATAATTCCTTTTTTATCGAGAAAAAAAAGTTTATTATTATAAACCCACAGGCTTTGTAATTTCTTATTGATAGCAATCTTTTTTTGCAATCTTTTTTTTGTGTCTAAGATTAGCAAGAGATTATTTGTTCTATCTGCAACAATTATATTGTTGTTTAAGGTGGTGCAAAGATACGAAGATTTTTGAGAAGAGTTTTTATTGGTTGTATTTTTTATCGGAGAAAATATATTGCCGGAAACAATAAAAGCACTATTAGCAACAGCAAAAATCCCACTGTCATTCCAACAGAGAAAATTATCATTTTGAAATGGAGTAATATTACTGAAAACATGTATTTTCCCTTGTTTATCTTTGAAAGTAATTCTTTTTCCCATGAAGTTTGTTGAAAGGATGGTTTCAAAATCAGTATATTCGTTTATATCATACCTTGAAATATAGTGCTTTTTTGTTAAAAAATCAGAATAAATGGTGCTGCTTTCATTTCTGCCAATGCCTACTATTTTAAATTCATCAAGGCAGGCAAAAAAGGAGGTTCTTAAAGCTGAAGACATTTCGTTAATTGATTGACTAAAGGGATAAGAAAATAATAGATTTTCAGAACCAAAATTTTTATGCAGATATGAAGAAGCTTTTTTGAAATCCTTCTTTATTCTATCCATATACTCGCTGGTTGTTTCCGCACGGTCAATCTGCCAGAGCTTATTCAAATAGAAATTTCCTATTTGACCTTTTTTATTTAATGGAAAATTAAGACCCCCTGTAAAGCCATGTGTCTGTATGTCCCAAACACCTGATTTGTTCATTTTTTTAAGCTGATTAGCAGTCAAACGATAATTATCTCTAATCCATGAAATAGCTATAAAGACAGTAGCTCTTGCGTTAAACTTTTTTAATAATGGAGTAGCTTCTATCCATGCACTTTCCATACCTTGATCGAAAGAAAGCCATACAGAGCACTCAGGAACAGGAACCTTGTATTCACAAAAATCATATACTTCCTTAACGGAAAGAAAGTGATAGTTATTATTTTTTAAATACTTCAAGCATTCCTCGAGTTTCTCGGGGGGTATTGTATTAACTCCAGAAAGCTCCTTGTTTCCAACGTTCTCAAATCTCAAAGAGACAAATTGTGGGGTTAGCTCGGAAAGGATAGAAACTTTAGGGGTTTTAAAAGACGGATTAACAATGTTGCTATTATTACTGAGAAGAAAGAGAACAACGATTACGGCTAAAGAGATAAGACCCAAAAAAAAATATATAAATTTTTTCATTATTCCTCCGGTAAGAGAGGTGTTGTATTCATAATATATGCACAGCTTCACCCAATGATAATACATAAACTTTTTCAATGATTGGAGAAGACAATGGCAGTCAGTATTGGATTGAATGCTTTAATTTTTATAAAAATTGTAATTTTCATAGTAGGTTTGTTCATTTTTATACCTTTATTTATAGAAAAACCGTCTAGCGAAAACATTGCTCAGAATATTTTAAAAGGTTTCTGTGCTTCCATTTTTTCAGGAATAATTTTGACGTACTGTCTTGTAATGACCGGATTATATGATTTATTAACACTATTTATCCTTTTGATACCAGTTACTGTGCTGATTATTTATTGGGTTGAAGGGAAAAGGATTAGCTTTTTTATTATAAGAAGCAGGCTTGTTGAATTTTCATTAAAAATGTTTGACATGATTGAGAATAAACAATTTAATATTAGGGTTTGTATAAAAAAAGGAATTAACAATTTATTAGTTTTCATTAAAAATAAATTTAACCAAGCAGAATCTCAGAAGGGCAGATATAGAAAGATATTTGCTTTTATGCTAATGGCTGTTATTGTATATTGCCTATATATCAGGCTGGCAGAAGTAATGACTCATACGTCGCTTTATTATTCAGATTCCTATGGACACCTTATGATTATAAAACAGTACCTTACTGGAAAAATTATGGGTGAAAAGTTTTATCCATTGGGCTATCATTCAATTATTGCAAATATAAAAATGTTTTCCTGTACTGACTTTATGGACATTATACGGTTTATGGGACCAATTCAGACAACAATTTTAATTGCATCTGTTTATTGCTTAATGTCTTTGATTACAGGAAATAAATATGTTTCTCTTCTTTGTTCAGCATTGCTTGGAATGGATAGCTTGGATATATGGCCACTGGTTTTTTACAGGCAGATTGTTGCTTTACCTCAAGAGTTTGGCACAATATTTATCTTACCTGTAGTTTACTTTTGTATAGAATATATAATTAATAAAAAAAACGCAGATTTGAAATATTTTTTCATATGTTTGGCGAACGTATTTCTAATACATTTTTATGTAGGAATGCTGTTGCTGTGGTTGGTTTTGGGAATTTTCGTTAGTGCTATAGTATACAAACTTTGGACTTGGAGAACCTTTTTTAAAGTAGTGGCAGCAGGATTATCCAGCTGTGCAATTGGGGCTATTCCGTTTTTATTATGGGCTATAGTTGGATGGTTGTTTGGGCTGCCAAACAGGCAAGGCGAAATAGTGCCTGATGGAGGTTTTTTATTCAGATATGTGAACTTGAATGTAGGTCTTCAGGATTATTTAAAATTTTTTTATGATGCATTGAATCCTGACAAAGATATAATAAAATGGCTCAATCCCCTTAGTGCCAACCTAATAATCTATTCACTGATAATCTCATTTTCATATTTAATTTTAAGAGGATTATTTTGTAAAAGCTTTTCAAAAAGAGTAGTCTACCTATCGGGTTTATCAATAGGACAGCTTTTTCTAGCACTTTTTTATTATGGATTTAAATATAATCTTATTGCAATAATGTATTTCGAAAGAATTGGATTGGCATTAAGTATTTGCGGAATCGTGATAACAGGAATTTTGCTAACCGAATTTTCAAATTTATTATTGAGTGTTATAAGAAAGATATCACATGAAAAGGTTGTTAAGATTGTTTCTACGATGGGTATATCAATTGTTTATTTATCAATCGTTACTTTTGCTGTTATGTTTCCATATGAATCAACTAAAACTGAAGTATATCAATATGAAGGGGTATTAAAGGCATATAAAAATATCAAAAGTAATTGTGAGCTTCTTGATTGGACAATAGTTTCTCCTGTTGAGGAACTTTCAGTTATTTACGGTTATGGATTTCACTATGAGTTATGGAAATTTCTCGAAGATTTCAGTATCAAGGATGCGAAAAACAGGAATTTTGATTTTGGTAAAAAACTTCCGTCTAGGAACATATTCATTGTATTAGAAAAGGATCCACTGCTTGTTTGGTTTACAATTCCCCCAACCGTTTATCAGATTACTGAGACTGAAAGATATTACAGGATGTATCATGGCAGAAACAAATTGGAGAAGCAGCTCGCAAAATGGATGGAGGAGTACAAAAAAAGCCATTTTGGAAGAGCAAATGATGCGAAGATCTTTTATGAAGACCAAGACATAATTGTTTATCGTGTTATTCACGAAATAAAAAAGTAGAAGATATAATCTTAAGACAGGCTCCATTTTAATAGCTCCAGACATAATATGCCATAGAACTTTATGGCGTGGAGCTCGGTATTGAAAAACATTTTAACCATAGATCTTGAAGATTGGTTTCATGCAAATTATGAGAAAGATATAATAGAAAACGGAAAAAATTATGAATCCAGAGTAGAAGGAAATTCAATAAAAATTTTGGAATACCTATCAAAATATAATGCGAAAGCAACTTTTTTTGTTCTTGGAAGTGTTGCAGAAAAACACCCTGATTTAATTAATAGAATTGCTCATGCTGGTCATGAAATAG
>Ga0074198_1001727_pt1 | contig 13409 bp, 10 predicted proteins | sample EPASupsiteSAE323_FD_64527 | JGI IMG/M metagenome (GOLD analysis project Ga0074198, IMG submission 64527) | Bioremediated contaminated groundwater from EPA Superfund site, New Mexico - Sample SAE3-23 | ecosystem: Environmental > Aquatic > Deep subsurface > Groundwater > Contaminated ...
TTTTTTCATCTGCTCGATTTCTTCTTCTTTAAGATTGGTAGCATTTTGAATGGTAATTTTTTGTTCTTTATTTGTGCCCTTATCTTTGGCAGAAACTGAAAGAATACCATTACTGTCGATGTCAAAAGTGACTTCGATTTGAGGCATGCCACGAGGAGCTGGAGCAATTCCATCTAAAACAAATCGACCAAGAGATTTATTGTCAGCAGCCATTGGTCTTTCACCTTGCAAAACATTGATTTCGACTTGAGGTTGATTGTCGGCATAAGTAGTGAAGACTTGAGATTTTTTAGTAGGAACAGTGGTATTTCTGTCAATTAAAGGGGTGCGAACGCCACCAGCTGTTTCGATGCCAAGAGTTAGAGGAGTAACGTCTAAAAGAACAACATCTTTAACTTCTCCGGTTAAAACAGCCCCTTGGACAGCGGCACCGATAGCAACAACTTCGTCCGGATTTACGGTATTATTTAAATCTTTACCGAAGAAATTTTTAACGGCTTCCTGAATTTTTGGCATACGAGTCATGCCGCCAACCATAACAACTTCTTTAATATCTGACTTAGAAACACCAGCATCTTTTAAAGCTTTTTCAACTGGACCAATGGTTTTTTGAATAAGATCATCAACCATTTTCTCTAATTCAGAACGAGTTAGTTTTTTGGTTAAATGCAAAGGTTGGCCATCTTTTTGAGTGATGAATGGTAAATTGATTTCGGTTTCAGCGGCGCTGGAAAGTTCAATTTTGGCTTTTTCGGCAGCCTCGCGGACACGCTGCAAAGCTTGAGGATCCTTACTAAGATCGACTCCATTTTGTTTTTGGAAATCGTCGGTGATCCAAGTGATAATTTTTTGGTCAAAATCGTCACCACCAAGGAAAGTGTCACCGTTGGTAGATTTAACTTCAAAAATACCATCACCAATTTCAAGAATAGAGATATCAAAAGTGCCTCCGCCTAAATCGTAAACAGCAACCAATTCATTGCCTTTTTTATCCAAACCATAGGCTAAAGCAGCGGCGGTTGGCTCATTAACAATTCGTTGAACATTAAGACCAGCAATTTCACCAGCTTGTTTGGTGGCTTGTCGCTGAGAATCGTCAAAATAGGCTGGAACGGTAATGACAGCATCGGTAACTTTTTCGCCTAAATATTTTTCAGCATCAGCTTTAGCTTTTTGAAGAATCATGGCAGAAATTTCTTGAGGAGTATACACTTTACCATCAATTTCAACACAAGCGGTATTGTCTTTGCCGGCAACTATTTTAAATGCAGAAACAGATTGCATTTTTTTGACTTCGGGATCATCCATTCTTCGTCCCATTAATCGCTTAACACTATAAATAGTATTAGCAGAATTAAGAACCATTTGGCGTTTAGCCAAATCGCCGACAAGTTTTTTAACTGGTTCGACAATAGAAGGGATAGTGTTGCGACCTTCTGAACTGATAATAACTTTTGGAGAACCACCTTCCATAACAGCAACGCAAGAGTTGGTGGTACCAAGGTCAATTCCGATTATTTTGTTTGACATATGTTTGTATAAAAAATAATTAATTTGTAATTTGGTCAGAAGTTTTACCAACTGACACTTGAGCCGGTCGAATAACGTGACCGTTTAATTTATAACCTAATTTTTTAACTTCGATGACAAAATTTTCTTTGCCTTCGACTGTTTCGATGCATTCCATTGATTGTGGATCAAATTCTAAACCCAAAGGATTAATTTCTTCTAAACCTTCTGTTTTTAAAACTGCATCAAATTTATCGATGGCCATTTTAAGACCAGTATCATTAAGATGATTTTGAGCTAAATAAAAATTATCCAAAACTTCAACCATTTTACTTAAAATAGAAGTAGTAGCCAAAGTGACAAACAATTGACGTTGAGAATCAATTCGTTTTTCTAAATTAGAATAATCAGCCAAAGATCGAGCCAATCTCTCTTCTAAAGAAGTGATTTTTTCTAATAATTCGGCGTTATCAGGACTGTTAATTTTTACCTTTTTATCTTTTGGCATATTTTTTTTAACGACTAATAGTGGAAAGAAGCTCGGCAAAATAATCGACGACTGGAACAACATATGAATATCTGAAACGAGCTGGGCCAACAATACCGACAATTCCGCGATGAGGTCCAGATTCATAATTTTGATAAACAAAACCGCATGGCTCAAGATGTTCCATACCGAGATCTTCACCAATTAAAAGATGGACTATTTCTGTGGATTCAGGATTTAAACTACCAGCTTTTTTGACAATCTCATACCAAAAATTAGCGTTATCTATTAGAGATAAGACTGTTTTAGTAACGTCAATATTAAAAAATTCTGGTTCTTCTAAAAGATTTGAGGCACCATAGCTGTAAACTGTACCCTGGTCAGTGGTAACAATGGCCATTGATTTTGTTCGATGAGCTAACTCTTTAATGGTTTCGTGGAGTAAACGATCGAATTCATTTCGAAACTCCCAAATTTTTTCTTTGGCGCCGATTTCATCACTGACGGACAAATTTTTTGGAGCCATTAAATTTCGGACATAATATTTAAGACCCATTGAAGTTGGAGTGCGACCAGAAGAAAGATGTCCTTTTTTTAAAAAACCAAGCTGAGTAAGAGCCATCATTTCATTTCTTATAGTGGCAGAAGAGATGCCAAGAGCATATTTTTTTTCGAGGGTTTCAGAACCAACTGGATCAGCGGTTTCAATAAATTCCTCAACGATACATTTAAGTATTTTTATTTGTCTTTGAGTTAGATCTGACATATTAGCAATATAATATTCCGACTGCTAAATGGTGTCAAGAGGGGAAAATAAAAACCGGCAGATGTTTTGTTTTAAAAAAACAAAATGTCTACCGGCCATCACATACATAAAATCTGATTTCAATTATCTCTTTGTTCCTGGCTTCATTTCCTTTTTGAGTGAAAGCCAATCGTGTTTTGGATCTGAAAAAAAATTGAAAGCTTCCATTAATTTCTTAACTTCGGGAACATCTTGGTGGTATTGCGGAGTAGGAATATGAACCACTGAAAATATTGGAATGTCACAGAAAAATTTTTCTTCGGAGCTATTAATAATACAAGCAATGGCTACTACATTTCCTCCGTTGAGTTCTATGGAATCAATCATTTGTTTGGTGGTGTCGGAATGATCATAGACACCTTCAAAAACTATATAGTTTCCATTGGGTTGAATATTTTGTTGATTAAAAAATAATATTGAGTCTTCTTTCCTACCATGCTTGAGGTCTGCAGGTGCCAATACTTCCTTTTCACAGAATGCTTTTGAATATAGTAATTTGTCCACAACGGCAGTAATTAAAACAGAATCTTCTTGCTGACCCGCAATTATATGACGGTAAGGAGGAAGATTAACTTTGATTGTTTCTGCCAGAAGATGGGAAAAATATTCTAAGGCTTCAGGTGATTGTTCTATTATGGCGGTGTTATAGTAATGAAAACCGACATAATTTTTTATATTACCATTGGCATCAACATAAGTTCTGTCATAGAACACCACTGGCCCGTTTCCATCTTCTGGTGACTTAAAAACAACACCCAAATTGACAAGTATTTCAAATGGAGAGCGACCTAAAATATTGGGCATTTTTACGCCTCCAATTCTTCAATTATTTTTTGGACGGCTTCTTGAGGTGTCATTCCATTTGGTGGACTGGTAACTGGCCGACCAACAACTAGATAGTCGGCACCGGCATCAACAGCTTCTCTGGGAGTCATAATTCTCTTTTGGTCGTTTGCATCAGCCCATAATGGTCTCACCCCAGGAGTAACTTTTATTAAAGGAAAATCCTTTAATAAATTTAATTCTTGGGGTGAACAAATTATTCCATCGGCCCCGGCATCGATCAGAAAATTGGCAAATTGAATAACTTTGGTTCCTGGTTTATCTCCAAAAATTGAAATACATTTTGGTGAATCGATACTGGTCAAAACTGTTACTCCTAAAACCTGACTCGAACCCTTGTTTTCAACCACGGCCTTAATGGCGGGAATGCCACACGATGCATGAATATTGATAAATTTAGGGTTTATGGGTTGAAGAGCCAAGGCGGCATTTCCGACGGTGTTAGGTATGTCTGCCCATTTACCATCCCAGAAGAGCTGTCCTTCAACTGAAGAAAACAGTTCTTTGACTTTTCCGGCCAGTGAAATATCACCAGTTATGGCTATTTGATTAACTATGGAGGTGGTTATTTCTAAGCCAAATTTGAACATTCCGACATAGGGTTTTAGGTTATTCACTGTGTTGATGGCCTTAAAAATGCCACCGGTGTCGATAGGAATAATAATTCTGTCTTTTGTCTCCATTACAAACCGTCCCCTTTCCTCTTTAAAAAATTTAGATTTTATATATGTAAAGGTGCTAACACCAATTTTTTCAATGTTTTTACTGAAAATTTAGTTGTGGAGTATTGTATTATTATTACCTTTTTTTTACAACAGATTCGGTTTGGTTGGTTTTTTTTGAAACGAAAAATAAAAAGACGATCAAAATAATTGAAAGAAGAATTATGTTGAGAAGATTAAATTGATGGAAAAATAAAAGTAAAATTAATGAAGTGAAATAAAGGGCTTTTATTGAATTTAGACTGTATTTTTGGGAAAAAATACAGAGAACAGAAAAAAAGAAACAAAAAATAATAAAAAAGAAAATTATTTTTGACCAAAAAAAATCAGGAGAAACTGAATTGATAAAAATTAAAAAAACAGAGGCAAGAGTAAGAGCGTAATAAAAAAACTTCTTATTCATGAATGGCTTCAATTAATTCTTCTGGATTAGTTGGTTGGGGTAAACTTTGAACTTTATTTAATTTACTAACAATGGTGTGAGATTTAGAACTGGCATCTTCAATAACATTACTGGCTTCCTGAAGTTTCTTTTGAGTTTTGGTTAATAAATCGCCAAAAACTCCGAATTCTTTTTTAATACTGTTTAAAACCATCCAAACTTCGGATGATCTTTTTTCAACAGCTAAAGTTCTGAAACCCATTTGAAAACTATTGAGAATGGCAGTGATGGTGGTAGGGCCAGAAATGGTGACTCGGTATTGACGTTGAAGTGAATCAACTAAGCCCGGTTTTTGGGCAATTTCAGCGTAGAGGCCTTCGACTGGAAGATAAAGAATGGCAAAATCGGTAGTGTTGGGTGGATCGAGGTATTTATCAAAGATATCCTTAGCTTCTTTTTTAAGCCGATTTTCTAGGGCTTTTTCAGAAATTTCGATTTGAATTAAGTCCCCTTTTTCTTGGGCTTTAATTAAATTTTGATAATCCTCTAAAGGAAATTTACAATCAATTGGTAATAAACAAGGTTTTTGACCTTCTTTTTTGCCAGGAAGTTTGATGGCAAATTCAACCCGATCATTACTACCATGTTTAACAGCCACATTGGTTTCGTATTGATCTTTAATCAAAAATTGATCGAGTAAATTTTCTAGTTGGACTTCACCCCAAGTGCCACGAACTTTAATATTTGATAAAACTTTTTTAAGATCACCAACACCGACGGCTAAATTTTGCATTTCACCTAAACCTTTGTAGACTGATTCTAATTGAGTGCTGACTTGTTTAAATGACTCTCCTAATCTTTTTTCTAAAGTGCTTTGTAATTTTTCATCGACAGTAACTCGCATTTTTTCAAGTTGAATGGAATTATCTTTTTGAATAAATTCAAGTCGTTTTTCGATGGATTCGCGGACTTGGTTTAAACTGGTGTTGATACTGGTGATAAGTTTGTCGAGCTTAATTGAAAAATTATTGAAAGAACCGTTTAACTCTTGGCGGTTTAAAGAAAAATCTTGTTTGATGGAATTTTCTAATTTAAGTTGAATTTTATCGAGTTCTTTAATTAATTGGGCCGTATTATCGGTTGTTTTTGATTTAAGAATTAAAAAAACCTGGGCGATTAAAATTAGAATTAGGAGAATGTAAACAAGGGTCATAGAAACATTTTACTATAGATAAACTTATTTTTTATTTTCCGGTGGAATTTCTGGAGACGGACTTGGTTCTTCTAAAATTTTATTCTGTTTTATAAATTCGCTATAAATGTCTTTTGCAAAATTCATGGGAACTATGGTTGCTAATCCTGAATTATTGACTGAATATCCTGAAATATTATTTGGAATTGATTGATGACTATATAATGGTTCTTGGTAATTGATATATCCAGAGACAACGCCTATTAGATAGGTTGAAGTGATAGTTTTAGTTCCATCAACGCTTTCACTGGTTGGTTTTGTTAACACTGGTCCACCACTATTACCTGGAAATACTAATGCATCTGCTAAAAAAACCTTGTTTGAAGAAATAATTTCTTCATCAATTCTTGCTAATGTTCCACTTCTTACGATTGCATAATTTTGGTTAAATCCACTAATTGAAACGGGAAAACCAAGTAAAAATATTCCGTCTCCCAGAGAAATTCCTGCTTCTTTAAAATTTTCTGAGTAAATAAATCGATCTTCTTCTATATAAAAAGCTTCAACATTTTCATTATTTAAAAATTGAAAATTAATTGTCATCATCGCAAGATCTACATTAGTATCATTGTGAGCAAGCCATGTTCTTTTGCCTTTGTCGATAAGTGTAACAGGAAAACGTTTTGGTAAACCATCTTTGCAATCAAATCTAAAAAATAATTTATCATAGTTAGAAAAAACATGCCGATTTGTAATGAGAAAAGTATCGTAAAGTTGTTCTTTTAATTTTTCATCATAATTTGCTCTAAATCCAATTAAAAAACCTGTTGCTACTGTGTGGAATTTGTCTTCAGAAATCTCTTCTTCAATCAATACAACTGTTTTAAGAAAGATATTATTAATTAATGCCATTACTTTCTGTACCCTCTATCTGAACGGTATACGTAGTTATTGAATTTATATCCATCAGCTTTGTACCTTGTGTATGATTTAACTTTTATTCCAGAAGATCTTGTATAAGATCTTATATATGATTTAGCTTCGACTTTATTTGAATTGGAAAAAACAATAAATAGGCCAAAAATTAAAAGTAGTATTGTTAGATATTTCATAAATTAAATATAACACCAATTTTTATCTTGTCAAAGAGGGGTTAGGGGAGATTGAAAATTATTTGGTTCCAGTTGTACCAAAGCCGCCGCGGGAAGGATTATTCATAACATCTACTTCATCGAAATCAAAATTTTCACACTTGATTAATAGAATTTGACAAAGACGAGTGCCTTTTTCAATAGTGACTGGTTTGTCGGTAAAATTGTAAGCGGCGAAATGATATTCGTCATTATCACCGCAATAATCACGATCAAAAATAGCAACTCCGTTGATAGCCATAAGACCAAGTTTATGAGTGGAACTGCGGGCGGTTTGCAGAATAAAATAACCATCAGGAATTTCGATGGCAACATTCATGGGAACATAGGCGATTCCTTTTGGTTCAATTATGAAGTCGAGACGAGAATAAAGATCGGCGGCCACGGCGCCATTGGTTTTGTGAACTGGTAATGGCAGAGTTTTATCAAATCTTTTGATTTTAATTTTCATAGTCCATTATAATCTATAATGAATTAATGAGATTAATAAAATATTTTAGAATTTTGGGATTATTTCTGTTATTGTTTTCGTTTAATCCAGTTAATGCGGCGGATAAGTCTTATTCTATTGATGATGTGAATATTTTGGGCCAATTAAATACTGATGGTTCAATGAAAGTGGAAGAAACAAGAGTTTTTTCTTTTAATGGAAGTTATACCTTTGCTTATGAATATATAAATAAAAAAGGTGATAGAAGTGAACCATATGTATTAAAAAACTTTGAAATTTGCGATGAAAGTCAATGTTATAAAGAGTTGGATTCTAAAAATAAAGGACAATACGATACTATTAAACCGATTTCTAGTTTTTATGTTGATGAACAATCGGATAAATATTATATTAAATGGTTTTATAAATCTAATAGTGGCAGGAAAACTTTTAAAATTAAATATGACATTGTTAATGCAATTACTTTAAATACGGATAATGCTGAATTGTATTGGAAATTAATTGGAGATAATTGGGAGATAAGCCAAAATAACGTTTTTGCCCAAATTAATTTGCCGGCAAATATTCCAGGGTCAGAAATAAAGGCTTGGGCACATGGACCATTGAATGGAATTGTCTCAATCCCCGATTCAAGTAAAGTAATGTATGAAGTTGGTAGGTTGTCGTCAGGAACTTTTTTTGAATCCAGAATTTTATTGCCTAAAAATGTGTTTACGGGTGGAGTTATTGGAAATTTGAGTAAATCAAACATTGAGTCTCAAGAACAAGCTTTTATTGATCAAACAGAAAATCTAAAACAAAAAAATAAAAAATTGGCGACTGGTTTTTTTATTATTTTAGCTGGATTGTTTATATTTGGCATGGTTCTGTTTGTTAAACAAGTTAAAACTTTTATAAAGTTTGGAAAGGATTTTAAATTGCCGGAAGTAAATTTATCGGGAAGATTATGGGAGCCACCAAGTGATATTGATCCGGCACAAATTGAACAATTAATTAGTACTAATAAATTTTTGTCTCCGGCATCGTTTACAGCGACGATTTTATCTTTAGTCCAACATCGATTTTATAAGATCATGAGAAGTGATCAAAAAGAGGGTTTTATTTTGAAGGAATATAATTATTATTTGGTGCCACTAAATAAAGAAATAAGTGAAGCATCGGAAATTGAGGGTCGTGTTTTTGATTTCTTGGGATCAATAAAACGAACTAAAGTTAGTTTGGGTGGTCAGGAGATTGAAGGGATTAAGTTAAAAGATATTTCTGTGTGGTGTTCTATGCATCGAACTGAAAGTTATAATTTTTTTGAACATTTTTCCAATGCTGTTTTTCAAGAAAATTTAGATGAAGGTTATTTTGACAAAAATTCTCATTCAATAAAAAGCTATACATGGGTGGGGATATTGCTGTTTGTCTTGATGTTTATAGAATTTATGCTTGGTACAGTTATGGGTTCAAATTTGAATTCACCTGAATTAATAGTTCTTGGATTTTGTGGTGGTTTTATTTTAATGATTTTTTCTATTGTGACAATGAATCTGAAAATGTTTGGGGAAAAAAGGACAGAGATTGGAGCCGAAGAAACAGCTAAATGGTTAGCTTTTAAAAAACACATGAAAGAATATAAAACCACTAAAAATTACCCGATTGATTCAATAATTTTGTGGGAAAAATATTTGGTTTACGGAACAGCTTTAGGAATTTCAGTAAAAGCAATAAATGCACTGCCGGTTAATTTTACTGATAGTAATGACAAAATTATAATGACAACGTATTGGTGCGGTAACATGGGTGATTTTAGTGATTTTTCGAGCAGTTTATCTTCGTTATCCTCTGCTTTAAATAGTATTTCCACAGCAGCTAGTTCCAGTTATGGCGCTTCTGGTGCAGGATCATCAGGTGGAGCTTCTGGTGGCGGTGGTGGAGGCGGTGGTGGAGGCGGCGGCGGCGCCGGGTGAGAAAAATTATTTGAAATATTTATCAAATAAATAGTGGAGATGGTCAGGGTCGTCGCAAGTGTCTTTGGGAGAAAATTTTAATTCCGAAATTTTTTGAAAAGTATCGGTAATGAGAACAGTCAAACCATTCACATCATCTTGAGTTAGATTAAAAGTTTTTCGGATAAATTTATCTTTGGAATCGGTTTCAATAAAATCAACGGTACCTTGGTTAATTTTATAAGGAAAACCTTTTGATTGTTGACAGAGAATTTTATAAAAAACTAGTTGGCGGAAATAATCACCGTCTGGAGAAAGTTCTTTCCTTTTATATTCTGGATTCCCAGTTTTGAAATCAATAACATTGGCTTCATTTTTAGCCGTAACATCAAGTAAATCAATTTTACCGGTAATTGGAATATTATTAAGACGAGCGCCGTAAAATTTAAAATCGCGCTCAGAAAAATAATTACCAGTAAAATCATTCTTATAATTTTCGTAATACTTGGTCAGCACTTCCCTGCCTTTATCGAGCAAGTCCTGATAACTTTTTTGATCGACTGATTCTCGATCTAAATTTTGTTTGAAGACGTCTAAAAATTTTTCAAGAGAAATTAGATTATTGTCTTTTTTAAGACTGGTGTATAAATAAGATAGAGCGCCGTGAACACTGGTACCAAAAGATAAACTACTGGTTTTGGAAGCAGGCAAATGTAAAATGTTTTTAAAGAAAAAACACAAAGGACATTTTTCATAAGAATTGAGATGGGTGATATTGAATTTATAAGTAGTGTCGAGATAGTTTTTAATGTAGCCGGAAAGAGATTTAGAAATTAGAGTTTGATTTTGTGGGGTGAAAAAGAGTCGTAAACTTTCTGATTCGGTTTGAGAATCAGATGATTTTTTGTCAATTAATTCATCGTTGATTTCATTAATAAAGACGGAGTGAAGCTGCTCTTTGCCACTGTCATTAAACTTTGGATAAGAAATATAAATTTGATTTTTGGCGCGAGTGAGAGCTACATAAAAAAGACGACGGTCTTCTTCGATATCTTTGTTGTCTATTTGGAGAGCGTCGGTCTTAGAGATTCCTAAAGGTAATTTAATTAAAGTACGTGAGAAAGAATTATCCCATTTACCGGATAAAACTTTAATTAGAAAAACATGTTCAAATTCTAAACCTTTAGATTTGTGGACAGTCATTAATTTAATGCTGTTTTCCAAGTCATCGATTAAAGGTGGTGATTTTAACTCCAATTTATTTTCTTGTAAAAGCAAGATTCCTTCAACCCAAGTTTTTAAATCGATTTTTTCAATATTAAGAGAATTTTTGAGATGAGAATAAAGAGTGTTTAATTGTTTTAAAGTTTCGATGTCACGATGATGCAAAATGTATGATAAAAATTTGAATTTTCTAATGACAAAATTAAAAATATCGGGAAGGGGTTTGTTGGTTAAAAGTTTTTGAAACTTAGCAACACGAAGATAAAAATTATTTAATTTAATAATTGATTGGGGTGAAATTTCTAGGTCGGCTAATCTATTTTTATCGCCAATAATTTCAAATAAAGATTCTTTAGTTTTGTAGATGTGAAGATAAAGTTTGTAAAGATCGAGTGGTTTAATGTCCAAAAAATCGAAGGACAAAATTTTTCCAAGAGTTTCGTTGTTGGTGGGATTGATTAGATATTGAAAAAGAGAAACTAACTGCTGGATTGGTATTGATTGAAAAATATCAATGGAATCAGAACGAAGATATTTTATTTTTAATTGGGAAAGATAAGGCAATAAATCATTAACATCGGAATTGTTTCTGAAAAGAACAGCGATTTCTGATGGTTTGATCCCCGATTTGATTAATTCTTTAATTTTATTGGCGATATAAAAATTTTCTTCATTAACATTGGCGGCAGCAAAAAGATTGATTGGATCTGGATCAAATGTTTTAGTCGATTTTAAGGATTTATCTAAATTTTCAATGTAACGGCTGATACGATTTTCATTTTTTGAAATAACATTATTTGACGAGTCCAAAATTAATTTATGACTACGATAGTTATTCTTTAAAACAATGATTTTGATATCTTTTTGATATTTTTGATAAAAAGAAAAAATATTTTCAATGGATGCACCTTGGAAACGATAGATGGATTGATCATCATCGCCGACAACAAAAATATTAGGATTGTCTTGATTCTGAGTAAGTAAATCTATAATTTCATATTGAGCATTATTGCTGTCTTGAAATTCGTCGACTAGAATATATTGAAATTTTTCCTGGTAGTCTAAAATAAGCTCGCGATTAGTTTTAAAAGCATTAATAACCCACATAATCATATCTTCATAATCGTAGAGATTTTGCTCGATTAATTGTTGCTGATAGCCACGGTAAAGAGTTAACAAATCTTTTTGTTTACTAATTTGAGAATCGGTTTTTTCAATTAAATCTTTGACATTTTTTTTAAAATCGGAAAGTGAGGTTTGTTGTTTTTGATAAAGATCGAAAAATAAATTTAGTTTAATTTGATAAAGAGGGTTGTTTTTTAGTTGAGAGATTAGATCTTCGATAAGGCCAGTAATTTCTGGGGCGGCTTTTGGAGTTGCTCTAATTTCGCCTAATTTTTGGGCAAAAGGCATAGCAATTTTGGAAAAATCTGCAGAATTTTGGATTAATTCTTCAAATTTATTAGCATCAATATTTTCTTTTTTTAAATTTTGAATACTTTTACTAATTTCGTTTTGATAAAAATAAAGAGCATTGATATTTTTTAATTGACTACTTTGAGGAAGTTGATCAATCAGATTTCTAATGATTTGAATTTTTTTGACATCGTCAAGTGGAATTGACTCTTTTTGAGAAAATAAAAAATGTTGAGGGTTGTCTTTTATTACTGAATTACAAAAAGCATGAAAAGTGCACATACGGACACCATAGGCGTCGGAGCCGATTAAATTTAATAATCGGGAACGCATATTTAAAGCAGCGGAATCGGTAAAAGTGAGACATAAAATATTACTAGAGTTAATTTGAGTATCTTGTAGGATTTTACCTATTCTTAGGGTAATGGTTTGGGTCTTGCCAGTGCCGGCACCGGCAATGACCATAACCGGACCATCGATAGTGTCGACGGCAAGTTTTTGCTCTTGGTTCAATTTTTGATATTCTTCTTGGAAGTTGATCACGTAAGCTATTTTAACTTAAAACTCAGGTTTATAGTAAAATGGCTTAATGAAAAAGAAATTGATTTTATTTGATTGGGACGACACGCTTTTTAGTAAAGTTGAGTATAAAAAAAGATTAAGAAGTAATCTGGCAAGAATATGTGAAACTATTGAGGAAGAAATTTTTAAATTTGAAGAGAAATATTTTGAAAAATTAAAAAGATCGGATGATTTTCAAATAAAAAATTTTGTAGAAAGTTTTTCTGAAAAATTTAATAAAAAAATCGAGTTAAAAGATTTTGATACTAATAAATTAGAAATTTATTCCGGAGCGTTGTTTCCAGAAACTATTTCTGTTTTAAAAAAACTTAGAAATGATTTTGATTTGGGGATATACTCTCAAGGATTCGTTAGTCTTCAAAAGATTAAAATTAAGTCTTCAGGGGTGGAAAACTTTTTTAAGAAAGAATTTGTTTATATAGATAGAAATAAGTTAAGAGTAGATTTTGTATCGAAATTACCAGATGGAGCAATTATTGTTGATGACAAAAGAGAAGTGGTAGAAAAATTAAAGACTTTAAATCGATTCCATATTATTTGGATTAATAGAAAAAATGATGAACCAATAAAGGGAATGATTACAATTAAAAGTCTGGATGAACTAATAAATTTAGTTGACTAAATTTTATTAGTAAAGAGTGGTAAAAAGAAATGCAATAAAAATACAGAAAAGTACAAGTATTCCAAAATTCACCTTAGTGGAAAAAATTT
>Ga0074198_1001729_pt1 | contig 13391 bp, 17 predicted proteins | sample EPASupsiteSAE323_FD_64527 | JGI IMG/M metagenome (GOLD analysis project Ga0074198, IMG submission 64527) | Bioremediated contaminated groundwater from EPA Superfund site, New Mexico - Sample SAE3-23 | ecosystem: Environmental > Aquatic > Deep subsurface > Groundwater > Contaminated ...
CCCGCAAGCTTGCTCCCGTCAAGCGCAAGCGCAACCGGCGACAAAAGCACCAGCGCGATGATTGCAAAAACAACAGACTTGATTTCGTTCTTCATAAAAGACACCTCGTTTGAAACGTCCAAAACCTACCCGAATCCTATAATCGAAAACCTACTTTTTAACGTGCCCGGAGGCCTCGTCGCTGACTACCCTGCCGTCGCTTATGCGGATTATGCGGCGCGCGCTCTTTGCCACGTTCTCGTCGTGAGTGACAAGGACTATGGTCTTTCCCTCCTCGTTGAGGCTTTTGAAAAGCGCAAGGATTTCCTTGCCCGTGACCGAGTCGAGGTTGCCTGTCGGCTCGTCTGCTAGGATCATCTGGGGCCGGACTGCAAGTGCGCGGGCGATTGCCACGCGCTGCTGCTGGCCTCCTGAAAGCTGGTTGGGGTGGTTGTTGACTCGGTCTGCCATGCCCACCGAGGAAAGCATCTTGATTGCCCGCACCTTGCGCTCCTCTGCAGGGGTGCCATGGAATATCAGAGGCAACGCGACGTTCTCCCACGCCGAAAGCGAGTTTATCAGGTTGAACTTCTGGAACACGAACCCGATGAGGCTGCCGCGTATGCGCGCAAGGTGGTTGTCCGCAAGCTTGGTGATGTCGTGGCCGTCAAGGAAGACCTTTCCATGCGTGGGCACGTCAAGGCAGCCGACGAGGTTCATGAGCGTGGACTTGCCGCTGCCTGAAGGCCCCATTATGGCCACATACTCGCCCTCGCGCACAATGATGTTGATGTCCTTGAGGATAGGCACCTCAAGGGACTCCATGAAGTAGGACTTGTAGACTCCCGCAAGCTCGATTACCGGCTTGCCGTTTTTGTGCGGCGGTGCCGCAGGGGTTTTGGGTTGCGCTGACATGAATAAGACCCGTGCGTGTTTTGTCGTGTTAAAAAAGAACCTTTTGCCTATAACCATATCACAGATGGCCTAGGCTTTGCATTTATCCAATTTAGGACGCAAACCTTGCTTAAAATACAATCGCAATAATGCGGTGGCTTATAATGGCACGACAAGCGCCCCAGAAGATGTCCAACCTCGACTACCACTACGCGGTGCTAGAGCTAGCCGCAGCTGTCGGCGGAAGGCTTGAACAGATTTATGAGATTGAGGACGACGTCTTCCGGTTCCGGCTTTCAAGCAATGGCGAGAAGGCCGACCTGATTGCAACCCTTGGCACGCGGCTTTCATCATCCAAGATGATTCCGGAGTCGCCGATGCAGCCGACCTCGTTTGCCTCGCTGCTGCGAAAGAAACTCTCCAACGCAGTAATTGAGGAAATCTCGCAGGTCTCCCTTGACAGGCTTGTTGTGATGCGGCTGCGAAAGGACGAGACGCACCTGCTTTACTTTGAGATGTTTGCCAAGGGCAACCTGGTGCTGTGCGACCAGCAGGGAAAGATAATCGCAACGTACCACGAACAGAAGGAAGCCAAGAGGGTGGTGGCGCGGGGCGGACAATACCCGGTGCCGGTTGCTGCTGCAAGCCCGTTCGATGCCGATGCAGTACAAAAAATATTGGAAGAGGCGGCGCAAACCGCAGACGGAATTGATGCAAAGGATGCGTCAAAGAAAATCGCGCTTGCTCCAAATTACTTTGACGACTTCTTAAAAAAAGCGGACGTGGCAGACGCAAAGAAGGCCGCAAAGGCAATGACAAAATACGTCTCGGAACCGCAGTTTACTGCGTACTATGATGCAGAAGCCGGGGCGCTTGGCTTTTCCGCAGTCAAGCTGAACGACCCGGCAAAATACCTGAAAGCTGAGCCGGCAAGCTCCAAGGTTTTCGACAAATTCTCAGATGCGCTTGACGAATACTACTCAAAAGCGGCGATTTCAGGGCCGGCAAAGAAGTCCAGGAACCCCAAGCTTGAGAAGCTGCTCAAGCAGAAGGAAATACAGGAAAAATCAATTGCCGAGGCTTTGACTGCAGCTGACGGGCTGCAGGCTTTTGGCGATGCTATCTACCTTGCGTTCGACAAGGTGGAGGACGCCATTGAGAAGGCGAAAAAAGAGAGGAAAAATAAAATAGAAATAGAAGTTTAGGCCGAAATGCGGCCAATCAAACAGAAATTACTGCTGTCCTTCCTGACCCTTCTGCTCGCCAACCGGGATTTCGACAAAGCGGACTGCGTTGTCGGATGTGGTGTAGATTACCCTGACCACTCCGGAGACCATCTGGGCGTCGTTGAGCTTGTCCATGAACGCCAAGGTAGTGTCTTCCTTGACGCCAACAGCGCCCTCAAAGACCGCGTCAACTGGGGTGAAGCCGGCCTTCTTCAAAGCGTCGATTACTGTGAGAACCTCGTCCTTTACCTTCATTTTAACACACCTGTAACGTAAGACAGCTTAATCACTGCCGGCCTCTATTTAAAACCGACTTTACCTCGCAAAAACCGGGCTTGGAAACTCCCAACGGGTTTAAAAACATTAGACGCATATCCAAATTATACAAAGGCTCCCCAATGCTTTTTCGAAGGTGAAACCATGGTCAAATTCGCAATTGCAAAACAGCTCGCTGGAAAGAGAATCATCACTACAGACGGAGAGGAACTCGGCCGCGTGCTTGATATCTACATCAACGAGCTCTCAGGCAAGATTGAAAGCGTGCTCATCGAGCCCAACCCCGACTCCACCCTTGCGCAGAAGCTTGGGGAGAAGGGAGTCGAGGCGATGCTGCCCTACTCGTCCGTTCTTGACGTCAAGGATGTCATGGTAGTGGACAGGCGCGCACTCTCTTTCTAAACCCTTTTTCTTTTCCCAATTCTTTTTCTGTTGTTTTCAACTATGAGCTTGCGCCAGAGTCCGCATTTGCTTTGCCAACTCAAGCCGCCGCAGGAGCTCCGCCTTTGGAACGGCCTTCAAAATTGCTTTTTCTCCCTTTACAGTAAGGCCGCCTTGCTTGGCAAGTAGGCCGCTCTTAAGAAAGTGCTTTTCCTTTAGCGGGATAAGAAGCGACTCTGTTCCAGCCGGAGGGTGGGCAAACAACAGACACAATCCACCCACGCCGTGGCGGTTGTAAAACAGTCTTGCCGCAAGGTGCCTGGCTGCCTGAAGGGCGGCAGAATAGGCGATTAATGCACTTCCTGAAAAAAACAGCGGCGGGTTTAACAACAGCGCCCCAGTTTCAGCCAGTCCAAGTCCGGCAAGTGGCGTTGGCCTCCAAGTCAGCGATCGCAATGAATCCACCAGGGGCCGTTTTGCCATAGTATACGCGGTGGGTTCGGAAAAGGTGACTCTTTCCATTCTATGAAGGACGTCTCCTGCCAAGACGCCCTTTGAGAACAGGTTAATGCGCTCGCCGCCGTTTTCTTTGATGGCGCGGTCGAAATATTTCCGTGTTTGCACAGGTTGGAGCAAAAACTGGGCGGAATGTAAACGCTCGTGGTCCTTCATCCAAGACTTATCTGTGACTTCGGAACTGATTTTCATGCTGTGGGTCACTTGGGAATAGAAACCGTTGGACATCAAAAGAATTTGCGTATCATCCATTTCGGGCAAGATATGCTCGACAGGTACGCCGTAGATTCTTGCGATGATTTCGTGCGCTTTCATTCCCCGGTTGCCCACGGGAGCTGTTTCGAACGGTTTTCTTTTAGGAAAAAGAAGTGCCACGAAAGACACAATGGCATTGTGGATATTTATTTCCCTTGCTGTTGAAAAACGAAACCGGCGCGCCAGCAAGGCACTAAATATCTTGGCGGGCAAAAGCTGGTTCTATGGCCATTACCCTTGAGCCGCACGACTCGAAAGCATCAGCGGCCGCACCGCAGACTGCCCTTTCAAAGGAACTGCTCCGCCGCCTGGAAAAGGCGGGCTACGAACTGGTTGGAAAGAACAAGCACTCGGCGGTGAAGGTCTGCCACTGGTGCAAGAAGGCCATACTCAACGGCGGCTCGTGCTACAAAAACAAGTTCTACGGGATTGAAAGCGTGCGGTGCGTCCAATTCACCCCTGCGCTGCCTTTCTGCACCCAAAAGTGCGTTTTCTGCTGGCGCGACCCGGCAAGCTACTCGCCCGAATGGAAGGGAGGGGCGGACGACGCAAAGGAAGTTGCCGAAGGCGCAATCAAGGCCCAGCTTCACAACCTCAACGGCTTTCCGGGAAACGCAAACGTGGACATGGCGGCGTGGAAGCGCAGCCAGACTCCAAAGCACGTTGCAATCTCGCTTGCCGGAGAACCCTGCCTGTACCCGCAGCTTCCCGCGCTAATCAAGGAATTCCACCGGATGAACCTGACCACGTTCCTGGTTTCCAACGGCACTCGGCCGGAAATGTTCGAAAAGCTTGCAGACGAGAAAGCCCTGCCCACGCAGACCTACCTTTCGCTTGCTGCGTACGACCATTTCTCGCACGAAAAAATCCTCCTGCCACAGGAGCCAAATACATGGAAAAAATACGAGGAGTCGCTTGGGATTATGGCAGGCCTGAAGAAAAAGACGCGGACGGTGCTGCGGATGACGCTTATGAAGAACCTGAATATGAGCGACGCGGCAATTGACGGATTCTCCAAGCTGGTTGCGCTTGCAGACCCCGACTACGTCGAGGCCAAGAGCTATATGCACGTCGGCGCGTCCTACATGATTCTGGAAAAAGACGAGATGCCGACTCAGGCACAAATCAGCGAGTTCTCCCAGAAGCTTGCGCAACAGACAGGATATCTTGTCACCGACGAGCACGGCCCGAGCGCAGTTACGCTCCTGTGCAGGGACGAAAAGGCGCAGAAGGAAAGGATGCTCAAGGCAGACTGAAACAAAAAAGCAGTAAAAAACAAAGCTAGGCACTACAAGAACCCATACAGAACCCGCACCCTGAATACACCCAACCACAATTCTTCAACGAAAAGCTTTATTTCCGCCAAGGCAGTCACCTGTTTGGTAACAATGATCCGCGCACTCATCTACTCGAAGGGAAAAATCAAGGAAGAGTTCGGAATGCCTGAGATAGCCAAGGCAATCTCGTCCAAGGCCAACACGGTCTGGGTCGACATCGACTCGCCGCTCAAGGAGGACCTGGACGAGCTAGTTGAAATCCTGAAAATCCACGAGCTTTCGGTTGATGACGCAAGAAAGACCAACCAGCGCACGAAAATCGACGTCTACCCCAACTACGCATACCTGGTCATGCGCTCGTTCAAGACCGTAGTTGACGGCGAGCAGGTCAAGCTGAAGGATGAGGACGTCGACGCCATCTCTGGAAAGACCACCCAGCTGAACTTCTTTCTGACCGAAAACTGCCTGCTCACCCACAGCTTCGAGAACGCCACCACCCAGGACGAGGTCTACGACAAGGCCAAGAAGAACCCCTACCTGATGTCGCTTGGCGCGGACTACATACTGTACGCGGTGATGGACGCGACCGTTGACGACTACTTCCCACTGTTCAACGCAATCACCGAGAAACTGGACGAGCTGGAGGATACGGTGCTTGACAAGCCCACCAAGGCCACGCTTTCCGAGGCGCTGCGGCTCAAGAAGCTGCTCTTTGCATTCAAGAAGGAAGTGCAGCCCCTTCGCGACGTCACAAGCTCGCTTTCGCGGCGAGAAATACGCTTTGTCTCGGACTCCAACGCGCCGTACTTCCGCGACGTGTACGACCACATCGTGCGCCTGATGGACAACATCGAGATGAACCGCGACCTAGTAAGCAACATAACAGAAGCGTACCTTTCGTCGGTATCCAACACGCTCAACAAGTCCATGAAACGAGTCGCGGCAATCTCGACAATCCTGATGCCGCCGACCTTGCTTGGGAGCATCTTCGGGATGAACTTCAAGGTAATCCCCGAGTCCGAGTGGGAATACGGGTTCTACCTGGTCATCGGCATAATGCTGGTGATGCTAGTTGGCACGTACTGGTACTTCAAGAAGGAAGACTGGCTCTGAATGGGCCGGATTTCCACTGTTCCGCACCCATTTTAAACCATTATTTGCACCATAATACTCCGCTAGTTCTCCACGATTTGTGGATTCTGGCTTTATGACCTGGCACGGTGAAAGCTGGCCGGGGAAAGCGATAGAACGTCTTTCAATGAAAGCGAATTCGAGAAAGGTGAATCTGAAACATGGCAAAGTCTTATGTAAAGTACGAAACCCCAGCAGACGTCCAGCAGAAGGCCCTTCAAGTAGTTGAAGCGGGCCTTGCATGCGGCGGACTTCGCAAGGGAACCAACGAGGCAACAAAGGCCATTGAGCGCGGAACTGCAAAGCTCGTGCTCATCGCAGCTGACGTTGACCCGGAGGAAATCGTGATGCACCTCCCGATGCTCTGCGGAGAGAAGAAGGTCCCGTACGTGTTCATTTCCGAAAAGCTCTCGCTCGGCAAGGCCGCTGGCCTGGGAGTGGGAACCGCTGCAGTTGCAGTGGCCAAGGCCGACAAGGCAGAGGCTGTGCTCAAGGAAGTTGTTGAGAAGGCCGTTGCACTTGCGCCCAAGGCAGAGGAGAAGAAAAAGTAAACCCGCTTAAGTGCAGGTTGAGACTTTTAGAGAAGTGACTATTCATGGGCGGAAAAAAGAAGATTGAATCCAAGAAGGAGAAGGAAGAGCAGGCCAAGGCGCAGGAGACCAAGGCGTCCGATGCACCGGCTGGCGTTGCCAACTTCGAAGGCTACCCCTCGCAGGTAGTCGAGATCCTCGGCAGGTCCGGGGTGTTCGGCGAGGTTATCCAGGTAATGTGCAAGGTGCTCTCAGGAAGGGACCAGGGACGCGTCATTAGGCGCAACGTCAAGGGCCCAATCCGCAAGGGAGACTACCTCATACTGCTTGAGACCGAGCGCGAGGCCAAGCCAATCAAGCCACGGGGTGCTACAAAGTAAATGGCTGTCTGTACATTCTGCGGAAACAAGTATCCAGTAGGCACTGGCGTGACATTCATCACCAAGCAGGGCATCGTGAGCCACTACTGCTCGCACAAGTGCGAGGTCAACGCCAAGAAGCGCAACCCGCTTCGCGTGCGCTGGACGAAGAAATACGCAAAGAGGACATAAGCTTCCTCTTTTCTTTTTCTATTTTTTTCAATCCCCAGCGCAAGCGGGGCGAGTTGCTGGCATCAGCGTTTCTTCCGCTTGATGAAAGGGAGCAGCGAGGTTATAGGGGCGCCGCTGTTGGGTGCCATCAAGCCGCCAACCTGACGCATCACTTCAGCAAACGCCATGGACTTGTACGCGTCGAGAATGATCCGGGCATACTCCTTCGGAACTGACCTTTTTGACGCGGCTTTTTCAAGTGCGGCCAGTGCCACGTCCTCCCCGCCGTGTTTCATGATGTACCGCAGGGAACGCGTGTCGCGCTCAGGCGGGCACATGTTAAGCGCATGGGAATAGTGAGTTGCCGCATCGCTTGGCGCGCCGGAAAGCATCGCATGCTCGCCGTTCAACAGGTGCCAGCGCGCATCCTTATGCGACGGCCAGTCGCGGAGAGTCGTTTCGATTTCTGACTTGCGTTTTGCGTCAACTGCCGCGCGATGGTTGTTTGCCAACAAGTCCGCTTCCTTCTTGTGGGCTTGCGCAAAAGTGTTTTCCTCTTTTGATTCGCAGAAAAGCACGGGAAAATGCTTGACTACACGCATATGGCTATCGTACAGCTCCTTGGCATCTTGCTCGTCAGGCACTTGGACGCTTAAACGAGTCAATTGCCCTGCAGGGTACTTGCTGCGGATTTCCTCGATTGCGCCCATTGCATGAGCCACTTGACCAGCAGAATGCACCACGCCTACAATCCGTCCAGCAGCTTCCGGGTTCCCTGCATCAACCTGCGTCTGCTGCGCTTCCTTGAGCAGTTCGTAAGCATCCCCGAACTTTCCGGCTCGGAGGCTGTGATACGCCGCATCAATCTGGGCTTTCGACTTCTCATAGGCCGCATTCCGTTTCCGTTCGTTTTCCGCTTGAGCCCGGAGGTTCTTAACCCGGATTTGGACGGCCTTGCTTTCCCGCGCCTGGCTGCCCTTGAGGCCCTTGTTTATTTCGCCTAACCAGGCGCGTTTTGACGGCATATGGACACCACCTTAACAGGCGTGCGCCGTTTTTATTTTTACGCATCCTTTTCCGTTGATGGAACTCTTCTTCCTAGGCTGCGGCGGTGGCCGCGTAGTTCTGGACACCCAGACTATGCCAACAGGCGGCTTCCGGCTTACTGACGGCAAACTCTGCATGCACGCAGACCCCGGTCCGGGAGCATTCCTCAAGACTTTTTCAAACAAGCTCTCTTTCAAAGACCTCAACACGGTTTTTGTCTCCCACTGCCACCTAGACCACGTCGGAGATGCCAAGATTGTGATTGAGGCGATGACCCTTGACCACTGGCACAAGAAGTTCGGCACCCTGCTTGCCGCGCGGAGCGTGGTTGAGGGAATCGGCGAGTTTGAAAAGGAGATTCCGGAATACTTCAAGGGCCTGCTTCTCAACTGCAAAGCGCTCGCCCCCGGCGAGTGCCGCCAGCTGCTTGATGCTGGCAAGCTGACTGCCACTGCGTGCGACCACGAGGATCCCTCATCAATCGGCTTTGTCTACAAGTCCGCAGCAGGCAAGACCGTTGCCTACACCGGCGACACGCAGGTCTTTGCAGGGCTGTGGAAGCAATACGACTTGGAAGGCGGCTTGGACGCGTTTATCGTGAACTGCCTGCGGCCTGCTTCCGACGGTTTCGAGTTCCACTTGTGCGCAAACGAAGTCCTTTCCGGAGTCAAGACAATGAAGAACAAGCCCCGGATGATTGTCTTTACGCACTTTGGCGAACGGTTCCTCAAGTACGGAATCCAAAAGGAGATGGACCGCGTTGAGAAGGAGACCGGAGTGAAGGCGGTTGCCGCAAAGGAAGGACTTGTTGTGAAGGTTTGAGTTGCGATGGCAGGAATCGTGCTTACTGGCGGGCCGTGCACAGGCAAAACGACGCTACTGGGAGAACTTGAAAAAATAGGGTACGCAACCGTTCCCGAAGCCGCGCGCCAGCTTCTTATGCAAAAAAGGCCGAGGCAGAGAAAAATCCTTTTCCGCAACGCAATCGAAATGGGAAGGAAGATACACGAAATCCAGCTGGATCAGCATAAGGCCGTGACTGACAACCACGTGATGGACCGAAGCCCGGTTGACCCCATAGCCTACGCACAAGCATACGGGAAAAAGCCGACTCGCCAGATGCTCCGCACTGCCAAGGAGTTCAAAGCAGACATAGTCTTTCTGCTTGAGCCGCTGAAAAAATACCAAAAGGACAGCGCCCGGACGGAAGAAAGAAAAGAAGCCCTCTTGCTCAACCAGCACCTCCGCAACGCATACGCCAAGCTGGGGCACAACATAATCGAAGTCCCTGACATGGGAAGTGCGGAAAAAAGAGCGGAATTCGTAAGAAAAAAAATTGAGGAGTTCAGGCGCACAAAAGTGGCCTGAACCTAAAGCTAATTTACTCAAAGTCCGACGGCAGTTCCTTGAACTCGTCGTAGCTTGAGATTACGCCCTTGAGCTTGAGCACTTCGCGGGTAATCAGCCAGAACGCAAGAGCGATTGCCTTCTTTCCCTTGTTGTTTGCGGGAATTACCAGGTCAACGAAGCGCGTGCTGTTGTTGGTGTCGCAAAGCGCGATTACGGGCACGTTGATGACGTTGGCCTCCTTAACAGCCTGCTTGTCAACTCCGGGGTCAGTTACGAATATCAATGCCGGCTCGACGAAGTCTGCTCGCTCGGGGTTGGTGAAGCGTCCGGGAGTGAAGCGGTTGTTCAGGCCGTTGAATCCGGTCATCTCGCACATCTTGTTGATGGGGCCGAAGGCGTTGTCCTTGCTGCCGATGATGTAAACAGTTGCCGGGTCGTATGCCGCAAGCATCCCTGCAGCAAGCCTCATCCGCTCATCCATCTTCTTGAGGTCGAGCACGTGAAGTCCGTCCTCGCGCGCCTTGTAGATGAATGCGCGCATTCCGCCGTTCTTGGTCTTGGTACCGATGTGGATACCTGATTCGAGATATTTTTCCTGTGGAAGAAGAGTCTCTGCCATAGTCTTGTCTACACCTAAGTTTCGATGCCCTTGTTGCAACACGCGGGCAGTTAGTCAACAGCACAAAGACGGCTGTTGCCGTTAATTCTTGGGCTGAAACAGTTTTAAAAGGAGGTCGCTAAAAACCACACGGTTTTAACCGTTGGTATGACAGCGGAAACGCAGCCCTAAAAAGCGTATAAATACGGCGATTGAAAATAATCGTATGTTAACGCTCAAATATCGAGTATACCCTTCGAAAAAGCAGGTTACAAAACTTTTTCGGCAGATGTTTCTAGCAAAAAAATTGTACAACTCGCTTTTAGAAAAATGCAAGGAACACTACAAGGAAACGGGTAAGACATTTTCCCAGTTCGACATGAACAAACACCTCCCGCAATTGAAAAAAGAAAACCCGGAATTCAAGGAATTGCATTCTCAGGTCACCCAAAACGAGTCTAAGCGGATAGCGGATTCGTTCAAGGCGTTTTTTCGACGGGTCAAGGAGAAAAAGCACGGAGTGAAAGTAAAGCCAGGGTATCCTCGTTTCAAAAAATATGTGTCGTCGTTGACGTATCCGCAGTCGGGTTTCAAGTTCAAGAACGAACATATGTTGTTTTTATCGAAGGTCGGTAGCATCCCGGTTGTGCTTCACCGTTTGCCGAAAGGTACAGTAAAGACGTGTTTCGTCAAGGTATACCCGTCGGGCAAGTGGTTCGTGGGATTCTCCAGCGAAACACCGGGAAAAACTTTCGAAAGCAACGGCAAAGAAGCTGTTGGCGTGGACGTTGGTTTGACTAGTTTTGTTACTTTGTCAAACGGCGAGCGGGTTGAATCGCCAAAGTTTTTGCGAAAGTCGGAAACCAAACTCAAGACGTTACAACGTCGCGTTTCAAGGAAGATAAAAGAAAGTGCAAACCGAAGAAAGGCGAGGTTCAAGTTAGCGAGGCTTGCGGAGCGGGTGTCGAACCAACGTTTTGACTTTTTGCACAAGCTGTCAAAACAACAAGTCAATGAATATGGTTTGATAGGTGTCGAAAACTTGAACGTGCGGGACATGATGAAGAACCCTCGTTTTGCCAAATCGATTGGTGATGCTTCTTGGGCGACCTACAAGCAGTTGCTTGCGTACAAGGCTGGAAGTGCTGGTTGCAAGCTGGTGCAAGTTGACCCGAAGGACACGACTAGAACATGCTCTGGTTGTAGAAACAAACAAGAAATGCGGTTATCCCAACGCCAGTATTATTGCCCTGTTTGCGGATTGTCTGAAGATAGGGATATTAACGCGGCTAGAAATATACTTGAAAGAGCTACTGCCGGACAGGCAGGAAGTCACGCTTGTGGAGAAAACGCCCTCTACGGTACGGCTAACGTATCGCAAGGCGATTTCGCTGAAACAAGAACTATATGACGGGCGAAGGACATTTGAAAGTCAACATTTCGATGCCCTGCCGTCTGGAAGCCTACGAAATCGTGGGAGGATGTCACAAAACCCCCGCTTGAATAATAATATCCACTAGGTTTGTAAATATAGCCTGAGTGTAACGATTATGGCAATAACGCCCGTTGAACCGACAAGCGAAGTCAAGGAACTGCGCAAGCAGGCCGACAAGATGGAGGACGAGCTAGAGGAATCCATCAAGGAGGAGGCCATCAACGCCCACGAGGACCAGATTGGCGGGGCCGAGCTGGAAAAGACCTCGGACGCAATAGGCAAGGCCATCGGAGAGGGAAAGGACGCTGAAACTGGCGATTCTGAAGACGAAAAGGAAACCGACGACTTGGAAAAGGAAAAAGTAACCGACTCGAAAAAAAGTAAGGAAAGCACCCAATCCGAAGATACTACTGCTGCACAAAAGGACGCTATTATCGACGCGGACAGGGAAGCCTCCGAAGGCGACTCGCGCGGGTCGATGACAACAAAGAACGCGGAAGAGGAGGAAGTCAAGTACGAGGAGGAAGGCGACATCGGCCAGTCCGCGCTTGACCAGCTTTCTGAAAACGCGGCTGAAAAGCCGGAGCTTGACAAGGCCAAGGTAATCGAGGCCGCCCTGCTTTTGGCAAACAAACCGCTCACGCCAGCTGAACTTGCGCTCCTTTCGCACTGCACAGTAAAGCAGGCAACCCGATTCATCTACAATCTTCAGGCCGAATACGACGAGCGGCAGTCTGCCCTGATGATTGAATTCATAAACAACGAAGCCCGACTCCAGGTTCGCAGCCTCTATTTGCCAGCGGTTTCGCAGCTTTCAAAGGAAATCGAACTCTCACGCAAGTCGCTCAAGATACTCGCGCTCATCGCCAAGAAAGGCCAAATCCTGCAAAGCGGTCTGAAGAACTACTTCCGCGGCGAAATCTACGAGTATGTCACCGAGCTGAAGGAGCGCGGCTACATAATCTCCGAAAAGCACGGCAACACGCGCATGCTCAAGCCAACACGCAAGTTCTTCGAGCACTTCCAGCAGGCGCAGTAACTTTTTTGGGCATCTTCATTGGGGGATAATATTCTTTTGACAGCACTAAGCTTGAGTGTACCTCTTCTTCGACACCGAAACCACTGGCCTGCCGCAGCGCTGGAACGCCGACTTTTGCGATGTTGACAACTGGCCACGCATGGTCCAGCTGGGCTATCTTGTGTACGACGACGCGGGAAAGCTGAAGGAAAGCGCGGACATCATCATCAAGCCTGACGGCTTTGTGATTCCGGATGACGCAACAAAGATTCACGGGATTTCGACTGAGCGCGCGCTTGCGGATGGAATAGTCCTTGCGGACGCGCTTGACAAGTTCACTGGGGTGCTTGACGAGGCGCACACGCTGGTTGCGCACAACATCGAATTCGACCAAAAAATCCTTGGCACCGAACTCTACAGGCTCGGACTGCACGACGACTTGGAGACCCTCAAGGAAGTTGACAAGGTCTGCACGATGAAATCAAGCACCAACTACTGCGCAATCCCGAAGAACAGCGGCTACGGCGCAGGGTACAAGTGGCCCACGCTTGCCCAGCTGCACTGGAAGCTGTTTGCAAGGGAGTTTGCGGGAGCGCACAGCGCTTACCAGGACGCGGAAACGTGCGCGAAGTGCTTCTTCAAACTGAAGGAAATGCAGGATAGATAGAATACACAGACGAGAACTGCTAGAGGTCTCAAGCTTTTGCTGTTCTGCAACATTCGCACAATAGTGCTTTCGCTTTTCTTTTTTTTGAAAACAATGAAAAAAGCGCCTTTGTTTTTCCAATCCTTGAAATAGAAAAAGGCGGGTTTTGAAAGCGTCCAATTCATGCTTTGCGTTTCGGTTCGGAGACAAACCAATTTTCGGGCTGGTTTAGGGCCCTGCATAAATTTTTCTCCAGTTCGGCCGAACGTTTGCAATTGGAGCTCTTTGGGCGATTTTGCAAA
>Ga0074198_1001733_pt1 | contig 13359 bp, 13 predicted proteins | sample EPASupsiteSAE323_FD_64527 | JGI IMG/M metagenome (GOLD analysis project Ga0074198, IMG submission 64527) | Bioremediated contaminated groundwater from EPA Superfund site, New Mexico - Sample SAE3-23 | ecosystem: Environmental > Aquatic > Deep subsurface > Groundwater > Contaminated ...
AACCGTATACGATGCAGACGGCAAGGCTTACGCAGAGCCATATACCATGACAGTGAACTTCGATCCAGTGCAGGATTCATATGACTCCAACAATGTGAGGGGGGATGCAGCCGAGATACAGCCAGGCCAGGCAGTCAAGGCCAGCATCTGCCCACATGGAGAATGGGACTGGTATAAGATCCGCGCCAGCAGCGGCGGCATCATATCAGTGGATGTGGACGACGTTCCAAAGGATATGCGCACAGATGTGCAATTGTTTGACGACAACTTCAATCGGTTTGAGGAGAAACAGCCTTCGAACCCCGGCGACAGTCTGAGCTTCAAGAAGGACATACCTCTGCCTGGCTGGGTTTATATTGCCATCTACGACGCAGATGGTAAGGCTCATGTCGAACCCTATACCATGACCGCAGCCCTCTAATGAGGCAGTTTTGACTCGAACCGATGATCGTGCGGCTTCCCAGGCGAAGTCGCATGACCTTTTTGAGGCCTATCCTGAAATCACTCAGTGAATCTGGTGATTACATAAGAGCCCATCAGATAGATGAGTATTTTAGATTTTGTGCAGTTCATCCCGCATCACGCAGTAAGGATTTTTAAATTTCTAATTTCTATGTCAATAATAGGTGGCTGTATCTGGTAAATTGTGTCGCAATTATGTAACCAGAAAGATTTGATATTTTTGCTGCATGCCATCGAAAAATGCATGGCGTAAGATATAGTTTGAATTAACCATTTAGTAACCACATTATGTCAACTAATGTCTCAGAGAAATTATTTTTGGGAAAACTCCATCTGCGGGAGGTGGGGTTCATCAACCCAATATGATCTCATACGTTCCTGCCGCAAGAACTAATTTAGCTCGTGAGCTCACTTCTCTGACCTGGAAAAAGGCCCATTAATGAAAAGTTTGGTCTTATTTCAATGACCTTTCTCTGAATGATTGCCTGTTTTTCTCAAGGTTGTGACTGGACTGGTACATGGGATATAGTATACGGCGGTCCATTAGGGCTTCAACAATCTGGGAATATTGTAACTGGAACTTATCCTTACCAGAATGGCGAGCTCAGAGATACTGTATCGGTCAATGAAATGATGCCCCAAAGCCAGGGCGTCTCATAGCGGATGTTTTTTCGCCAATAGCATTAGAGCTAGAGCTGCAGGACGGGCGTTCTTATGCAGAATGCTGTAAACCATGCCAATTATAACGAAAATAATTTATAGACGCAATGGTGATTCAGCGCTCAATGGAGGGTTACTAATGGCCAATAAAGCTAATATATTTAAATTTTTAGCAACATTAATCTCGCTCTCTGCAGTAATTGCCCTCAGCGGCTGCCTTGGCGGCTCTGACGAAGGTCCACTGAGTGTTAAAAATATAGATCTCTCACTGGAGACGGTCACCAGAGATATGGTGACGCTCAATGTCACCACATACGTAGAGAACACAGGAAGCACAGATAGTAAGCCACTATCGCTGTCCCTAAAAACTACCAACTCAGATACCGGGTTCCTTACATCCAAGAAAGATGCTCCAGTTGGGATAGTAGCCGGGCACAAGATGGCTAATGTCAGCCAGTCGCTTGATCTGCCCAAGAATGGAGATAGTTATGAGATCTATTCTGCCCTGATGGAGGATGGTGTTGAGGTTAGCGGGGGAAGCCGGACTGTCTATAACCTGGATAGCCTGCCAGTAGATGCTGCAATAGTCGACCTTAAGGTAGATAGCATAGAGTTCATGGTCAGGAAGGCCAGCAATGGAAGCGTGGTCATAGAGAATGATATCTATATATCCAACATTGGCGATAATGTTAGCCCAGAGTCAGATATCATGATCAAGGCCACTGAGGTGGATTCTCATCTGGTGGCAGATAAGAAATGGTCTAAGATCAGCGGTGTCGCACCTGATGCTACTGCTATCAAGGGCATCAACCTGACTGTGCCAGATCAATACAATTATCAGGTAGATGTGACCATATGGAGGAATGGGTCGCAGATAGCGAAGGGAGACGGGCAGGTCGTATTGAAGCCTGGAGGCATAAAGCTCAACCAAAGTGAGCGCATAGAGCCCAATACTATAGAGACGGGGCGTTTTATCAGTAATGAGACTGCTTCGGCCCCAGCTGAATCCATGGGTGTGCCAGGATTTGGGGTCTTGCTGGCTATTGCCTCGATATCCCTGATGGTGGCTCAAAGGAGGCGGATGGCCTGATCTCGAACTGCTGATGCTCCGAATTGCATATGCGCCTGAGGCCTGCATTTGAAGGCCTACGATTGCCTGTAGGCCCCAGCCAGCATCTGAGGGCAGTTCGGTGGCGGGTGGTGCATTCTTCCATAGGCGAATAATGCATCTCTGAAGCAGTGTCCGGTATCATGGACGCAGGCCTCGAACTTTGCACAGGCGCTGCACGGAGTGCCATTGAATTCCTTCTTGGGCGGGCAGATGAACCTCAGAAGCTCTGGAGAGTTCCAGACCTCCATTATCGACTGTCTTTTGAGGTCTCCAACGAAGTACTGGGGCTCCAGGGGCATCTGCTCGCACAGGACTGCGCTTCCATCGGGTGCAATCCCAAGTGTAGTCCTGCCTGCAGAACATCCCGCTCTGGACTCCCACCTTTCAGCCCTCTCTTTCTGGCTCTCATGGCCCCGGGGCGTAAACTTCACAGCATCTCCCTCTATGACCACGTCTGGCCAGCTATCCTTTGCAGCCTTCAAGAGCTCTGAGACTTTTGCCTTCATCTCATCAGTGAGGAACAGGTCGTCGTCATGGCGGTAGTGACTTCGACCGTAGTTGGTGAACTGAAACGTCTTGATGCCAAGTTCAGAGAATGCCTCGACATGATCGTAGGCCTGGTGGTAATTGATTGGGGTCAAGACGGCCTTAACCTTGGGCTCTATCCCGGCATCCATGAGGTTTTGCAGAGTCTCGGTTGTCCTCTGAAGGTAGCCTTTACACCCCATCATGCGGTCTGCAATTCTCTGGTCCGGGCTGTCGATACTGACCTGAAACACCCTGCAGGCTCCGTTTACAGGGCGGTTCCATCCAGCCTCAGCCAGGCGACTCGCATCTTTTTTGCTGACATAACATTTTGTAGACGCCAAGAAGACGAACCCAAGCTCAGTCAGCCTGGCCAGAAACTCAGCTGAGTCTGGCCTGCTCATGGGGTCTCCTCCTGTCAGCTGGACTATGCGTATGCCGAGATCCCTTGCCTGCTCCATTACCTTCACCCACAGGTTCAGGGGCATATGTTTGAGCCTGCGCATGTTCGCAAGGTCCGCATAGCAGTAGATGCAGTTCGTCTGGCACCAGCCGCTGAAGTATATCAACAATGTCAGGGGTCTGGTCAGTCTGTGCTGGCATTTGAATTCTTCTGGTGAGACAAGGAAATCCAGGGGGTTATATTCCACTGCAGTGGTATCGGCAATATCTTGTACACCTACCTTCTCTGACTTATCGTTGAGGATGCCAACTATGCTTTCTAACAGTGACCTGGATGCATCGGCGGATATGTCGAACAAGAAGCCTATCTTCTCTATAAGATCCCTCACACAGCGCCTGCCATTTATGAGGCTCATAATCATGGCTGATGCTGGATCTAATATCTGATATTCTATGCTTTTTGGGGAGGTGAGGTAAAGTATGACCTTGTCACCATCGTTCCTCAAAACCCATTCTGATTGAAGGCAGAGATAATCTTCGTCTTTCAACATGTTGAACCCTTGGCTACTTTTCTGCAAAATTTAAAATCCTAAAAAGGTGATTATGGAAGTGAGCAGCGAGTGAATGTCTGTTGACTTATGGGGGGATAATTATATACCAGATATATCATATGTCTGGCGGTGGTTTTCCAGTGACTCACTTACCTAAGAATGTTATTGCATTAGGCAGTTGCTTCCTTTTTAGGAATAAGCGACGCAGTCGGTGCAGGCCGTAATGCAAACTTCACAGAAGCCACAACTTCCACGCAACGCTTGTGGTCCCTGGCCGGGGGATAATCTGCCCTCTAAATTGATGCCCTTTGTGAGCATGGCCTGTTTTATCAAGACCATGGTGCTCTTCTCGAATTCCGACTTCAACTCTTGGAAGTCTTTTACTCCTGCCAGCTTGCTTTCATACTCCATCTTTAGCTCTAAGAGCCCTGGCACATCACGTTCCTTCAATCCAATCACCTCTCCAATTAAGTTATTATGTATACTTCATATTCTTGATATAAATATATATCGAGGTTAATGGATAGGGTCAAACCTATGAACGGTATACAAGCGCATGATCTGAGCGGCATCTAAGGCTATATAGGCAGTGGGGCAAGCATGGATATGCCTGGTCTATCTGTCTGGGAAGTCATCATCCCAGATGTTAATGGCATCTTAATAGGGCGCTACTCTTCAGCTATAATAACTACCGATAACAGCAGCGTCAATGAGTGTGCAGCCAGATCTTTCGCCCTGGTAAGATCCTATAATTTTTATAAGTATTTGAGGTAATAAGTGCTTCATGAGGTGGCATAGGCTTTATAACATCTGAACTTATCAGATGATGTAATATAGCTGAGGTGCGATAATGGCTGCAAAAGAAAGTCCTGAAATGTTCTGCTACCAGTGCTCCCAGACTGCCGGGGGCACAGGATGTACTCTGAAAGGTGTATGCGGCAAGGAGGCCACCGTCTCCAGGCTGCAGGATAATCTTCTATTTGCCATAAAAGGCATAAGTGCCTACCTCTACCACGCAAGAGAGCTTGGATACACAGACCCCGAGGTGGATGCATTCATAGAGAGGGCCTTTTTCTCTACGCTGACAAATGTGAACTTCGACCCTGAAGAGTATATCAAGCTCTCTTTGGAGGCGGGCAGGATGAACATCAAGACACTGCAGCTCCTCAAGCGCGCCTATATAGAGACTTATGGCGACCCCATCCCCACACAGGTCCAGACAGGGACTGTTAAAGGACATGGGATACTGGTTACCGGCCATGATTACAAGGTCCTGGAGGATCTTCTAAAGCAGGTTGAGGGGACTGATGTCCTGGTATACACCCACTCTGAGATGCTCCCTGCCCACAGCTACCCTGGGCTTAATAAGTACAAGAACCTGGTCGCAAACCTGGGCAAGGCATGGTATGATCAAAGGCAGCTCTTTGCCAAATATCCCATGGCCATTTTAGGCACATCTAACTGCTTCCTTCCTCCGCGTGAGGAGTACAGGGACAGGATGTTCTCTACTGGACCCGTGCACATCCCTGGAGTGCAGCACGTACCCGGTCCTGACTACGCGCCCGTGATAGACAAGGCAAGATCGCTGCCAGAGCTGCCGGAAGCTCCAGGAGACTATGTCCTGACCACTGGGTTCTCGGCCACAGCCATACTGGCTCTGAAGGACAAGATCAAGCAGCTGGTAGAGCAGGGAAAGATCAAGAGGTTCTTCCTTGTTGGCGGCTGCGACACACCAGGACGCAAGGCCGAGTACTACAGGGAGTTTGTGCAAAAGCTTCCAAGGGAGACGGTCGTCCTGACACTGGCCTGCGGCAAGTACAGGATCAATGACCTGGACCTTGGCGATATTGAGGGCGTGCCAAGGCTGATCGACCTTGGGCAGTGCAATGACGCTATAGTGGCCATAGAGGTGGCAGGGGCACTGGCTGACATGTTTGGCGTCACAGTAAACGAGCTGCCCCTGACATTGGTCGTGAGCTGGATGGAGCAGAAGGCAGTGGCCATCCTGTGGTCCCTGCTGGCTCTTGGGATTCGCGGGATCTATCTGGGCCCGACGGTTCCTGGATGGGTGAACAAGGATATACTGAATGTACTGGTGGACAGGTATGATATCAAGCTTATAGGCAACCCAGATGAAGATATCAAGGTCATGATGGGATAAATGAGAGCTTCAAAGGCTTGCATCCGGTCCGCAGTGCAGAGTCTGCACCGATCCGGATGGAGCCGTTGTTTGGTTCAGGTTCCACCCGGGTCACATATCCCTGGATACAAGCCCCGGGCATCTGCCCGTCAGGACGGGGCACGTTGTCACCCTTTATGATATAGCTGCCTTCCTTAAATCCAACCACTCTGTGGACTATCAGCTTCCCTGTGCTAGAGTGGATGGTGGCGGCCACATCTCCAAGCCGGGGCCAGCCGGAAGGCAGGGGTGAGACTGTGATGATATCCCGGTTCTTGATGAAGGGGTGCATGCTAAGGCCAAACGCGCGGACCCGGAAAGCCTTCCCTTTCTCAGTGACTGCCTGCTGGCATGGATCCGTTCCTGCTTGGCTACTGCTGCCACCCAAAAGCATTGCTATAGTATAACCACATCTAAAGCTCTTCTGGTGAGAATCATTATCTCATGCCTTATCCAAGTTTTCTTCAATACCTGCCACCTCATTAGTTCTATCTCAGAATGCCTTTATTCTCACCATCCGGTCCTCAACTTCCCAGGCCCGCTCGCCCTCAATCAGCAGGTCTGGTGCACTGGCCATTCTGGCCAGCCACTGCCTGGCTAATTGTCTCCGATCGAAATGTCATAAAGAAAACATTTATGTCCTAAAAGGATCTTTATTGAACTGCGCCAGGGATTGATGTGGTAGTTTGTCTCAAGTAAGGTCCTATGTGTCCCCTGGCGCTAGATATTATGCCAAATTCCGCCATGACCCAGTCCTGTGATCCGTAAGCGGGATCAGGCTATTGTTTTGGAAATCCTGATGACCTGAGATACCGGAGGTTCGGGGTCCTTAGAATTTTTGATGATGAGACGGCTACGACCGTGAGCATCCGGCTTTTGATGATCTTAATTTGGCAATAATTTGTATGTCTCGCCATCTATGTTAATCATTACATAGCCCTCCTTTGGAGCAGCGTCATAGCCGTGGGTTGCAAGGAAAAATGCCATCTCTTCTGTGTCCATGCTTATGTTCTGGTTCTCTTCAATCAGCTGGTTTAGGGCGGCCTTATCGTTTGATGTCCCAGATCCGGGGCTTATCAAGGCCAGCATTATGCAAATTACAGTTGCGATCAGATAGATGGCGCTTTGTCTCATCAATACCCTGATAACCCACCTGTAAATATATAGACCGATGAAATACGCCTCGGAAGAGTTACTTCTGCTAAATGATCCATAAATATGTTGCTGATTCAGGTTCCTTAACTTGGAAACTTCAGAGCAGCCTCCTGCCGTTCATGCCGGGAAGATTATCTGCGAAGAACTCACGGATTGATCTGCAATTTGCGTGGCTAGGAATGCAGGCAGTTTGCTCATAGGATTCGCACTAATGGGTCAGAAGCATTCTTCACTAAGGTTGAGGTGCCACAGATGGCTTGGCCCTCAAAATAGTGCATCTGATCAGAGCACAGCCCTGATCGCCCTACCAGGCCTATGTGGCCGCCAGGGAGAGGTCTCTGCCTGGGACAGTATGGGGCTGGTACGGGCCACGGGCCGACTTATATAGTGCTTGGTGCCTGATGAATGGCCCCTTCTAGACGCCATTTCAGGGTGCAATTTCTGGATGCCATCAAGGATACCAGCCCAGAATACTGGAGTTCAGGCCTGATAGATAGGGCGCTTTATGAAGCTATGCAGGCACCTCAATTCCCAGGTTCTTTGCCTCTGCGAAGGCTTCCTTTGACTCAGCGTCGCGGTGCAGGAGCTTTAGTGAGGCTCCTTTGCTGTACCATGCCTCGCCAAACTGGTGATTGATCTCTATGGCCTTATTGAATGATTCTATGGCCTGGTCATACTTCTCCTGGGCATTGAGTGCAAGGCCTTTGGTGTACCAGGCCTGAGCATACTGCGGATCGATCTCCAGGGCATTATTATACGATTTTATAGCCTCATCGTACTTTCCCTGAGCCTTAAAGGCAATGCCTTTATTATTCCAGGCCTCGGCATCCTTTGGATTGATCCCAATGGCCTTATCATAAGACTCTATGGCTTCATTGTATTTTCCCAGCTTGTAAAGTACAGTACCTCTATTGCTCCATGCAGAATACAGATCTGGGTTGATCTCCAGGGCCTTGTCACAGGACTTGATCGCCTCTGAATACTTCCCCTGGGCATCAAATGTAACGCCTTTATTGTACCAGGCCATGGCATATTTAGGATCTGCCTCTATAGCCTTGTCATAAGATTTTAATGCCTCATCATACTTTCCCTGGTCCTTTAGGGCAATGCCTTTATTGTTCCAGGCTAGGGCGTACTCAGGATTGATCTCTATTGCCTTGTCATACGATTTTATAGCCTGATCGTACTCTCCCTTCACTACGAGTGCAATGCCTCTGTTATTCCATGCCTCAGAGTCGTGTGGGTTGATCTTGAGTACCTGGTCATAAGACTTTATGGCCTCATCATACTTCTCCTGGGCCTTGAGTGCAAAGCCTCTGTTGAACCAGGCATCGGCAAAGAGCGGGTTGATCTCTATGGCCTTATCATAAGCGCTCACAGCCTCGTCGTACTTTCCAAGTCCTACGAGATCATTGCCTTTCTCATACCAGGAGTTAGCTGCATCTTCCTGCCCCTGAACGGATGTGCATAGCAAGGTTAATATTATAAATACATGGGCAAATCTCTTTATCATCAGTTCTCCCCTTGAATTGATCATGTGTATACATTATAAATAATTACGAAGAGCAATTGCTGACGATCTTTACTGAACTAATCTTTGGACCTCTGATATTTTGAGATAGGTATGTAGTCTTTTGACGAATTTCATATGATCTCATATAGTCACATCAGCTCAGGAGCAGTTCTTCTCCTGCCAGGTGCGTCTCGATCTGTGCCTGGATAGACGTGCGTCGAGACATGTCTTCGCATAGCAGAGGTGCCATTCACCGCGCACAGATCTGGCCGGATCTCTTACCCTATCCATGATTTTCCGGGTGTTTCGATATTACCATGGCGCCAGCATTCGATATCTCAGATAGGTAGCCTGCATACTACCAGCCCTGACCCAAAGCCTTATATTCGTTGATTGTCGTATTGAGGTTAAGCAAAGGTCAAACGAGATCATTCCCACCTCATAGACTTTTGCCCTCCCTCCTTTGGACCGGGCCGCGGCCTACACCGTGACCTGATCCCTCTATTCTATTATCTGCTATGTTGCTTCCCTAATCCCCTATTTGACTCTGCTTGCAGCTTTGGGCCTATCCCCTGGCATCTGAGTTTCGGATCGATACTTTGATATACTTAACTATCAATCATTATGTAGCATGACCAGGGCTGCGCAGGAGCTGCCTGGTTTACAGATGCTAATATCTCCTGTTGATCTGCAAGCATAAAGAATCGGCCTGTGGCCTGGTCAGCATACCCACCTCGTCCTCCCTGGCCAGGCTATGGACCTACTGCATTGGCTTACGGCTCTGGTTTTTATCATATGTAATCAGATTTGCATATAATCGATCTCATTACATGATTACGGGCGCGCTACCTTATCCGTGAAACGGCTCCCTCCTGCGCTGGCATGGAAACACAAATGTCCTCAATAGGCGTGCTTTAGGGCTATGGCCCACCGTGGCAGCCCGGATCGCCAGTATCTGGCTCAAAACACTGTGATTCTTTTAAATAGCGCCTGAAAATCGGTTATGATGGGTGAACTCCTCCACATCCCGGCGCACTCTCAGATAATTAGGTGGCTCAGCGACTGGGTACCCCAGACGGACGGCAAATGCAATCCTCATATATTCTGGGATCTCCAGAACTCGCTTCACCTCTATTTCCACCGATCCTCCTCCAAAGGTGCTCAGCACATGAACGTCAATTCCAAGCGCCTGGACCATGAGCCACATGTTCTCCATGACACAGCCCAGGCTCATAAAGCCCAGAACGTCACCTTCAGATGCATGGGCCCTCTTCCGAGGGTCATAGGTCACAATAAGCAGCACAGGACTGCCTTTAATTATCTGGTCCAGTGAAGAAGGCTCGATCTCGTGTGCAGTTTTGCTCCAATCTCCAGGTATCCTCCAGGCTGGGGGAAACACAGCTCCGAGGATCCCGACCTTCTTTTGAAGGAGCTCCTATTCTGAGAAAGAAAGCTGTTCGTAGTTCTCTCTGAGGAACTCTTCTGAAACCCTAGACTTGATATCCCCTATCTTTGCCAGGAGCCTTTTATCATCTACAACAGTTATCTCGAAGTTCTGCATGTTATGGGCCGTGGGAGCCCACCGCGCTGCCTCAAGGATCTGCGTCAGGTTCTGCTTGGATGGAGAACGCTCTCTGTCAAAGGGGGCTCTCAACGAATGCCTTTCCTGGATGGTCTTCAATATTTCGTTCATGACCAGATATCTCCGGGGCAGCAGGAGATGAACCTTTGCAGGCGTCATCCATTTAAAATCTAAAATATAAACAAAAAATCTGCCCGGTTGGGTATCTATAGCCCTTTGGATTGCTACACCTCAGAGTACCTGGGCGAACATTTGAGTCTTGAGTTTTCTAATCATCTAGGCGATATATTTTCAATGTCTCCAGGCGCGGGATTTTCAATAATTGTAGTATATCCCACAGGATTCGTATTCGGGTTATCCCTCATAGGAGATCTATTATCGATCCTTAACTCCGGTTTTTAGGGAATAAGTCAATCCCTAGCTTTTGTTCGAGTACCTCTAATTTCTTTGGTACTTCTGAGATAATATTGCAATCATTTAACTCCACTAAATAGACTTTACTCAGATCAAGCAAGAGATCCTTGGGGGAGTGCTTGTCCAATAGGTCCGCTTTCTTGAGTGCCATTTCGATTTTTGCATAAGCATATAATGATAAGAATGAAACAAATACATGGCCGAAGACACTCTCGTTATCTTGCAGGTAGAGCGTATCGGCCTGAAGAGCATTTTTATATGTATCGAAGAGCTTTTCGATTCGATCTCTACTTTTGTATTGAAGGAATATATCTTTTTTATTAAGATCCAGGTTTGATATAATCAGGATTCTTCCAGCACGTTTTTGTGCATCGGTGAGTTCATCTTTATCGATTATACCTTCATCCAGTTTTCTATAGAGAGTTGTATTTTCCTCAAGCATTAGATATTGATCTTCAAATAAATAAAGGTAAATCCCATCTTGTTCTCTCTTTCCACACCATATTAGTCGTTTATGGTAGAAGAAGTGATCATTTAGGTGAATCCTGGTTTCATATAAGTGGCTGTTTCTCCTTGCAGGCAGAACAAAGTTCATCTTATTCTTGATCAAGAATTTAATGGTATCTTGAGAGAAGAATCCTCTATCCAATATGACGGTTATACCTTCTTTCTTTACCTCAACTATGCTATTGTAAAGGCTTTTAATATCGCGAACGCTTCCTGGTATAGTCCTGATTAGAGTTGGAAGGCCCGTTTTCAAAGAGCGGAATAACGCAAGATTAATCTGCGGGATATGGATCTTATCTTTATTATAGCCATATTCTGCAAAATTTATCGATGATCTAGTCAGCATAGTGCTTAGATCATATACAATATCTCCATCCATTTGAGATAATGCTTTAAAGACAGAGTCCTGTGCTTTGCTATCTGAGCCCACGACCTTAAGGATCTGACTCAGATTTTTGGCATCAAGATTAGGATGTATATCTTGCGCATTATATAACTTATCCCAGGCACTATGAACTCTTTTCAGTGGAGTATAACCAAGGGCTCGCGTTATTACGAGGGCGTATATCTCTTCCCATTCACCCTCGAAAGTATTTGCAAGACATAGTCTCATATCTCCGAGAAGCCGGTCAAATAGCATGGAGTTGCCATATTCCTTTACACTTCGAAGATTTGCTGCAGTTATTGATCGTTTTACACCCTCAATAAGACCTTTGAGGCGGTCGAGCTTACCAATATACTCAGAAATCTTTCTTCGTTTTTTAAGTTCCTTGTCCCAGTATGTCGTTGAATGGTAAACATAATAGTGATTACTGATTTCTTTGATCTCAAGTCCCTTCTTTCCTTGCCTTCTCTGTTCGATAAGCCATGCAGTGGCCCACTCTTCCATGTATGGTATATTAGGGGATACATGGATTTAGAGTTTTCCGTCAAAACGGTTATATTGATGGCGATATGGAGGAGCTTAAAATAGACTTAAACCCTAATTTCCGGAGTTAAGGCTCTAATATAAAGTCTGGAAAATGGTGATAGATCACTAACTTAATATTTGATCTTCTATGCATTCTCATTATTGCTTTAATTTAAGTATCATAGGAGCAAACAAAGCACAAGGAGAGATGAGATATGCTGGATCAAGAATCATTCTGGGACGCAGATATCTTTGCAGTGATCACAGACAAGACAAAGCCGGCAATTAAGCTGACGATAGATGAACTGGCCTCCAGAGGCAAGAAGGTCTATGTTGTCGACATGTCAGGCAAACCCGATCAAGGGGCTTTCCAGAGCATCTCCGAGCTTCCCACAGGCATTGAGAGCGCAATAATTGGGCTGACAAAAACAAATCCCGCAGATGCGATGGCAGACCTGGAAAAGAAAGGCATCCAGAAACTCTGGATACATTGGAGGACTGAAACCCCTGAAGTAAAAAAGAGATGCATTGAGTCTAAGATACAATGCATTACAGGCAGATGTCCCATGATGTATCTCAGCCACGGCTTTGGAATACATACAATGCATAGAGGCATAGCAAAGTTGTGTGGAAAATATTGATCGTCTGCCTGAATTTAAGCCGTATGAAAGGCGATCCTGCTTTAGATCAAAGATGCCTGGCACATGATTAAGATCTTGCCACATTCACGAAAGAGGGAGATTGTAGGATAGGGCCAAAGCCATGAGGCATGGACAGGTATCCTGAGGGCAAGATTAAATTCAAGGCATCCCCAACCGTTCCTTTATAGCCCTGATGTCTTCTTGCACCTGCCTGAGTTGCACTACTACTCATGGCTGGATCTCTTGCCTAAGTCCCTTTGCCTCTTCTAGGATCTGGTTGGTGTTCTTGGCCATCTGTGAGATGGGCTTAGTATTTTCTTCAATTTTCAATATCGTCGGAATAACTTTTAGCATCTGCAAAGCGGTTAAGTCTTGAGTATATTCACTGCGCCGTGGAACATCATCTTCATCTGATGTGGTGATATCTGAGATGCGAGCATTAGCCGGTTTATTATTATGCACAAAATCCACGAATGCCTTAACCTGGGGTTCTCTACCTTCTATGAGGATTTCGACCATCTGTTCTCTTGGCTCCATTAGATTATTGGCATAAAATCCCGGCAGGCGCAAACCCATAGCACCGCCTAATAAGAGATATCTGTAGCTCACATCATGAACCATTGGGCCTGTTATCGTGATCCTGAGTTTCATTGAAGGAATGGCCGTGATCTCATGCCGATCCATTATCCCCACTGAAGTCTATATCCCTCTCTCCAGGCACCGTACTAGCCTTCAAGTCCAGGAGAC
>Ga0074198_1001738_pt1 | contig 13323 bp, 11 predicted proteins | sample EPASupsiteSAE323_FD_64527 | JGI IMG/M metagenome (GOLD analysis project Ga0074198, IMG submission 64527) | Bioremediated contaminated groundwater from EPA Superfund site, New Mexico - Sample SAE3-23 | ecosystem: Environmental > Aquatic > Deep subsurface > Groundwater > Contaminated ...
ATCTGCGGGAATTGTTCCGTTCGCTGCGATTTTTCGTTGGCCGATTCCCCATCCGGTTGTACATTAACTGCAATGAAAGAACAGCGACTCGACGAAATCCCCGACCGCGCCGCCTTGCAGGCCTCATATGCAGTCTCTCGCCCCGGTTTCGACAAGGCGCTGGGGGACCTTCTGAGCGGCGTCGCGACCGCGTTGCGGAATGTCGGCATACGGCCGACGCTGAAGGGCCGGGTCAAGGACTTCGATTCATACTACGAAAAGAAGCTCAGGCTTCTCCGCAAGGCGCGCAACGAGGGCATCAGCCCGATTCCCGTGAACGATGTGATCGCGGTACGCGCGGTATGCCCTTTCATGGGCGATCTCGCGACGGCGGAACGCGCCCTTTGCAAGGTTTTCGATGTGGTCGAAATCGAGCGCAAGGGAGCGGAGCGGTCTTTCCGCGAATTCGGCTACGAATCCATCCATCTGCTCGCGCGGATACCCGACTCCCTGGCGAAATCCTGCCCGGGGCTCGAGCGGGATCTCTTTGAAATACAATTACGCACGATTCTCCAGGAAGCCTGGGCCGAAGTCGAGCACGAACTCGTGTATAAGGCTGAATTCACGCCTTTCGACGAACCCATGAAGCGCAAGCTGGCCGCTCTCAATGCCAACCTGACGCTTTCGGACATCATTTTCCAGGAAATCCTCGAGTATCAGAAATTGCTCAACGGCGAGCTGGCCAAACGCAGGTCGGCTTTCTACGAGAAGATCGAGGAAGTGGCCGATTCGCCAGAGCGCGATACGATCGAAGACGGTTCCTTTACCGATTTCGAAAAGCCCGTACTTCCGGAAGTAGCGAGGGAAGGGGACCGGTCAGTAGACCAGTCAGTAGTTGGCGCTGCGGAACATCCGGCCGCCCCCGGCGGCAAGTTCCCGATTACCGCCGATGCCGACGAAGAGGACATGGACAGGCTCCTCCTTCTCGCGCTCGCCGCGCACAATAACGCGGACTATGCCCAGGCGGTCGCCCTCTATGGCCAGATCATCGCCCGCAATCCGGGGAGGGAAGCCGCGGCGGTCGTCTACAAACACAGGGGCATGGCGTATTTCGCCCGCTCCCTCTATGGCGAAGCCAAGGCTGATTTCAGTTCCTGTCTGGCCCTCGACGCCCGATGCTACAAGGCCGCCTACTACCGTGGTGTCGTGAAAAGCGTCGAGCAGGACCATATCGGCGCCGCCGAGGATTTTACGCTCGCGCTCGACATCCATCCGTACCATTTCTTCTCGCGGTACAGGCGCGCCATGGCGTGGTGGCGTCTGGGCGATGCCGCGCAGGCTTTGTCCGACTGCGAAATAGCGTTGCATATCCAGCCCGATAATGCCCTGGCCCTGCGCCTGCGCGACCGGATCAGGGAGAGGATGAATACGGACGATTTCTGAATGCCGGATCGGCGGAAACGCCTCTATTGACACGTTCGGGCCCGTTTGGTATGGTACCGGCGTCCCATCGGTCTTTCGGGCCCGATGGACATATGGGTCCCCATCGTCTAGAGGTTAGGACAGCGGGTTTTCATCCCGCCAACAGGGGTTCGATTCCCCTTGGGGATACGAAAGCAATGAGCATCGCGCTATGTCGCGATGCTTTTTTTATTGGCCGGCCAGGTCCCGGGGAAACCCGTATTCCTCGAGGGCATCCTCATACTTTATGTGGACTTCTTCTGCCTGCTCGATGCATGCGTCGACGAGCGGCGCGAGTTCGAGGCCGCGGTAGATCGACGTCCATTCATCGAAATCGGCTTTCAGCACCGGATGGCGCGGCGAGAAAAGCACGCAGCAATCTTCATAGGGAAGGATCGAGGTCTCGAAGGTTCCGATCTTGCGGGCCATCGTGACAGTGTCTTCCTTGTCCGTACCGACGAGGGGGCGCAGGACGGGAAGATTGGTGAGACTCTGTGAAACGCGCATGTTTTCCGCAGTCTGGCTGGCAACCTGCCCGAGACTCTCGCCCGTAATGATGCAATTGGCTCCTGTCCTGCGTGCGAGGCGATCCGAAACCTGCATCATGGCGGCGCGCATCATGAGGGTCGTCCCCTGTTCGGGTACGCGCTTCTTGAGTTCCATCTGTATGTCGGTGAAGGGCAGGACCCAGAGGCGCATACCGCCCGACCAGACGGCTATGCGCCGGGCGAGCGTTACGACTTTAGCCCTGGCTTCGTCCGAAGTGTAGGGATAGGCGTGAAAGTACGCTCCCTCGAGGGCGAGACCCCGGCGCGCCATCATGTAGCCGGCGACGGGCGAATCGATGCCGCCCGACAGCATGAGGAGGCCTTTTCCGCCCGATCCGGAAGGCAGTCCCCGGGGGCCTGGTTCAATGTGCGCGAATATGTAGGCGCGTTCGCGAATTTCGATATCGATCGTAAAATCCGGTTTCTGCAGGTCGACATGCAGATCGGGATACGCCTCGAGAACGAGTTCGCCCACTTTTGCGGAGATTTCGTATGAGCCCAGGGGAAAACTCTTGTCGGATCTTCTTGTCTCCGCCTTGAAACTGTGTCCGCCAGCCGCTCTGGCGCCCGAGGCGGCGCGGAGGGCGGCGGCCATGACCGCATCCACGGTTTTGTGGCATTTCTCGGCGCGGGCGAATCCGTTTACTCCGGGCGTGTGCGCCAGCACGAAGGCGGCCCTGGCCGCGTCCTTTTCGTCCACGGTCAGGAAATAACGGCCTGGATACTCTTCGAGAAGGTGCGGCACGCCCGACAGGCGATGATTGATCTGGTCGCGGAATCTTCTGAGAAATTCCTTGCGGTTGCCGAGTTTCAGGAGGACTTCGCCGATCTTGATGAGGAAAAATACTTCCATGAGGGTACCTTTGTATCAGGTTTTAAGGCGACGATACAAGGTCGAAGCCGCGTCGAGAAAACGGTCGATGTCGCTGCGCGTGCTGGCCGAACCAAAGGAAACGCGCACCGAGGCGAGGGCGAGTTCCGGCGGCAGCCCCATCGCATCGAGGATTCGCCTCCCCTTGCCGCCCCTGGCTCCGTGACCTGCGCCGCCGCCCGGTTTTCCGCTCCGGCCGGCTTCGGAGCATGCCGACCCGGTCGATATCGCTATGCCGAGATCGGACAGAGCTCGCGCCAGCACTTCGCCCGACAGGCCGGGGAAAGCGAGCGACACAATGTACGGCGACCAGCGCGGATCGCCCGCTGTGCGGGATTCCGGAACCACCTGCACCCCGGGAATGGATGCCGCCCCGGAAAGAAGGACCGCTTCAAGTTCCAGGGCGGCAGTGCGATGGGTTTCGAAACCGGCCTTGGCGCGCTCGGCCGCGAGGGTGAGGCCCCATGCTCCCTGGATGCTTTCAGTGCCCGAACGGATGCCGCCTTCCTGGCCGCCGCCCAGGGCGAGCGCTTCGATCGGCGTCGAGAACCACAGCGCTCCTGAGCCTTTGGGGCCTCTGAGCTTGTGGGCGGAAAATGCCGCGCTTGTCACGCCGGACTTTGCCATGTCGGACAGTACGAACGGCACCTTGCCCAGTGCCTGCACCGCGTCACAGTGGAAAAAGGGAGACTTCCGACCCTGGGCGGCGGCGGCTTCCGCCAGCGCGCGCCCTATGGCGGGAATATCCTGGACGGCGCCGGTTTCATTGTTCACGGCCATGATTGCGACGAGGGCCGTGTCTTTGCGCAGAGCCTGTGCGGCGTCTTCGGGACGGATCCGGCCATCGCGGTCGGGCTTCAGGAAATCGACGGCGAGGCCCATGCGCGCAAGTACTTCGGCCTGGGCATGGATTGCGGCATGTTCGATGTCCGAGACGATGATACGCGACGAGGTCTTGAGGCCCGCATACCTGGCCCTCAGGGCGGCCAGGAGCGGTATCTGGTCGGCTTCGGTGCCGGATGCGGTAAAGACGATCCCGCCCGTGCGAAGGCCGCAGGCCTGCCCGAATCTGGTCCGGGCTTCTTCGAGTTCCGAACGCGCTTTCCTGCCCGGCGCGTGGGCGCTGGAAGGGTTGGCCCAGGATGACAGAGCCCTGCGCTGCGCTTCTTCGAGGATTTCAGGATCGGGCGGCGTTGTGGCCGCCCAGTCGAGATAGACGCACTCTTCAGTCGCCGTAACGTCGATCCTTGATGGAGCCCGGTGTCTTGCCCGAGGCGGCGAATTCGGGCGAAAGATAGAGTGCGCAGAAACAGTGCCCCTGTGTCGCGATGTCATCTTTCGACCAGAGGCAGGGGCAGATGGAGTCCCTGTCCGTTTCGCGCGAGCCGTCCGAATCGCGGCAGGGGCAGAGGAAATAGCCGTGCCGGTTCCAGTTCGTTGTCAGGCCTTCCGCCAGGATTTCATAGAATGCTGCATCGGGGTTCAGCACCCAGCCTTGTTTGGCCGCAACCATTTTCGTAAAGGTCCGCGTCTGCTCGACGGTCTTTTCGGTCATGCCGTACCTCAAAGCCCCAGTGTGCGTACCCAGTCAGGTTCGATGAAGCCTACGAGGTGGCTCTTGCCGTCCAGCACGACGAAGGGAAAGGCGACGTATTCATTGAACGTGGCCTTGAGTTCGGCTTTGATTTCATTTTTCGTATCGACGGGTATCTGATCCATGTAGAGATATCTGTATCGGAAGCCCTTATGGTCGAGGAAGGCGAGGGCGCGCTTGCAGAATCCGCAGGTGGACAGGGCATAGACGGTGATGTCGCGGTCGGTGCGGGGACCTTCCTTGATAACCCAGGGCAACTGTTCTTGGTTCATCGTTTCCCCCTTGTTGTATTTCGAATATACATCGATTCCACGCGCTCGGCATAGGCTGCGGCGTCGAACTTGACCGACAGTCGCCCGGGGACCATCGCTCTGACATTTCCAAAGAGAGGCTGAAGAGGCCATGGTCTGTCGTGGCGTCCGAAGCACCATGCGACGCCCGAATAGCCGTTGGGATCGCGTCCGTCCAGAGAATAGCGGTCATTGAACCTGAGGGCGATGCGGTAGGCGCACTCGGGGTCGGCATGCCAGGCCAGGAGCCGTTTGCCCCAGTACATGCGCATGTAGTTGTGCATTTTGCCGGTGAGGACCAGTTCGTTCTGCGCGGCGTTCCAGAACCGGTCCTGCGTGGCCGCAGCTTCCAGGTCGGCTTCCCGATAGACCGTCGGCCTCTGTCGGACCGCAGCCAGTCCTTCCCTGGCCCAGGCGGGTACCGCGGATTCATATCGGTCGTAGCCGGGATTTCGCAGGACGAAATTGGCCGCGAGTTCCCGTCTGACCACGAGCTGTTCGACGAAAGCTTGCGACGAGGGGCCTGGCCTGCCCAGAGCTTCTCCCGCAAGGCGGACGGGCGAAACCTGGCCGAAATGCAGATAGGGGCTCATGCCGCTCTGGCCATCCTTGCAGGGATCGTTGCGGTCCGCATCATAGCGGTCGAGGGCGCCGCCGCATGCGAATTCTTCGAATCGTTCCATTCCGGCCGTAAATCCGGGCTTGAAACGTATCGTCTGCTCGGCGATGCGGTCGCCTGGGTATTCGGGGGCGGCGGGAGCGTCGTACGAAGCGAAAAGGGCGTCCCGTGAATCTTCGCAGCCGGAGGGAAAAGCCTTCAGGACGGGTTTCGCCAGGGCGAAAACACGAGCGGAACCTGAAACGGAAACCCGAGCGGCAACGTGGAGAAACCTCGGCAGCTGCCCGGATATCTTGGGCCGTATCGTAGCCGCGGAGTACTCTTCTTTCGGCGAAACCGAATCGGGAGGAACGACGGCTTCTGTTTCAACATGGATGAGGGGAGCTTGCCTGCCTGAGTTTCCATCCTGTCCGCCGCGCAGATTGAGGGCCAAATCTTCCCGCCATCTGCGTTCGATGCGAAGCCTGCCTGCGTCGCACAGCACCAATGCGGCATGGCGTGCGGCTTCCGCAGCGACGACGGCCGGCTCGCCTGCGCGCAGGGCGAATCCGATGCCGCGTTCCCGCAACATGGTCGCGCATTCCCGCAGACCATGAAGCATGAAGCGGTAATGGTTCGGATTGGCGGCCGGATAGTCGGTCAGGACGAAAAGGACGAGGAGGGGAAGGCCCAGGCGATCGGCGGCATGGATCGCCAGGGCAAGCGCGGGATTGTCGGCGGGACGCTGCGCCTTCTGCATCCAGTAAAGGACATAGTCGCGGCCAGGCGCGACAGTCCCGTCGCCATCCGGGCTGTTGCCGCGGCCTCCTGCGGAACCGTCAACGAGTATCCTTTCCGGCTCGACACCGCTTTCTTCGAGAAGCGAAGCGAGGCCGGGAAGGCTCACAGTTTTGCGCCTTCATGCGTTTTGATGCGGCCAGAGATGACGAAGCCCAGCAGATAGAGCACGAAGGCCACGACGAAGGGCAATGTGGAATTGGCCGAGTACATAAGCCCCGAGAGCCATCCCACCGGAATCGAAATGAGCAGGGTGAGGGCCTGCACAAGACTGAAAAGGTCGCCTCTCCTCTGTTCGTCGACGGAGTTCATGAACACTGCATCCCTGAAAGCCTGGACGAGGAAAAAGGAAGTCTGGAGACAGCCAACGGCCAATACCGAGAGGAGTACGGAATTTTTGGGCGCAAGCAGAATTCCGGCCTGGAACACTGCGCAGAGCAGGAAAGACCAGGACAGGACGGCTGTGTCGCGGAATTTCGGCAGGCGCGGCATGACGAAGAAAAACAGGATGATGCTCAGCACAGCGCCGAAAGCGGGCATGAACGCGACCGTGGTCGAATCCAGGGCTTTGGTTTCCTGCAGGTAGAGTATTCTGTAAAAATCGATATAGAGGACGGCATTGGCCACAAAGAAAAGGCCGAGAAGTCTGAGAAAGCGGGGGTCGCGCAGCGCTCTTCCCGATTCGCCGACTTGGGCGAAGACGGAAGCGGCGAAGCTCCTGCCTTTGTATTTTTCCCTGAGGATCAGACCGGCCGCGGTTTCGCGGGTCAGGAGATAGCGGATGGTAAACATGAACGTCATGGAAAGCGCGCCGACCAGATAGATGACTCTCATGGATTCGATGATCCCGAAGCGTCCGATGACGAGTCCGCCCAGGAATACGACCAGGCCCGATGCCGATCCGATGAGGTGCATCCATCCGTGGATCGAAGAACGCTGGTCTTCCCTAGCGTCTTCGGTGATGAGGAGGTTCCAGGATACGACGACGATCCGGACCACGGCATTCAGGATGCCTGCGGCCAGGAACCATGCGAAATTTTTCGCGAATGCCCAGACGAGCATCGCCGCGCTCCATGCGATAAGGTCGAACACCAGACTCGTTTTTCGTCTGCCGAGGCGGTTGGTTATGGGGGAAGCGAGCGCGAAAAAGATGAATCCGGCGGCGATGTGCGCCGAATTGATCGTGCCCATCTGCACCTCATCGAGTCCGCGGGCTCTTTGATAAAGGGGCGCATAATAGGTCACGATGGGGCCGAAGAAGGACCAGAGAGGTTCGACGGCGATGCAGGCTTTTGCGTTGCGCGGAAGGGATCCATACTGGTTCATTCGGGAGGGATTATGGCTGGCGAAGCGAGTGCGGCGCAAGCCTGGCCGCGGGTTTCACCGCCTTTCCCGCCGTCACGGGATACGATTGTGTAAAACGGCCGTTTCGACTACATTCAAGGCCATGCACGAGCCTGAGCTCATCCGCAATTTCTGCATAATCGCCCATATCGACCACGGAAAATCCACCCTGGCCGACCGCTTCATCGAGAAAGCGCATCTGGTGGACGTACGCAAACTCCAGAACCAGATGCTGGACAATATGGACATCGAGCGGGAGCGCGGCATCACCATCAAGAGCCAGGCCGTGACGCTTCCCTATACGGCCCGCGACGGCAAGACCTACACGCTCAATCTCGTGGACACGCCGGGACATGTCGACTTTTCCTATGAGGTATCCCGCGCCATTTCGGCATGCGAAGGCGCGATCCTCGTGGTCGACGCCACACAGGGCGTCGAGGCGCAGACTCTGTCCAATATGTATATGGCTCTGGAACACGATCTCGAAATTCTGCCCGTGATCAACAAGATCGATATGCCCGCAGCCGATGTGCCTGGCGTACGCCAGCAGATTTTCAAGGATCTGGGGCTGGACGGGGACGAGGCGCTCGCGGTCTCCGCCAAAATGGGCCTCGGCATCGACGAACTGTTCGAAGCCATCGTGGAACGTGTACCCGCTCCCAAGGGAAGCCCGGCGGCCCCCCTGCAGGCCATGATCTTCGACTCGCATTACGATATCTACCGCGGAGTCGTCGTCCATGTGCGCATCATGACGGGCGTCCTCGAAAAAGGAATGACGATCCGTTTCATGGCCGGCAAAGCGGTTCATGAAGTCGAGGAAATCGGGCTTTTCAAGATCGCCACAGCCGGAACCGACAGGCTTTCGGCGGGCGAAGTCGGCTTTTTTACGGCCGGCATCAAAACCGTATCGGAAGTACGCGTCGGCGACACGGTGACCGAGGATGCGCGCCCCTGCGCCGAAGCCTTACCCGGTTTCCGCGAAGTCAGACCGGTCGTGTTCAGCTCGATTTATCCGATGGATGCCGCCGATTACTCCGAGCTCAAGGACAGTCTCGAGAAACTGACGTTGAACGATGCGTCCCTGATTTTCGAAAAGGACAACTCCCTCGCTCTGGGTTTCGGTTTCCGTTGCGGCTTCCTGGGCATGCTTCACCTCGAAGTGGTACAGGAGCGTCTCGAACGCGAGTTCGACCAGGCCATCATCATGACCGCGCCTTCAGTGCGCTATCGGATCACTCTCCATAACGGCGAGACGATCGCGGTCGACAATCCTTCGGTCTATCCGGATCCGGCCAGGATCGAAAGCGCCGAAGAGCCCTATATCAAGGCGCAGATCATCACTCCGGTGACCTATATCGGAAACCTCATCACACTCTGCGTCGGCAAGCGCGGCGTGCAGCAATCCTTCGTCCATCTCGACGAAAAGCGCGTCGAGCTTATTTTCGAAATGCCGCTTGCCGAAGTACTGTTTGATTTTTATGACAAGTTAAAGTCGACCAGTCGCGGTTATGCGAGCTTCGATTACGAAGTGGTCGGCTATAAGCAGACCGAACTGGCAAAAGTGGATTTCCTCATCAACGGCGACCCCGTGGATGCCCTTTCCATGCTCGTGTACCGCCCGGGCGCCTATGAAAGAGCGCGCAAGGTATGCGAACGCCTCCAGAAGGCCATCCCGCGACAGCAGTACAAAGTCGCCATCCAGGGCGCCATCGGCGGTACGGTGATCGCCCGCGAGACCGTGAATCCCGTGCGCAAGGACGTTCTTGCCAAGTGCTACGGCGGCGACATTTCGCGAAAGCGCAAGCTCCTCGAAAAACAGAAAGAGGGCAAGAAGCGCATGAAAATGGTGGGCAATATCGAGCTGGGCCAGGATGCATTCCTCGCGGTCCTGCGTACCGACGACGACGAGAATCACTGACAAATCAGGCTTTGGCATGCATAAAAAAAACCGCCCTGCGAAGGGCGGTTTTTTGTCACCGGGAGACTTTTATGAAGCTCTTCGCAGGAGCTTCACGCCATCAGCCTGCCTTCTGCACTGTCGTCGTGGTCGACGATTCCGAAGTGCTCGTCGTCGAGGAACTCTGGAATACCTTGAAGAAGGTATCCTGGAATTTATCCACGAATTTCTTGCTCGCCAGGAAGCTGTCGCGGATCGAAGCGTCCACGGTCTGCTGCTGGAAGTAGGGGTAGGCGAACTTGGCGAGGCCGAGTTGATCCTCTGCGGCATCGGTATTGTCGGTTACCTGAAACACGATTACGTTGTCGCCCAAAACCAGGGGTCGGGATGGCTTGTTCTTGGCGACCGAAAAGGCTTCGGTCAGGAATGCTTCATCCGAGGAAGCGGACACGAGTTCGGGAGCGTTGGTGGTGTCGGGGCTGTCGAAGAGCGGCACCGACTGGCCATAGGCGGAGAAGCTGGGGTTGCCTGTGTTGATGAGGAAGGGGCCGGCCTTTTTCGTGGCCATACCCGCTTTTTTGGCGCTTGCGTCAAAACCGTCGGTCATCGCCTTGCCGGCGAAATCGTTGGCCTTGGCGATCGCCCAACCTTCGATTTTTCCGCGTTCCGTCGTGTAGAGATAGTCTTTCACCTCGGCAAGCGTATCGGCCTGCGTGAAATCGGGCGCCGCAAGTTCGCTGTTGACGCGGTAAATAGTCCATACCTTGTCGCCGGTCTTGATGACGTCGGAAAGTTCGCCTTTTTTGAGCGAGGCGATTTTTTCGGCTTCGGCCTTGTCGGTGAAGTCCGAAACGAACAGGTGGAAGTATACCGTGCCGGCGTCGCCGCCCTTGTCGGCATAGCTGTCCTGCGAATGGCTCTTGGCCGCATCTTCGAAGGAAAGGCTGTTGTCCCTGATCTGTTTCAGGATTTTCTGGGCATCGGCCAGGGAGGAGGTGACCGTGATTCGGGACAGTCCGACCTTCCTGAACAGGTCCGTATTCTCGTTGGCCCAGGCCAGAAGGTCTTCGTTGGTGTAGGCCTCGAGGGAGAAGGCGACATAGGAAATCGTGCGGCGCGGCTTGCCCATCTGGGCTACGAATTCGGTCTCGGCCGTGCTCGGCGCGAGCGTATACACGTCTTCGTAGTAGCGGGTGACCATCAGGTCGTCGCGCGTGGTGTCACGGATGGACAGTTGCGACGCCAGGGAAGCGGCGCGGTATTTGTCGGCGGAAAACTGCCCGTCTTCCTGGAATGACGCATTGGCGGCGATTGCGGTGTCGATGCCCTTGGAACTCACGCGGAAGCCGGAATCGGCGACCGAATCGAGTACTGCAGTGCGCACTGCGGTGCTTTCGAAGGCCAGACGCCATACCTGGTAGGCATAATACTGGAAGTTTGCTTCGGTCAAACCCTGCTGGCGCAGATATTCATTGATCTGCGCGACCTGATTGGCGAAGTACGATCCGGAAGCATACGTGATGGGCTTGCCATTCCAGCTTCCGAACTGCGGCACCGAGCCGGAGGAGCTTCCGCCAAGCGCGGGGGCCACCACGAAGGCGACAATGGTGATCGCAAGGATCACCACTGTTCCCGCATAGAGCCAGGGGTTCTTGATGGAGCGTTTCGGCTTGTCCGCTGCTGTTTCGACCTTGACGGCCTTGACGGCTTTCGCGGCCTTGGGAGCCTTCTCTGTTTTTGCGGTTCTGGTGGTCCTGGCGGGGGATTTCGCGACAGGCGCAGCGTCGGTGTTGTTTTCCTTCGCTTCGTCGGCTTTGTTGGTCTCGGATGCCATATTATTCCTTCCGTAAAGGTTCCGAAGCCTAGCACGTCGGCCGGGCACTGTCAACGCGGCGGCCGGGCAGGAAAGCACAAAGCGCTTCGGATTGCAGGGCTGCGTTCCGGTCGGCGAAAGGAATCCATCTTCGGCCCGTCCCCCCGCCGGACCCGATATCCGGCAGAGCGAGTTCGAAAGGCCTGAAATCGGCTTTATAATCCATCGTCCGGGAACTCGGCACCCAAAAACCAAGATAATAATAGCGTTTGCCCGCCGCAAAGGCCGCGGCCGCTTCGGCGGCCACGGAAAACACGCCGAGGGATCGCCGCGACTGGGAGGGATCGAAGGCGAAATAGACCGAAGAAAGGCCGTGCGGGTATGCATCGAGCCATCCGATCGCGACGAGGCGGTCCCCGACGGTCGTCCGGTATTCCATGACGAGAGGGCTGGCTCCGTCATTCGGGCCCGGCAGATGGGGATGGGAAAGCAGCGTCGCGGCGTATCCTTCTCTGTCGACCGACCCTTTCGCGGCTCCGTGCCGGGATTCCATATAGCGTTCATACAGCGCGAAATGCTCTTCGGTAAAACGGGATTCGACGGTGACCGGTCGAATCCCGCGATTTCGGACCTGAGCGCGTTTCCTCCGGCCGTCGGCGGCGCTTGAGGCCGCATCCAGGCGCAGCGGAATGCACGCCCTGCACCCAGGGCAGACAGGGCGGTAAAGTACATCGCCCGAGCGTCTCCAGCCTCCACCTATCATGGATTCCTGGGTTTCGAGATCCAGCCGCGCGGCGGCCGTGAAAAGCAGCCTCGAAAAGCGCCCTTCGAGATAGGGGCAGGGCGCGATATCCCCGACGATGGTTTCGGGAGGGTCGCTCGCGGCATCCGGGATACTGGGTACGGTCATTGTCCGATCAATAAAAGCGCGCTCCGTCCTATATCGTCAAGACGATACACTATACGAATAACGCCTGGCCTGAGTATTCTTGTACTATGAGCATCATGACGAAAACCGGAGACTCGGGCGATACCGGCCTCATGTCCGGGGAGCGCGTAGGCAAGGACGATCCGAGAGTGGAAGCCTACGGTACCATCGACGAACTTTCTTCGGCGCTCGGCATTGCCCGGCACCTGTGCGTGCAGGATGAAGTCCTCTATGCGATTGAAGATATCCAGAGACTCCTGTTCCGGGTGGCGGGCGAACTCGCGTCGGTGAGCGCGGTTTTCGACAGGCCTATCCTGCCCGAAGACGAGGCGCGGATTTCCGAACGGACCGCCGGGCTCGAAGCCCGCATACCGCTTCGAGGCTTCGTCATTCCGGGCATGACGCAGGGGTCGGCCGCGCTGGATCTCGCCAGGACCATCGCGCGGCGCGCCGAAAGGCGTGTTGTCGCCCTTGCGCGGATCGAACCGGTATCGATGGACTTGAGACGCTTCCTGAACCGTCTTTCCGATTATATTTTCATGCTCGCCCGTGCCGAAGAAGCCGCGGCAGGCAAGATCAGTTTCGCCTGAAACGGGCGAAAGGGAACCGCAGGATGAGATTATATACGCGTGGTCAGATAATCGTGGCAGTTTTCGCCACAGCGGTCATGGCGGGCGCCTTGGGCCTGTGGGTCGCGGGTTTCGCCGGCCGCAGAACCGACAATCAGACGACCGACACTCATACGGCCGAAGTCCCGGCTTCACCAAGCGCGGCAAACACGGCCAGTACGGCAGACACGGCGCCCGATTCTTTCGCAACGGCGGAGACCCTGCCTGTCGCGGACACGGGCAAAACGGCCGGAAGCTCGCCGTATTCGTCCTATACGGTCGATGAAAACGAAAACATCAACGTATACGAACGCTACAACGAATCGGTCGTCAACATCACCACTGAAGTGGTGAGCGTCAACTGGTTCCTGGAGCCTGTGCCGCAGTCGGGCGGTTCCGGTTCGGGTTCCATAATCGACGAGCGCGGCTATGTGCTCACCAACAATCACGTCGTGAGCGACGCGTACAAGCTCTACGTCACCCTCGCGGACGGAAGCCGCTACGAAGCCAAGCTTGTGGGCGCCGATGCCGAGAACGATCTCGCGGTCATCAAATTCACGCCGCCCGCCGGGCTGAAATTGCGGCCGATACCGT
>Ga0074198_1001739_pt1 | contig 13319 bp, 11 predicted proteins | sample EPASupsiteSAE323_FD_64527 | JGI IMG/M metagenome (GOLD analysis project Ga0074198, IMG submission 64527) | Bioremediated contaminated groundwater from EPA Superfund site, New Mexico - Sample SAE3-23 | ecosystem: Environmental > Aquatic > Deep subsurface > Groundwater > Contaminated ...
AGATCGCAAACCGTCCGCCAGATCGTATCGTTACCCCACCAGCTGCCTTCGACATAACGGTCTTTCGAAGTAAGCTTCATCATGATATTAACCGGCAGTTTCAATACGCGAACGAGTTTCGCGGCCGCGATTTTATCGCCAAGGCATAAAACGTCGATCGTTTCCTGCATCCTGGTGCGAATTTTTTTAAAAAAATTAGAATATAAATATTCGTCGGAAAGATCCGACTTGCATCCGCTGCGATGATGAGGAAGCCAATCTTTATGGCCGTTTATGCCGACAAAATTTTTCATGGCGCACGTAATGCCCGCTTTTCTGTGCGGCTTCGGCTTCGGCATGTCTATTATAACATCGGCGTTAAGAACGGCGCGCGGAATCAGATACTCGTTTTTTTCGCGGTTATGGTGACGTTCCATCTTCGACGGATCGTAATTGGTAACCCTGTAATTTAAGTAGCTTTCCGCTATTTCGTTTAAAAGGCTGTCTTGCCCCAAATCCACCGCTATATAATTATCGCTTTCGTCTTTACGTTCTACGGGCCTATAAAGCCTGTCGACTTTTTCCGATTTGAAAAGCCTGAAATCCAATAAATCCACGTCGACGCCCCGCGAAGCGTAAAATTCTTTAATCGAAAGATAGCCGTATTTTTTTATAAGGTTATTGAAATTACACGATTGAAGAGGCGCGTCGCCGATAGTTATCTTCCCTTTGCCTTTCAGGGCGATAATGACATAATCGCAGACTGCGCGTACGAGCGACGGATGGGTTATGACCGAAAAAATGTCCCAATCGGGGCCATAACCATGCTGATCGAGCACCATATTGGGCTTTATAAGAACTGAATTTCCAGGTTTTATAATATCTTTAAACGGGTTCCATTCTTTTTTCCCGTAATTTTCATGATCGAGGCCAAGCGAAAACAATAATTCACGAAGCGCGCCATAAACTTTGTTAGCGCCCCCGGAATCGGTCTCTTTAAAAGGGTATTCAGGGCAGGCCGACGGCGGATTGAAGGGCGTTTCTTCAGGGTAATCGATGGCTGGATATTTCATATAGGCTATTTCATTCGATTTTATCTTCATTTTTTTATCCTTTTGTTTTATCGAGCATCGATATCGTAAAACGGCGCTTCCCGCTTGCGGATAACGGCTCTATCGCGTCGGCATACTTTATTTCGAGGTTGATATTGCCGCCTAAAACCCGGGCGCATTCTTCACGAATAACCGATTCGCACTGCCTGTCGTAATCTTTTGAAACCAATAGCCTGATTTCGTAATTTTCATAATCGCGCTGCACGAATTGAAATTCGCGTATCCCTTTCATTCCGTAAAAAATATGGGTGAAATATTCGCCGTGTATTATATTTTTATCTTTCGTAAAAATAGAATCGGAAGTTCTGCCATAAAGCTTTTCGAGCATCAGCGCCCCGCTTTTGCAGCGGCATTCGCGCCCGGTGATAAGGCCGGTATCGCCTATTTTATAGCGGATAACGGGCATAGAATAATTCGTAAGGCAGGTGACTGCCAGCTCGCCTTCTTTTCCGAATTCATTGGCTTCTTTTCCGGCGGGGATGGTTTCTATTATATGATCGTACATATGAAGATGCATTCCATCGTGCATTTCACATTCACTGGCCATGTTTCCGACCTCGCGGCTGCCATAGCGGTTAAAAACCTTCACGCCGAAGACTTCCTCGATGAGCCCTCTCATGTTCGGATAAAGCGTTTCGGCCGACGAAATTATCGAGCGTAAGCCGTAATCGGGCTTAATTCGGGCTTCCTTTAAATATTGCGCGAATAAAAAAATAGAGGAGGCATATGAAATCAGGACTTCCGGCCTGAATTTTTCGAGAAGATCGTGGTAATATTGCATTCTGCCGGGGCCCATATTGAACGAATCGAGCCAGAGCTGATTTTTTAAATATAAAAAGAAACGTCCGCGCAATCCTTCGATCTGCCGTATGTCTTTCGGGGCCCCCCACAGTCTCGCTTCGCGGCAACCCGGGCGCCATAACTGTATCGAATCGGAAAGATAGGTCGTAGCCAGCGAATTTTCAGAATAAACCCGGTCCTGCCAGAAATTAACGGGAGTTCCGGTAGACCCGCCGCTCGAATTAATAAAAACGCCAGTCGCGCCGGTAGTTTTTAGCGCCTCGAAATTCGTTTGCACGAATTCTTTTGTTAATATGGGAAAACCGGAAAGATAAGAATAAAGATCGAAATTTTCGTCGGAAGGAATGCCTGTTTTCTTTATTATACCAGAATATATAACATTTTTCGAATGAAGTTTAAGAAGGCTTATAAGCGATTTTTTTTGATATTTAATAAGCTCCTGCCTGCTTTTTAATTCGTATAGGCGCTTCTTTTCACGAAAAAGCGAAAATGCCCTTCCGTAATGCCCCGGGAAGAGCTCAAGCAAAGAATACGTCAATTTTGAAACTAAATCACGAAACAAAACAAACTCCAAATCAATCAAGAAACCTTTTATCGTAATAGTTCCTTATTTTTTTTATATAAGCGATCAAACCGCCAAGCCCGCATTTAACGAGAATTTTTTTCGCGGATTGCAGCCCATAACATATGGCGTATTTTTTAGCGCATTCCAGAAACGCGGGTATTTTTCCGACGCCAAAAGACGTCCTGATTATAAATTCCTCGCGAATCCCCACGATGCGGTTAGCCTCCGACATTCCGCCGCGGCTCATATTAGCTATAATAAGGCCGCGCATATTTAATATTTTATAGCGTTTATCGATAAATCGCATCAATAAATCGTAATCCATGGCCGATTTATATTTCAAATTAAAGACGCCTTCATCTTTATAGAGTTTTGAACGCACGAAAACCGTAGGGTGCCATATCGACATTCCATAATACATCCCATCGACATCCGATTCGCTTTCATAGTAAGGCTTGTCGCCGTTCCACAGGCGCAATGCGCCGCAAAGCGCGTCCGGCGAATATTTTAAAAAAGCCGCCACTATCGTTCCAACGACGTCCGGTTCGAGCCAGTCGTCGGCGTGTATCATGCCTACTATGCCGCCGGTGGCAAGAGCGATTCCCTTATTCATGGCATCGCTTATGCCACGGTCTTTTTCGCTTGCGAAAAATGCGATTTTATCTTCATATTTTCTAACTTTTTCAAGCGTAGAATCGGTCGAACCGCCGTCTACTATAATATATTCAATGTTTTTATAACCCTGGCCGAGAACGCTTTTAATGGTGCGTTCGATGTTTTTTTCGGCGTTGTACGCAATTGTAATAATCGAAACAAGCGGCCGCTCCGGCGAATCGACGCGTTCAAAAGCTCCTTTTATGCGAAGGCCGCCTTCGACTTTTAAAGCCGGCCGCATAATGCCGTTATCTGCCATCCGTTTTGCCATCCTCTTTTATCACGCCGAGAGCGCGAAGATATTCACGGGCTATTTTACCGGCTGAATATTCACGCAATTTTTCGGCGTAAAAATTTAAAAGCGCGCCGTTTGAAGATTTAATCATGCCGGTCATGCGCGAAGCCATCCGCCCGATATCGCCTACAGGAACTAAATTGCCAAAACGGTTCGCCTCGAATATTTCCGACGGCCCCGATTTGCAGTCGGTAGATAATATTGGAACTCCGCATATCATCGCTTCTATCACGGCATTCGGAAAGCCTTCGAACCTGCTCGATAAAACGAATAACTTGCTTCTTGAAATATATTTGAAAGGGTTTTTCTGAAAATTCAAAAAATAAACTGCCTTTTCAACGCCAAGCGATGAGGCTAAATTTTTTAAATAACCTTCGAGTTCGCCGCGCCCCATTATAACCAGCCGCGTATCTTTATCGGCTTCATACGCGAGCGCGAACGCCTTTATAAGATCGTCGTGGGCCTTCTGCGCGTTAAGCCTTCCGGCGTTAATTATAACTTTATAATCGCGAAATATTTTAACGGCGGTTTCATCTTCTATGGGTTCGCCCGCCAATCGGCTTATTTCATCGACATTGGCTGGATTATAGATGGTGACGACCTTATCGGGCGAGAGGCCAAAATTTTCTATCAGGTCGCGTCTGGTTTCCTCCGAAACGGAAATGACTCTCCGGGCCCTGTTATACAGGCTTATTATAAAACGGTTCACCGGACTGCTTGAATAGGTTATAGAAGGATAGGCGCGAACGCTCACATAGGCGCCTGCTTTGTTGCACAATATATTCAATAGATTAGAGCTCTCCATAAAGCTAATGACGGCGTCGGGGCGTTCGGCCTCGATAAGCCTTTTCAGGCCGTAATATCTTAAAATAAGATTTTTTATTTTTTTTAAAATTCCAGGCCCGGCTTTTAAATCAAGCGACACGATCCTGCCGTTGCAGGCATATTCGACCTTATTTTCAAAAAGCGCGAAAACGGCTTCGACATCTTCTGGAAAATATTTCGACAGGACGCTGGCCACTCGCTCTGCGCCGCCGTCGCCAAGCGACGGTATTAAAAACATTACTTTTTTCATTTTATATTCCAGTAAAAAAATACCTTATAACCATAAAAACATCATAATTTTAACCTATATTCGCTCAAAAATCAATAAGAAACTCACGCTCCTCCTTTTTTCCTGAAGATCATCGAGGGCCGCGAGGTCATGGAACGATTGAAAAAGCCTTAACTTTGTGATAGAATCTAATTAAGACGATAAAGTTGAAAATTTTAAAATATGATAAACGCAAGAAGGAGAATAAACTATGGTAAAAATAGCCATTAATACAATTGGAAAAGAATTAGAAATAACTTCAAAATTCTGCCGTGAAAATAATATTGGAATTGAAGTAACCGATTTTGCATATCCAAAAAACCTCGATAATAATTATGAACAAAATGTACAAAAACATTTAGAATGCCTGAGTGGAAATCATTTAACATTATTTCACGGCCCATTCTTGGATTTAATCGCTACAAGCGTTGATCAAGAAATAGTGAAAGTATCAAAACAACGCCACGAACAAGCTTTAAAAGCCTGTTTATGCATTGGGGCCAAATATTATATAGCGCACACCAATTTCAATCCTTTAATAAAATATCCATCACGTCAAAAACATTTTATAAACCAATGTTTGGATTTTTGGTTACCAATTGCTGATTTATATGGAAAACATGATATTAAAATATGTTTAGAAAATCTATGGGAAGATAGTCCAGAATTACAATACGAACTAATTTCTAAAGGAAATCATCCTTATTTGAAAGCATCTTTTGATAATGGGCACGCATTGGTATTTTCAAAAATAAGTTCTTATAATTGGATCAATACACTTGGAAGCTCATTAGCGCACTGTCATTTACATGATAATTCTGGAATTTTAGATGAGCATAAATCTATAGGCGAAGGCATTGAAAATTGGGAACGATTATTTTCTGCAATAAAAGAAATTTCACATGAATGTGTAATTGTAGCAGAAAGCGATGATTTCCATAAAAACATTATAAGTTTAAATAAAATGTATGAATATTTGAACTTGACTACTCCTGATTTTGTCAGATAACAAAGTCACTTTTTTTTTGAAACAAGCTCGCACGTAGTATTAAAAAACCATTTGATTTTTTTTATGAAATGAATAAGAAATAATATAATTAAAATAAGCGAAACTTTATCGTGAAACTCCATGATCGCATGCCTGAATTCGCGGCCGCCGTCAGGCAAAAAGCCCGCAAAAATCCAGGGAACGAAACCCGTAACCGCCGAAACGAAAAACAGGGCGAATAAATAAAAAAGAGATTTATTTTTATATTCCGATTTTAAAAACGCCATGCCTTTCAACGAATTTTTCAACCAGCCGGAATGCATCATTATGTGAATTATAATTCCAATAGCGACCGCTACGCTTACAATTTTATGAATCAAAAGCCATTCCACCTTATTAAAATTCATAAAAAGAAAATCGGGATTATCTCTGTGCCCGTGATATGCAATAAGCGCTAATCCGCTTATTGATATTAAAACAGATAAAATCATGATCGTCAGATCGATAAAATAATTAGTAGTTTTTTTTTGATTCATAGTTTTAAAATACAGCTCCTTATATGTTTTATTAAGCCTGCAACTACGTTTTAATAAAGATATTTTTTTATTAATTATATCGGTTCAATTTTTATAAAGATTTTTACTTTTTTTTTACCGATTGCGCCTTTCTATTTAATATCAATATCTCGCAAATAAAAAAAGCCCTTCCGCCAATTAAGACGAAAGGGCCTTTTTTATTATTTTATTATTTAGCTTTTATCATCGATTTATATTCTTCGAGCGCCTTCATATATTCGCTTTGAAGCTGATCGAGCTTAGATTTGGAAGCATCTTCGACGCCCATGTAATCGGTATAACTCTTAAACGCCGCATCCATTTTAGCGCGCGCAGTCAGAAGCGCCTGAGAATCGGTAGAATTTGAAACCTGACTGGAATTCGAAGCCTGACTATCGTTTGAAACCTGGCTATCATTTGAAATCTGATTATCGTTTGAAACGCCATTGGCTGTTTGCTTTTGTGATTCCAGGTATTGCTTAACGTCCGCATAAGCTTCAAGCGCTCTAACATAGCGTTTTTTCGCAAGAGTGCATTCGCTTTTCAGCTTCAATTTATCTAATATTCCCACTTTATCGTATTTTAATTTAATCGTTTCAAATTCACGTTTGGCTCTTAACAATTCGAGCTTGGCGCCGGCTTCTTTATCGCCGAACAGCGATTTAAAAGTAAGAACGTTTTCGTTTATCTGGTTGAGTCCCTGAAATATTCCGCATGAATTCGGGTTTTCATTTTCATACGCTCTGGTGCGTTCACCTGCGTCGAGATAATATTTCTGAGCGTCTTTATATTTGGAAAGCGTCGCTAATTTTTCGAATGTATTAAACCAGGATATCGACTTATAATCTTTACCTAAAAGTTCCATCATTTTTTGGGCCCTTAATTCTTCAACTTTTAACTTTGCCCATTTATCGCCCAGCGCTGCCATTGATTCGAGAGCTTTTTCAGAATAGCCGATTTTTTCGTCCGGCGTGCCGAGTGTCGCGGAATCTAATGTCGTGTGAGCTGTATAGGCCGCTCCGTTAAGAGAACCGTTTACAGTATTCAGCGTATCGTCGGTCACTTTATTTACCGAGTCCGTCACGGTTTTATCGACATCGTCTGATATTTTATTTACTGTATTAATAGCATCGTTAACTTCTTTAACTGAATTATCGATAGAGCCGTTTACGTTACGAACTACTTCGTTAGACAGACCATTCGCCGCTTGATTTAATTTAACCGCTCCATCGGTAATAACAACCTTCTCGTTCGTCACGATTGTGTTTATTCCACTATTTACATTGTTCGTCGTTTGTTTTATCACGTTGCCGGCTTTATCTATTTTCGTTGAAGTTTCGCTGCTTATTTTATTAGAAACCTGACGCAGGCCGTCATTCACCGAAGTCAAAGACTTGTTCAACCCGTCAAGCGCACTGGTGATATTGCCGGACACTTTATTTACAGTTTTGTTGAGGTTATTTACGGTTTTATTAATTCCGGTAGCCGTATCATTTACAGTTTTAGAAACGCCTTCAGCGGCTTTGTTTGCAGTCGTATTTCCCATCCGGACGATTTTTTTCTTACCGTTTTCCACAACCACTAAGGTATCGCTCGTAACACTGACAACCTTATTTCCGACTCCATTGACTGTTTGCACGGTATTAGTCACGGTGTTATTTGCGGTACGAAGCCCGTCGTTTGCCGATGTTTCAACATCGGCAGATATTTTTTCTACCTCTTTGGAAACGTCTTGAACGCCCTTTGAAACCGAATCGACAGTCTTATTCACCTGATCTATGGTCTTATTGACGTCTTTTTCAAATTCTCCAACCGATTTATTAAAATCATCGACAGCGCGATTCGCCGAGTTGAGAGCATCGTCGAGCGAATCAAGAAAAGATCTGGCGCGCGCATCACACGGGATAAGAAAAAGAGCTGACGCAGCAATTAAAGCCATCCATTTCTGTTTATTTGACATATAAACCACCGTCCTTATTTATATCTTTAATAATATTTCTTTATAAAATATTGTTTAATATATGTATTTTTAAACCGTTACAACAATTATACAAAACGAAATAACATTTGTCAACGAATGCAAGATAAAATGTCAAACACAAATAGCGATAGCGCCAATTCTCTCATACTCTTAGAAAGAATCGGCGAAAAGCTTTTAAAAGTAATATAAACTGCGTAAAAAAAGAAGTTTAAACGCAGAATTTATATATTTGATTTTTTAGCACGAATAACGAAAAGCTCTAATAAGAAAAGAAGAACCGGAGGAGCCTTAAAATTAATTATTCACTTTTACATATGAAACTATAAGATAGTCGCCATTTTCAGTTTCAAACGTGCAGCTTAACGTATCCGCTTCTATGTTTAACGAATACGAGCCTACCACTGGAAGTCCGAGCTCATAATATTGGTCCGGCGGCGTTATTGAACGCATAAACTGACCGGCGATGGTATTTAAAAGTTCGGATATAGTATCATTTTCAACATTTTCATCAAGAGGTGTGCACGGGTCGGTCCCAAATATGTTATCGGCAATTTCTTTAATTATCGCGGGAGAAATAGTAAGTATAAAAATGCAATATTCCGATTTAATGGGATGATAAACGGAAAGCATGTTTTGCTTACTTTTGTCTATTATTTCAGACTTTTTCGACTTATCTTCTGCCTCCACAAGTTGCACGAAAGCAAGACTCTGGATAGCCTCGATTATTGAATTTTTCAACATCGGTTCATATTCTTTAAAATTCAATTTTATGCCTCCTTACGGCTATTTTAATTCCGCGCAGACTTTATGAATATTGGCAGGCGATATGGGCTTATTTATAACCGCATAAGCGCCTTTCTTTTTCAATTCGATTTCTTTGACGGGATTGCTGTTACTAGTAATTATAATAACCGTAATCTCTTTTAATTCGGATGATGATTTAATATGTTCAAGCAGTGCATTTCCTTCCATTACCGGCATATTCAAATCGGTAACGACCAGATCGACTTTTTGCTTTATGAGTTTTTCGAGGGCGTCTTTGCCGTTTATGGCTTCGGTAAACGTTTTACCTCGAAAACCGGCAATTTCGAAGCATTGCTTCATTATCAAACGCGCCATCGCGGAATCGTCAACAACCATTATCGTTTCTATACTCATATTTCCCACTCCCCTATTGTCGGAGAAGATAAAACAACTCTGCCGGTATCTACATCCAATTTTACGGTTCGGCTTATGGTATTTCCGACGTCTTCGGATAAAGGCCCGAGCTTATAGCGCCAGAGGTTCTTTTTAACCGCAAGAATATTTCTGGTGCCAATGTCGAATCTTTGCTCGGGATCCATTATGTTAGCTCCGCCGGCAATTTTTATAACAAGATCGCTGTATAAGAGACATCCGTATTTAGATAGAGCTTCGAACAAAAAAGGAATGCCGGTATCGGCAAAATAACATGGCTTTTCGGTTGCAAGCTGCGTATTGATTTTAGATTCGGGAAGAGCTATATGTATTAATCCGGCAAGCTTCAGCTTGGGCGAATAAGCCATAACGCCCACGCATGAGCCAAGCGCCAGCGTCTTTATGAGATCGCCTGCGACATTCGAAACCCCTATTCCTCCTATGCCGACAATTATGTTATTCATCAAGTCATTCCCTGCCCGTAAGTAATTCTATTACAGTTGCCGCGACATTATTCAATGCAACAAGCCGTTCCGCGCCGCCGCGCTCATAAGCCACTTTCGGCATGCCGAAAACGACCGAACTTGCTTCATCTTGCGCTATCGTACGCGCGCCGGAATTTCTCATTGCGAGCATTCCGCCCGCTCCATCGCTGCCCATGCCCGTTAATATAACCCCGATGGAATTCGAGCCGACATATTTCGCGACCGACTCGAACATCACTTCTACGGAAGGACAATGTCCGCAAACCTTTTCACCGCTTTTTAAATCCGCTATGTAAATGCCGCCCGATCTTAAAACTCGAAATTGACGATCTCCGCCGGGCGCAACGAGCGCTCGCCCCGGCATAATTCTATCGCCCTGCTGCGCTTCTTTAACTTCAAGCGCGCAGCTATCGTTTAAACTGTCCGCAAAATGCTTGGTAAAACCGGCCGGCATATGTTGAACTATCACTATTCCAGGCATAGCCGCCGGAAAAGATTTCAATACTTTGCGAATCGCTTCGGTCCCGCCCGTAGATGCGCCTATAGCTATAACTTTATCGGTCGATTCAGCGAGGGCTTCTTTATTTACTTTCACGGCCGCAGTATTATCGGTCTTTTTATTGATCTTCCAGGCCGCTACATTCGTTTTAGCCGCAATTTTAATTTTTTCACGAAGATCGTTAAGCATGATGCCGAGTCCGCGAGCCACGTCTACGCTTGGCTTGGTTACGACCTCTACGGCGCCGGCTTCGAAAGCTTCCATCGTAATCTGGGCGCCTTTTTTGGTAAGCGCGCTTACTATTACAACCGGCAGAGGATATTGAGGCATAAGGCGCCTCAAAAATTCAACGCCGTCCATTCTCGGCATTTCAACGTCAAGCGTCAAAACATCGGGAGCGAGCTCCACTATCTTGTCGCGCGCCACATAAGGGTCCGACGCGGTGCCCACGACTTCGATTTCACTATCGAGCGCAAGGCCCTTCGCCAGAATTTCGCGTACAAGCGCGGAATCATCGACTACTAAAACTTTTATCCTTCTCATATTTTGCATATTTTTTTATTCAAGCGCTTTAAAATTATTTATTTTAAGCGCTTTACTGCTTCTTTCTATAAATCCGCCAATAAAAATGCGTTTTTTTTATATCTTCTGATACACGGCCGGTTTGATGTATTTATAAATACTGGTCGTTCTGCTTATAGATTCAGAATGACCGATAAACAAATAGCCTTTGTCTTTTGTATATTTATAATATTTTTTAATGAGTTCTTCTCTTGTCGGCGCGTCAAAATATATCATGACGTTTCTGCAAAATATTATATCGAATTTTCCCGAAAAAGGAAAGTCCGGTCTCATTAAATTAAGACGTCTGAATAAAATCATATTCTTTAATTCAGGCTTAATCATAAAATTTCCATCCGGCGCGCTTATAAAATATTTATGACGCAACTGTACCGGAACGTGCGCAAGTTGAGGGGCCTGATAAATCGCTTCGCTCGCTTTTTCGATCGAAGAGACGGATATATCGGTCGCCAATATGCCGACGCTGGCTTTCAAGCTATAGCCTTCAACAAATTCACTAAGCGTTATAGCGACGCTATACGGCTCTTCGCCGGACGAACAACCGGCGCACCATATTCTTATGTCCGGCTTTTCATTCGCGGCGCGGCTGCGCTCGACGATCTCAGGTAAAACGACATTTTTTAAATAATCGAAATGTTCAATTTCTCTGAAAAAGAACGTATGATGTGTCGAGACGCGATCTATAAAAGTAAGTATGGCTTCGCCCGTAGGTTCATTTATAATATATTCAAAATATTGGGCGAAGTTTTGAAAATTGCCCGTCCGCAGAATTTTTTGAAGACGTTCTATCACAAGCGTCTTTTTCTGTTCGCCGAGCTTTATTCCGAATTTATCGTAAACGAATTTGCTTATAGTTAAAAATTCGTCCTCGGTAATTCTCACTGTTTCCATGTTAGACACCGCCGTAAGTCATCGTATTTTTTTTTGAGGGGCGCCGGGCCCCATCGCATATTTATATTTGTAGCTGCAATTCCGGCCCGGCGTATTGTTTATGGAGTGCGCGCGGACGCACCCGTTGGTGGTGGAACATTTTCGTTATTTTTTACTTTCGATTCGCTTTACCTTCCTGTTGTCGCGGTTAGTGACATAAGCGTCGACGAGCTGGTTATTCGAGGCTGCAACGTTTCTTTTAAGCGTGAACTTTTTCAGCATCGTTTTCATTTCTTTAGCCTGGCTCGACAATTCTTCGGAAGCGGCCGCCGCCTCTTCGGCTGTAGCTGTATTTTGTTGCGTGACGTGATCGATCTGGCCAAGGCCTATGCTTATCTGCTTTATGCCGTTTTCCTGTTCCTTCGACGCCGAGGAAATTTCGCCGATTAAATCGGTGACCTTGGTAACTCCGGACACGATTTTTTCTAAAGCAGAAGCTGTGTCATTGGCTATTTTAGTTCCCGCGTCGGTCTTTTTAATCGAACCTTCGATCATTTCAGCCGTTTCTTTGGCGGCTTTGGCGCTTCTTTGAGCGAGATTTCTCACTTCTTCGGCGACGACCGTAAAGCCTTTGCCGTGTTTTCCAGCGCGAGCCGCTTCTACGGCCGCGTTTAATGCAAGCAGATTCGTTTGAAAGGCAATTTCATCGATGGCCTTTATTATTTTAGAAATATTAGCCGCAGATTCGTTAATTTCACCCATCGAATTCTGCATTTCCTTCATTTTTAAATTGCCGTTTTCGGCTTCGCCTCGGGCGTGGGCCGCAAGAGTATTGGCCTGAATAGCACTTTCGGCGTTTTGCTTGGATTGCGAATTAATTTCTTGCACCGTGGCGCTTATTTCTTCAAGGGAGCTTGCCTGCTCGGTAGCCGACTGCGAAAGCGACTGGCTCGCATCCGACACCTGGCTGGAACCCGTTTCAACCTGTTCGGCCGACGTCAATATGTTATACAATATTTCATTCATCGAATCGAGCGTAGCGTTTATCGAATTTTTCAAAATGGCGTGATCGCCCTGATAATCGCCCTTCATTTCGACGCTCCAATCGCCGTTAGCCATGGCTTCCAGGCACCTGGTGGCTTCCTCTACAGGTTTAATCACCGCGTCGAGCGTCTTATTGATGCCGGCGACTATGTCTTTATATCCGCCCTTGAATTTCGATTCATCGCCGCGGGCTGAAAGTTTTCCTTCAACGCCGGAACGGGCCAAAAACACAGATTCATTGATGAGGTTTTGCAGATGTTCCTTCAACGCTTCGGTAATTTCGTTGCATATAATCTGTTTGCCCGGAAATTTTTCGAGGGTCTTATTAAAATCGCCTTCCACTCCATACGATTTTACGATGCCAAGGATTTTAAGAATGCTGGTAACATGATAATCGATGGTACTCTTAACGCTTTCGGCCATTTGCAGATATATTCCTTGAAACGCATCCGTTTTTAAATTTACTTCAATTTCACCCTTGCTATGTTGATTATAAATGTCGCTTATCTGGCCGGAAAAATCACCGAGCGTTTTGATAAGAAGGTTTAATCCATCTTTAATTTTATTAAAATCGCCTTTATATTCATCTGTTATTTGTTGAGGCAATTTGCCCGACGAAATAGAGCTCACATAATTTACCG
>Ga0074198_1001740_pt1 | contig 13318 bp, 13 predicted proteins | sample EPASupsiteSAE323_FD_64527 | JGI IMG/M metagenome (GOLD analysis project Ga0074198, IMG submission 64527) | Bioremediated contaminated groundwater from EPA Superfund site, New Mexico - Sample SAE3-23 | ecosystem: Environmental > Aquatic > Deep subsurface > Groundwater > Contaminated ...
GTGCGTACCCACGACTCAATGATTTCAATCGATCAAAATAATCATAGATAATCTCACTGAGTGGCAAATGATAGGTAATCATGACGCGGGTCGTATCTAAATATTTCATGTCCTTAAATTCGCCACGTTTTTCTTGGGACAATTCCATCACTACGCCTACATAATCATTTGGCACAATGACCATTGCCTTAACATAAGGCTCTTCAATATGTTCAATTTCTTGCGGTGTGGGTAATTTTGAAGGATTTTCAATTTCATAAATTTCCCCATTGGTCCGGAAAACTTTATAGATAACACTTGGCGCCGTTGTAATAAGAGAAAGATTGTATTCCCGCTCTAGCCGTTCCTGTACAACTTCCATATGTAAAAGACCTAAGAAACCGCAACGAAAGCCAAAGCCTAAGGCTATGGAAGTTTCTGGTTCAAACACTAAAGATGCATCATTCAGTTTTAGCTTTTCCAGTGCATCGCGCAGAATATCGTAGTCAGAAGTGTCAACTGGATATAAACCACAATAAACCATGGGCGTAACCTTACGATAACCTGGAAGAGCCTCAGCCACAGGTCTATCTGCATCAGTAATGGTATCACCCACTCGTACATCTTTTACATTTTTAATGCTACCAGACACAAAACCAACATGGCCTGGTCCTAGTTCCGCTACATTGGTCATATTGGGTCTAAAGACGCCAACCTCGGTGACTTCAACAGTCTTGTTGGTAGCCATCATTTTCATCTTCATCCCTGGTCGAATGGTACCATTCATCACCCGCACGTAAGCAATAACACCTTTATAGGCATCAAAATGAGAATCAAAAATAAGAGCGCATAAAGGTTCTTCATTTGTCCCTTGTGGTGGCGGTACTTTTTTCACAATAGCTTCGAGTACTTCTTCAATACCAATACCTGTTTTGGCGCTAGTCAGCACGGCTTCTGAAGTGTCGAGGCCGATAACATCTTCTACCTCTTGTTTTACCCGTTCTGGATCGGCACTTGGTAAATCAATTTTATTAATAACAGGAATTATTTCCAGATTTTGTTCTATTGCAAGATATACATTTGCAAGTGTCTGAGCCTCAACACCCTGTGTAGCATCAACAACCAGAAGTGCCCCTTCGCATGCTGCAAGACTTCTTGATACTTCATAACTGAAATCAACATGTCCGGGTGTATCAATTAAGTTTAGAATATAATCTTTACCGTTTTGCGCTATATAATTCATTCTGGCTGCTTGCAGTTTAATTGTAATACCACGTTCTCTTTCAATGTCCATAGTATCAAGAAGCTGATCCATCATATCCCTTTGGGCTATAGTAGATGTTTTTTCAAGCAATCTATCTGCAAGTGTTGACTTGCCATGATCTATATGCGCTATAATACAAAAATTTCTAATATTTTCAATCATAATCCTAAGTGTTTGCCATGCTTTTCTGTAATACTCTCATTAACCATAAAAATTTTATATAAATCTCAACAAAAACAAATTAAATTAGATCTAAAACAAGCAAATAAGCTAATTAAACCGAAAGTTTGGAAATAAAATTACCCATTCAATTATTTAGTATAACTAAGAAGAAAAACTTTGACCATACTTATTTATGAATAAAATTTTTTTAAATCCCAACCGTTAATAAAAACTATTTACACTCAACTTTTATGTAATATAATTTAGTGGATCATCCTCAGATCTAACATTCGTATTTAAAACCAATTAAGGAGACAGTTCACTTTGGCAAATATTAAATCAGCTAAAAAAAGAGCAGAAATATCAGAACGTAACAGGTTAAAAAATGTTTCAATCAAGTCTGCTGTTAAAACAGCAATCAGAAAAGTACTTGAAACCGTTAAAGCTGCTAAATCAGAAGAACTTACAGCCGCTTTAAATAAAGCATACAGCGTAATTGATAAAGCAGTTTCAAAAGGTGTTTTACACAAAAATACTGCCGCAAGGAAAAAGTCCCGTATTACTAGACACATTAACAAGCAACAAGTTCCTTCAAAATAAATAAAATGTTAATAAAAAAATACCGGATTAAATATCCGGTATTTTTTTGCCTTTAAAATAATTTTTATCCTGCAAGAACTTCCTGAAGTCCTGCAAATTGGAGATTTTTGCCTAATGATCTCTTCGTTCCTTCGATTTCTCTGATAATATAATCTACAATCCAGTCTAATTCAGGATTATTTTTGCAAGCATTTTTTAAATGACTTACGCTTGAATGCCCGATTCTGATCAATGACATAGCAACAATCGCCCTTGTAAAACCCGTTGAGGTTTTAAGAGAGTCAACTAAAGTCGTAACAGCACTTTCACCAATTTTAACAATCTGATTTTCTATATCATTGCGAATCACTGCATCAGAATTTTCTGCTGCCTTCAAAAGATAAGGGATAACTTCTTTAGGAAATTTTCTGCCCAAATCTGAATTATTTTTAATTAATTTTATTGTATTTGCTACTGTAGATTGCATATCTTCAACTCCAGTTCTAAATGTGGATTTCTACTTTTGATAAAACTCATAAATTTTCAAAATTGCTTTTATTAAATGTAAAAAGTACACTTTTACTTTTATTATGATCATTATACATTCTTTTTTTTTCAAATCTGAAAATCTATATATTTTCTTTACATGATCATTAAGTAATATTAAGTCTTAATATGTTAGACTTTATTATATTGGAAGTGGTGACGAATAGTTAAACTGAACGACAAATAATAAAAGGCTGAAAGTAATGTCAGACAACTTAAGACTCAGTTATACAAAAATGGATTTTTATCTCACCTGCCCAAAGAGATATTATTTCAGATATGTGGAAAAAAGACCTTATTATCCTTCTCATATGACAAAATTCGGCAGTAATATACACAGGGCATTAAAGAATGTAACCGAAGTTATTAAGTCAAAAGGATCTATAGAAAAAGAATTTCAGAAAGAATTATTTGAAAAACAGTGGTCAGATATCAGTAAAGATAAGGAAATAAATCAAAAACTTAAAGATAAAGGCGAACTACAGCTAAAACTCTTTTCTGAAACAAATGCAACAGCAATTCAAAATACTCTTTTTATTGAAAAAAGTTTTAGCTGTAAGCTTGATAATATAACTCTGTGCGGTTATATAGACAGAATAGATGTTATCAAAGATAAATATGTCGAGATCATTGATTACAAGACAGGAAATTTGAGAGTTCTTTATCCCGATAACCTTCAATTAAATTTTTATGCGCTAATTTGCAGGGATTTTTTTGATCTAATCCCTGCAAAACTCAGCCTGTATTTTTTAAAAACCAACGAGAAATCGAGTGTTGACGTTGAGAACCAATGTATCGATATGACAAAGAGTCTTATACTAAATGTTTCAGAAAGAATCTTGAACAAATATTTTATCCCTACAGAACAACCTCTGGATCATTGCCCGGAATGCTGTTATAACAAGTTTTGTCCAGATTTTGACAAACTGGTAAATTAGAATCTAAAGTTAATAAATTTTTAGCTTGCCAGACAATTCTTCAGATATTCAATTGTTTTTAATTTATTTTCGTATAAATATTTTATAAATTTAAGGTAATTTTTGGTATTGGAAGTAATTGTCAGACTTATTTCAAAGCCGTCTGAACAGAATGGTTCATAGTCATAGACCACATAACTGTTATATTTACTTCTCCATTCCTTTTTCTCTATTCTGCAGTTATTCTCTACAGCTATTTTTTCAAGCCATGGGAGAATATCTTTAGATACGTTTCTGAATTCGAGTACATTGGAATTATAGATCCCATCCCCGTATCTTTGCCCCGTAATCATTTTTCTCCCTCCCGATAAACGTGTAACACGCATTATATAACTCTATATATTTTTACAAGATAATTTTAGCCACACCTGTATAAAGTTTAAGGCATATTTAACTATTTTTAAATAAACAATAGATCAGGATCTTTTATAACAATTAGCGATAATTTATTTATAGAAACTAATACTTTCATACAATATCTTGTTGGTAATTTTACGTATATTTGAAATTTTCTTTCCTTACTTCGGACAACGATTTGACATAAGCGCATGTAAATTATTAAATAGTCAAAAGGCAAGAATTTTATTAGTGAGGAAATATGATTAATAACAACAAAAATAAAGCGGATATAGGTGTTTTTGGCGGATCAGGCTTTTATGACTTTCTGGAAGATGTTCAGGAAATTAAAGTAGAAACCCCTTACGGTTCACCCAGCGACAATATAACTCTTGGAAAAATTGGAAGCAAAAAAGTTGCTTTTCTGCCAAGGCATGGCAAAAAACATAGTATATTACCTCATATGGTGAATTACAGAGCTAATGTATGGGCTATGAAATCACTTGGTGTGTCAAGAGTATTCAGTCCCTGTGCAGCAGGAAGTCTTCAAAAACATATTAAACCGGGCGATTTTGTTATTTGCGATCAGTTTGTTAATAAGACATGGGGAAGACCTGATACTTTCTATGAAGGACCTATTGCAACCCACGTAAGTCCTGCTGATCCTTATTGTCCGGAACTTAGAAATCTAGCAATAAGAACTGCAAAAGAACTTGATATCACTGTTCATGAAAACGGTACCATTCTTGCAATTCAGGGGCCAAGATTCAGCACAAAAGCTGAATCAAAATTCTATACGGCAATGGGATGGGAAGTAATCAATATGACCCAATACCCCGAAGCCTATCTTGCAAGAGAACTTGAAATGTGCGTTGTAAATATTTCATTAATCACTGACTATGATGCAGGTTTAGTAGGTGATGTTCCTCCTGTTAGCCATTCTGAAGTTATTAAAGTTTTCCTTGATAATAATGAAAAACTCAGAAAGCTTCTTTTTTCAACAATTGAAAAGATTCCTGAAGAAAGAGTCCTCTGTGACTGCAGCAATGTACTGGAACATTCACGCTTATAAGTTATAAGGAGGAAATAAAGAATGATAAGTATTCATCAGGCTATTGAACAGCTATTTAATCTTATACAACTTTTCCTGATTATCAGGATTTTGTTAAGCTGGTTTCCAAATATCAATTGGTGGGATCAACCGTTTAAACTTTTAAATGACATAACAGAACCAATATTGGCACCTTTTAGAAGGCTAATTCCGCCTATTGGAGGACTGGATTTATCTCCAATAGTTGCATTCCTCGCAATAGGAATCATTGAATCAATCATTCTGTCATTTGTATAAAGTTATAAACTCTACTTTGATTTATTACTGAAATAACTGGAGTAAATTATGAGTCTGGATGTTAAGAAAGCCATAAAAATCCCTTTTACTGCTCCAAATTGGAAATTTAAGGTAGGTTTACCTGTTTTGTTTATCCTGATAATCTATACTTTATTTTCTGTCTGGCATGGAAAAAATATATGGATAGGTTTAACAATAATAGCGTTTTGGGTTATCACTACAGGGTATTATGGTATATATGCTCATAATGAAATTAATAACAACCCTGAACCTCTTCCTGCCTGGAACCTTCTTAAATGTACAGTAATCGGACTGCAATCATATGCAATTATTTTAGCATACGGAATAATCAGTTTACCTTTGCTTATAATTTTTTACTGCTTAGTTGTTTCATCATTTGTAACTCAAATTATAGCTATTATTACAGGAATACCCATTCTCATTATTTTACTTACGTATTCACCTGTTCCGTTTTCTTTATTTTTTGAAAATTACAAAATATCAGAAGCATTTAATTTTTCAAAGATTCTCAAAATCTGCAAAGTAGGTTATAAAGATTATATTATCTTCGCGGTTTGGTCAATCATAATTGGAATTATCATTGGGTTTTCAACAGGAATTTGTGCATCTTTAGCTAAACATCTTATCAGCAGACATTTGACAAAACCAATCACAGTAGTCGGTATAAATTTTCTGATAACTTTAATTACTTTGAATTTGTCAGCTCAAACATATAAAATTGTATTAAATAAGTTAAGCTTGCCAATGCAGGATAATACTGACGGATCAGATTTAGATGCATACGATATAGCAAAAAATATTGGTCCAAATTACTAAATTACCTGTTCATACAAACAGGATTATAGCTTGGCTTGTCTTAAGCATGTATTTTTGTTAACTTATTATGGAATGGTAATAAAGGAATTAATTATGGCAAAAGACGAAAGTTTTGATGTAGTTTCTGAATTTGATCAACAGGAACTGGTTAATGCAGTTGATCAAACAAAAAGAGAATTAAATTCCCGCTTTGATCTAAAAAGCAGCGGAAGTGAAATTGAGCTTGAAGCAAATAAAAGCATTATAATTACAAGCTCGGATGAATTAAAACTAAAAAATATTCTCGATATTTTATATTCAAAAATGAGCAAAAGAGGACTAAGCGTTAAAATATTAGATCCTCAAAAAATAGACCATGCTCTTGGCGGTAATGTAAAACAGACATTCCTGCTAAAAAAAGGGCTAACTCAGGATCTGGCTAAAAAAATTGTGTCTGACATCAAAAATATGAAGCTAAAAGTTCAGGCAGCTATTCAGTCCGACCAGGTAAGAGTCTCCGGCAAGAATAGAGATGACCTTCAACAAGTAATACAAATGTTGAAAGAAAAACAGGAAGAATACAACGTCGCTCTTCAGTTTACTAACTATAGGTAATGATACTTTTACTCTATTATTTTGTGTCATGCTGAAACAATTTCAGCATCTAACCAGACCCATGAGCATGTTTTAATAGATACTCATTAACTTGAGAATGTGCCTTAGTCACTTCATGGTAACACCACATAATTAATTTAACACTATAACAGAAATTTCATAACTCGTTCGAAAAGGATCACGTTTTGAAACCAACAATAGGACTAATAAATCTCGGTTGCGCAAAAAATCTGGTTGATGCCGAGATAATGCTTGGAATCCTTCATAAAAATGGCTATAATATCAGCCTTGACGAACAAATGGCTGATATTATACTTGTTAACACCTGTTCATTTATTAAAGAAGCTGAAAAAGAATCAGTTAAAGCAATAGTAAGACTCGCAGAAACAGGTAAAAAACTTATTATCTCAGGATGTCTTGCTCAAAAATACAAACATGAACTGATTGAAGCAGTGCCAGAAGCTCTTGCAGTAATTGGAACAGGTGACATTGACAATATCTGCAGTATTGTTAAATCTATAAGCAGTAAAAAGAAACCTGTTTACAGTGTTTCAGACACACCAGAGTATACTTATAATGAGAAAGCTGACAGGTTTCAAATAACTGTAGGCTCAAGCTCCTATATCAAAATAGCAGAAGGCTGTAACTATTCATGCTCTTACTGCATAATTCCAGCTTTAAGAGGTAATTATAGGAGCAGAACCATTGATTCTATTATACAAGAAGCAAAAAAACTTGGCAAAAAAGGTGTAAACGAAATAGTTCTCATAGCACAGGATACAACCAGTTACGGCAAAGATATTTATGGCAAGCCTTCACTTGTAGAATTGCTTGAAAAACTTAATGATATAGAGGATATTTCGTGGATAAGGATTATGTATACTTATCCTTCTCTTATTGATACTAAGCTTATCAAGGCCATAGCCGCTCTTGATAAAGTTGTTAAATATATTGATATTCCCCTTCAACATAGCCACCCTGAAATACTAAAACTTATGAACAGACCTGCTATTGATAATTCTTACCTGATCAAAAAATTGAGGGATAACATCCCTGATATTGCAATAAGAACAGCATTTATTACAGGTTTTCCAGGTGAAAGTGAAGAACATTACGAACATTTATACAATTTTATGCAGGATCACAGATTTGATAAACTTGGAGTATTTCAATATTCAAGGGAAAAAAATACAGCATCATACAGTCTAAAATGTCAGATTCCTGCCAGCATCAAAAAAATACGTCATAAAGAACTGATGAAACTTCAGCAGACTATTTCAAAAGAAATTAATAAGTCATTTATCGGTAGAACTATACCTACTATTGTTGAATCTCTTACATCATCAGGAAAAATTATCGGTAGAAGCTACAGAGACGCTCCCGAAATTGACGGACTTGTTTATATAAATTCAGAAAAAGCTCTTTTACCGGGTGATATTGTGGATGTAAAAATAACAAACGCCAGTGAATATGACTTATATGGAACGGTTATTTGATTTTAATAATGTAAAAAATGAGGCTCTTATTCAACATTTATTCTGAAGCTATTGCTTTTAAAGTGTAAAAATAAGATAAAATTCTTTTTGTTTCTTTAAAAAATTGTTCATTATCATCCAATATAATCTGGACATCTTGTTTTGAACCGTTAATCATTGCATTTAGGAAATTTATATTTATATCGCAAAATCTGCTGAATTTTTGATAGTATACTTCATCTCTTTCAGTTACTGGATATATATTTTGGTCTGACAGTTTTTGTTTTACCATTTCAAAACTTTTCAGGCTTTCTTTAAATCTGGATTCCTTCGCATAATTCATTGCATTTTTAAACGTTTTGATAATCTGAAGATTTGAGCTAATAGAATTATTTTTATCTAAAATTTCCGGATAATTCTGTGAAATATCTCTTGATCTTTTAAATGATTCAATTGCTTCATCGTCTTCAAATTCAAAATATTTTGCATAAATTTTGCCACATCTAAGGTCAGATTCATAAATTTCTTTAAAAATATGTTCTTTTAACAAGTTCTGATTATTTTTCAGTAAGGTCAGATGTTTTGCATATGTTTCAAGTTCTTCTGCCCCTTGATAATTGGAATTTGACTTGAGAAATCTTGCTCTATTTTTCAGACTGGAAATTTCAAGATCCATCGTATATTTATAAACGTCTATAAGTTCATCTTGTCCTTTTTTTTGATATACATCAGAGAAATATCTTAACAAGAATCTTTCCTTAAAGCTGTCAAGGTTAGTACTTTTATGATTCAGTATGGGATTAAAAAAGCTGGCTCGGTTAAAATCAATAATATTTACATCATTCTTGGTAAATAAAAGATTTCCAGCCCAAAGATCATTGTGAAATATACCTTTTACATCAAATTCATGCAATAATTTGTATATTTTTTTGAGCTTTGATTTGTCAATCCTGCTTAAATCATAGTACGTACCATTTTTTGAAATTTGTACGCCATCTACCCATTCCATAACAATATAATTATTTGCAAGGGAATCTTTAGTTCCTGAAAAGTCACCGTTGTAAGTATAAAATTTTGGAGTATTAGGCTGATTTCCAAGCATCTGATAAACTTTTGCTTCTGTTTGAAGCTGTTTAACAGGATCAGCGCTAACATGTTTGGCCAGATTTTCCGGCCAGATTTTTTTAATTGCATAAACTTTTGGACTATTTGCAGGTTTGTATTTAAAAATCTGTGCCAGATAGCCAGTATCTATACTTTCGAGGATACCTGGTGTAGTAGACGATAATTCTTTTATATTATTTATGTCAAAATCATCAGGCAACCGGCCATACATATCAATATGACTTTTAAAACTAACAGTATCAGAACAATATAGTCTATTTGTCCTTGTTTCTTCTTTTTTATTGCTTATTATATTTATTTTTATCGGATTAATGCGCATAAAACATTCTTTTATTTAATAACTAAGATACCTTTGATATTCCTGTAAAAACTTCATTAAACTATCTTTATCGAAGTACAATACCTGATAAGGAATTCCGTAATATTCTTTAACTTCGCCTTCTTTCATTCCAAGCTTCTTATAAAATTCAATATTTTCTTTTTTATTTGTTGCCAGATTCAGTTTATAATTTCCTGTTTCAATGCATAAACTTGCAGCTTTTGCTACAAGAGCTGTTCCTACTCCTTTAATTTGAGGATTATCACCCTGATTCCACGGAGCGGTATTTAAGCTTCTTGCCCAGAATTCACCATCCTGAATTTCAACGTTAATAAGTCCTTGTAATTTTCCGTTTGCCCATAATGTATAATATGTCGCATCCGGATAAAATTTACCTTCTTTATAATTATCAAGGATATCAGATTTTGGAGATTGATTTTGAGCGTAAGGAACCCATACATCCTGAATATATTCCTGAAGATTCTTATAATTGGTTTCTTTGCTAAATGGTAAAATTTCTCTGACTTCACCAAAAGAAGCAGATGTTGATTTTGTATCCTGAAGATAAACTTTTTGACCTGATTTAAGCAAATATGTCGGAAGTTCATTTGTATGATCAAGGTCAGGTAAGAATGTTTGCAGGTTACTATCTTTTTCTTTGAATCTTTCAGACAGAATATTATATTTACTAATAAGGGATTTTTTGTATACTTCCAGATCTCTGACAGCTTTTGGGGTGAGATCAATTTCGCCGTTACTAATTTTCCTGATTTCTTCCTGCGTTTCTTCCGGTAATTCATTTTTAGGTACATCAAACCTGATACCTGCTTTTTCAATTTTATCAAAAGCTTCGTTTATATGCTTAACATCGGCAGACATTACGATTCTAACGTGATCATCTCCATTTTTTCCAAAAATATCTCCCGGAGTTAATGCTACATGTGCTTTATGAAGTACATATTTAAAGAATTCCTGTGAAGTGAAGCCTTCAGGTATTTTAACCCATAGATAATAGGTACCCTGAGATGGTTTGGCATCACATCCAAGTTTTTTTAGTCGATCGACACAAGCAGTTTTTCGATGTCTGTATTCTTCATTTACTTTATCAATATACCCATCTTTTTCTAGCAGAGCAGCCGCCGCCGCCGACTGTACAGCAGTATATACACTGTTATTTGTCAATAGTTTTGCACTAAGCAAATTATCAATGAATTCCTTATTGCTTGCAACAAATCCTACTCTTAATCCGGGCATGTTATGAGCTTTACTCATTGTATGTACTTCAAAAGCGACATCTTTTGCGCCATCTACTTCCAATATACCGACAGGTTTATTGCCATAATGTGAAACTTCAGTATTATCAAAATCATGAATGATAAAAAGGTCGTTTTCTTTCGCAAATTTAACTGCTTCTTCAAAAGATTCTTTTGTAGCAAAAACTCCCATCGGATTATGGGGATAATTGAGTATTAATCCTTTTACACCCTCCAGATCTTCTTTTTTAATTCTGCTGAAATCTGCCTTATAATCGTTATTAGGATCCAGATTCAGAGGAACTTCTATTAGATCATTTCTTGCAACTAAATCTCTGTATACTGTATAACCCGGATCAGGGACTAAAATCTTGTCACCTTTTTCTGTATAAGCAGATAAAATAAGATCTACTCCGTCAGATGCACCTGCCGTCATCATAACATCAGTATTAGGATCAATATCTGTTATTCCAAAACGTTTTTCATACCATTCAGAAACAGCTTTTCTAAAAAACCACTCACCTTTTGGATAATTATACCTGTGGCTCCACAGGTCATCTACTCTTTTCTTTAAAGCAGTTCTTGCCACTTCTGGAGGAAGAATATCAGGATTTCCCATTCCAAGCTCAATTACTTCACGATCTCCATATAACGATCTTGCTCTATTTATTTCATTAATATATCCGGCCGTTTTATAGTCCGAATTAGATAATCTTTGGGCAGGTTTAATAGTTCCGTTAAAATATATTAACCTGTAATTGTTGAAATTTGGCAGTTTAAATTCTGCCTGATTAGTAACCTTAGGTGAAATAGCCTTATTTTGATTTTTAAATTTATTTCTATCTGCTTTTAAAAAGATATTTGGTGAGTTAAATAATGTAATGGTGTTCACTTTTACTTCCTTTATACTATTGTCATTAATATTAAAAAGAGAAGTAAAAAATAATTGCTATAATTTAAAAATTTATTTTTGATATTTTAAGTTATTTTAATTTGGATTCAGGTCAAAAAAAGGATAAAACTACCACTTAACCTGAACCTGTACTTTTAATCCGCTTTTATTCCTTGCCCATACAAAACCATTATCTCTGCCAAATTCATAGAGAGCAGTTGTTAATCTCACATCGTGATAACAATATTCCTTGATTAAGTCCATTTTTCCCTGCTTATACCACCTTAATGACTGCAAACCATCTGCTGTCTTTTTTTCTCCAAATGTCGCTTCCAGAAGATTATCGAGCTTTGGTCTGAATCCAAGAGATCTTTGAACAATACGCATCATATCGACAGTTTTTACAGAGCTAAAATCTCTGTCTGTATAGCCCTGTAAAACTGTATAGTCAAAGCTTATACAATTATAACCAACAACAATATCAGCATTAAAAATATCTTCAATAAGTTCCTGAGAATTTTCCTCAGTATAATATTTGTATTCACAATTTTTACAATCGCATGATACAGCAACAGCAATACCCATTTCTGAAATAGTGCTGATTTCATTGAATCCTCTTTGTGTTTCAATATCAAAAACAAGGACTTTTTCTTTTACATCTAAATTTTTCTGATTAAAATTATTTGTCAATTCCTGCATAAAATAAGTTAAATCCCCATAGTTTAGATGATTATACCATGATAAAATAATATATAATTTTAATGTAACTATTAATTGGAGAATATACATGTCAATATGCAGTGAATGTCATGGTGGCTGTTGCAGACGATATTATATCGATTTGACAGGTTATGATATAGTAAATATTTCAAAAAGTCTGGAACTTGATCCATTTGTATTTATTTCTACACAAATAATTGAAGAAGAAAATATTGAAAAAATATCTGAAGATGCAGCATTGTTCAAATTTATTAATGATAACTGCAAAGATTTTAGAAGAATTATTTTAAAACGAATAGAAAGCAAGCTTATTCCGGGTACTACAAGATGCATGTTCCTTCAGGAATGGAATAATAAAGAAATATCTTCTATACAAGAAGGTCAGACTGTCGGACGATGTGGAATATATGGAGTAAGACCTCTTGTCTGTTCTATATATCCGGCAAAACTCGATGAAAGTCAGGTTTTTGGCTATATACCCGATCCATACTATAACTGCGAGAAAAAAAATACTCCTGTATATAATCTCTGTCCAAGACCCTTAAATAATGAAGATTTTGCAGATTACACAGGTGAAACAACAAAAAATCTTGCACTGCATAAGTTTGAAATGAATTTCTTCAAGTCAATAGCTTCTATATGGAATGAAAATCCTGGCTCTATAGATGAATTTTTCAAGCATATAACTTGTATTTATGATAATCGTGTAGTTCTTGAACAAAGAGAAGAAGCCCTTTAAGGGCTTCTTCAAGTTTATATCTATTTTTAAACTTTATTTATCATCTAAAGCAGCAACTCCGGGGAGTTCTTTTCCTTCAATAAATTCAAGACTTGCTCCGCCGCCTGTACTGATATGTGAATATGATTCAGATAGAATCTGGAATTTTTCAATTGCAGCAACTGTATCACCAC
>Ga0074198_1001743_pt1 | contig 13313 bp, 11 predicted proteins | sample EPASupsiteSAE323_FD_64527 | JGI IMG/M metagenome (GOLD analysis project Ga0074198, IMG submission 64527) | Bioremediated contaminated groundwater from EPA Superfund site, New Mexico - Sample SAE3-23 | ecosystem: Environmental > Aquatic > Deep subsurface > Groundwater > Contaminated ...
TTCGGGAAAAAACCGGCCTATATGCATCAAACGACCCTAAACAATACCATGCCGAACAAATAAGAAGGATTCAGAATGACATTCGATATATTTTGGCATTCGCTGTGGCACATAATGCTGGGCTATGTGTTCTATTATCCGCTCTTTATGTCCAGTCTGTGGATTATCGGAGCGATCTTTTTTTATTTTAAGAATGAAAAACCCTTTCTTAAATACAAAATCCCCCCTCTTAGAGCCGGAGAAAGCTGGCCGGGGGTGAGTATTTTGATCCCCTGTTATAATGAAGGGGAAAATGCCGTCGAAACCATCACTTATGCTTTGAACGTCGATTATCCCGAGTTCGAAGTGATCGCTATCAACGACGGAAGCAAGGACAATACGCTGGAAATACTGATCGCTCTGGCCAAAGAGAATCCGAAACTGAAAGTGGTCAATTTGGCCGAAAATCAGGGAAAAGCGCTGGGACTGCAAGCCGGAGCGCTGTTGGCAAAATACGAGTATCTGATCTGTATCGACGGCGATGCGCTGATCGATAAACATTGCGTCCACTGGATGGTCAAACATTTTATCCGCTACCCTGAAGTCGCCGCGGTCACGGGAAACCCGAGAATTCGCAACCGAACCAGTTTGCTGGGCAAAATCCAGGTCGGCGAGTTCTCTTCCATCGTCGGTATGATTAAGAGGGCGCAGCGCAGTTTCGGTCGCTTATTTACCGTCTCCGGGGTCATTACCGGCTTTCGTAAAGCGGCAGTGCATGAGATAGGGTATTGGAGTCCGGATATGCTGACGGAAGATATCGATGTTACCTGGAAGCTGCAGCGAAACGGCTGGGATGTCCGTTTTGAGCCTCGGGCACTGGTATGGATTTTGATGCCGGAAACATTGAAAGGGCTATGGAAGCAGCGTTTGCGCTGGGCTATGGGGGGCGTTCAGGTTATGCTAAAGAACTTCAAGGTTTTGTTTTCCCACAAGCAAACCCATCTTTGGGGGCTGATGACCGAGCTTATGCTCAGTACGATCTGGGCCTACACGATGGTCTTGGTCTTTTTAGTCTGGTTTTTAAGCCTCTTTATCCATATTTCGTATTTGATGCCGTCAAGTTCGCCTATTTTACCCGATCAAAGCAGCGTCATCCTGATCGGTGCGTGTTTGATACAGTTTGCTATCAGCCGATGGCTGGACGGCCATTATGACGAAGGGATGGGGAAAAATTATTACTGGATGATCTGGTATCCGTTCGCTTTCTGGCTGCTCAACCTCTTTACCGCCGTAACAGCATTTCCCAAAGTACTGTTCGGCAAAAAAGGGCGTGCACGATGGGTCAGTCCCGATCGCGGCGTCCATCAAAAATTGCCGAAGAAGAAAGGGTAATAGTGTATGGAAACACTTATTATTAACAAACGCCATGAAATGCCGAAACGAAAAAGATGGTTTTGGGATGCACTGACCATCGCTCTGTGGCTGGGCTTTATCTATTTATGGAAACCGCTTCTGATCGTATTGTATAAAATCGTTACCCTCAAAGAGACCCCCGATGCGATCTCCGACTGGATCTTTGAAAATGTCAGCAGTGTAACGTTCGAGCATGCGGTCTCGATGCTGATCGCAACCCCGATCATCCTGTTTGCCTTATCACGACTAAACCGCCACAGAGCACCGAGTGAACATTTACTCTACGAATCGAGCGATTATTCAAATTATTTTCGTATCGACAACGCAGAACTGCAGCAGTGTGTTGAGAGTCAGCTGGTGACGGTTTACCATAACGAACACGGCCACATAATCCACTTGAATAACCGAATTGAAACCAAAAACTAAATGCAAACGCTTAAATATTTAGCCCACTACAGCCGCGAGATACGTTCTCAGGTACAGGAGCTGATCGATGCCGACAGATTGGGAGAGCGGCTTTTGCACAAATATCCCGATACCCACTCCTACTCAACCGACAAAAGCCTCTTTGACTATGTGATGGAGATCAAAAATACCCATTTACGAAGTTCCTCACCCATCTCCAAAGTGCTTTATGACACCAAAATACGCGATCTGCACTCCGCACTGGGTACCCATACCTTCATCTCGCGCGTGCAGGGGGGAAAGCTCAAAGCCAAAAACGAAATCCGTATTTCCCATCTTTTCAAAAAAGTTCCCGAACCGTTTTTACGGATGATCGTCACCCATGAACTCGCCCATCTCAAAGAGAAAGAGCACAATAAAGCGTTTTACAAACTCTGTACCCATATCGAGCCGCACTATCATCAGCTTGAATTTGAGGTGAGACTCTATTTGACACATCTTGATCACTTCGGCAAACTCTATTAATTCTTCTGCTCTATAATACATCCAAACATCCAAAAGAGAAAGCATGCCAAAACCGATCTCCTCTACAGCGCTTCGGATTTTATTGCTGGAAGACGACTTTACCCTCTCATCGATCATCGAAGAGTATCTAAGCGATCAGGGATATTCCGTTACATGCGCGTATGACGGGGAGAGCGCTCTGGATTTGGGATACGAAATCGCGTTCGATCTGTTTTTATTCGACGTCAAAGTCCCCCTGCTCAACGGGTTTGATGTCCTGAGAGAGCTTCGGGATAAAGAGAGAAAAGCCCCTGCTATTTTTATTACCTCCCTCAACACAATCGATGATCTCTCATGTGCGTACGATGCCGGGTGCGACGATTATCTGAAAAAACCGTTCGAACTCAAAGAACTCGAACTGCGGATACGAGCCCTCATCAAACGCTCATCGATCCTCGGCGAAGATACTCCGATAGCGATCAGTGAAACCATCGTTTTTGATCCGAAGCTGGGACGGCTTACGAACGATGAAGACGAGATCACCCTTCCGCGCAAAGAGGCGAAGATTTTAAAAATCCTCCTCTGTCATCCGGGCTCAATCGTCAGTTCCAAAGTTCTGATCGAATCGGCATGGGATTTTGACGAAGACGGAAGCGAAGAGAGTCTGCGAACCCATATTAAAAATCTTCGCAAACATCTGGGGAAAGAGAGAATTATAAACATACGGGGACAAGGGTACCAGATTGCACTCGCCTGAAAAAAAATCGCTGATCCGTTTCGTATCGCTTTTTGTCGTATTGAACACCGTTTTTCTATTAATCATCTCAACGATGTATTATTATTACCAGCGAAATATGTATATCGAACTCCGACGCGACGCCATGTCATACTATGCCGGAACACTTCAGGATCATATTTTCGATGCGAAAAATATGGATGAACTCCAAAAACATCTCAGCCGTGATCCGCGCTTTGAAGTCGCATTTTTGAGTCACAAAAAAAAGATTCTCTACACATCGGCGCCCGAGGTAGTATTTCCGTTTCACCTCGGTTTTTATAAGTACGATCATCACTACTTTTTTACCGATACCATTGAACTTCAACATCTTAAAAAAGTCCGTTATCTCCTTGTCCGGGCCGACTCTATAGAGCCGCAGCTCGAACAAACCCGAAAAAGTATCTATCTTTTTTTGAGTTTTTCGATCCTCTTTCTATCGGTTGTCATCTATGTTCTTGGGAAACTTTTCCTGCACCCCGTTCGTGATACCATTCATAAACTCGATCGCTTTATCAGAGACACTACCCATGAACTCAATACTCCCCTCTCCGTCATCACGATGTCTATTGAGCAACTCAATAAAGAAGAGCTTCTCCCCAAACAACGCAAACACGTTGAGAGAATTTCCCTCGCATCAAAGACGATCTCCAATCTTTACAACGACCTCACCTTTTTACTGATGCATGATCAGAGCAAACAGCATAACATCGACCTCGATATCAAAGCGCTTCTTCAAGAGCGTATCGAGTATTTCAATCCGATCGCCGAGGCAAAAAAAATCACGATCCGAACCGACCTGAAAGCCGCGGCATTTCGAATTGACCGGGAACATATGATTCGTCTGATAGACAATCTCCTCTCCAATGCGATCAAGTACAATAAACCCTCCGGCGAGATATATATCACGCTGGAACCACAATCTCTGAGTATTCGAGATACCGGAATCGGTATCTCCAAAGAGGTCATTGAGCACATTTTTCAACGCTATACCCGTTTTGATGAAGCCAACGGAGGTTTCGGTATCGGACTCAATATCGTTCAGATGATCACGCAAAAATACCAGTTAAAAATTGCCGTTCATTCAAAAACCGCAGAGGGGAGCGAGTTTAAAGTTTCATGGGATAAAAGTTCACACTAACTTCACGGACTCTTTATTATACTTTTAACCGTGTACAGCGATGTATCACCGACAATATAAGGATGAATGAGAAAAAAGTTCCTGCTCTTGTAATGGCTTTGGGACTTATTTCGTATTTGCTGCGAGAACAGTAAATCTGCTACCGATGCAGAATCAACTGCGGCTCCTCTCCCTCAGCCGCAGTTATTTCCTCTACCTATCTTCACTTACCGTTTTTTTAAAAATACCAGAACTTCATAATGTTCCGTATGGGGAAACATATCAAAAAGCTGTACTTTTTGGATTTCATACGAGCCTAAACGTTCCAAATCTTTTGCCAGCGTCACCGCATTGCAGCTTGAATAAATCAGATGCTCGGCCGAGACTTTTTCGAGCCATTTGCACAACTGTTCACCCAACCCCCGCCGCGGCGGATTAACAATCACGGCATCAGGCTTCTCTCCCGAATTTGCCCCGAAGCTTGCCGCATCCAGCGACTCAAAACGGAGATTCGTCATCTCCAGCTGCGCGGCCGAATCGCGGGCGCACTCTATCGCTTCGGGCTCGATCTCGATCCCTATGATTTCACGCTCGGGTGCAGAACAGTGCAGAGCAAACCCTCCGACGCCGCAAAACAGATCCCATAACCGCGACGGTTTGATCTCATCGACCCACTCGCTCGCCGTGCGATAGAGCTTTTCGGCGACGTCGGGATTGGTTTGAAAAAAACTTTTGGGGCGGATATAAAGAGGAATACCGTTAAAGCGCTCTTCGAGACGGCGCTGTTCGCTCAAAAATATCTCTTCGTCCCCTTCCAAGATCGCCATATGTACCGGCTGGATATTGACCGTTATGACTTTCAGCTCCGGTGAGCGTTTGATCAATTCTTCCAGTCCCCCCTCCAGCCTGGCAATGATCCCGTGGGAGCGGAGGACAAAACGGAGCATCATCGTCCCGTTTGATTTGCTGCGGGTGAGGAGGACGTATTTGAGTTCCCCTTTTCGGAGTTTGATGTCATACCCTTTGATCCCCAATTCCCGAAGCCACTCTTGAACGGTATGCAAGACTTTTTGCATACTAAGATCATATAAAGGGCAGTCGATCAGGCTCACCTCTTCGGAGAGTCCGAGCACTATCCCCTCGGATGTAGGGGTCGCTACCATCTTGGCCTTGTTACGGAACCCTTTGAGCTGCGAGGTGACGGGCTTTAGCCACCCGTTGGGCTGATATTTGTTCAACAGGGCATGCAGCTGGTCGCTTTTGAGTTTCAGCTGTTCGGCATAATGGTAATCGATCCATCGGCATGAGTGGCAAAGATGGGTATCGAAATAGGAACAAAAACTCATTATTAAATCCCTTTTGGTTTCGTCGTGCGAAGATAGTGCAATACCGTACCGATAAGATCGTCATCGTCTTTGCTTTTGCTCTGAAGCGTCTCTTTGATGCCGCTTTGGTACTCTATAGTGATGTTTTGGTTGTAGTTGCTCACCATTTTGATCTTCTTCTCGATACAGAGCAGTTTAATCACCATGATCTCAAAAAACTGCTTCGTCGGGGTATCAGGCTTGCCGAAACGATCGTTGACCTCTTCTTCGATCTCGTAAATCTCGCTCGGGGTTTCACACTGGCTGAGACGGCGGTAGAGTTCGAGCCGTAAACGGTCTTCGGTGACAATCTCATCGCTGATAAAGGCGCTGACGGTAAGTTTGATATCCACTTTTGCCCGCACCGCCGTCGTTTGGTTGGTGAGGAGCTTGATCGCATCCTCCAACATCCGCAAGTAAAGGGCATACCCGATGTTTTTAATATGGCCGCTCTGTGCGTCCCCGACGAGATTCCCCCCGCCGCGGATTTCGAGGTCGTGATAGGCCAGCATCGAGCCGCTTCCCAAAAAGGAGTTGGATTCGAGTGCCACAAGGCGTTTTTTCGCCTCTTCGGTGAGATTATCTTTGTCATCGACGATGAAATAGGCATACCCCTCGATATGGCCCCGTCCGACCCGTCCGCGCAGCTGATGCAGATCGGCCATTCCAAAACGGTCCGCTCCGTCGATAATCATTGTATTGACCGTCGGCATATGGATACCCGATTCGATGATGGAGGTCGCCAGAAGAACGTCATATTGACGGTCGGCAAATTTCGCCAGCTCCTCCTCGGTCTGATTCGCACTGATCTGGGAGTGGAGGATGAGGATACGCAGATCGGGGAGAATCGCTTTGAGTTCACCCGATTTGATGATCATCGAATCGATCGAGTTATGGACGTAAAACACCTGACCGCCGCGGCGAAGCTCGCGCAAGATAACCTCTTTGATCAGTTTCTCGTCGTAATTTTTCACAAACGTCCGTACCCCTAAGCGCTCGCTCGGAGGGGTGAGAAGCTCGGACATCGTCTTAATCGAGCTGAGCGCCTGATTAAGGCTGCGCGGGATCGGTGTCGCGCTCATACTGAGGAGGTGGACGTTTTCATAGAGCGATTTGAGTTTCTCTTTTTGTTTTACCCCGAATTTGTGCTCTTCGTCGATAATGACGATCCCCAGTTTCTTGCAGCTCACCCCGAACAGGGCGTGGGCTCCGACGACGCAGTCGAGTTCCCCCGCTTCAAGTGCCCGCAATGTCGCATTTTTCTCTTTGGTACTGACGAAGCGATCCAGCTTCGCAACCCGAAGCCCGAACGGTGCCAGACGGGTTTTAAGCGATTGGAAATGCTGGGAACTGAGCAAGGTGGTCGGAACGACGAGGAGCGATTGGAATCCCCCTTTGGCGGCGGCGAAAATAGCGTTCATCGCCACCTCCGTTTTACCGAAACCGACGTCTCCGCTGAGCAACCGATCCATAATCTGGCCCGAAGAGAGATCACGGATGATGGATTGGATCGCACTTGATTGATCGGGGGTATAGTCAAATCCGGCGGCGGCTTGGAACCCTCGAAGCTCTCCCGCATCGACATTGATGACGGAGGCTTTGATCAGTGCACGGCTCGCCGCAATCCCGACAATCTCGGAGGCAATCTCGAACAACCGTGCTTTAACCGACTCTTTGAGTTTGCCGAAACTTCCCTTGCCCAGACGATCAAGGACGGGGAGGCTCCCTGAGGCGATATAGCGGTCAATCGCATCGAGATTTTCGACAGGGAGAAGGAGTTTATCATCCCCCATATATTTGATGACGACGAGGTCTTTCACCCCGCCGAGGATCTCCGCCTGCTCGATCCCGACAAATATCCCGACCCCGTATTCTTCGTGAACGACGTAGTCTCCTACTTTCAGATCATCGAGGAGAATGGAGGTACGGCGACGACGGCGCTTTTTCTCATGACGGTTAAGAGAAAGGATGATCTCCTCGGGACCGATCAGATTCAGAACGATCCCGGATGTTTTAACCGAGATTCCTTTTAGATCAAAAATCCCCGCCGCTTTGAGCTGCGTATCGCTGGCGGCGATCAGGGTAAATTTTTTGTTTTTATGGACGCTTCGGAGGGTCTCAAAATTCCCTCCCCCCAGCGGAGTATATTTCTCGGATTCAGGAAGGATATCTACCTCAAGTCGCTCACGCGCTAATACGGGCTGATTTAGACCGTAGGCTTCATCGAGGACGCTTTTCATCTCTCGGATACGCTTAACCTTTTTCCCTTCGCACAGATCGATCCCGTGATCTCCCAATACCCAAAATCCGAGTGAGGCGATATCTTTGACAAAACTGTCGCTTTGGGCAGATGCAATCGCTTTTTCAAAATGTTTGTACTGATCCGCGTCAAGGGAGAAAAAGGCGCTGGTCACTTCGATCGAGGCAAGTTCTTCTTTGTCGGTCCTCTGGGTTTCGACATCGAACGCTTTGATCTCTTCGACCTCATCGTCGAATAGGCTGATACGATACGGATTGCTTTGGTTGGGGACATAGATATCGAGGATATCACCCCGGTGGGACACCTCCCCCTCCATCTCCACCATATCGACAAAGGTATACCCCCAATGGAGCAGTTTTTCTTTGAAACTGCCCAGATCGATGCGGGAGGCGAACTCGATCGTTTCGCTTTGGAGCAAAGAGGGATTCGGCAAAGGGAAAAGAAGCGTTTTAAGAGGTGAAATAATCAGCGGTTTTTTGCCGGCTGTGTAATAGGTGCGCAGTGCGGCAAAAAGGGCAAAAAGTTCCTCAGAAAACGGGCGTAAATCGTCCATATAGGTCGCACGAAAATCGGGTAATACGATGTGGGGAATTTCCAAAAATGTCGAAACATCGCTAAGTTCCGAAGCCTCTTTCGCATCCTCGCACAGGAGAATCTCGGGAAGAGCCTTCGGATTGTTTTTACTATATTCATACCATCGTGCTTGTGACATCAGTGTTTACTCATCCTCTTGTAATAGCGCACTAGTGCGCGGGCTCTCTGCCGAAGAGAACTCAGTGTTAACGTAGCGTATTGGGACTTGTTCCAATCGCGTATATAATTTAATGAATATTTCGGCTACGCTGAACGAGCCGAAAACCAAATATTCTTTATCTTCGCATACCGCACTAAAAGACGAATAAGGTATCTCCAGATCATCCAAAGCCTTTTCCAACTCATCGCGCTTGACTATACGGGCCTCATCGACACCGATAATCTCTACCGACTCGATCACCGGTTTTAAAATATTCAAAATTCCCCGATAATCTTTATCCCCGTAGGTATTGTAGATCAACGTCACTTTTTTCCCTGCATACGCTTTGGCTATCGACTCTGCCGCCAGGGCATTGTGCCCGACATCCAGCGTAATATTGGGTGCAATTTGGCTCAAGCGCCCGAACAGTGCGGTTTGGTCAAACAGTGCTTCGTCTACTTTATACCCCAGCATCTCATACGCCGCCATCGCCAACATCAGATTATCGCGCAAATAATCGCTGAGTCCGTTTTTCGTGGCAAGCTGCAATGCCGCTGTTTCGATGGAGGGTGTTAGACGCTCCGAGAGCGTATAGAGAATACACCCTTTTTCTGCCGCAATCGTTTTTGCGATCGTTTCGACTTCAGAATGTTTTTGCTTTCCCAGCAGGGCGATACGCTGCATGCTGCGCAGTTTGGTCGTTGCGATCGAATCGATCGAAGTACCCAAAAATGCCGCATGGTCAAAATCGATCGGGGTAAAGATGCTCAATACTTTATCAAACGCATTGGTAGCGTCATGTTCGCCCCCTAAACCCGCCTCGCAAACGACGTATTCACACCCCTCATAAGTTACCATCGCCAAAAGGGTCGTATACTCAAAATAGCTGAGCGATTCGGATACCTCTCGCGGCAGAAGCGATAAGAGCTTTTGATGCGCCTCTTCCAGCTTCTCATCACTTATCTCGGCACCGTCCATCCATATACGCTCGTTAAACCGAAGGATGTGCGGGGACGTATAATGCCCTGTTTTCTTTCCGGCCCGAAAGAGTGCGGTTGCCAAAAAACGTCCGGTCGAGCCTTTGCCGTTTGTCCCGACAAGATGGATGAGTTTCGGTTTCGGAAGCAGCGGTGCAATCTGGCGATACGCTTTGGGAAACCGCTCGTAATCGATCACATCGTAAAATAAAGGCTTTTGCGCTAAAAAATCGTTCAGTATCATGCAGGCTCGACGCGGTTTCGCCCTTTGCGTTTGGCATCATACAGCCGTTCATCCGCACCGCTTATCAATGCTTTCAACGAAGGAAAATTGCTGCGCTGTGCGACACCGATACTTATGCTTACGGCAATCCGCTGCCCCTGATACATAAAATGGGCCTGCTCGACATGGGCACGTACTTTTTCGCAAAAGATTTTTGCCCCTTCTAAATCGGTATCTCCCAAAATAGCTAAAAATTCTTCCCCCCCGTAACGTCCGACGATATCGCTGGTACGGGCTTCCAATTTCAAGATTTTGGCAAATGCGATCAGTACCGCATCCCCCGCTTCATGGCCGTAAGTATCGTTAACCGCTTTAAAATGGTCCAAATCGAGCATCGCAACGCAAAACGAATGTCCGTGGCGCTCATACTCGGCCTCTTTTAAATTCAAATACTCTTCAATCGCCCGTTTGTTAAAAAGCTTCGTCAAAAAATCTTCCCGTGATGCCTGAGTCGCCTGTGCTAGTTCCGCTTCGAGAGAAGCGATCTTTTTCCCCATCTGATTTACTTTTTCATTATGGACTTTCAAATCTTTGCTCAGCATTTCTACTTTTTCTTCCAAGGTATTGGCAATGGTATAGAGCCGTTTATGGGCAGTTTTAAAATCGGTAGGCTTATGGCTTTCAAGGGCTTCGAGATCACGTTTTACTTCCCGGATTTCGCTGCTTGAGCTTTCACTTCTCTCGATCAAATCGATGAGTTGTACCGAGAGTTTATCCAAGAGTACATCAAGTGCATGAACCATCTCTTCCACACTGTGTTTGTCGAGGGCTATACGCATCCCAATCGCGGTTTTAATCTCTTTTTCGCACTCGTCGGTTGCGATATACGCCGGATTGCTATGAAGTTTCTGTGAAAGTTCTATTGTCGCATCGTCCATCGTAGGTGCGATTGAAGGGACCAACGAAGAGATGAGAATACGAATCGTTCTGTCATAATCAACCCCTCCTCCTTGGCTCGTTTTGAACTTAAGCCCCTCAATCGTGCTGCGTAAATTGGTCGAGTCGACTGAACCGAAATGAGCCAGTTTCATTAAAAACGAATCGTCGTAAACGGAAAGAAAATTTGTCCATGCCTGTTTAAGCAGATCGATTTGCGTCGATCCTCCTTGGGACTCGAGAATGGCGATCGTCTTTTTTGCCAATGCGGAAGCATCCGGATTATGCAGCAAATCGATGCTTTGCGCCATTTTTTTGGCGAGGCCGCTTAGGAGTTCGACCAAAATCGTCGCTTCATTGGGGTTCATACGGCTTAGTTTGGAGATTAGGAATCGGATCAGTTCAGCCGTTGTCCGAACACGGTATTGTTTGATCTCATCGAGTGTTTTTTTATCCATCAAAGCGACATAGCGGTCTATTCCGCTGCAGTCTTCGACCGCAAATCCCGCTTTTTTAGCTTCAGCACAAAATGTTTCGGCATAGACGTCGGGAGTCCACACTTTCCCTTCCGCTTTAAGTCTCTCGACCGTATTTCGAACAATTTGGTTAATGGTCATATGTACCCCTTATTTCGAGTCAGAACCCTGTGCCGATACCTGTGCTATGAAAACATCAATCCCTTTTTGTGCCCCTTGACGGATCGCTTCAAAACGCGCCTGATCGGAAATAATAGCATTCGGTTCAATATCGAAATCATATACCCCGCTGGTCGTATAATTCGTCGTTTTGCCCGCCGTCGTACGGCTGATTCCCATGACAACCGCGGTGCGGTAGGTTATGATATAGCCGTTGGTATCGTACCGGAGAGGACTGAAAGATACGGAATTTATCATTATTTTCAAATGGGTATGCGAAACATTTTTAGGAACGAGTGCCGTTCTAAATCTCGTAATAACCGCCATATCGACGGCATCTTTTATAATAACGGTATTTTGAGGGTCTTCCATCCGAATTACCACTTCGGTACTGACACTGTCACCCACAACATTTTTAGCCAAATGGCTTGAGGGCTGGTAACCGCAGCCGGCTAAAAAGATTAATGCGCCCAGTATCCAGTATTTCATACTTTACCCTTTTATGACGAGATTGACGAGCTTGCCGGGGATCACGATCGCTTTGACGATCTCTTTGCCCTCTATCCATTTCTCTACGGATGCTTTGGCAATCTCGATAATCGCCTCTTGAGACTCATTCACACCCACTTCGATCGTGGCGCGATTTTTACCGTTGATCGATACGCCCAAAGCCAGCGCTTCCACTTCAAATACCTCTTCGCGTACCGTTTGCGTACCGAAGTTTTTGCCGTTGAAAAGGTTGGTAGAGAGTTCCCAGCAGATATGCGGAACGATCGGCTCTAACACAGACGTTAAAATCCAATACCCTTCCGTCCAGACATCGCGGTTATTTTGTTCGTTCAACGCATTCATCGCTTCCATTACACCCGCGATCATGGTATTGAATGTATGACGTTCACCATAGACTTCTTGAGCCCGTTTCAGCGCTTCATACACTTTTTTGCGGGCCGCTTTCTCCTCTTTGGAGAGAGTACTGTGCTCGATACTCGGTAATTTATCGGTAACATTGACGTATTGGCTTCGATCGGCAAAACGTTTCAGAAAGCGGAATGCCCCCTCAACCGCACTGTCGTTCCACTCCAGCTCTTGGGTCGGAGGGGCGGCAAAGAGGATAAACAGACGCGCCGTATCGGCACCGTATTTTGCAACCAGCTCTCCGGGATCGACGGTATTGCCTTTGGACTTGGACATTTTTGCCCCGTCTTTGAGAACCATCCCCTGTGTCAAAAGATGCTCAAACGGCTCATCGCTTTTGACGTATCCCAGATCGCGGAGCATTTTTGTAAAGAAGCGTGCGTACAGCAGATGTAAAATCGCGTGCTCGATCCCGCCGATGTAGTGATCGACACCCATCCAGTAATCAAGTGCTGCAGGGTCAAGCGCCTCTTTAAAATCGTTTTTAACCGTGTAACGGAGGAAATACCATGACGATTGGATAAAGGTATCCATCGTATCGGTTTCACGAACTGCTGCCTTGCCGCATTTCGGACAAGTACAGTGTTTCCACGTCGGGTGGTGCTCGAGCGGATTTCCTTCGCCGTTAATCACAACGTCTTCAGGCAATGCGACCGGAAGTTTGGCCTTATCTTCCGGGACGATTCCGCATGAATCACAGTGGATAAACGGAATCGGTGCTCCCCAATAGCGCTGACGGCTGATTCCCCAGTCTTTGAGACGGAAATTGATCACTTTCTTGCCGAGGTTAGAAGCTTCGAAATGATCCATGATAGAAGCTTTTGCGGTGACATTATCAAGACCGCTGAACTCTCCGCTCTCACGAAGCGTCCCCGTTTCGGTATAAGCAGATCCTGATGGCAATTCATCCTCGCTCGGGAATATCACCGCTTTGATCGGCAAATTATACTTCGTCGCAAATTCATAGTCACGATCATCATGCGCCGGAACGGCCATGACCGCCCCCGAGCCGTACTCGGTGAGGACGAAATAAGACACCCATCCCGGAACTTATGACCCCGTCAGAGGATGGAT
>Ga0074198_1001744_pt1 | contig 13310 bp, 15 predicted proteins | sample EPASupsiteSAE323_FD_64527 | JGI IMG/M metagenome (GOLD analysis project Ga0074198, IMG submission 64527) | Bioremediated contaminated groundwater from EPA Superfund site, New Mexico - Sample SAE3-23 | ecosystem: Environmental > Aquatic > Deep subsurface > Groundwater > Contaminated ...
GTTGTCTCCTGGAGAAAGCGTGTTGACCAGGTCGTCTTCCAGCCACAGGTCAACTTGCGGTGCGGGGATGTTTCCCTTGATTTTCTCAACAGGGTCCTGCATCTGCGAGCGCTGCATGTTCACGAATCCGCTTGCCTGCTCTGAAAGGTAAAGCCCGTCCCCGCGGCCGCAGCCGGGGCATACTGAAGGCTTCTCCACGCCGGTCTTTCCAACCGGAGTGTCTATTGTGCGCGTGCAGTGGATGCAAATCCAGCGCGCCAATTGGAGCTTGGGCATTATTTGGGTAATCAGGGTGACTATGCCGTCCACGCGCACCACCTTGTTCAGGTGCTCGGCTCCGAGGTTCTGGATGGTGTAGCCGGACTCGTCAGGAAGGTTGTTGATGCGCACGTGCGGAGCGAACTCCGTGCTACCGGGAGTGAACACGTCAAGCTGCCTTGCAGCGGCCTCAGCGGCCTTGAGGTAGATGTCCGGCTTGTCCAGAAGCGCGTCCGCAAGCTCGGACTTGTATTTTGAAAGGAGCGAAAAGTCGATGATGAGGCTGCGCTTGTCCGGGTAGGACTGCGCGAGGTCCATCACCTGCTGGTTGCAGTACTCGTTGAAGAACTCGGCGAAAAAACGCGTGGCTGCGCCTTCCTCGATGGGTAGTGCGGACTGTTGGACGGTAGCCACGTTTTATCCCCTAACTTGCCCCAAAAACCCGGAAAGGCGGTTAGTGCCGATAATGTGCCTTGACCGGGAGTAATAATCGTTGCCACGGACAATAAAAATGGTTTCTGAAGCTTACTTCCTATAAAAGTGTTATAAATCCTAGAAATTATGTCATCTTATTCACATTGGAGTTGGTTTTGATGATTACGGAAACACAACTAGCAAACACCAGACTTCTTTTTGGCGTTTATGCAAGCGTGGCTGCAGGCGAGCGGGAGCACGCCACGCACGTCACTGATGCATTGAAGGCGTTTGAAAACAATGAGTATGCCGTTGCAGCAAGCCACCTTTCCAAGCTGCCGGACAGCATCCACAAAAAGGTCGGAAACACGCAGATAGCGTCCCCGGAGCGGAAGTTCGTCCCTGAGATACACGCAGTCTGCGCGCACTACTGGAAATAGCCCCTTTCATTCTTGCGGATAAGGGAAAAACAAGACGCCTACTTCTAAGACGGTAAACCAATTAGCAGTATTTGAAAAAAACGATTAAAAAGAAAAGAATGTTGGAGGGGGTTTAGTTCCCGCCCTCAAGCCTCAAAAGCAGCTTGCGGCCCATTACTTCCATGTACTGGATTTCCTTGCCGACCTCGATGCCTGCTGACATCTCCTCTGGGATGGTGACCTCGAAAGTCTCAAAGGACGCCAAGTCCATAAGCTGCGCGGTGTTGCCGCTCATCGACACGACCTGAGCCTTCTTGCGGTCAATGACAGGGACTTCCACGTCCGCGTCGGAGGGCTTCATCAACATGTGCTTTGAGCCGTCGAATATGGAGACTGCCTCCATGTTGATTTTTCCGGCGCCGTGCTTTCCGGTCTTGCTCTTGGACATGCTGAGAATCTTGCAGGGGTGCTCCTCGGCAATTATGTACCTGCCGACGCGCATGTCGCCCATTGTTGAAAACATTCTGTCTACCATTTGAAATGACACCTCGAAAAACGCGATTGTGCCGACCGGAGCCAATTTCAGGCTGGTTTGTGGCTAATAATTAAGGCAACGAATTTTTATAAATGCCTGCAACTGCAGTTGTACTTGAAATGATGCGTTTTTAGGATGAAATGGGTTTAGCCTGGATATGACCATCTCCCGCGCGACTCTTGTCAAGGCAAAAAATCCTTTAAACAAGGAGACGTTCAAGAATGCGGTCGAAGCAAATGTCAAACTTTATCGCGAACGCTATCCTAAGATAGCCAAACCCTCGCGAGTGGGCTATGATGATCGTTATGAGCGTTATGACCCCCGTTCTGCCCATTCGTTCCATCCAATACTCGCAGCCATACGTGCAAGGTATTCTCCGGAAATTCCGGCGCAAGTGCCAATACGGCGTAATACGGCATTTCCAAACAATATTCGTGTGCTTCAGCTTGCAGGGGGTTTTGGTCAGCTTGAGCACCTTCTTGAAAATGAGGGAATGAAACCAATCGTACTCGACAAGTCCCGTACAAACATATCGCACGGCAAAAAATCAATCGGACTGAAGAACGGGGTTGTCGCTGACGCGGAAAAAATCCCCCTAGTGGCAGGTAGCGTTGATGCAATCATATCCGATCGTTTTTTGCTTTCAGAATATGCCCCAATATGCGGAAAACAGCTCAAGCTTTTTGAAGAAGCAAAGCGCGTGCTCAAGCCGGGGGGAATAATCGTGTTGCACGACCTTTACGAAGACGATGCCATGGATATGACACCAAATAACGTCATCAAGCATCAGGGCGGATGGCGGATAATATATGACGGCAAGCCGCTAAACGAATACAAACGCACTGTAGTGTTTCAGAAAACCAAACGGCAATGGACGTCACTTTTCGACTAACGGCGAGTATTTTATTCCTTTCAACCCTAGATTGTATTCCTAATTTGCTCCAATAGTCTAGCTCGGTCAAGGACAGCGGATTCTCAATCCGCTAACACGGGTTCAAATCCCGTTTGGAGCATTTCCTTTTTCCAACAAGCAAGCGAAGCGTTTAGGCTATTTCAAGGATTTCTTCCAGTTTTTCGATGGTATAGTCCGGGGTTTCCTCCACTGACTCCGGCAGGACTACTGCAAATTTTCCCTTGCAAAGCCACGCGGTCGCGCACCCGGCCTGCTTGGCGAGCGCGACGTCCTTTTTCACTTGGTCACCGACTGCGAGCGTCTCGGCTGTGGGTATTCCGAGGAGGTTCGCGCAATCGAAGAACGAGCCTGCGGACTTTTCTTCCACGATTATTACTGCTTTGAAGTAGCCGCGTATTCCGAGTGACTCGAAGAGGCCGTCCCGGTTCCCGTCGCCTTTCTTGCTTAGAAGGCCCAGCGGGTATTTCTTTGAAAGATACTTGAGCACCGCCAGCGCGCCGGGTTCCAAGCTCTTCGCGTCAGGGTCGTAGAGTGTGCGGGAAAAGTCGAATATGATTGCCTTGACCATGATGTTCTATGGTAGTTTTCCTTTTTTCAAGCCGTATTATTAGCACGCACGCCCACAACAATATCATGGATATCCTTCTTGACTCTCGCATTTCCAATTCCCTCAAACGCCTAGGCTACTCGCCGCTCACGCAGGTGCAGGAACGCACGATTCCCCTTGGCGTGGCGGGAACTGACTTTTACGCGCTGTCGCAAACAGGCACCGGGAAGACCGCGGCATTCATAATCCCGATTTTGCAGCAGATACTGCAAAAGCCCGGCACCCGCGCGGTGATACTTGAGCCTACGCGCGAGCTTGTAATCCAGGCCGCAAACGAGTGCCGCAAAATCTGCGAGGGCATGGGCGTACTAACTGTCGCAGTCTATGGCGGCACTCCCCCGCAGAAGCAGAACGAGTTAATCCGCAAGGGCGCACAAATCGTAATCGGAAACCCAACTCGCATCCACGAGACTTTGCAGAAGGGCGTGCTCAAGCCAAGCGACTACTCCATTTTCGTGCTTGACGAGGCCGACCGCTTGCTTTCAAAGCAGTTCGTTGACGAGACGATGCACATCGCGTCGAGGTTTTCGGGCCGCAAGCAGACTATGATGTTTTCAGTGCAGATGCCCAGCGAGGCGTACGCGTATGCAAAGGCGTTGATGCGCCCCGGTTTTGCCGAGATAAAGGTCGGGAAAGTCTCCGCAAACACGATTACCCACTTCTACACGATTACGCAGGACAAGACTCAGGCGCTTGCAAACCTGCTAAAGGCAAACCCGGTAAAGTCGATGGTGTTCTGCGCGACAAACGACGAGGTCGAGGAGCTTACTAACACCTTGAACAAGTTCAAGATTCAGGTGATCCAGCTCAACTCGCAAATCAAGACTGCACGGAGGCACTCGGCGATGCGCAGGTTCATCTCAGGGGAAGAGCAAATCCTCATCTGCACCGACGTGGCGGCCCGCGGAATCCATTTCCCCGACGTGGAGAAGGTGTACAGTATCGGCCTCCCATCCGCGCCTGAATTCTACATCCACCGCGCCGGACGCACGGGCAGGATGAACGAGACTGGCGAGTGCACAAGCATCATAACTGCGGAAGAGGAAAAGGGCCTCAAGCACATATTCCACTCGTGCGGCGTGACTGCAACGAAAAGATAGGCATTTAATCCCCGGATGGGTTGTAGGTTTTATGGCAAAGAGAAAGGCTGTACGAAAAGCAGTTGCAAAAAAAGCCGCGCCCCAGAAATCGGCAATAGCCTGCGCGTGCGAAAGCCCGAACAACGCGTTGGTGAACGGCCTCGTTATAGGCACTTCTTTTGGCGTCCTTTTGGGCTTGATTACCGGCAACCTCGTCCTGTGGCTTCCCGTGTGCATCGCGCTGGGCATGGTGTTCGGCCAGTTCTTCAAGTGCTGAATCGAAAAAGCGTAATTAGCGTCATCCACTCATTTTGGTGCTAGCTTTCTCATGAAGAATGGCGGCACTATCGTTGTTATGAACGCCATTGCCGAGAGCACCGAATAGTCCGCCGCAGCAAGCACCCCCGATTCCAGCCCGAGCAGGGCGATTATCAGGGCTATCTCGCCACGTGGCGCCATTCCCACCCCGATTGCGAGCGCTTCGTTTGGCTTGGAGCCGCATATGAGCGCGCCCGCTCCGCAGCCGACTATTTTTGTGAGGAATGCGATTGCACAGATTGCGAGTATTGGCACGAGCGCGGGAAGTATGGTTGTCACGTCAACGTAAAGGCCGAGCGAGAGGAAGAACATGGGCGTGAAGAGGTTGGAGAGCGGCTTGGATTGGGACAGCACGCGTTCGGAAAGCCCGGCTGTTGACATCACAAGCCCCGCGACGTACGCTCCGACTATTGCGGATAGGCCGATGAACTCTGCTGAGAACGCGTAGAAGAACACGCCCGCAAGGCAGGCTAAAAACCAGTATTCCGCAGCCGCGCTTCCTTGCGCCTTGCCTTCCTTTTCCTTGAATTTTCCTGTGGCCCACAGGCCTATTGCTATGCCGCCTGCGATGAACACTATTGACGTCGCAAGCAAAGAAAGAAGCGATGCAACCAGGTCGCCACCAGCGCCGGTCTCAAGCCCGGGTATTGCCGAAAGCACGAGTAGCGCAAGAACGTCGTCAATTACTGCCGCGCCGATGATCGTCTTGGCGTAAGCCTTCTGCATCGCGCCAAGCTCCATGAGCACCGCCACCGTGACCCCAACGCTTGTTGCGGTTAGTGCCGCACCGACAAAGAGCGCGTGCGCAAACGAGCCGCCAGTATATTCTGCGTATGCAAAGCCGCCTGCGAATGGGACGAGTACCCCCAAGAGCGCGACGAGCAGGTTGCGTCCGTTGAACACTTCGCCAAGCTTTCCGTGCAGGCCGGCTTCGAACATCAAAAATATCGCGCCAAGCTGGGCGAACACCTTGATCGCCCCGCCCGTGCCTATTGTATGGATTGCAGAAGAGGAAAAAAGCCCGGAAAGGCCGATGGCTGCGAGGATTCCGTAAATCGGCGGCCAAATCACGCCCACGAAGCTGGAGCTGAGGATGACGCCGACAACCAGCAGGGTAATTACCGACGGCTGCTTGAGGTAGCGCACGAGGATCTCTGACACGAGTGCGGCGAGGATTAGGAACGTGACTTCGAACCAAAGCCTTTTTTCCTCGGTGATTTCGGAAAAGAGCGCCGAGCGAAGGATTGAAAGGAAAAGGAGCAGGCCAAGCAGGAATGCGGCGGCTATTGCGAGGTTTTTCGGGAAAAGGGGACTGCGTTTTTGGGAGAAGAGTTCCGAAAGATCCATTGGACTAATCTGAACTGAACGCATGAAAAAAAGCCTTTCGCCGGCGGTCGGCATTGAGCGAACCGGCCGCAGTATGGCGCAAGTTCCCGGTTACGAGCAGCGGCCGACCAACGGCTGGACACCTTGCTCGCGGTTGCCCGTAATCAGCCCTTGGGTGTACGTGAACGCCACTGCTTTGAACTCGAACACGCTGCCGTTTTTGGATGCTCCCGTCGAGTAGCACGGGTTGAGCGTGGAATTGGTTATTGCAGCTGCAAGGCCGGTAAGCACCACTTCCTCCCCCGCGTTGACAATTTGGTTCGGGGTCATGACGATTCCCGTGTTCCCAAAGCCGTCCTGCACGTCAACCGAAGTTAGGAACAGCCGTTCAGTAAGCCTGTTCGTCACTGAGAACGTCAGTGTATTGTTGCTTGCCTTGGCAACGGTTATTGCAAAGGGGCTTGCGCTGGACCAGTATGACTTTGACTGCGACTCCCTTGTTGAGCCGCCCAGTGACGGGAACCAGCCGAGCAGGGCGATTATTACCAATGCAACCAGCAGCACTGCGCCCAGTATGACCAGGTATTCTGTTGCGCCCTGACCCCTTGTCTTTCCCATATACCTTCGAAGCCTTTCCCTGCGTTTAAAGCTTTTGAAACCTTTAGGAGACGCTGTTTCGTCATTTGACTTGTGTCCAGGTGTTCAGTCAAGGGACTAACCTAGTCCCGGATGCACCGTACCGACATTCCGTCCCCGCGGAAATAGGTAGACATCCACCCACTGGCGCTGTTGAAGTTCAAGAATGCCGCGCTAGTATCGCTAATCGAACTGCTCCAGTAGTAGCCCCAGGTGCCGACATCGCTCACTAACGCAGCTCCAACGCTCCGGTGGCCGGCAGCAGTCAGCTTTAGGGGGGACGCATAGGCCGCATTATAATTCGTGCTTCCGGCGTTAATTTCTGCCTGCCATTCATTTGACGTGGGCACGCGCCATCCTGCAGGGCACGGGTCGTTTATTCCGTCGATTCCTTGCCACGTGTTGTTGTTTTGCGGAGTTCTCCAGTCATAATACGGGCTGCTCGTGGACACGATAAAGTTGCTGTGTCCAGGGGTATCTGTAGTAGATAATGTGGTGGTTGTCGCGCTTGCGCGATTCTGGTGGCCATCATCCAACCTTCCCCATTGGAACAGGTCGCCAATCGCAGCTGCGTCGTTGTATGCGGTTGCAACCCGGCTGGCTCCGAGGTTCCTGTCCAGCCAGTACCTGCCTGATTGTGATATAACTACGCCATAGGTGACTTGGCTTCCTTTGTACATGAATGTTACCGTGTCCGTTGAGCACTTGCCTACCAGCGACTGCGTTCCCTGCTGGCGGATGCCCGTAATAGCCCCTTGAGTGTAAATAAAAGAGACGCCCTTGAACTCGTACGTGCTTCCTACGGCTATGCCGTTGCACGGATTATTCCTGCTGAAAGAAATATTCATCAGGTTGATTTCCTCCCCTGCGTTGAAGACCTGGTTGGGTGTCAGGATGGTGCCATTGTTTCCTGAGCCGTCCTGCACTTCTATGGCCGTGAGGTAGACCCTTTCAGTGAGCTTGTTCGAGACGGATAACGTGATTGTGCTCGCGCTTACTTTGGCTGTCGTGATTGCAAACGGCGTAGTCCCGGTCCAGTATGCCTTCGACTGCTGCTCCTTTGTCGTGCTGCTGCCAGACGGGAGCCCGCCAAGCAGGTTAACAGTCACTAATGAGACGAGCAGGACCGCGCCCAAAATCACCAAGTACTCCGTCGAGCCTTGGCCTTTCATCTTGTCCATGGGGGTATTCTCATTCCAGGTACGCGTTCGCGATGTACTGCTGTGCCATCCGGTAGGTGTTGAAGAAGCTTGCGTTGATTGCGATGCAGTGGCGCATTATCTCGCCCCACTTTGGCCTGTTGCCGTAGAACGTGGGGATTATGTCCGACTCAAGCTTGTTGTAAAGGTCTGCGGCGTCGAACGGTACGTTTGTGTCCTGTTCTCCGTTTGCGTCCTGCGGGTGCTCGCCTATGCTCCAGCCGGTCACGTTTTCGATGTGGCCCTCAAGCCACCAGCCGTCAAGGGTGGACAGGTGCGGCACGCCGTTCACAGCGGCTTTCATCCCCGAAGTGCCGGACGCCTCGTAGGGCCGCTGCGGGGTGTTGAGCCACACGTCGCATCCTGCGACCATCTTCTTTGCAAGCTGCATGTCGTAATCTGCAAGGAATACCATCTTCAGCGGCGTGTTCCTTGCGTTGACTGCCTTGCATGCCTGGAAGACTTCCTTGATGAGCTCCTTTCCCCGGTAATCGGCTGGGTGCGCCTTGCCCGCAAAGACTACTTGGATATCTCCGACTTTGCGGCTGACCTGCTCCAGCCGGTTGAGGTCGTAAAGCAATAGGTCGGGCCTCTTGTACTCGGTGAACCTGCGGCCGTAGCCTATTGTGAATCGTCCGGGGTGGAATCCCCTCCCAGTCCTCGCATTGACCACGTCTATGAGTTCCTGCTTCGACTTTTCGTGTGCGGCCCAGAGCTGCTCGCGGTGGATGTATAGCGCGTTGCGCAGCGAGAACGGGTCGAGTTCCCACCCTGAGATGTTGGCGTCAAAAAGGTCGCGGAACGCGGGTGACACCCAGCTTGGGAGGTGCACGCCGTTGGTAATCGTGTCAATCAGGTATTCGGGGAACATCGCCCTGGCAACAGTGCCATGGCTTTTTGCCACCCCGTTGATGTGCTTGCTGACTTCCAGCCCGAGCAGGGTCATGTTGACCTGGTTGTCCTGCACCGCGCGGTCAAGCAAAATCTTGGGAACGTACGAGTCGGTCAGGCGCGTGAAAAGGTCCAAATCAAACTTGTCGTGGCCAGCGGCAACTGGCGTGTGCGAGGTAAAGACGCATTTTTCCTTTACAGAATCCAGGTCGTAGGAATTTTCCTCGCTTCCCGCATCGCGGTAAGTGCGCTTCAAAAGCTCGACTGCAAGAAGTGAGGCGTGGCCCTCGTTCATGTGGTACTTGCGTATGTTGTGGTAGCCCAGCGAGTCAAGCATCCGCACCCCGCCGATGCCTAGCACGATTTCCTGTGCAAGCCTGTACGCGCGGTCCCCGCCGTAAAGGTGCGAAGTCAGCGTGCGGTCGTAGTCGGAGTTCCCTTCGACGTTGGTGTCCAAAAAGTAAACTGGAAGCTGGTTTCCGGCCAGGCCGTGCACCATGTGCCTCCAGGCGGCCACCAGCACCTTCCGGCCCCCGATGGTCACCGCGACTTGGTTCTGCGCAAGCACCATGTGCTCGTGCGGGTCCCAGTGCACCGGAGCCTCAACCTGGTTGCCTTCATCATCAAGCGACTGGGAGAAGTAGCCCTTCTCGTTTAGCAGGGTGATTCCCACTACCGGTATCTTCATGTCGGCAAACGACTTCAGCACGTCGCCTGCAAGGATGCCCAAGCCGCCCGAGTACGTCGGGATGGTGTGGCTTATGCCGACCTCCATTGAAAAGTAGGCTATGTGCTCGCGGTCAACTGGGCAAGTGATGCCGTCGCAGCCTGAAATCATCACAGCATCAGTGAGCCGGCGTATAAATTCATTGCCGGTTTTTATTGCGCATCCAAAAGCGGGGCCAGCTGTGCCTTCGCGTCCTGCTCGTTTCTTTCGATTGCAAATGAAAGCGCGACCATCGCAAGCCCGAGCACTCCGACGACAATGGCAAGTACGAGCGTGGTGTCAAAGTAGCCCGAAAGCAGTGGCCTCGCCACCTGCAAGGCGATTTGGTTCAGTTGGGATGCCGAGCCTGCGCTTGGGAGGTTCTTGGAAACCAGGTCGAAAAGCATCCCCGGGGCGATGAAGCTTGCGATGCAAGCGACTGCGCCGGCAACTGCAAAAGGGATTCCCGCGTACCTCAGCGCACTCTTGATTTTTCCAGACGCCGCGGCCATTACCAACGCAAGTGCGAGGCAAATGACGACGAGTATATTGCAGGCAAGAATGGCCGTTGATAGTGGTTCGCGGACTTTCGCAAGCTCCGCTGAAGGCTGGTGGAGTGCAAGGGCATCCAAGTCAAGCGTGTCCGGGACTGACGAATCAACCTGCCTGTCAAGGCCGTCATAGACTCCCTGCGTGAGGCTTGCAAGTTGCGCGGCAGTGCCGTTTGCATCCGATTGCACCACGACGCCCGTGCCGGTTTCAGGGACAGTTGCGTTAGCGCCCATTGTGCCATCCGCCTGCTCCTGCGAGACGTTGAGGCTTTTGCATTCTTCCTCGTGCGCAAGGCAGTATTGCAGGCACTCGTCTATGCTTGCGCACCCGCCCGGCCCTACGCCGCCGCTCGCAAAGTACTCGTTGGCAGCCGCGACGTCAGGCGAGCCGTTCTTTGCAACCTCGTTTCTGACTGCGGCCTCAATAATCTTTGGCGCGAGCTTTCTTGCCTGCGCCTTGAGCTGGGGCTTCAACTCTGCAGTTGATACGTTCAGGTCAAGTTGTGCAGACTCGGACTTTGCATACGCAAACGCGTTCCGTATCAGCCGGTCCGCCTGCGCCTTTACCCAACTCGTGGGCACGGCCTCGGAAAATCCTGCCTTCAGCTCAACTGAAAGGTCCTGCTTCTGCTGCTCGTCAAAAGGCGCGTCCTTGAGCATTCCTTCCACGCTTGAGTTGATTACCGTCTCCTTTGCATACGAGTACGCGCCGGCCTTGTCAAGCTGTGTGATGTAGAAGTTGGCGTCAAGAAGCGAGAGCCGTACGCCGTTTGCGGCTATGGTTACTATTAGGGATGCAAACAGGGTTAGTCCCAAAAGCAACAGCAAGAGTACTCGCAGGAACGAAAGGGACGCTTTGAACCCGTCTGAAAGTATGATTACAAGGTCGTCCAGGAGTTGCATAGAATTGTTGCCGGGGCGGCATATAAAAAAGCGGCGGGCAACAAGTATTTTTGTCAGGCAAAGTCCCAACCTGATTGTGACAAGCATGCAGACTGCCGCAAGAAAGCCAAAAACGCCGCACCAGGCCACGTTTGATGAACTTATTGCGCAACAGGACGCCCTTAACGAGTCGCGTTTTGCTGGCAAGAAAAAAAGGGCCGGAGAACCGGAGTTGCCTGCGTGGTTTTTGGATACGGCCCGCAAAAAGCAGCAGGCGGCGTTCCTGAACCCGCGCGACGTCCGTGGTGCCGAGGAAATCTTTGCGTCCGAGGACAAGTTAAATCGGTTCAGGGCCCTTGTTCGGACTGGCGCTCCGGCGCAGAAACTATACGCCCTAAGGCCCCGGGCAGTGAACTTCAAGCGCAGGGACAGCGCGGTATGGGATTATTTCCTGTGGCTCAAAAAAACGTCCCACCCTGAGTTTGAAAAAAACATCACAAACCTGGTGGCAGACGTCAACGACTTCAGAAAAAAGATGACCCCGCGGGGCCGTGCGCAGTTCGATTACCAGTTGAGGGCGCTTTTTAAGGAAAAAGGGCACTACCCGGAGCAGTTCTTCATCCATTTTCCCGAGGTCCACCCGCCGGAAGAAAGCGGGTTCGGCAAGGACTATGTTCCTAGCCTTTCTAACAAGCAGTCTGCAAGGAGAAAGAACCTCAACAGCATGCCCCGGATAACCGAATGAAAACGATGAGTCGTAATCTCGTAACCAAATCGTGATTTGAATGCCAAGGCGCCTTGAAGGAGAAACCGGCCGAAACGACGTCGCCCGAAAGTTTGGGCCCAGGACGGGCGTTTCCGCAGTTAAGCTTGAGGAACTCAAGAGGCAATACCGCGAGGATGCAACTCCGGAAAACCTTCGGCGGCTAAGCAAGGAACATCGCATACCGCTTGACGCGCTCGCCAAGCGCATTGCCGGCCAGACTGGCGGCTTGGAATCTTGGATTGCGCTCAAGTATGGGAAGAAAAGATAGCGTCCTTCTTGCAGCCAAAAGCCGCCACTAGTTCGGGCTCCCTTCGACTTCCTTGCCCATCACTTTCAGCGACTTCCAGTAGAACCACCCGACCACCGCGAAGGTTATGATGGGCGATACCCACTCGGGTATGTGGCCGCCGAACGAGTCGTAAATCATTATTGCGCCGAGGAAGAAAATCGAGTACATTGCGCCGTTCTTGAGGTACTTGTAGTTCTGTATCCTGGTGACGTTCTTGATGGTCAGCTCGCGCACCACGAAAGCGCCGATGCCGTTGCCTATGAGGATTATTGGCACCGAGAGGGTGAATGCGAACGCGCCAAGCACCGAGTCTATGGAGAACGTCGCGTCTATCACCTCAAGGTAGAGCAGCTTGCTCATGTCCGAGAGGCTTGCGGACTTGCTCTTGTCCAAAAGGTCCTTTTCCTTGGCCTCGGCATTCTGCTTGAAGCCGTGCGTTATGAAGAAAAGCGACGAGCCTACAGTAGCGCCCAGCGCCATCAGCGGGTTCTTCTCAACCGCAAGCCAGACGATTACCGTAAGCAGGATTGACACTATGGCGTAGAACCAGATGCCGTTCTTCTCTATGGTTTTCTCTCCCCTCATGCCGTAGTACTTGGGTTCCAGGAAGAGCCAGTGGAGGAACAGGAACACCATGAATATGCCGCCTGCGATGAGCAGCACCGGCTTGGACTCCTCTATCGAGGCCAGCACCATCGGGTCTTCGGAGAACGTCGCAGTGAGCGAGCCGAAAAGCCCCAGCTGGGGGTTCATGACAAATACTATGAGCCAGGGGAGCAGTCCGCGGATGAGGAATACCGCAATCAGAAGGCCCCAGAGCAAAAACCACTTTCGCGCCTTCTGGCCCATCGTGTTCAGGACGTGGGCGTTGATGATTGCGTTGTCTACCGAAGTGATGACCTCAAAGAGCGTGAGGCCGAAAACTGTCAGTATGATTGAAAAAAGGTCAAACATGGGAAAACCGCTTGTTTTGGTGTATTATAGACTAATTGCATATTATGTGTATAAATCGATTGGGTGGCAATCGTTGCCGCCGCCTAGGGGGTTCGGTCCGTTTTTGGCATCGGGTGCAGTGGGGACCGCTGCCTGTCCGGGCATTTGGCCGCATTTGGGTTCCGTCGTTTTGCGAGTATTTTATTGCGTTGCATAAACACGGGTGCCACTCAACGGAGGCCGCAGGGACTCCCGTTGATGCCCAATCAAACCAGTCGACTGCCCGTGGGACGATCGGGGCCCGCGCACAATTCCGTTCCCCGTTGGGCTTACGTATATATTTCTTCCTGAATAGCTTTACCTTGGGCGAATAGGTTCCAAGGCGCATTTTCCTGGCAGGGAACGCGCCCCTAATTTGTGTTTTCCCGGAGCCATTCACTCGTTGCATTGTTAAACCGAGGGTGGTTTTGTGGTCCAGAACAAGAGTATAGCATCCAGTTTCAACTTCAGAACGCAGGCAATTTTCATCCTATTTTTCGTCTCGCTTGTTGCGGGGTTTGCAAGCGCGGCCACGCTTAACGTCGGACC
>Ga0074198_1001745_pt1 | contig 13308 bp, 15 predicted proteins | sample EPASupsiteSAE323_FD_64527 | JGI IMG/M metagenome (GOLD analysis project Ga0074198, IMG submission 64527) | Bioremediated contaminated groundwater from EPA Superfund site, New Mexico - Sample SAE3-23 | ecosystem: Environmental > Aquatic > Deep subsurface > Groundwater > Contaminated ...
ATGTGGGAAATTGAGGCGTGGAAATCAGTATTGCAGGAGCCGGACCGCGTGTTTGCGGAGCAGCGGCCGAAGGCAAGCACGAAGGTTGCGCTGGTGTGGGTCGCTCTGATGGGCGTGCTTTCCTATGCGGCAACGGGGCTGGTCAATACGAACCTTTCGCTTGCCCTTGGACTTGCGGTGTTTGGCCTGGTCTTTGCTCCCATAATGTTCCTGGCCTCAAGCGGGATAGTCTACCTGTTTGCCAAGCTCCTTGGGGGCAATGGCGTTTTCCGCGAACAGGCATACCTTACGGCGGTGGCCTCCGTGCCAGTCGGGTTCTTGAGCGTGATTGTCACCCTGTTTTCGAAAGTGCCCATTGTCAACATCGTGGGTTTGGTTGCGCTGTTGGGGCTACTGTGCTACTCAGTCTATCTTCAGGTCAAAATTTTCAAGCTCGTCCACGGGCTTAGCACCGGCAGGGCTTTGCTTGCCCTGATATTGCCTGGAATAATACTGGCGGTGTTGCTTGTGATAGTAATCGTGGTCTTTGCGGGAGCGGCATATGCCCTGTTTGACCCGACGCTTGCAAACTCAGTGCCGATAATGCCTGCTGCATAGCTGGGCGGGAAAAAACAGTAATCGGGCATTTTGCCCGCAACCCTTTTTTCTATTTCTTTTCCTGACTTGCAAGCTCGGCATCAGTGGGCAGGTTGCACAGCTTCATCAGGTGGTTCCAGTAGTGGTCTGCCTTGCGCTGTGCAGTTACAACGTCGTCGGGAGTGAAGTGCTTGAAGCGTTTTTGGAGTGAGAGATATTCCAGAACGGGCTTTTTCTGCGCCGGCGCTACGTTCACTGAGAGCTTGTACTCGCCGTTTTCGACCTCGAACATTGGGCACATCCGCGTCTGCGCCGCAAGACGTGCTACCTTGATGCTTTGCGAGCCGTCGAATCCCGCTCCAAGGGCGCAGGGAGCGAAGATGTTGACTATGCGCGCGCCGTGGATTGACTGGGCCTTCTTGACCTTTGCGCGCACGTCGTGGATGAACGCGATGTTTGTCTGCGCGGCGTAGGGAATCCCGTGCGCAGCGGCAATCTCGATTAGTGCCTTGCGGTCGCCTTCCTTGCCCCGGTGCTTTGAGCCGACTTGGGTGGTGTTGGTGTTCGCGCCAAAGGGCGTTGCCCCGCTTTTCTGCACGCCAGTGTTTGCGTAAAGCTCGTTGTCGTAGCAAATGTAAAGGACGTCATCGTTTCGCTCCATCATTCCCGATAGCGCGCCAAAGCCGATGTCGTAAGTCGAGCCGTCGCCTGCAATCACCACTACGGTAGTGTGGTCGTTTCCTTTTGCACGGAGTGCGGCTGAGATTCCGCTTGCAACTGCAGGCGCGTTCTCAAAAAGCGAGTGAATGTAAGGCACCCTCCAGGCGCTGTTGGGGTACTGGCTGGAGTTGATTTCCATGCAGCCGGTTGCGTTGACCACTATGATGTCCTTTCCAAGGGCATCGAGCACAGTAAGGAGCGTAAGGCTGGGCGCGCATCCCGGGCAGCCGGAGTGGCCAGGAGCGTACAAGTGCATGTCAGATTGGGTGCTCATCAAAATCACATATTATTTCTTGTCCTTGGAGCAAAGCCAGCCTTTGACCTTGCCCTGCTTCATCCGCTCAAACAGCGACTCGAATGCCTGTTTCTTGGCCTCTCGTCCGCCCAAAAGACCTGCTGCAACGGATACTGTTGAACCTGTGCCTGAAAGTGCTTCAGAAACTTCAGCGTAAACCGGCGGCACTCCGCCGGGCGAAATGTCTCGCTCAACAACCAGCACGTGCTTGCCTGCAAGGTTTGCGCGCAGGTCGGAAGCTGGGAACGGCCGGAACGAGCGCAAATGGGCTACTCCGACTTTTTCGCCCCTTGCGCGAAGTGCGTCAGCGACCATTTCGATTGTGTTGTAGACTGAACCGAGAGTGATGATTACTCGGTCCGCGTCCTTGCAATTGTGATATTCGACCAGGCCGTACTCGCGGCCGAATACTCTCCCGAACTCCTTTCCGACCTCGACGATTGTTTCCTGTGCCGCTTCGACATCCGCGCATAGGTCCTCGCGGAAGTCCTGGTAGTCAGCAGGAAGCGCGTAGGAGCCGACAGTGAGCGGGTTTTGCGGGTCAAGCACGCAGGGGTTCTTGTATGGCGGAAGGAAGGCAGCTACTTTGTCCTTGTCCGGTATGTCAACCTGACCAACTGAGTGGGTGATGTAGAACCCGTCAAGGCAGACCATCGCCGGAAGCATCGTTTTTTCTGCAATCCGGAACGCCTGGATTACGGTGTCAACCGCTTCCTGGCCGTTCTTGCAGTACAATTGTATCCAGCCCGAGTCGCGCTGGCTCATCGAGTCCTGCTCGTCGGCCCAGATGTTGAGCGGCGAACTGACTGCGCGGTTGGCAATGGCCATCACAACCGGAAGGCGCATGCCGGCAGTTGAAAAAAGCACCTCGTGCATGAGCATCAGGCCCTGGCTCGAGGTTGCCGAGAACGTGCGCGCACCAGCCGCGCTTGCGCCGAGGAGCGAGGAGATTGCCGAGAACTCGGCCTCTACTGTGATGAACTTGGGGAAGCCGCCGTTGACGTAAATCTTGTTGAGCGCGTGGGCAATCGGCGTGCTTGGCGTGATGGGGTAGGACGCGATGACGTCAACTTTGCAGTAGGATGCGGCTTCCGCAATCGCTGCCGAATAATTCATCGTCCTTATGGCCATAATAGTCACGGGTAAAAATCAATCACTGTTTCTTCTTTCCAACCATTTTGATTTCGTGCTCCATCTTGATGCACTTTACCGGGCACTCCTGTGCGCACAGGCCGCAGCCCTTGCAGTAATCATAGTCGATGTCCGGCGCCTGTCCGGAAGTTCCCATGCAGCCTTCGGGGCAGTAGTTCTGGCAGGTGGCGCACTTGATGCACTTTGACGTGTCCACTACCGGCTTCTGCGAGCGCCACTCGCCAGTCTTGATTGCAACGGTTGTGCCGGGTTTTGATACTGCGAACTTCATTTCAATCAACGCTATTTTTTCAAAAACATCATGCAATTACTCTTTCTTGGCAAGCTCGTAGCAGGCGCGGATTACCTCGATGTTCTTGTCCGCAATCGCCTTGTCCTTTTCGCCGAACTCCTCATGGATGGCCTTTTCCATTGAATCCATATTGACCATCCCGGTAATCTTGATGAACGCGCCAAGCATGACCGTGTTGAATATCGGCCGCTTGAGGTGCTCAAGCGCAATCTTGGTGCCGTCAACAGTGTAGACCTTCGCGTCAGGAATGCCCAGCTCGGATGCGGTGCAAGCGCAGTTTGCAATCACGATGCCGCCCTTCTTGAGCCCTGCTGCGACGTTGACGCTGGACAGGACGCTTGGGTCGGCCACAACCACGATGTCGGGCTCGGAAATCTGGTCGTAAATCTTGATTGGCGAGTCCGAAATCCTGCAGAAGCTCATTACCGGCGGGCCTCGCTTTTCCGAGCCGAACACCGGGAATGCCTGCGAGTACTTGCCTTCGGCGCCCGCTGCTGTTGCCAGAAGCTCGGCTGCGGTGACCATGCCTTGGCCTGCGCGGCCGTGGAACCTGATTTCTGTAAGCATAGGTAACTACTCTTTTCACTCTGAATTACTGTTCGGATTTCCTTCGAATGTGGGTTGTCAAATTAACTGCGGGGCAGTTAAAATAAGTTCGCAGAACCGGCAATGGACGAAGTTTTGGCAGTGCGCGGGAAGAGATATTCCGGTTCATCAACGTGCGCAGCGGAAGCCTCCGCTGGCGACCATGTTGGACGGCGCAAAAGACAGAAACAACGCCCACGGGCCGGTATTCGCGCCATTAGCCCAAGAGCCGCCACGGCGTAAGGCATGAACAGCGGACAGGTAGCCAGTGCTATTTGAAGCCAAACCAGAGTTCAAAAGAATCAGGCCAACACCATTGGTTGAATTCCAGGAAGAGACTGGCACGCGAGAATAATTCAAGGCATTGTAGTTCGTAATCGAAGAATATTCCACCCAATCAACGCCCAACATGGTTCCGTTTGTAGGCATCTGACCACCAGTAATCCCGTCCGGGTCATTCTGGCATCCGGGAGTGGTGCCGTTCCAAAAACAGCTGGATGAACTAGTCCTGTTCTCAAAAACAGAGCCGTCTGTCCACTCCCACAAATTACCGCTGAAATGCCATATTGACTGGCCGTTGCTCAAAAACAGCTGGGCAGTAGAGTTGCCAATGCCCGTTTCAGGATTGGCGCCGTCATAAGATGCACTCGAATTGACACCGGTGTTCCCGACGTAAAGCGAGCCTGAACCGACCACGCCCGAGTCCCAATTGACTGCGACGCTGGCAACATTGTCCGCGATGGCAACCCATTCGCGGTCGCGGATAAGGTGATACCCGGCACCTAAGGCGGAACAATTCGCCTGTGCATTAGACTGGTTGATATTACCCCAAGGGATCGACCCATTCGCGGTTGAAACGGCAACGCCGCTGAAGTCCCTGGCTTCGTAGGTCATCACGCAAAAGTCGTTCACCAGTAACGACGAGTTGCCCGGAACTTTCGTCCAATTAACGTCGCAAGTTTTGATGCCGCAGGATGCGACAATCGACTTTTCGCCCTTAAGGACTAGGTTTGATATGCTTGAACCGCCCACCGAATAAGCAAAACGCACGTCTGAAATTTCCGTGCTTGCTTTCCCTGCACAATCAACCACAGCTGCGGTTCCTGAAATCGCCCCTTGAGCGGCAACGTAGGCGACCTCTCCTGAACCAATCATCAACGCACAAGTCATCGATGGCTCCGAGAAATTGTCATTCGGCCGCGAACAATAGGCGGGGCCGTAGGCGTCGCCCGAATAGTAAGGATATATCGGGAGACTGACGTTTCCCGAGAGGATACCGTCCAAACGCAAGGTGGATGAACCGGTATTCTGCAATCCAAGGACGAGATTATTGTCAACTACTTTCGAGGACAACACCTTGATTGGCGACAAGGAAGACCAGTACGCCTGAGACTGCTGCTGCTTCATCGAAACCTGCGAGGATGCGGGGGAAGACATTGCGCTTACTACGACAATTGAAACAAGAAGAACGGCGCCGAGAATGACAAGATATTCAGTCGCGCCTTGACCGCGTTTGCATGGAATGAACATGAGGAGTACCAACCAAAGTTTGCAGCCTGCGGCCTTAAACGTTTCGGACGCACGCAGTACGCTCCGGCCCCGGCGCGTCTTGCCGGTTAATATTGTTGGAGTGACATAACCTATTTTGCAAGTGATTTTGTATGGCAAACCCCGTGCACGCAAGGAAGAAACCGGCAGTAAAGGAATACGTGACCAAGGACACCGCAATAGGCGAGCTGGCCTCCAAGTACCCGATTGCTATCGGCATACTCTTCGCAAGGGGAATGCACTGCGTCGGCTGCCACGCCTCGGCATTCGAGACGCTGCGGCAGGGCGCTGAGGCGCACGGCATGAAGCCGACTGAAATTGGCGCGCTTGTCGAGGAAATCAACCAGGCGATTGCAGCTGATGAGAGGAAGATGCAAGAAAGCTGCGGCGACGCACCGGTGAAAATCACCGAGGCCGCGGGACTGCAGTTTGCAAAGATTATGGACGCCGAGGGCAAGACCGGCTTTGGCCTGCGCATACTCAAGCCGCAGGGAGGGCCTGCTGGACGCTTTGAGATGGACTTTGCGCAGACTGCAGGCAAGGACGACCTGGAGTTCGACTGCCGCGGCATACGCATAATCGTCTCAAAAAAGCTTGAGCAGGAAGTGCGCGGCGCGGTGATTGACTTCCACGAGACCGTGCAGGGAGCCGGTTTCACCATTCGGAACCCGAACACGAAGTAGATTTACGATGACCGAACTTTCAAAGAAACCTCACATCACGCCGGAAGTGTTCCACAGGCTTACCGAGCAGGAAAAAATCACCTTAGTTTACGGCGCCCTTTGCGGCGTTGTGAATGCGCAGAAGGAAGCAGACCACATATTCGTGCCCGTTGACAAGGAAAACAACGAGAAGCTGGCCGCGCTTGCAAAGGCCCACGGAGTCTCATCCCCGTACGAGGCGATTGAGCGGCAGGTCTCCAAGCAAGTGACCACGACCAACCGCAACCTTGTGAGCATCTCCATAGGGCCGAAAGGTTTCAGGGTCAGCCCGATGAAGAAATAGGAATCAAATGGTGCAAAATAATGGCAGAGTACTATGCAAAGGCCGTTATCAAAGATGCCGAATTCCGCATAAAGCCGCTCGAGCACATCTCAAACGCGGTTGCCGGCGCAAGGCTGAAATGCATCAAGGAAGAAGGCAAAAACCAGATATTCGTCCCGCTGAAAAGCGGTGTGCTGGTAAAGAAAAGAGGAGTGATGGTGGACGAACAGGCCCACAACATCAAGCGAATGGCGGACACGCAAAGAAACGAAGATAGTATCCGACGCCACATAGAAATCGCAAGGCAGATTGACGTTCCTAGGCCGGAAGTTACGGGCGAATGCATGAGCGCCTTCGAAAAAAGGTTCTACGAGTACATCAAAAGGGAAGGCGATTTGAAACCTAACGCACCCAGTCTTATAGAAATAAGGCCAAAATTAAATGAGAAAAACAAAGTAATCGGATTTCTTATCGGCCCACAAAAACCAGGCACTAAAGGGAACTGATTACTTTTCTTGAATAAATCTTAATCGCGGCGTCTTCTCTTTTTGAAAGCGCCTTTACCGCAACGCCCCAGTGGCAGGCTACAAATTTTGCATCCGATTCAACTAGGGGAATCTTTCCGACCTTGAATGGAAGCCTTTCGATTTTTTCCTTTCCAAGAACGAATTTTCCGCCCGAAGATACGACGGGCTGGCGCTTGACGGACATTTTTTCTTTTTCCAAATCACAACTGAGGACCTTTGCCCAGCTTGGCCTGCACAAGTCCTTGTTTCTTGCGCTTTTCTGGGCTTTTTGCGAGACAAAGCCCGCAATGTAGGGGTGGAAGGTATGCTGGAGAGGGGGAAGTTTCGTTGGAAGGTTTGCGATTATTTCTTTTGCACGCGCTTTGGAAACGAATTTCCTTGCGACCCACTTTTTTTCAAAGAGTTCGACTACGTCGTCGCGGCTTACGGAATCCAGCAACCGGTTTCCTATCCAGAAGGCTTCGGCGACGTCGTATTCATAGATGTCATCGAGTCCGTTTGCATCCGCTATTGTTTCCAGATACGCTTTTTGCGTGCCGAACTTTCCAAGCTCCTTGCGCAGCCGGCTTCCATTCTCCTTCGAAGGGTTTTCCAAATATTTTGAAAAAGGATTCCGGAACGCGGGGTCGCCGCAGTAGCCGCGCAGGTTTGGTGCGAGGCCGAACCTGGCGCAGAGCTCTATTCCGTCCATTTTGCAACTGCCTTGGAAGGCGAAAGGACAAGGCGGAGTGCTTTTGGCGCATATTCAACAGCGGCCGCAAGCACTTCGGAGTATCCGGCAATCAAAAGAGCGCCTGCGGAAAGCAAAATCATCCCGAAGGCAGTGTTGAAAGTGACTGCTGAAGTTGAACCTGCGAATGCGATTCCAAGAATGGTCGTAACCGGGCCGGCAAGTGCAAGTATTGCCGTTGCCTTGGTCGCGCTGATGCGGCCAAGGGCAGAGTACCACGCGGTCAGGTAGAGGAAGAGAAGAGTCCCTACTGCCACCCCCCACAAAAGCGCGGATGGAGTAAAGGAAAGCATTGCCGAAATTGAACCGGCCTTGCCAAATGCAACCAGAATCGCCACCATCGCAGCCGCTCCGGCAAGCATCCTGCTTGTTGCAATCACCCTGCCGGGAATCTCTGCAAGGAACTTCTTGGTAAGGGTCCATTCGACTGCCCAGAGAACTGTGGCGCCAAGCACCAACGCTTCGCCCAAGCCGAGCGAAAGTTTTCCTGCACCAAGGAGGATAACGTTGCCTAGGATTGCAAGCCCTGCTCCTGCGGCAAACTTGTAGTCAAGCTTTTCCTTGAGTAGAATCCCTGCAAATATTGCCGCAAAGACAAAGAGGAAGCGGTAGATGAAAGAGCCTGCAGCGCCTCCGAGCATAGAGAGTCCGTAGAAGAACATCAGGAAAGGAACGCTGCCGCCGACTATGGTGATTAGGGAGAGCTTGGAAAGCTGGCTGCGGGTAAGGGAAAGGACGTCCTTGTAGTTTCCAAGCAGAAGCAGTGCGGCTGCAAAGAGGATTCCCGCAAAAGCATTCTTCAAAATCGTGTAGGCAAACGGGTCCTGGCCCGCAACTCCGACCGAGTTGATGAATACTGACAGGCCGCTGATGAACGCTGCCGCAAGGGCAAGCGCAATGCCTTTTTTCTGTGAAATTTCGATTGCCATAAGAAACAGCCCCCTTGGAACACTGTCCGCAGCTAAACCCGACTTCCCTGATTGACTTTTGAAGGGTATGTTTAAATCCTTTTGTCGCGTCCTGAGTGAATATGGCACGCAAAATCCGGCTGGGATGGTTCTCGTTCTCCTGCTGCGAGGACAACACGGTTCTCTTTGCCGAGATTCTCAATGACCACTTCTTTTTGGTGCAGGAAAAGTTCGATATAATCCACGCCAAGGTACTCCAGAACGTCAACAAGTGGGAGGAAATGGACGTCGCCTTCGTGGAAGGCGCGATTGCGAACAAGGAACAGGAAGAGACCCTGCAGAAAATCCGCGGCCTGAGCAAGACGCTGGTTGCAATAGGCTCATGCGCCTGCACGGGGATGCCTTCGGCTTCGCGCAACAACTTCGACGAGAACACTATTCACGAAATCAGGTTCATCAAGGAAAAGTTCAACATGCTTGACAAGGTCCACCCGCTCAAGGACCTAGTCAAGGTAGATATGGAAGTCTCAGGCTGCCCGATGGACGAGGCCAAGTTCCTCGAGGCGCTGACTGCGATAATCAAAATGTACGGTGACTTGTAGATGCACGGCGGACACGATTCTGAGAATTTGGAACTGGGACTTGAGGGCTTAAGCAAGGTCGAAGGCCACGTTGACCTGGAAGTCAAGGTCACGAAAGGAAAAGTCGAGTACGCCAAGCTCAAGATTCCCGAAGCCAAGCGATTCTACACCCAGGCCGTACGAGGCAGGCCGATGCAGGCAATCGCCCAACTGGTTTCGCGCATCTGCGGCACGTGCTCGATGTCGCACATCTTCGCCTGCACCAAGTCCATCGAAGACGCTGTTGGCCTTGTTCCTTCCGAACAAACCATGAAGCAGAGGCAGCTCTCGATGTGGGCGCACCTGATTCGTGACCACCCGCTTCACCTTTACTTCTTCGTCCTTCCGGATATGTTCGACAAGGGTTCGGTGTTCGACTTCACCTCACCTGAGGAAAAGAAAATCATCGCAACAGCGCTTGAAATCAAGGCTGCTGGAAACAACCTGTCCAAGATGGTTGCGGGCCGCTCAATCCACGCGCCGTGGCCAGTGCTTGGAGGGTTCACACAAATCCCGGACAAAGCTAAATACCCGAACATAATCCACGACTTAGAGCACGCGCGCGAACACTCGCTTGAACTGCTTGATGTTTTCTACGATTGCCCGTGGAAATTCGAGCACGAAACCACTTACGTTGGAATGGTAGGGCCGAACTTTGACTACATGTCAGGCGATCTGCTTTCCTCGGATGGCTTGAAGATTCCGGAGAAGGACTTCGGCCAGTATGCTCAGAGGATTTGGCGCGACTACTCGACTGCATCCGCGTTCCTCTTGCAGGGCAAGGACTACATGGTAGGCTCGCTTCCGCGGCTTAACCTGGGCAAGAAGTTCCTGCACAGGCAGACGCAGAAGGACTGCGCAAAGCAGCTCTCGCGTTTTCCGTCGAAGAACGTCTACGACAACAACCTTGCGCAGGCAATTGAGACAATCGACTCCATCAACCAGTCCATTGACGTTCTCGAATCTTATGATTTCAAGCCGGAGGCTCCGGTTCAACCCACAAGAAAGGACGGCGCGGGATTTGCGGTAGTCGAAGCACCACGCGGAGTGCTCTACTATAACGTGAACATCCGCGATGGAAAAGTCCAGAACATCAACCTTGCAATCCCCACCGGACAGAACCAGGTCAGAATAGAGAAAGACCTTGCCGAATTAGTCCAACAGCAGGTCGATGCAGGAAAGGACAAGGACTGCATAGTGCACGAGATGGAAAAATTAGTGCGCGCCTACGACCCGTGCATGAGCTGTGCGACACATTTTTTGAAGGTAAAATGGAAGAAATAGGTGACTGCCATGGAAAGACCGACAAAGAAAAATGAATTGAATACTTTCGCCCGCCAACACGCTGATTTGCTCAAAGGCGTGACTGGCCTTGAAAAAGCCACCGCGATAAGTGTTCTCCAGAAAGAGAAGCCTAGAATACCGGCGATAAGAAACCTTCTGAAGGAAGTTTCTCCAAAGAAAAAAGGAAAAATATTCAAGTATGTCGATGAATTCGGCCTAAAACCTATCCACGACATATTTCATCAGTTAAGGACGGATGGCACAGAAAAACTTACGAAAGACGAACTGGTGGGTATGGTTGAATCCCGTCATTGGTCAATCAAAGACATACAAAGAGCAATGGAGATAACACGCACGACACCTGGTTGTGAGGAGTGCTTCGCAACCAACAACATTAGGGGATTGGCATGGTATCTTGGAGCTGGAAAAGAAAAAGAAATCCTCAATGATCTCAGGTTGGTACATCCCGAAGACCGGGAGACGTTCATAAAAGCAATAAACCATTTCAACTACTACAATTTACACAACCTAGTAAACAGAATACGGCGGCCTCATGAAATAAAGGACGAAAAATAACCAGCTCAACAAACTGCGATGGATGCAGACATTAACGAAGCTGCCTGCTCCAGCGCCTTCTTTTCATCCATCTTCTGCGGAATCGCAACAATCTTGACCGAGTCAATCATTCCGGCCTTGAGGAGGATTTTGAGGTTCCACGCCAAGTCAAAGTCGTGCATCGAGACAACTCGCGGAAGCTCCAAGTCGTCAAGGTCGTCCACAATCGAGACTTTCCGTATTCCTGCAGCGACGTCAAGGATTGTCAAATTCCGGCCGTACTCGTAAAGGTCGTCGATTCCGTCCAGTTCAATGAATTCTATCTGAGGAAATTTCTTGCGCAGAGCAGGGAGTATGCGCAAAGCAAGCGAGTCCTGGGGAACAAGCGGGTTGCCAAAAACAAGTATTTTTTGTTTCTTTTTCTCGCTCTTGCCGTTTTCTCCGTGAGAATGCGGATGAAACGAATTCAACGGATTCCAGCTTCCGTGCTCGTGGTGCATATGAAATTGAAGACGCCAGCGGTTTAAGAAACCGGACGGAAACAGCTTTTTCTAGCCGAGCTTGAACCTTACGCCGAAGAATATGGGGCCGCGAAAATCAAGCTTCCTGTTCTTCGAGGTCACGAAGCGGTTGACGTGCTCGGGTATTGCGATGTTGACGTCGCTTGGCGCCTTGGCCATGCCGAAGACGTGCTCGAACTCCTTGTCGCCGGACTCAACTGCGTCCTCGACCCTTGCCGCGACGTAGGCGCACATTGCCTTGAGGAAATCAAGCCCCGAGTCCACGCCCTTTTCGCGGACTTGCGCCTCGAGCTTTTCGGGCAGGTATGCCACGATGCCGCCATCATAAGCGTAAATGCGGTTTAGGCCAGCAGGCCCGAGCAGCTTCTTTCCGGCCTCGTCCTTGAAGACTTCAAGAGTGATTGACTTTTTGTTGAGCCTTCCCTTGAAAGCGGTGAAAGTGTAGGGCGTGTCCTTGTCCTTTTCCTTCAAGGTCTTGTGGTAGAGCAAATCCGCAAGGTTTCTTCCTTCCTCAGTCTTGGGCTCAACTGCGATGCGCACTGCAGCTGCAATCTGAGCGTCGGAAAGTTCGAGCTTGGTGAAAAATTGCGGGTACACGAGTTCACGTATGTCGCCGTAGGCGTATTGAATCATCGCCATGCGCTCCAAACCGAAGCCGATGTTGTAAACCGGGTACTTGATCCCGTAGTTTGCAAGGGCAACTGGCGAGTACATTCCCGAGTCAGCTACTTCGAGCCGCTTTCCCTTCCATTCAACGTAGACTTCGTACTCGCTCTTTGGCGCGTAATACTTCGAGGTCGCGGCCTTGAGCTCGAACTCGGGCTTGGAGTAGCCGAGCTTTTCAAAAAGCTTTGAAGCAATCCTGTTGCCAGCCTCAACTGTAACGTTTTCGCCCATTATGACTATTGACGCGCCGTGGTGAACGCGCAGGTGGCTCGCGTCCTCCTTCTGCTCGTTGCGAAAACGGGGACCGATTGAGAATAGTGCAACAGGGTGCTCGCGCTTGTCCTGCAATGCTGCGAGGGTCTCGAACCACACCGCAGTCATGTGCGAGCGCAAAACCATGTTGTTTGGAACGGGCCTAATCTTGCGCAGTTCGGGAAACGCCTTGTCCATCACCGCTGTTGCCTGCTCCTCTTTCCATCCGAGCCCTTGGACAAGTGCATCAACGAAGTCGTCGCCTTCCAAGTCGCCTGACTTGTAGCGCCTAAGAATCTCTGCGAGTTTTTCCTTCTTTTGTGCGGAAAATTTCGCGTCGATTCCATGAATAATGCCTTCCTTTTCCTTGCTTATGCCAAGCTCGGGACGCGGGAGCGCGGCAAGGTAGAAGCACCGGTCGAGAATTACCGGAGATTCGGGGCCATACTGCTTGTAGACATCGGCCTCGTCAAGCACGTGGCGGTTCTCCATCTCGTCAAAGCCCATTGAAAGCAGGGCCTCGCGGATTTTCTGCGCCATGTCCCGCATCACGCTGGGCTCGCCGCGCTTCTTGCGCAGGCTAATCTCGCCCTTCTTGGGAAGCAAGTCAGCAGTCTCAATCCAGGCCTTCTCGAAATCTTCTTCGGACTGCTCGCGGATCTTTTTGACATCAAGTTTCATGAACAAAAAACACCAAACAAATTCTAGTGGACCTCAAGCCCGTGCTTTCTTGCAATGTCCAAAAACGACTCTGCCAGGTACTTGACCTGCGAGTCAGTAAGGCCATAGGTACTCATCTTGAACGAGCGCGACGAGCCCGGGAAGATTCCCGTGATTCCCCGGCAGTCCAGCTCGTGGGTGAAGAAGTAACCGTGGTCCTTGTGCTTTTGCGCAATCTTGTCGTAGCTTTCGGTGCAGTCGACCTTGGTAAGGCAGTGCTTGCGCGGGCACTCGCTGACAATCTTGTTGCCATCGACTCGCAGGAACTCCTTGACAAAGTAATTGGAATTCTTCACTTCCCTGTCCCAGTGCTTGACGCGCTCGCGCAGGGGCGGCAGGCTTTCCCTCATCTCGAACATAGTTGGGCGCCCCC